>Ga0307372_10013403_pt1 | contig 10600 bp, 5 predicted proteins | sample OX1MG_FD_202533 | JGI IMG/M metagenome (GOLD analysis project Ga0307372, IMG submission 202533) | Soil microbial communities from Risofladan, Vaasa, Finland - OX-1 | ecosystem: Environmental > Terrestrial > Soil > Coastal area > Acid sulfate soil | place: Finland: Risofladan, Vaasa | collected... | reverse complement strand
CGGGGCTTTCCACGACCTATACGGCTCCATCCACCGTACCGAACCCGTCAACGGTCACGATCACCGCGACGGCAACGGATTCAACCGGCTCCGCTACGGCGACCGCGAGTGTTACCGTGCAGCGGGTCATCACGATCAGCGTGGCTCCCAATGCGCCTATCCCGAACAACGAGCTGTACTCGGACTTCGGCGCACTGATTGGCGAGGAGTTCACATGTGCCGGCTGCGAGGTAGGAGACACGTCGAACGTACAGTCGACTTATGGCGGTGACAGCACAACAACCTTCGGCCCACAGTTTCTCAATCCGTGGGAGACGATCTTCAACTTTGCTGGCACCGCGTACGCCCCAGGCCCCATCTCCATGTGGATCACGGGTACCGACGGCGCAAAGTCCAACACGCTCTGGCTTACTTTCGACGGCAGCCAGAATGTGGCCGTGCAGGACCCGTCGTCCGGGGAGATCTATTACGCCTACTCGGGCAACGGTACGCAGGGTTCGTTCTCCGTCCTGAAGTTCAAGCAAGATGGGACGGCGGACGGGAGCTTCAGCGTCGGAACCTTTGGCCTCGCGGTGGACGACAAAACGCACGATGTTGTTTTCGCTCAGATTGGCGACGTCACCGTTTGGGACCCAAATGGCAACCAAATCACAACGGTAGATATACCTCAGAATCCATCCAGCACATATGCACTTGCCGTAAGTGCGAGTGGAGGGCTTGGATGTGCCACACAGCCGACAATCGACTCGGTATCATGTCTCTACCTTCCAACCCAACCTAGCGTACCGTCGGTGTTTTCTCTTCCTGGCCTGCCACAGGGCAGCCAACCGACCGCCATCAAAGTGTTGGACGCCTCGCACGTGGTTCTCTATGGCCGGATCGACCAGACGCTCCGGTGGTACACGATCTCGGGGACCACGGCAACCGCCTCGGGGACGCTCCAGCTCTCGGAGTTCACGGCAACCGACGCGAACTACTGGAAAACGTACCCCGCGACGGGCGGGTGGGATCTCGTTGAGGTGGGAACCACGCTCTGCGTGATGGGCCAGGTCGTGAACTCTGACGGGACCGTGAGCCAGAAGCTCGCCCTCGTCAACAACACGAACCAGTCCCTCATCCAGTACGTGGACCTTCCGAACGGGACGGTTCACATCGCGGCGGACCCCACGAACAACGCGATCGTGGCGGAGTACGTGGACTTTTCCGGTGCTTCGCCCGTCACGAGGTTTGAAAGGGTCTACGCGGACACGGGGAACTCAGTGCTCCTCACGTCCACGTCCAACCTCACTCCTGGAGCCGGATTCCTCGTCACGAACGACGGCAGCCAGATCGCCGTTTTCGTGGAGGGGAAGGCCGACTTCCAACCGAATCAGTAGCAGTCAAATCAACCGGCCCCGACGGGATGCTCTTTATCCCATCGGGGTCGTTTTCATTTTCCTCACGTCACCCTTACGGGTTTATTTCGTGGACGTTCGGCCCTTGGGTGGTCACGGTCGTTTGAGTGGTAACGGTATTCGTCGGTCCGGAACCGGAGCCGTTACAGGAAAGGGTATAGGTGGTATTGGTCGTGGGCGAAACCTGCTCACTGCCGTTCGTCGCGACGGTTGCCCCGTCCAACTGGCAGGATACCGCGTTCGTGCAGGTCCAGGAGAGCGTGGATTGCCCCGGCGGGACGACCTGCTGGGGACTTGCCCCGAAGGTGCAGCTCGGCGGATTGGACGGTGGCGGTGGCGGAGGTGCCGCGCCGACGGTGGAGGTGACGGTGACGGTTTGCGCAGCTGGGGTTTTTCCTGTGTCAGGCGTTGACGTCGCCGAGAAGGTCACCGTACCCGTATACGTTCCCGCCGCAAGGCCGGAGGAGTTCGCGGTCAGGGTGAGATATTGGAACCCGTTGGTGTCCGAACATCCGTTCACGGCTTTCCCGCCAGCGTTCAAGCACCCCGAGGCCGGCCATACCGTGAGCCACGGCTTATCGGAAGAAGCGGTCCAGTTGAGCGTGGAGCCCTGGCCGCCGCTGTTCGTAAGCGTCACCTGGCCGGAAGCGGTGGATCTCGGCGCAGCGCTCAACGAAAGCGTGGACGGACTCACGCTGATCGCCGCCACGGGGTCCCAAAGGATGAAGAAGTTCGCGGTGTCGCCGCTGCTAGAGAGCTGAAGGCTTGGATTTGGGGTCGGACAAGTTGTGGTGGCATTATTCACGAACCCGCAGATCACCACCGCTTTTGCGGTATTGAAAATCCTCGAGAAAAGATCAGCGAGGGGATTTCCGATTGTCGTCTTTTTGGCAACCGGTGTCCCCGTAATGGAACGGAAGGCGTAATTCATCATGGTGGACGATGCCTGGGTGGACGATACCGCAAGGCCATATTGGCCGAGGAGCATATTATTATAGAGCTGGTATGTCCCGCTGCACGAGGCAGTCGCGCACGGGTCGCCGGAGGTGGGATGTTGCGGGAAGTACCACGACGCGGGAACGAGCGTGCTCGTGGCCACCGAATCCTCCGATGTGACCGTGATTGCGCCCGCGGGCGAAGACTGCGGGCTGCAAACCCCCGGTGCCGTGGGGACGTAGTTTACCCCGCCGATAGTGAGCGACGATTCGCAATACGTGACGTTTCTCAAATAAACACTGACCGATCCGCCTCCCCACTGCGCGTAGGTACTATGTGGCGCACAGGCGTTGATGACGTTGACGTTAACGGGCTGCCCCGGATCCACCGTTCCGCTTTTGGAACTGACTGCGTCGTGATCAGCGCAGTTGGTACCTGCCGGCGCGCCCCAGTTATAAAAACAAGTGCAGCTCTCGTTTGAACCGTTCAAACCGCCGCTGATGTAATAATTGCCGCCGTCATCGGGATTGAAATAACTGGTCCAAGCGGACATCCCGTTGAAAAAACCGTGATTATAATAAGGGTCATTAGAGACGTCCGAGCTGGGCACGTAGCCTTGGTGATAATTCGTCACGTACCAGCTGTTGTTGGATTTCGGATTGATATAGGTAAGCTTTCCCGTTCCGTCGCATTCTTGACCTCCTTGGCCCCCTGAGCCATAGAGATAACATTGCGAGGTCCCATAGTTGCCCGGATTATAAATAGTTATAAATCCGCAGAAGGACGCTCCGTCGGTACAGGTGACTCCCACCGTTACCGTGGCCGTGCCCTTCTTCGTGGTGTCCTGCACCGACGTTGCGGTAATCGTCACCGCACCCGGAGTGCTGGACGCCGTGAACCATCCAGCCGAACTGATTGTTCCCGCGCTTGCGCTCCACGTGACAGCATTGCTGTAGATTCCTGTTCCCGCGACCGTCGCAGCGCACTGCGCGTACCCGTAGTCCGCGACGAGATTCGGATTACAAGAAACAGTGACGGAGGTAATGGAGCCGCTGCCGTAAGCGGTGGGAACATGCGCAACCGGCAACAAGAACAGCGACCCCGCCGCAACCACGAGACCTATGAAAATAACCCTAAGGGTGAAACGATTTATAGAAGGCATTGTGTGGATCATTGTTGAATGGCGGTGTTTACCTGAACCAGACCGTTCGGCATTTTGACCATAATAAGAGAAATGGTTTTTCCACTGCTGTCATTAGCGGAGACAAACACTTGACCAGCGCTTTCCTGATCTATCAGGATCTTCCAGCCGAGGGATGCAAAGTCCTGTTTGTAGAGCGATGCGAGGTCCGCAAGGCTTTTCGTTGTAACATAGTTGTCCCCCTCACTTTGATTGTTGAGGTAGTACGAAACGCTCTGGGAATCCTGTTCCGGAACAAGGGCGGGAGGGAAGTCCGCCGGAGGGGAGGTGGTAATGACCGAACCGCGATATTCCGTTGGCCCTTGGGAGGCGGTCTGGCTGTGCGGCCCGACAGAGGCCAGACGGGCATACAAAATGATGCCAACAATCACGGCAACCGCCACCACAATGAGAATCCCTATTTTTGCTCTAGGACTCATACTTACCTTTAATTGTAATTACCCGCCGAGAATCCGCAACTACGGCTGTGAATAAGCGTTCGAAAGAAGTTAACTGGGTTTGGGGCACGAGCTCGCCTCACGCGGCAAATCTCCCCGCCTTGTGGGGCCGGGACTGAATGCTAAGATGGGAGAAAGTCCGTTAATTCGTGGGATTTCTCGTGAGTGAATTTATCGAGATCGGCCGACAATTCCGGGTTCGGGCAGCATGGGGACAGCAAATTCGGACTCTTCCTCAAGAAAGGTTCTAACATCATTGACGACGCTCACCCTAAGGGAAAGTTTTCCAAACTGAATCCGCGCACGAACGGCTTTCGCGCGTCAATACAGAGTTTTTTGTCTTTGAGCTGAGGGTTCGAACCTGCAATTGTGAGAATCAGACGCTTGATCCGTGCATCACCGGCTTGAAACCAGGAAACCGCGCGTTTACTGAATGAAATGAGCAATCGGGCGGGTTCGAACCGAAGATCGGGTTCCTCGGCGGTTTTGAGGCTTTGGGCAATTTTGATTTGGTGGCGTTCCAGTTCCTGCCGTTGCTTCAGATATTCCTCATCCGTAATGAGGTCGCGAATCCGAAGCTTCGTCAGATTCTCTGACTCTTTTTCAAGGGACGTGCGCGTCTGTGTCAGGGAGCGTAGTCTCGTGGCCACGGTGTGGGTATGTTCCCGAGCATCAATCTCCGCGACGAGGCGCTCGCTTATCACCAGCGCCTTCCCCAGAGGCTTTGGAAATATCTCAATGGGAGGGGTACACCTGATACCCTGATCCACACCTAACTCTGCATTTGAGGCACCGCCAGAATGAACTTCATGAACGTTGGGAAGAACCGGGCAACCGAGGAGAGCGTTTAGACGCCCGATAAAGCAATACGTGGCTTTCCTGGCCAGTCCTGTCATCCCCGCCCCCGGATGAAGTCCAGCAAGTTCAGCGATTGTCCCCCAACGCAATACCTGCCCCGCTCCTCAAAACATAGCTGCTTCCTGTAAGTAAAGTCATCCGGAGAATCGGGGTCCACAGGAACTTTCAGAAGTCGAAGGACAAAAAGCGGGCGGAATAGCGCTCATAGCATCAGACCCTTTCGGCGGATCCGGTGGCAGTCAAAATAGACATTGGAGACCCCTGCGTCACCAATCGAGAGAGGATCGACAAAGAGATATGGGGCCGGGACTTCGATGGCGGGATCGTTAAGGACTCCAGTTCACAATGATGTTGTTCACGGTTGGCGTCGCAGTACCCGTGGGATTCGAGAAAAGGATCACGCGGTAGCGGAAGTATTGGTAGCTGGTGAAGAGACTGTAGCCGGCGGTCGTTCCCTCCAAGGGGATCTCGCTGCCCGGACTGCCGGTGAAATACGTTGCCGTGTCACCGCTCGGCCCCATGAAATTCCACGGGCCACTCGAGGAGTTGCTCACGGCGATCTGGAAGCCGACGGAGGTGCCCGCCGGCTGCGTACCGTGCCATAAGACCGAGTTTAATTGGGCTCCCAAAGCATCTCGGGTGTCAAAAACGACCGAATCGAGTGTGCCGCTTGCGGCGTAGTGATGCGTAGGAACGCCGGGCAGCGCGGAGAATACCGCGAGAATGGCGTTATAGCTCGTGGAAGCAGTGGCGGTCCACGTGGCCGCGGTCCTTACGGAGCTTGTGGGGAGCCTGTCCTCCGTATAAAGCGCCTGGTCGCTCGCATCATTCGCGGAGACCCCCGCCTCCGGAGTCCAACCGCTGCCTGCCGCCGCCGCGCCGCTTGGCGTATCAAAAGTGGATGCGGCGAATGCGATCTCGTTCGCGAACGCTCCAGCATTGCCAGAGGTAAAGTTGATCGCGTTTTCGCTTGAATCGGTGTTGGCGCTGAAGGTATCCATCGTTGCGGAAGGGTCGACGCCGGTGTACTCGAATGCAGCTCCGGAAAGGAGCGTACCCGCCGCCCCGCTCGTACCGCCGATCGTGATTGAGAATGTTGACGTGCTCGCTACATTGTGCGCGTAATAGACATTTAATCCATACGATTGGGTAGACGAAGTGAACGCGGTACTCGTCACTTCCGTGTAAGTGTTTCCGGCGCTATCAGTCGGCGCGAGTATGCCCTGCCCGCGCGCGGAAACTGCGACCACAATAAAGTCGCTTGGCTTCGGCCAATAGCCGAACGCAAGCGAAGTGGACGCAGCGCCAGAAACATGCCCCGAAGCGCTCTGGACGAGCTCCGGTACCGACATATTACTATCGAACGTCCAGTTCGCACCGTTATTGCCGTTGTCCGTCCCATTCCAGACCATGATCGGGGTCGTCCCCGCCTGGTCCTGTACGTTCACATATCGCATGACGAACTTCCCGGCGCCGGACCACGCCTGGTGCGTGCCGCCGACCGTAGAGCGTATAAGGATATTGTTTGCGGGAGATGAGCTTGCACAACTTGCGGGGACGCTCCCATCAAGGAACACCATGCCGTTGTTCGTGACAGTGGAGCCGAAGGTGATCGTGGTTGATGATTCAAGACCATCGTAATCCGCAAGCCATCCGCCGCTATCGACGTTGAACGCACCGCCGCACGTGAAGTTATGGCTGTTTACGTCGAATGTCCCGGAATTCACGGCGCAGGTCCCGCTCGCCACGGCGAGATCCGACTGGAGCTGGGCCGCATACGAACCATTCTTCGACACCGCAAAGTTCGCCGCATAGGTCCCGGCGTACACATTGACCGTGGAAGTGCTATCGCCGGTGAAGTTGACCGTAGTACTGGCGGTCGCAAAGGTCTTTCCGGATGCGTTCTCAAGATAATTCCCTTGCACATTGAAGGTATAGGGATTCGGCGTACTCAATGTGCCGCCATAATATACCAAATCGCCGGTATCGGTAAGGACGGGCGCAGGCGACGAAAGGGTGAGCGTACCATTCCCTTTATTGATCGTAAATCCTCCGACGGAAACATTAGGGAACATAACCGTGGCATTGTGGCTGCTATTGAACGACATATCTATGCCGTTCGGAAAACTTGCGGTGTTACCCGTGATCTCAAAATCAAAGTCGGGCGCTATCGCGGTCCCTCCGAAATTGAAAGTTGACGTGGCCGTCTCATTAATAAGCCCCCCGCCGGTCCAATTGCCGTCTACGGTGAAAGTGCCGTAATTATAGATGTCTCCGGGCGCGCCGATATTGTTGATATTCAATGACCCCGAAATCGTCACTGTCCCATAATTCGCCATCATTTTGGCAATGTTGCCATCATTGCCAAACGTCCAATTACCCGCGGTGATGGTACCGTAGTTGTAGATAGCGATCGCACCGTTGCCTTGGTTCATCGTAGAGCTCGCGTTCGCGCCGAGCGGCATTGTGCAGCCCGGAAGGACCGTAAGCGACTGGTTCTTTTGGTTCACTTTATTGATGATCACTTGGCCGAAGTAGTTCGTGGCGTTGCAACCGAGGATGGTCGATAGGTCCCAGGCGGAATAGGCCGTTACCGTGACCGTGAGCCCTACGGGAGCAGTGCCCGTTGCGATCTCAAGATCCCCATCGATCTGCATCGCAGTTCCCCCGTAACTGAAGGTTGCGGTGGGGATCTCATTGATGAACCCGCCGCCGATCCAGGAGGTGCCGCCCACAGTGAACGTGCCGTAGTTAAACACGTCGCCGAAGCCGTTCGTGATGTTCATCGATCCCGAGACCGTGACCGTGCCGTAGTTCCCTATAAAAGCGGAGTTGATATTGCCGCTATTGCTCGCGGTCCAAGTGCCGCTCGCTGTGATCGTCCCGTAATTAAATATTGCAGGAGTGTTATAGCCGCCGCCCGCGTTCATGGTGGAAGTGGGATTCGCGCCGAGCGGGACGGTGCAGCCGGCGAGGACAGTGAGAGTTTGGTTCTTTTGGTTCCCTTTCTGGATGATCAGCTGGGAAATATCGTCATGGTCGCTGCAACCGATATTTGTAGAATATCCCCAGTAGGAATATCCTGTTACCGTCACAGTAAGGCCCACGGGTGCGGTTCCGGAGGATATCTCGAAATCCTTACTGACAATAGCAGTCGTCCCGTTGTAATTAAAAACATCTCCTGTTTCATTTACGAATCCGCCGCCGGTCCAGGAGGTGCCCTCCACGGTGAAAGTACCGTGATTAAAAACATCCCCCATCCCACTCGTTAGATCCATCCACCCTGACAATGTCACTGTTCCATAATTGTTGATGGCATCGGCGATGTTGCCCTCATTCCCTAATGTCCAATTCCCGGCGGTGATGGTGCCGTAGTTGTAGATAGCGATCGCACCGCCTTGGTTCATCGTGGAGCTCGCGTTCGCGCCGAGCGGGACGGTACAGCCCGCGAGGACGGTGATCCTGTTATTCTTATGTTTATCGACGATATTCACTCGGGAAAGTTGCGTGCTCGTACACCCGAGAGTTGTATCCGCCCACCCATTTCTGAAATCACTCGCATCCCTGGTCACGGTAACCGTAAGACCCGACGGCGCCGTACCGATGGCAATCTCGAAATCGCCGTAGATTGTAAGTGCGGTACCGCCGAAGCTGAAACTGGCATTGGAATTTTCATTGATCAGCCCCCCGCCGGTCCACGAACTGCCGCTCACGGTGAGGGTGCCATAATTCTGGATATCGTTAAACCCTCCGATAAAAGTCATCGACCCCGAAACCGTGATTGTGCCGTAATTGTTGAGCCACGAACCGAAGTTGTCACTGCCGTTCAGCACCCAGTTCCCCGCTGTAATGGTGCCGTAATTAGTGAGAGCAACCGTTCCGCCGACGCTGAAGGTGGACGTTGCGTTCGCTCCGAGCGGAATGCTGCAGCCAGCATTAATCGTGAGACGGTTGTTCTGCGCTTTGTTAATAACAACCAAGTTGAAGGGGGAACCCGAACAGCTGACGGTTGCGGTGTTTCCGCTCAACGTAACCGTACCGCCGTTGGCGTTGAACGATCCCGCCGCGAGGGTCACGTTGTTTGTAACCGTCAGATTTCCCGCCGCGCTCTTGAACAATCCGCCATTCACCGTAAGGGCGCCATTGATCGTGATCGTGTCACTCACATTGCTGCTGCCATTGAACGTATAATTCCCGGCGGTATCGTAAGCCGTATATCCGCTGCCTTCGTCAAACGCCCAATAATCCTGAAGGCCGTTCACGGTGGAGGAATTTATATATAAATCCGCGATCTCCGAGACGGAAAGGGCGCGGTTATAAATGCGGGCATCCTCGACAAGCCCGGAATAAAAATAATTGGTCGGCGCATTGGGAACGCCACTCAGGTTGCCGTGTCCGACGTGCCAGTATCCGCTGTAGTTCTTTGCGGCATTGTTCGTACTGCTTGCCACAAGTACCCCGTCGACATACAGGTACTGCCCGGAATTATCGAGTGCACCAACGACATTGTGCCAATTGCCGTCATTATAGGTGGATGACGGCGACGAAACAGTTTGGTAGCTGCCGTTATAATTGTCGAAGGTGAGCTGGCCGCTGCTCGTAAGGTAGACCTGCCGGTCATAATTGCTGCTCGTCCCCATCTGCGAATCGCCGAATCCAATGAGCAAGCCGCTCGATGTGGAGGTCGTCGATTGGAACCATAAGCTCAAAGAATACTTTTGCGCACCGGCGAGCAATTTTGACGTCGCAACAGAATTGTTGCCCCCATTGAAGAACTCCGCGAAGGGTCCCCATTTCCCTTTGCCATAGTACGTACCGCTCGGCGACGAGGGGACGCCCCCTGATGTCCCGTTGTTCGGCCCGTCCATATAGAAACCGTTGCTCCCTATCGTAATGCTCGAACCAGTATCCTGGGTAATACTTCCACGAAAACTGCTTGAAACACTTATGCCGAGGATGCTTGTGGAAGCGTTGATCGCAACATCGCAATTAGAGGTACAGGTATCATTGAAGACCGCAACATCACTCGAGCCGGGTACCACTCCGCCCGTCCAGTTTGACGCATTGGTCCAGTTTGCATCCGGACCACCTCCGCTCCATGTGATGGTCGCGGCATGGGTGTTCTGAACGTTGAACATACCAAAACACACGACTGCCGCCACAACACAGGATGCGATTAAAAAAGAGTGTTTCGCCTTCATGGTGGGATTCAATATGTCAGGCAATCATTTATGGGTATTGAAATGCATTGTGATATCCGATTCGCTGGGCGGCGACCGCCACCACAATGAGGATCCCCGTTTTTGCTCCAGGACACATGCTTACCTTTAATTGTAATTGCCCGCCGAGAATCCGCAACTACGGCTGTGAATAAGCGTTCGAAAGAAGTTAACTGGGTTTGGGGCACGAGCTTGCCTCACGCGGCAAATCTCCCCGCCTTGTGCAAGCGAGGCCGAATGCTAAAATGGAAGAAAATTAGTTAATTCGCAGGGATTCCTTCGCGGGCGAGTTTATAGAGCTTGGCCAACAATCCCGGGTTCGGGCAGCTCAGGGACGGCAAATCCAGACTCTTCCTCAAAAAAGGTTCTAACATCATTGACAACGCTCCACAAGTTGGGAAATGAGGCCCTTTCGCGCAGGACGCGGAAGGGTTGTTCCGCGTCAATCCTCAGTTTTTTGTCGCTGAGCAAAAGGTTCGATCCGACCGTTGCAAGGATAAGCCGTTTTTCGCTGCTTGTTCCATGCACCAACCAGAATTTCGCTCTATTGCTGAA
>Ga0307372_10013402_pt1 | contig 10600 bp, 8 predicted proteins | sample OX1MG_FD_202533 | JGI IMG/M metagenome (GOLD analysis project Ga0307372, IMG submission 202533) | Soil microbial communities from Risofladan, Vaasa, Finland - OX-1 | ecosystem: Environmental > Terrestrial > Soil > Coastal area > Acid sulfate soil | place: Finland: Risofladan, Vaasa | collected... | reverse complement strand
GATCGTGCGAATAGTAACGATTACTTCTTAACTGTCCAGTACGCCGCAGCGGACAAAGGGTTTAATTCCCTCGAAACGCTCAAAAATATTCCTGTTAAAAGCAGTCCGAGCTCAACCGGCCACGCTCAGAGCCTGCTGCTGCGTGATGTCGCGTCGATCGTTCCGGAATATCATCCTTCCGAGGCCGACCATTACAACATTCAGCGTGTGGTTGACCTCCTGGTATCACCTAGCGGCGCCAATCTGGGCGGCACGCAGACTGCAATCGAGAGCGCGCTTAACCCTCTGAAGCTTCCTACGGGTGTGGTGATCAACTATCGAGGGTCGATAGCCGCGATGCGCTCGTCGTTCGCAAGCATGGACTTCGGCTTGTTCATCGCCGTGGTCCTGGTTTACCTGGTCATGGTCGCACAGTTTCGCTCCTTTCTCGATCCTCTGATCGTGATGTTTGCGGTGCCGATGGGCCTTATTGGCGTGATCTGGATTCTCTGGGCGACCGGCACGACGCTCAATATCGAATCCTTCATGGGCATTATCTATATGGTCGGCATCGCGGTGTCGAACGCGATCCTTTTGGTTGATTTCGCAAATGAGCGGGTCCGCCTGGGCGACGAATTGCGCAAGGCAGTTACGGATTCAGCGCGAATCCGGATGAGACCAATACTAATTACGGCGCTGGCCACGGTGGTTGGCTTGTTACCAATCGCATTGACATCGGAGGCCTCGGCACCGCTTGCGCGTGCCGCGATTGGCGGATTGGCCGCTTCTACGATCCTGGCGCTTGTACTGGTTCCGTGCATGTACGAGCTGTTTTATTCAAGTGGGCAGAGTGAGGTCGGACAGTGAGTGCGATGAAGTCATGGCGGTTGATGATAATCGTGGCGATGCTGACGATGGCGTGGGCATGCGGAAAGCCTGCGGATCAGGCACCCGCAGTGGTGAGCATGCCGATCGTAAATGTTATACGTCCGCAGCGCAGCGACATGGTCCGAACCATCGATTTGCCGGGTGACCTGGTAGGATTTTATGAAGCCGCACTGCATACCAAGGTTACCGGATATCTTCAATCTATCAGCGTCGACAAGGGAGACTGGGTGAAGAAGGGCCAAGTGTTGGCCCAAATTGAAGTACCAGAACTTCATTCGAATCTTGTGCGCGCGCAAGCGAGTCTCAAGATCGCTGAGATCACATACGACAGACTCAAGCGCGTCCAGCAGTCAGATCCTCGATTGGTGTCGCAGGAGGACGTGGACATGGCCTTTGCGAAATATCAAGAAGCGCAGGCCGGAGCGCGAACTCTGCAGACAATGATTGGGTACACGCAGGTCGTGGCCCCTTTTAATGGCGTGATTACGGGCCGCTTCGCTGATCCAGGTGCTTTGATTAGGGCTGGTGGCGGAGACATTGGTGTCGACGAGACCTCCGGTCTGATATCGCCGGGAGCCACTGAGGGAGCGGGTGGTCACCGCAGCGGGGGTGGTCCGATCCTGACTATCGCGGACATCGACCAGTTGAGGGTCTATATCTACGTTCCGGAGAATTCGTATCCGCTGATTCGGAGGGGAACGCCGGCGGTGCTGCACTTCGACGAATTCCCGAATCGCGTCTTTACCGGCACTGTGGCGCGGTTCGCCAATTCATTGGATTTGGCCACTCGTACGATGTTGACTGAGGTAGACATAGATAATCCAGAACGTGTGCTTTATCCGCGAAGTTACGCACACGTCACGCTCGACTTGATCCGTCATAGTGACGCGCTGAATGTCCCGAGCTCCGCGATTCATGGCGACGGAGATACGGCTCGCGTGCTGGTTGTCAAGAAGGGCCACCTCGCGGAGGTTCCTGTGTCTACCGGACTTAGTGACGGAAGTCGCGTGGAAATTACCTCCGGACTGACCAGTAAGTCACTGGTTGTCGGTACTTACAGCAGTGCACTCACCCTTGGGGAAGGAGTGCGTTTCAGTTTGTTAAACGTCGCTCATGAAGCGATCTCACCGCCGGATAGCGGCGGGTCGAGCCGGCTTACCGAAAAGTCACCCATCCCGAATACCTAGAATCGTCGGAGAAGATTCATGAAGGTCAGGCAGACTCTCGCAATATTGTCCTGCATATCAATCATTACTCACGGGTCTGCAGGCCTCGCGGGGACCAGCACACTCTCGTTAAACCAGAACACCAACGTCTTGTCGGCAGTGGCACCGCCGCCTGCCGTGGCGTCGCCAGGCTTATCGGCCGTGACCACGAACCCGGCATTCGAGCAGGCGCGGGGAGTCCCGATAGATACTTCGATGCCGTTCGCCTCGGGTGCCCAGTTGACGCTCAAGGAGGCAATCTCGGTCGCACTTGAGTATCATCCGAGAATCAAGGAGGCCGCCGAGAACGTCAATGCGTCAGTCGCTCGGGTCGGCGAAGCCCGTTCGTATCTTGGTCCTCAAGCTATGATCGTCGGAGAGGATATTGGCAGTACCAATAATGGGATCGGCAACACCAGCTATTACGATTATGCGGGCGCGTTTCCGCGGATGACAGGACGCAACCATAATCTACCAGGCAGTGATTTCGCCCAGAGCGCAAATACCGGGAACAACTACATGGGCGGGCTCGCGGTGTCGCAGTTTCTCTTCGATTTTGGCCGGCGACACGGATATGTCTCCCAGCGCCGGTATGAAGCCGAATCAGTATCGGCAGCCGATCAGTTCGCGAAGCTCGATCTGATCTTTGAGGTTTCGCAGCGCTACTTCGGGGTGCTCGAGGCAAAGCAATTGATAAGGGTATACGAAAAGGCGCTGGAGCAACGCCAGTTTCATCTCCACGAGGCCGAGGTAAAGGCCAACGCCGGCCTTCGCCCTCAACTGGATGTCTACGTTACTCAGGCTGAAGTCGAACGTGCCCAACTGCATCTGGTCGATGCCCGCAACGAATATGGCGATGCAAAAGTCGCGCTAAACAACGCGTTGGGGTTGGGTGAACGGGCGCCCGATTACCACCTCGCGGACGTTCTTACATACTCGCCCGTGAACGAAACGGAGCAACCTCTGATTCAAGCGGCGCTGACGCAGCGGCCGGATCTGCTCGAGCTCGAAAACCAGGCGAAGGCTCTGGGCGCCGAAATAGTCCAATATAAAAGCGATAACTATCCTACTGTTAATGCGTTAGGCGGGTATTCGGCGATGGGGACCGGCCTGCCCGCCGCGAATAATTTCAACATTGGCGTCGTGATTACGTGGCCGATCTTCAACAGCTTTCTGACCACTGATCAAATCGCCGAGGCCAAGGCGCGCCAACGTTCTGCGCAGTACGCGATCGAGGATTTGCAGCAACGAATCATTCTTCAGGTACAGACCACATTTCTGGATTGGCAGGCTTCTCTGGATCGCATCGAACGCGCACAGAAAACTTTGACGGCCTCAAGCGCCGAACTTGAGCTTGCCGAGAAGCGCTATGAAGCCGGCCTAACCAATATTGTGGAATTGGAAGACGCCCAGCGTTACTTCACAGCCGACGATGCGGCTTACGCGAGTGCTTTGTACCAATGGTCAGTGGCGAAAGCTGCGGTCGATGAGGCTACCGGCCGCGCCTTATCGAAGGTCTAGGCGGTGACGATCGGCAGGAATGGACCAGGATGCGCGACAGTCGGCGCAATCCGATGACGCTTTGCCGAAGTGTCAGGAGGCGAGATGACGAATCTTGATAGCAGTTGAATATGGTTATTTGCGAATCCGGAACGCACTGCGCGCCGCGGGATACGTCGGGACCACTCGAATGACTGATCCGCCAAGCGTGAAAAGTTAAGCGTGAAGCATTCGCTCCAGCGAAACGATTCCCTGGATTGTCTGACTTGAAGTCAGATTGAGGCCAACTGCATTGGCCACATATCGCAAGGGAGCGAGGATGATCGAGAAGTCCGCATGAACGAGAAGGGGCGACAGCGTATCGTGCATCGTACTTGCCGGGTTCCGCTCATGATCCCTGGCGGTAACGAGTGGATGGAATTACGGCGCATTTCCTACTTGTGTGCACACTTCGGTAATCACCTGTTGACCGAATCCTATGCCAAAACCAAGGGTCTGAATGGGCTCCATCCATATACAGACTATCGAACGATGCTGTCATCGGCAGTTCGCGACGCGGTCAGCCGCGAATGTGTCGGAATATGGCGCAGACTGGGAAAGCAAATCCTGAAAGGCGAAGAAACGTTGGCCCGCTTTTCGGCTAATCGAGCGCTCGTGATCCGCGGTCAAGGCGTGATTCTGGAACGCCTGCAAGACAATAAGCTCGTTCTGAAGGTTCGATTGCATCCCGCTCGCACCGCCCTGGCGACCGTGTTTCCGGTCTGGATGCCGGCTGTTGAGAGGGACATATGGCTGTCGAAAGTAGTCAACAACCTCGAAGCCGGAAATTATCGATTGACCAGGCTGGCATTGGTATTTGAACGGCCCGGCCGAAAGGTGGTCGCTTTCCTCTCGTATAGCAAGTCGATGGAGGCGCCCACCCTGAGCGGCGGCGAGGCCATCCTTGAGTGCTCCACTAACGATTGCCATGTCCGAACTGGCGACCAGAGGCTCATCCTAAATGACGCGATTCATCGCGTCGCCGTCATGAAGGCGCACTTCGCCGGAATTCATACTCGCCTTAGAAAACATCTCGGCAAGCCGGGACGGCGTCGCACGCTTCGCATCTCGCTTTTGAAAGCAGGTAGCTTCGAACAATGGGCTCAGGGGCCGCTGCATCAGCTATCACACCAAATAGTGGAATGGAGTCTGAAGCATCAAGTGGCCGTGCTTCGGGTGATTATCAGGGAACCGACGCAACTGCCCTGGGCACGTTTGGAGGCTTTGATTAGCTACAAGGCGGAAGAAGTCGGAATTCAAATGATTAAGACCGGCAGGAGCGAGCCCAACAGTTCTTACGAATGGGAGCGCGGTGCGGCGAATCAATCACTCGACGCTATCCGGTGAGCGCAGACGGCATAGTTAAATTTTCAGGGAATCGAATGCAGGTTCATCATTATGTTGCATGGGAGTATTACCGAGAGTCAGCAAAGGACATCGAACTCTGTGGTTGCACAACGAATCGTAGATGTATCTCCAATCGCGAGGACTGAATGCTAGGCTATACGAAGATACTCTGCGCTGTGGACTTCGACGAACATTTAGTCACTACATTTCTTCTTGCCGCCGCTCTTGCCAAGGAGAATAACGCAACGCTTTATGTTCTTCACGTGGCCAGGGTGCCTGCAGCGGACATGGATGTGCCCGTGCCGATTGTCATAAATCCCAGATGGGAGCGTGACGCCCGGACCCGCCTCGAAGAGCTTGTTCGCCATCATGGGTCGGCAAACTTGCGTACCGAGATATGTATTAAGAGCGGGTTGCCAGATGTTGATATCGTGAGGGAGGCGAATGATCGAGACGTCGATCTAATCGTAGTGGGGACACATGGACGGGCCGGGGTCCGTCATCTATTGCTCGGGAGTGTGGCCGAGCAGGTAATCCGCGAGGCCAAGTGCCCAGTGCTGGTAATGCGGCCAGCGAAACCGCGCGCGAAGCGTGCTGCCGAACCGACGTGAATAAGTAAGTATTGTGGGGACGGAAGCACCTGCGGGATGCGGATTCTAGTCGGAGGTTACGCCACTGTCCCGTCCTATCGGACGAGCAGCGGCGTGCGGTTCGCTCGCGAAAACGAAGGTCAATCCTGGCGCGGCGGTTGGCAATAAGACGCGTATCGCAACACAGTTTCGAAGCGAAGGTGATCAGATACGGAGCGATCCGATGGCAGAGTTTGACTACGATCTTGTAGTGATTGGCTCAGGACCTGCCGGTCATCACGCCGCGATCCAGGCCGCTAAATTGCGAAAGCGGGTGATGCTAGCAGAGCGCAAAGCCATTCTTGGTGGGAGTTGCGCCAATGTCGGGACCATCCCGAGTAAGACGATCCGCGAATCGGCCCTCTATCTTTCAGGCTATCGCGAGCACGGGATCTATGGCGAGTCATATCAGCTTAAGGAACACATTACGCTCGATGATCTTCGCGCTCGGGTCGAGCCAGTCGTCCGTCACGAAGTCGATGTGTCGCGCCATCAACTTATCCGCAATGGCGTCGAAATAGTTACCGCCGAAGCATCCTTCACCGGGCCGCATACTCTTAGTCTCGCGTTCTCCGATGAGCCGAAAAAGCGGACCGTGAGCGCGCGTTACTTCGTGGTCGCCGTCGGAACCGAGGTCAGACGGGATCCGCAGATGCCGTGGGACGGGCACTTGGTATTCTCGAGCGACGACCTGATGCAACTGGATAGGCTGCCGCACACTCTCGCAGTGATCGGTGGTGGAGTGATCGGATGCGAGTATGCTAGCATCTTTGCTGCGCTGGGCGTGCGTGTGACGTTAATCGAAATGCGTCCCCGGCTCCTGCCGTTCGTCGATGCCGAGATTGTCCGAGCACTCAGTTATCACTTGGGCGAGAACCGGGTTACGCTTCGCCTCGGCGAAAAGGTGTCGGCTGCCGAAATCGTTGAAGATCAAGGCTTGCGCCGCGTGCGTATAACACTCGCCAGCGGCAAGCAGATCGTTGCCGACAAGGTTCTATCCGCGGTTGGTAGAACCGGAGCTAGCGCGAGCCTTAACCTGGCCGCCGCTGGTATTGAGCCCGACCCGCGTGGGCGTATCCCAATCGACAGTGCGTACCGCACCATCGTGCCGCATATTTACGCCGCCGGCGACATAATTGGCTTTCCAAGCCTCGCTTCGACCTCCGCGGAACAAGGACGGTTGGCCGCCTGCGATGCCTTTGGCATCAAAGCGCGATGGTCGCCGGAGCTGTTTCCGTATGGCATTTACACAATTCCCGAGATTTCCTTCGTAGGTCGCAACGAGGAGGAGTTGACTGCCGCAGAAGTGCCATACGAGATTGGCAAGGCGCAGTATCGCGAGATTGCGCGCGGCAATATCATCGGCGATTCAATAGGTATGCTCAAGTTGCTCTTCGATCGAACGTCGCGCGCCCTCTTGGGAGTGCACATTATCGGCGAAGGTGCGGTCGAGCTTGTGCATATCGGACAGGCGGTGCTCGCCTATAAGGGAACGGTCGACTACTTCATCGAGACGGTCTTTAACTATCCGACACTCGCCGAGTGCTACAAGAACGCGGCCTTTGATGGAATAAATCGGTTGTAGCGAATATTCTCAGTTCTCTATGTTTAATGGAGATGATCCTGAGATCGGCCAATCCCATGCGACGCGGGTCTGCTCGCGTACGTGATGAATTGTGGGTACATCACCGTCGTCTAATAACGAGAGCCGAGCCTATGCGACCGGAAACGAGAGCAATAGCAACAACCTGGATCGTTCGAATTGCGGTTGTGTGCGTTTGCCTGTTGGGTGTCGCTCAATCGACTCGCCCTCTGCAATCCCTTGAAGGGCCACAATCGCTTTATTCCAGCAAACATCGGTCATTGTTTCGCCACACAATTGAAGAAGTGAGTTCACGTGACCCCGGTCTATTCGTTGTTCAGACCGCGCCCGTGGCCTCCATGCTCCACGAAAGAATCAGGCTTGCTTTAATTGGCCCACAACCAATACCCAGAGAGTCGCTCCTCGACATGCCAGGGTCGATAGTCCGGCGATTTTTGTTCTATCGAACCGATAAGGACCCCGCGCCCGCATAATCCTCTTGGCGCCGTTGGCCGCGTCCAATTGTCGCGGGGTGTATGAGAGATCGCACACTCCAGGTAATAGTAGCTGCCAAATCCGATTGCGACGCAGAGCCATGAAAAAATGTACTTCGTGGCAATTGCGAGAGTCGCCAATCGTTGGCACGTGACTTTAGCTCCTCCCGCCATTATGTAATGGCTCGCAGGCGAACTGACAGAGGTTAACAAGTCATGGGTTCGCACGAAGTTGACCAAAGGCGATGGGCAGTAATCCTTGCAGGCGGGGACGGAAGGCGTCTATCCCCTCTTACGCGCCGGATTACCGGGCAGAGTACACCGAAACAGTTCTGCAGGATCCTGGGAGATTCGACGTTGCTTGAGCAAACGCGCCGACGGGTGTCGCTGCTGATCGACAAGCGGCGGACCTTGGTCGCGCTCACTCATATTCATGAGCGCTTTTACGCTCCATTAGTCATGGATTTACCTCCCTGCCAACTGATTATTCAGCCGAGTAATCGCGATACCGCACCTGGCATACTTTATTCCCTCCTCCGTCTTAATGCTCAGGATCCCGACGCTCGAGTGGCGTTGTTTCCTTCCGACCATTACGTCAGCGACGATGTAATGTTTATGCATTTTGTTAACCTCGCCTTCGCTGAAGCGGACAGGCATCGCGATCGCGCAATTCTTCTTGGCATTTCAGCGGACGCTCCTGAATGCGGCTATGGGTGGATCGAGCTCGGTGATCAATTAAGTAATAACGGCACCGCTGGATTGTTTTCGATTCGGAGCTTTAGCGAGAAGCCGAACCCACTGGTCGCGGAGGAACTCTGGAAGCGCGGTTGTCTGTGGAACAGCTTTGTTATTGTGGGCCGTGTATCCACTCTGCTACGGATGATTCGAACGGCTTCGCCGTACTTGTATCGATCGTTTACTAGCGTGTTTGCCGCTCTGAGCACCGATTACGAGCCGAAGAGTCTTCAATTTTTGTACGCTGGGCTGGTGCCCACAAGTTTCTCGCACAGTGTTTTGCAAAAGTGTGAATCTGATCTGGCCGTGCTGCCAGTCTCCGGTCTTCAATGGAGTGACTTGGGAGACCCGCGCCGCGTGTTCGAGGTGCTCGCACGACTTTAGCGACGCGGGCTTGCGCTCCCTGGTCGCGCACCGGGCGGAGCGAGTTGCTGATAAGCGCGAGCATTCGCGGGTAATACCTGCGCATTGCTCGCGAACGAAACCGCCTTTCGGTTCGACGCGTTCGGCGCCGCCGCGGTATGGCTGCTGCCCCGGCTTTCGTAGGGACTAATATAAGTGTGGAGAGGGTTGCGGCGGCGTGGGGTATCGAGGGAGCCCGTAATTAGCAATTAGCGGCTATAGGTCCGCAGTCGCGTATTAGCAGGCTGTTGATAGGCCCGTGAAGATGGCTGTGTAGTCAATAGTCTAAGTAAGTAATTCGGATCGGAAGCGCGAACGACCGGCAATGAGTTAGTTACCCGGAGACACGCTCGGCTGAGGCGGGCATCTTTGCGAGCGCGAAGATCGCGCGCCTTCGCAGCGCGAAAATAAGTATGAAGTAGGGGACGCCCAGGAGAGCCAATTCGATCCTCACCAGGGTTCGGACTCGAAGACACCTTTTGCGGCCTGCCTGGTAGCGGGATTTACCAGAAGGCTGGTGGTGGATGCCATTACCATCAGCGCCACCGACGCGATATAAGCAAAGAACAATCCGACGCGCGCGATTCGTGGGAAATGCTCGGAGTGCTTATTGCTATGGTTTCGGCGGAAGAGATGACGTCCCAAGCGAGAGCCATCAATACGATTGGAGCGTGCGTCACTGTCAGGCTGCCAAGTCCGCCTTTGGTGGGCAAAAATGCTAACACTACAAGACCATATAGCGCGAAACATAGATTCAGCTTACATAGCAACATGATGTAATTCACGATTTGGATGTGTTTGCGCCCCAGTAGTGCGACCAACAGGAGTATGACGCTACCCATCGCGACCGCGTCGGGTACCTGAACCAACGCCTCGCCGTGGCTGGAGAAGTCAGGAAACCCAGGGATCCCGACCGATGATCCAAAACCAGAGAAAACGAACAATTTGGACGAATGGCGACCAAAGATGAAGAACAGGAGTACGAAGTTGCGAAAAATAACGATTGGTAGGGTGAAAACCTCCGGGTAGGGGAACATAACGCTGGGTTGGTAGGGTACATCATCGCCGCCGTCACCAGAGCGGGGCGCAGGTTCGGGCATGGGTTCCATCTGTGGCGACGGCTCAGGACCATCGGAGTGATTAGCAGGCCGCCGGGAACGATCAGGCCCAGGCTGACCAGGACGCCGTTGGCGGCCATCACCAGAAGCAGCGCTATCAGCATCACTACTGCGGTCACCCAACGCGGACGTCCGTTCATCTGTAACAATGCGAGCGCGACGAATGTAAACACCATCGTCTCGCCGACGATCAAGAAGAAGATAGTGCCGATCGGAATATCGCCCGCCGGAGTGTGGGTCGGACGCCCCAGGTGTTCTCCGAAAAGATTCAAGGCGATTGCCAGCGCGATCGCCGCCGAGCCCGCGGCGAAGGTAATTCGCACATCGCGCTCCATGGTTGAGAAGCTGACGATTGTGCGGTGGAGCGCGGTCCAGAGGCTCTTGGTTTCGTCAATCTCAGTCGGCCATTTCAAAAATGGCGCGCAACCGAAACCGTGCGGACAAGTAAAACGAATCCGATGCTCGGTTACCGAAAAAGGGCTCGACACCTACGATGATCGGCGAGGTGACGCTGCGCTAACGCGTCGCCTCGCCAATCCCGGGGTCGCGGCAGGTGTCGGCCATCGTGGTGGCGCCTGCCGCAAGGGCCGCAAGATCTGCTCCTCCGATTATCCCTTCCTGTTAGTAACCCGTCCCGATGAGCCTAACGGATTGCGGGCTATTTATTGCATTGTCGATGATC
>Ga0307372_10013401_pt1 | contig 10600 bp, 10 predicted proteins | sample OX1MG_FD_202533 | JGI IMG/M metagenome (GOLD analysis project Ga0307372, IMG submission 202533) | Soil microbial communities from Risofladan, Vaasa, Finland - OX-1 | ecosystem: Environmental > Terrestrial > Soil > Coastal area > Acid sulfate soil | place: Finland: Risofladan, Vaasa | collected... | reverse complement strand
GCCGCAGGTTGCTGCCGGGGTTGTGCGCGACCGTGGCGCCGGCATCGGCGAGCCGGGCTATGTCGTCGGCATCGATCCAGATCGCGTGCGCCGCGGTGAAATCCGGCCCTAGAACACCGAGTTCGGCGAGGTGCGCGGTCAGGCTGGCGCCATAGCGGACCGGACCCGACACCGCCTGCACCCGCGACTCCGCGAGATGCATGTGCAGGCGCAGACCGAATTCGCGCGCGAGATCGCGGCACCCGGTCAGGAGGTCGTCGCTGCAATGCAGCGGGATCGTCGGCGCCAGCGCCAGGCGCACTCGGTCGCGGTCGCCGTGCCAGCTTCCCAGGATCGCCCTGAGCGCCGCCATCGCCGCCTCGTGCGGCGCCGCGCTAAAGCGCTCGACGGTCCGCCGATGCGGCTCGGGAAATGCCTCCATCAGCCCGGGGATCGCTTGGTACAGGCTGCGGTCGGCGAGCATCGGCGCCAGCACGACCCGTATGCCGGCACGGGCATAGCCGTGCGCCGCCGCCTCAAGCCCGTCACGGCTCGGCACTGGCGGGTCGAACACCAGATCATAACAGGCGGTAATCCCGCGCCGGATCATGTCGAGCCCGCCGACGAGGCAGGCAAGCTCGCGGTCTTCCGCGGCGCGGCCGCCGGTGAGCCACGGCCCGTGGTGCAGCAGCAATTCGAGGTTCCAGGTGTCGCCGGAGCCCTTGCCGAGATGGCCGTGCCCGTGTGTATGGGCGTTGACCAGGCCGGGCATCAGCAGTCGGTGACTGGCGTCAATGTGCACCGTGTCGGGCGGGACCGCGGCTCCCGGCGGCAGGATCGCGGCAATGCTGTCATCCTCGATCAGCAGTTCGGCCCGCTCGAGGCGGCGGCGCGCGATATCGAGCAGTTGTCCGCCCGCGACCAGGGTGAATTGGCCCATCGGAATGCCTGTTTTGGCCCCCGTGGATCAGACGCGGGTGAACGCGATCTCCTGCGCGCCCTGCCACAGGATCATTCGTCCCAGCGCGGCGAGCTGCGAATTACCCTCGACGATCGTCAGGAAATGATTGCCGGCGAGCTGCCCGACCTTGCTGCCGAAGCGCACCGCGCCATAGGCCAACAGCAGCTCGGTCTCGCTGACACCGCCAGGATGCAGCAGGATTTGTCCCGGCGCCGGATAGCTCGTGGCGTTTTCGTAGCCGAGGCCGAGGTCGAGATCGCCAAGCGGGATCCAGCACGCCTCGCCGCTCCATCGCACATGGATCAGCCGCGCCCGGTAAGGAAGCATGCGCTCGAACCGTTCTGCGGTTTGCGGCGCCGCCTCGCGTTCGAGGCGCGCCGCAAAGGCAAATGACCCGGCGCTGATATGGATATCGACCATGCTTCAACTCCCGCATCATTCGGGCCACCCGGTGGCGTATCGCTGCCGGCCGGCGAGCGGTCGCGCTCTTCTTATGAAGAAACATTAATTAAATTCGTTAGTTATTTATAATATATATTATTTTTGAAATCAGAGTGGGCCGATCGTGCCGGCATCGTGGCCGAACAGCCACTGCATCGCCTCCGGCGCACGCTCGCGCGTGGCGACCAGCGCCGCGTCGCGCGCTTGCTGCTCTGAACCGTCGGGCAGGTGATAGCGGGTTTTGTTGGCCCGCGACATCTGTTGCAGCCGGGTCACGCGCGGCAGGCGAAGCTGTTCATAGCGGCGCAGCGTCTCGGCCGGTTCGCTGTCGCCGGCGGCGGCGAGACACGCGGCGAGGGTCGCCCCGTCCTCGATCGCCTGCGCCGCACCCTGTGCCATGAACGGGTACATCGGGTGGCACGCATCGCCAAGCAACGTCACCCGACCGACCGACCAGCGCGGCAGCGGATCGCGGTCGAACAGGGCCCAGATGAAGCAGGTTTCCGCCGTGGCGATGATCGTGCGCACCTGCGGGTGCCACCCCTCGAACGCGGCGAGCGCCCGCGCCACGGTCGCGCGGTCGGTCCAGTCCTCGCGGTTCCAGGTGTCGTGCTCGGTCCAGCCCACGAAATTCAACAGCTTCCCGCCCGAAACGAAGTAATGCACGAGGTGCCCGCCCGGGCCGAGCCACGACTGGTTGCCGCGTTCGAGCGCGAGTTCGGCGATCCGTTCGCTCGGCACCAGGCCGCGATAGGCGACGCAGTTGGCGAAGGCCGGCTCCTCATTGCCGAACAGCGCGGCGCGCACTACCGAATGGATGCCGTCGGCGCCGACCACGATGTCGGCGGCGATGCGCACGCCGTTGTCGAACCACGCCTCGGCGCAGCCGCCCCGGTCGGCGACGCCGACCAGCCGATGGCCGAGATGGATGCGCTCGGCCGGAAGCGCCGCGGCAATGATCGCCAGCAGATCGGCGCGGTGCACGGTCAGGTGCGGCGCGCCGTAAAGCTGGTCGCATTGCGGGTTAAGCCCGGCCCGCTGCAGCGTGCGGCCATCATCCCAGCGCCGCTGGTGCGACCCGATCGGTCGCACCGCGTCGCGGTCGAGCCCCGGTCCAAGCCCGAGTCGGTAGAGGATGCGCGCGGCATTGGGGCCCATGTTGATGCCGCCGCCAACCTCGTTCAGTTCGGGCGAGCGCTCGTAGATATCGACCTCAAACCCGGCCCGGCGCAGCGACAGGGCGGCGGTTAGCCCGCCGATGCCGGCGCCGATAACCGCGATGGTCCGGACGGCGGTCAATTGGGATAGACGATGGTCCGCATCATCACCCGCCGTTCTGCCGGGTGATAGTCGCCGGCGCCGCGGTGCATCGTCGCCTGCTCGTCCCACATCACCAAATCGCCAACCCGCCACTGGTGGTAATAGACAAACCGCTCCTGCGTTGCGTGGCGCGCGAGCTCGTCGATCAACTCCCAGGCTGCGTCCTCGCCCATTCCGGAAAACCCATGCGTGTGCATTGGGTTAACGAACAGGAGTTGACGTCCCGTGACAGGATGGCTGATCACCGCCGGGCGTGCGACCTCGGGATAGTCGCGGTCGATCATCCGCTTTTCCTCTCTCGGGTCGTAGAGCCGCGCGCCGGCCGGCCCGTCGGTACGGCCGTGCAGCCCGGTCAACTTGCTGAGGCGGTCTTTCATCGCTGCAGGCAGCGTGTCATAGGCCGCGCGCATGTCGGCGAACATCGTGCCGCCCCTGCTCGACGGCACTTCGAGCGCGTGCAGCATCGCGAGCCGCGGCGGCTGGGCCTCGTAGGTTGAATCGGTGTGCCAGTCGGTGGCGCGCTTGACGCCGTACCAGTCGATGTTGCCGTCATCATCGACATTTCGCAGCCACGACACCTCGGGCACGCCCGGATAGCGGTATTTCACCAGCGAGTGGATGCGCGGCGCGCCAAACCGCCGGCCGAACGCGGCAAGGTCCTCAGCGCCCAGCTTCTGGTCGCGAAACACCAGAACCGGATGTTCGGCAAAGGCGCGCTCGATCCAGGAAAAGGTCGCGTCGTCGAGCGCTGACAGGTCGATGCCGCGCGCCTCGGCGCCGAGCGCCTCACCGAGCGGATGAAGTTCGGGTAGGCCGGTCATGGAAACCTCCGAACGGTTGAGCGCGATTACTATGGCGCCGACAAAGGCGCTAGGGAATGGTCAACGAGATCAGGCGGTCGGCCGCGGCGTCGACCGCATCGAGGTGCCGGCAGGCGTCGATCAGCTCGGCGAACTGCGCGTCGGTGATTGCCAGACCGTCAGAGACCGGGCGGATGCGGCGGGCCTGCTCGTCAAAATCCCAGATGAACTCGCGGCCGGTGCCTTCCCGGGTAAAGCTGCGTCCGTCCTTGGTAAACACCGTGACGCGCGGCCCGAAAAGGGTCTGCCGGACGACCGGGATCAGCGTCACCCGGTGCATCAGGTCGAGCACCTCGGGCGGGTCGCTTTCGCCGGGCCCGGGCATCGCCTGGCGCAGCATCGGGAAACCGCGCATCGCCGCGCCATAGGCCGAAAAATACTGGGTGCTGCCGACTTTCGGCTTGCCGTCTATCGCCGGGGTCGGAAAGGCCGGGCTCGGGTATTCCCTTTCGAACCAGTTGACCAGTGCCTCGACGCGGTCGATGTCGGCGTAGTGGATATCGTGCTCGGCGCACAGGTTCGCGGTCACGTCGATATGGGCGATGTTATATCCGGCCGTCGAATAGATGCGGTACAGGGTTTCGAGGAACATCCATTCCTTGCCAAGGCCTTCGGTGATCTTGTTAAGGTCGGCGCGGTTGTCGCCAGTAAAGCTGTAGCGCAATTCGCCGCGATTGTTGCCGGCATAGGAATGATAAAACCCGGCCTCGCCTTCGAGCACGGTCTCGCCGCCGGGCGTCCCCTGCCGGGCCATCGCCACCGCGAGCAGTGCGTTACGCACCGCCCCGCCCTCGCGCAGCGACCGCCCGCCGCTGCGGATGCCTTCAAGATTGCCCGAGGCGAGGTTGACGCATTGCGCGATCGTGCCGTGGATCTGGTTGGCATCGAGCCCCTGGATCTTTGCCGCGGCGATGGCGGCGCCGAAAATCCCGAACACCGGCCCGGCATGAAACCCGCGCGACATCACGGTCGGGATAAATTCCGCCGCCATCCGCTCCATAACCTCATATCCTGCTGCAAGACCGGTCAGGAACTCCTTGCCTGAACAGCCGGTGACCTCGGCCGCGACCAGCGCCGCCGGCAGGATCGCCGTGCCGGGATGGGTCAGCATGCGGAACGTGTCCCACTTGCCGCCGGCGAGGATCAGCTCGGCGTTGACGAAAGCGGCGCCGGCCTTGGTGAGCCGCGCGCCGCTGCACAAGACGCGTGCGGCGCCGCCGCCGCCCGCCTCCTCTTCCTGCATCAGCGCCAGCGCCTGCCGGCTGGCCGGCATCTCGCGCGCCACCAGGGCCGAGGCGAGCGCCTGCAACGTCACCCCCTTGGCACGATCGACCACCGCCGGCGGCAGGTCGTCGTAGCCAAGCCCGGCGACAAAAGCGGCAAATTGGCGGCTCAGCGACATCGAACGATCCTCCCCATCAGGTGTCATTCTGCACTAGCATGCGGGTGCCGCGTGCGGAGGGGAAGAGAGGCGTGAAGCCGGCGAGGTTCGACTATTACTCGCCAGCCTCGGTCGACGAGGCGCTGGCACTGCTCGTTCGCTATGGCGGCGAGGCGCGGCTGCTCGCGGGCGGCCAGAGCCTGGTGCCGATGATGAACTTCCGCCTCGTCGCCCCTGCCGCGCTGATCGATCTCAACCGGGTCGCCGGGCTCGACGCAATCGTCGCCGACGGCCCGACCGTGCGCATCGGCGCGATGACGCGTCAGAGGACACTGGAGTTCTCGCCGCTGATCGCCGCGCGGCTGCCATTGTTGCAAGCCGCGGTGCGCTGCATCGGGCATCTGCCGACCCGCTCGCGCGGCACGATCGGCGGCTCGATCGCCCATGCCGATCCGGCCGCCGCCGATACCGCAGCGATCGCGATGGGGTTCGGCACGATCGCCAGCCGCAGCACGGTAACCCTGTCGGCGGCGATCTATCACGCGAGCGCGAAACCTGCGCGAAAAGGTGTTTGCGATCGCCGCCAATATGCTCGAATGCGCGCCGGCCGATCTCGAATTGCGCGATGGCGGGGTCGGCATCGTCGGCGTCCCTGGCGCCTCGGTCAGCCTGGCCAAGATTGCCGCGGCAGCGCGGCCGGGATGGGACCATTCGCGCCCGCCGGGGATCGAGGCCGGTCTCGAAGAGACGTATTACTGGGAGCCGCCGACCGTCACCTGGAGCTATGCGGTGCACGTCGCGATCGTCGCGGTCGATGCCGAGCTCGGCCGGGTGTCGGTCGAGAACTATGCGGTCGCGCACGATTGCGGCACGGTGGTCAACCCGCTGCTGCTCGACGGCCAGATCGCCGGCGGCACCGCCCAGGGAATCGGCGGAATACTCTTAGAGGAGCTGGCCTATGACGATGCCGGCCAGCTGTTGACGGGATCGCTGATGGACTATCTGGTGCCAACCGCCAGCGACATGCCCGACATCGCGATGGTGCACCTCAACGCCCCGTCGCCGCTCAACCCGCTCGGGGTCAAAGGGGTCGGCGAAGGCGGCGCGGTGGCGCCGCCAGCGGCGATCGCCAACGCGGTGTGCGACGCGCTCGCCGAATACGGGCTTGCGATCGACCGCACGCCGATCAAACCCGAGGCGCTGGTCGCGGCGATCGCGGCGGGCCGCCGCGGCTGACGCCACATGCGGCAAATGCCGCCGTGCCGGGTTGCGCATCGCCCCCGGCACGGCTTATATGACGCGCCTTGATCCCCGGTAGCTCAGTGGTAGAGCAAGCGGCTGTTAACCGCTGGGTCGCTGGTTCGAATCCGGCCCGGGGAGCCAGTTGACGAGGGGCCGGGCCGCAAGGCTCGGCCCCTTTTCGATCTGGCGGATCACCCGTCGATCAGCGGATGATCCCGAGCCCGAGCAGGCCAATCACGATCAGATAGGCGGCGACGACGTAGTTCAGAATCCGTGGCGCGAGCAGGATCAACACCCCGGCGATCAGCGCGACGATCGGTTGCAGGTGCGCGAAACTGAGATGCATTGCGAAAGCTTCCTCTTGCGGGTCCCGTCGCGCGCACGGAGGCGCGATCGGGCCACCCTGACCGGGCCAACGCGTAACCCCCGGCAAACGCTCCGGGCGATCCTACCCAGCGACGGAACTCTTCAGGCGATCTTGACGACGGTGCGGCCGCGCACCCCGCCGCCGAGGATTTTCGGCGCGAGCCCGGGCAGCGCCGACAGCGGCACCTCGTCGAGCATCCGGTCGAGCCGGTCGAGCGGCAGGTCGTGCGCCAGCCGCTGCCACGCTTCGTTCCGCTCTGATGGCGGGCACATCACCGAATCGATGCCCAATAGGTTGACCCCGCGCAGCAGAAACGGGATCACCGTGGTCGGCAGATCGCTGCCCCCGGCGAGGCCGCAGGCGGCGACGTTCGCCTTGTATTTGAGCTGCGTCAGCACGGTCGCCAGCGTGTTGCCGCCGACCGCGTCGACCGCGCCGGCCCAGCGCTCACGATCGAGCGGGCGGGTCGGCTTTTCGCTTAGCATTTTGCGGTCGATCAGCTCGGCGGCACCGAGCGCCTTGAGATAATCCGCCTGCTCCGGCCGCCCGGTCGAGGCCACGACGTCATGCCCGAGCGCCGATAACAGCGCGACGGCCGTCGAGCCGACCCCGCCCGCGGCGCCGGTCACCAGCACCTCGCCGGCCCCTTTAACCAGGCCATGCCGCTCCAGCGCGATCACCGCCAGCATTGCGGTGAGCCCGGCGGTGCCGATCGCCATCGCCTGCCGCGTCGTCAGCCCGGCGGGCAGCGGCACCAGCCAGTCGGCCTTGACCCGCGCCCGCTCGGCATAGCCGCCCCAGTGCAACTCGCCGACCCGCCAGCCGGTCAGCACCACCCTGTCGCCCGGCTTGTACTGCGCCGCATCGGAGTGGACGACGGTGCCGGCGAAATCGATCCCCGGCACGTGCGGGTAGGTGCGCACCAGCCGCCCGATCCCGGACAGAACCATCGCGTCCTTGTAGTTGAGGGTCGAATACTCGACCGCGACGGTGACCTCGCCGGCAGGCAGGCGAGCTTCGTCGATGTCTTCGAAGCGGGGCGAGACCTTGCCGCCGTCTTCATGCAGGATCAGGGCGTGAAATGATGACATGTAACCTCCCGTGCGGGTTCTGGCGTCGTTCCCCTCAGCCGCTGTCAGCTGCGCAGCGGCTCGACGATCGAGACGAAATTGGCCACCGCCGCGCCGCCCATGTTCATCACGCCGGCGAGCCGGGCGCCCGGTATCTGCATGTCGCCGGCGGTGCCGGTCACCTGCATCGCCGCCAGCACATGCATCGAGACGCCGGTGGCGCCGACCGGATGCCCCTTGGATTTGAGCCCGCCTGACGGGTTGACCGGCAATCTGCCGTCCTTCTCGGTCCAGCCTTCGAGGATCGCCCGGGCGCCCTCGCCTTTCGGCGTCAAGCCCATCGCCTCGTACTCGATCAGTTCGGCGATCGTGAAGCAGTCGTGCGTCTCGACCAGGTCGAGATCGTCGAGCGACAGGCGCGAGGCAGAAAGCGCCCTCTTCCATGCCAGTTCCGGCCCCTCGAAGGCGAGGATGTCGCGCCGGCTCATCGGCAGGAAATCGTTGACCTGCTCGGCGGCGCGGAACGCGACGGCCTTGTTCAGCGAGAGCGCGGTCGGCAGGTCGGCGAGCACGACCGCGGCCGCCCCGTCGGACACCAGCGAGCAATCGGTGCGCTTCAGCGGGCCGGCGACCAGCGGGTTCTTATCCGAGATCGTGCGGCAGAATTCATAGCCGAGGTCGCGGCGCATCTGCGCCAGCGGGTTGGCGACCCCGTTCCTGTGATTTTTTGCAGCGATGCGCGCCAGCGCGTCGGATTGGTCGCCGTAACGCTGAAAATATTTCTGGGCGATCTGGCCGAAGATCCCGGCGAATCCGCCTTCGATCTGGTCTTCCTCTTTGCGATAGCAGGCGCGCAGCAGCAGATCGTTGACCTCGGCGCCGCTGCGCTCGGTCATCTTCTCGACGCCGACCACCAGCACCAGCCGAGCCTTACCGGCGGCGATCGTGTTGAGCCCCATATGGATCGCCGTCGAGCCGGTGGCGCAGGCGTTCTCGACCCGCGTCGCCGGCTTGAAACGGAATCCGGGATCCGCCTGGAACACCAGCGAAGCGGGAAACTCCTGCTTCACAAATCCGCCGTTCATCGTGCCGAGATACACCGAGTCGATATCGGCGGCGGAAACCCCGGCATCCGCAAGCGCACCCTGCGCGACCTCGACGATCAGCGATTCGACGTCACGGTCGTCATGCCGCCCGAATCTCGTATGCGCCCAACCGACGATGCACCCGGTCATTCCCGACCTCCTTTGTGGCTGCGCGGATCGTAGCAAGAGGCGGTGCCGCGCTCTATCCTCTTCCCTGTTTGATATGGGATGGAGGCGAGCGCAGCGCATGGCCGACACGATCACGATCCGCCGTCCGGACGACTGGCACGTGCATCTGCGAGACGGCGCGATGATGGCGGCGGTGCTGCCCTTTACCGCCTCCCGGTTCGCACGGGCCATCGTGATGCCCAACCTGGTGCCGCCGGTGACGACGATCGCCGCCGCCCTCGCCTATCGCGAGCGCATCGTCGCCGCATTGCCACCCGGCGCCGACTTCACGCCGCTGATGACCTGCTATCTGACCGACGGTGCCCAGCCGACCGAGATCGCCCGCGGCTACGCGGAACGCGCGTTCGCCGCGGTCAAGCTCTATCCGGCGCATGCGACGACCAATTCGGCGCACGGGGTGACCGCGATCGAGCGGGTGATGCCGGTGCTTGAGCGGATGGCGGAAATCGGCATGCCGTTGCTCGTGCACGGCGAGGTCACCGACCCCGAGGTCGACGTGTTCGACCGCGAGGCCGTGTTCATCGACCGCGTGCTCAACAAGCTACGCCGCCGCCTGCCCGCGCTGCGCATCGTGCTCGAACACATCACCACGGCCGAGGCTGTCGCGTATGTCCACACCGGCGGCCCCAACCTCGCCGCCACGATCACCGCACATCATCTGATCATGAACCGCAATGCGATCTTCCAGGGCGGTATTCGCCCGCATCTTTACTGCCTGCCGATCGCCAAGCGCGAACGGCACCGGCTGGCGCTGCGCCGCGCCGCGACCTCGGGCGACTCGCATTTCTTTCTCGGCACCGACAGCGCGCCGCACGCGATCTCGACCAAGGAGACCGCGTGCGGCTGTGCCGGCATCTTTACCGCCGCCGGCGCGCTCGAGCTTTACGCCGAGGTGTTCGACGAGGAGGGCGCGCTCGACCGGTTCGAGGCGTTTGCCTCGCTTAACGGGCCGGAATTCTATCGCCTGCCGGTCAACGCCGCACGGGTGACGCTGCGTCGCGCGCCGTTTGCCGTGCCGGCGTCAATCGCCCACGGCGACCTCGCTGTCTCCCCGTTCCGCGCCGGCGAAACGCTGCGCTGGCAGATCGCGGAGTGAGGGGAAACCCTCGCCCACCAGCCGCTTCGCGTCTGGTCCCCCCTCTCCCGCATGCCCGCATGCGGGAGAGGGGGCCGAAGGGCGGAGCCTGAGGCGGGTGAGGGTTTCGTCCCTACGTCTCGGCCAGCGCCAGGAGGGTATCGGCCGGCAATTCGCGGCCTTCGATGTGCCAGCGGTGCCACAGCGCATAGAATAGCAGCACCCAGGCGGCGCGCCCGGCGCGCTTCTCTGCGGCCAGCACAAACACGCGCCTGACGCCGTCCGGGTTGCACAGCTCGCGCACCCCTTCGCAGGCGGCGACCAGCGGGCCGATCTCGCGCGCCCGCTCACCGATCCAGCGCGCCACCGGCACGGTGAACCCGCGCTTCTTGGCAAACGGCTCGGCCAGCGGCAGGTGGCGCGCGAGCCACTGCCGCAGCAGATATTTGCCGAGGCCGCGGCGGATTTTCAGGTCGTCCGGCAGGCGAAAGGCGAGCGCTGCGACCTCCGGGTCGAGAAATGGCGTCCGCCCTTCGGTGGCGTGCGCCATCAGGCAACGGTCGAGCTTGGTCAGCAGATCGTTGGGTAGCCAGTCAGCGCAATCGACTGCCTGTGCCACCTGCAGCCGGC
>Ga0307372_10013399_pt1 | contig 10602 bp, 5 predicted proteins | sample OX1MG_FD_202533 | JGI IMG/M metagenome (GOLD analysis project Ga0307372, IMG submission 202533) | Soil microbial communities from Risofladan, Vaasa, Finland - OX-1 | ecosystem: Environmental > Terrestrial > Soil > Coastal area > Acid sulfate soil | place: Finland: Risofladan, Vaasa | collected... | reverse complement strand
CACGCCAACGGCGGGCAGGGCCGGGCGGTGCGCCGGGTCGCCGGTCACGGCGGGGTCGAGCCACGGGTGGCCGGGCGCGGCGCGGAACCAGCCGTCCGCCCGGGCCTCGCGCAGCGCCTCGCCGGCCGCCGGCCGGCGCCGCTTCCTCGCGCCGCCGGCTTTGGCGCCGGCCGCGCGGGCGGCGATCCGGGCCGCGAGCCGCGGGTCCAGCGCCGCCGGGGCCAGCCACGCGGACAGCCCGGACTCCAGCTCGTCAGCGTCCAGCAGGGCCGGCAGCCGGCCCAGCGTCGACGCCGACGGAGGCTCGAACTCGCCGGTCACCGGGTTGCGGCGGGTACCGTGCCCGGCCAGCACCTCCTGGTCCCAGCCCGCCGCCGCTCCGGCGATCGCCAGCGGGCTAAAGTACCCGCACGCCACCCCCGCGACCAGCACCGATACCAGCGAGCCCAGCGAGTGCCGGATCCCGCGCCGCTTGCGCGGATCGGTCAGCCGCGCCGCCAGCACCTCCCGCAACTGCGCCGGCGGCGGCCCGGCCAGCGCCGGCGCGCCCCCCGCCCCCAGGTAGCAGCGGACAACCTCGATCAGCGATGATGCGTACACGGGCACGGCCTTCTGGTGGTCAACCGGAATTCGACACCCAGATGATCAGCAGGGGCCGTGCCCCCAGACCAAGCACATCCGCCCGCCCGGACCGCGTGTCGCAGCGAAACCCGCCCGCCGCCCCGGACCCGCCCCCAGCCACGCATACACGGAAGACCCGCCGCAAGGCCACCTAACGCCGCGATCCAACGGGCCTTTCGATCACACACAGTCACACCGACTTTGACGAGTCCCTGCCCGCTCCAGCTACTAGCCCTCCGGCCAGGCTAAACACGCCCCACGACTTTGACGAACCCCTGGATGGTGGCAGCCCTGTCAGGCTCCTCTGTGTGATGAGTCCGTTACGATGAATGCCGATCTATCTGTCGTTGGTCATAAGCCAATCCTACAACCAGTTCAAATGGGGTCCTGGAAATATGAGTCGGCCCATCGAAAACATCTACATAACCGCGTTGGCGGATCTCTTTCCAGGCAAATCTAATCTCGCTGTAAGTGCGCGGAGCCGCCGTTACAGCTACCGTATCCTCGAAAGTTTGCCTTTGCTGGGTGGTCACATTGTAGTTCTGCTCTAGTCTCCACTCTGCCTGAGTCTTAATATCAGCCAATTTCCATCTAAATTCGACGCTCTGAGAAACTGCGATGGACTGCGTTGAGCCGATTGAGTAAGATTTGTTCCATTCACGAGCTAGACGAAAAGTCCTAACTATTGGAGAAAGTCCCTGCAAATTATCTATTGTACGCACTTCGTCGTGACCGGTTGGCGTTTCGTAACGTTCGGTTTCGATTACCTTCCTACTTATCGTCCTGTCCACACGCAAACTGTTGCTCATGCCCGAGTAGTGACCTGAGCTGATATGGACTTCTTGACCTGCCTCAATTCTCAGCAAGAGTGGCCTGCTGAAACCTCCCGCCTTAATGGAATGTTCCCCTGCGCCTACGTCTATTGTAAGTGTGCCTCCGGTCCAGAGCGATCCTCTCTTTTTATCATCTATTCTTATGCTCAGTTTGCTCGCTGCGCCGCCGTAACCAAGCTTTCGGTGCCATACAATGCGACCGTCGGCTTCGCCCATAAGCCGCCTCCGAGCTTGTGCTAGGGCAGAGTATTTGCCATTCTAGGGTTGATCGTGTCCGCGAGGTTCCGGGGAAACTCAGCTTTTCGGAGCATTGTCTCTCAAACGGCGCAGGTTGCCAACCCCCTTTGGATAACAGGCTCTTCGAAGTTAACCGGGATCGGGTTTTTGGCTGGCTACCGAGCGTGACTGGTGATTGGTTGCGTTCTGTGATCGGCGGGTGCTCCGGGTGCAGGCGACACGGACCCGGCGGTGCTGGTTCGCGGGGTTCCGGAAGGAGTACGCCTGGCGTGCCTCCGGCTTGGCGATCCGGTTCAGGCTCTCTGGCTTCGCGTTCGTCATCCCGGTCAGTACCGCGCTGGCCAGCTCGTTTCCCCACCGGGAGATGGTGCGGGCGAGGGTGAGCGGTTCGGGGATGTCGTCGCCGGTGACCTTGGTGAACTGGGCCGGGGACAGGTGCTCCAGGTCGCGGGTGAGCAGGCTGTTTATCCCGTGCTCCCCGGTCGCCTGATCTGCCGCGGTGCCCGTGCCTGGCCCAGGTATGCCAGCGACCGGCCAGGAGCACGTACTCCCCGGTCACCGGGCCGGACCGCCAAGGGGCCGGCCCCGGCGGTGCTCGTCGGTTCCCAGGTGATCCACCGGGGCCATGGGCTGGCCTAACAGCGGATCCGCGGGCTGCGCGAACGCGGCGTGCGCGACCGGCCACGACACCTGCTGCCACCGGCCCGCCTCCGCTACCGCGCGGCACCGCCCGGCCACCTCCGCGCCAGCCAGCTCACGCGGCCGCCCGGTCAGCCGGCACCGGGGCGGCACCGCCGGCAGCGACCCGGTGAACGTCCCGCGGGCACAGCCGGGCTCCCCGCGCTTCCACCGCCGCTCGCACTAGCAGCTTGTCCGGGACCTGCTGAAGATCAACCGCCCGGCACCCGAGCTGGCTGAGCGCCCGTTCTGAGATGTTCCGCTGCCTGACCGAAGCGCGCGCGGACGACGAGCGCCGGGACCTGCCGCCGGGCGAGAAGCGGCACAAGAAGTCAACCCGCAGGTCGGTGGTGGCTTGCTAGCGGAATATGCGTATTGGCGACTGCCGGGCAAGTCAATTGGTGCGCACTCAGTCATGGATGGTCGGCGAGTCAGGCGCCCGTCAGGTGCGGGTGTCCGGCAGCGGTGATCTCGGGATCCTGCCGACGCCTGAACGCTGTCACATGCCCGGGCGCGGGCCTGTGGGGCGTGCTGTCACGCATCGTGTCGTGATCATGGCATCAGAGCCTGTCCGCTGGGTAATGAATACGCCGGCTAAGGCGCAGTCATGGCCGGTCATGAGCATGTTGGTGTAGTCCGCTCGAAGCGTCCGGGCCTGGACGGCCAGGCGCCTGTTGTCGTCGGTCCGGATCTCCCACACGAGCATGCGGAGGGAGGAATTACCGGCCGTCGGCACGGGCTCAAATTGCGCCCATGTTGAGTGACAGGCAGCTGAGTAGCGAAGCTGCAGGTTACCGACTAATGTTCCGTTGCCGAGCCATCGCTCGATGGTCCCCGATACCAGGCCCGGCAGGTGGATCGGAGCAGAGGCCAGCGTGACGGCGTCGCTGGCGCAGGCAGCCCGCATCGGGCTAAGACCGTCACGCAGCACGATACCGTCCGGGCTTATCCTGGCCGCGCTCAAGTGCCCAGCGCGACGCAAGTGCCCAGCGCGATGAGAGGCGCCGCCCGCAGGGAAGCCGACGTAAAGGATCGAGGACACCACGGCGAAGGCAGCAACGGCGAGCGTCACGAGCCGGCTTCCCCGGCCTGGTCGCGGAGTAGATGGTCGGGAGAGAGCCGGGGCGCGGAGGCTGCTCAGAGGGCTATCCGTCACCTGACGGTTCGGCTCATGCGCGCTGCCGACGTCGGCTGGAGGCGATTGCCGGCCTGCCTGGTAATCAGACTGGCCGCGGTGAGCCTTCAGGCTGATTTCATCTACTAGATCGGCCAGAGCTAGTGAAGGGTCTGCTCGTAAGATCTGCTGATGGAGTGCTTGTAGCTGGGGTCCGGGATCGGCGCCGAGTTCTTCGGCTAGGCGCCGCCGGGTCTGCTCGAATCGCAGCAGGGCTTCGGCCTGCTGGCCAGACCGGTACAGCGCCAGCATCAGCTGCCCGATCAGCCGTTCATCGGCTGGGTGGGTCGCGGCTTCCTCTGCCAGGCTGGAGACCAGCGTGCGGTGCTGCCCTTGCCGCAGCGTGATATCACCCAGGTCGAGAACGGCCGACCTGCGCTGCAGTTCCAGGGATTCACGCATCCTGTTCAGCCAGGGGCTGTCCATTCCGGCTAGCGCCGGCCCGCGCCACAGCATCAGCGCCTGTGCCAGCAGGGCGCCGGCCCGCTCGCCATCCTCTGCTGCGTCGGCAGCCTCTGCGACCAGCCCACGGAACCGGTACAAATCAACCTGATCCAGGTCGGCGTCCAACCGGTAGCCACCTGGCTGCCGGGATAACATGACAGCGGGATCACCGGCCCTGGCGATTGCGGCCCTGAGCCTGGCGATATACCCGTAAAGAACATTACGCACCGAAACCGGTGGGTCATCCCCCCATGCCCGCTCAATCAGCAGTGTCGCCGGCACTACCCGACCTAAGTCGAAGAGCAGCACCGCGAGCACGGCCCGCTGCCGCGCGTGCCCGATATCCACCTGCAGGCCCGCCGCCCGAATTTCAAGCTCCCCGAGAACCCGGAACTCCACCAGCACCCCTAACGCTCCGTACCGGAACCAAACCGCTCGGTTCGCACTATTTACTGCTGGTTCTAGGAAGATTCTAGGATCGCAGCGTCACGCGGGGAATGGGTCAAGTCCCCGGGAGTGGTGTTTCGCGGTGTTGCCGGTCCGCGTTCACCCCGGCCGCGAGCAGCGCGTGCACGTTCACGACCCGGCCGCCCTCGCGGACCTTGAGGACCAGGGCGTCCGCCGCGACGAACGTGTACAGCCCCGCGTCCAGCGGCCGGGTGCGGAACGCCTCCACCTGGGCGTCGAGGTCGCGGGCCATCTCGCTGACCTGCGACCGGGACAGCCTGGTGATGCCCGGGGACTCCACGGCCTAAGCCGGTGAGCAGGACCGCGAGCCCGGCCCGCTGCCGGGCGCGGCCGATATCAACCGGCAGGCCCGCGGCCCGTGCTTCAAGATCCCCGAGAACCCGGGATTCCGTCAGCGCACCCTGACGCGCCCCGTGCACCGATCAGATCGCCAGGCCGTACCCCTCTAATCCGCAGAAGTCCGGGCGGAATTTCAGCGTGCCCGCCGAACCCGAACCCGTCCCGCTGACCTGGCATTCCACATTTATTCAAGGTTTCCTGCACGTTCTCTCATGCCCTGCGGCGCACAGTGGGATCGCCGCCGCCTTGCGCTGCGGCTGGATCTGCCCGGTCTGACCGGGCAGGGGCGAGGAGGGCCAAGTGCGCGGTGGCGTGAGATACCCGGCGATCCGAGTGCTAAGAATGGTGCGCCGGCGGTGGCGGCTGGCCGTCACCTTGGTGTGCGTGGCCTCGATGGCCGCCGCGGTCACGATCACGGTGCTGCCCCGCAGCGCCGGGCCTGTCCCGAACGCCGGGATCTTGGCGCCGGGTTCGCAAGGGCCGCAGTCGAAGGGCCTGCCGTGGTGGGATCCGCGTGGCTGGTTCTCCTCGGACGCGCATGGTCCGGCCTCGAGGGTGGTGCCGGGGACGGATCTTGCGGTGCCGTCACGGCCCGAGGCCGTGCGGGAGGTGGTGGCGCCGCGGGTGCGGCGGGTGCGGGAGCTGACGTCGAGGCGGTCGGAGTTCTCGCGGACGTTCCTGTTGTCGGACGGGCAGCGGCAGGCGGTGATCTCTGCGGGGCCGGTGAACTACCGGGACGCTGCCAAGCGGTGGATGCCGATTGATACGAGGGTGGTGCGGTCGCCGCGCGCGGGGTTCTCGTACCAGAACACAGCAAACGTGTTCGGGTCGTTCTTCAGCAGTGACCCGGCCCGGCTGGTGCGGTTCGAGTCGCCGGCGGGCGGGTGGCTGCAGACGGGGCTGCCGGGCGGGCGCCGGGTGGCACCTCGGGTGTCCGGGAGCACGGTGTCGTATCCGGAGATCCTGCCAGGGGTGAGCCTGGAGTATTCGGTCTCCCCGAGCGGGTTGAAGGAACGGATCGTGCTGGCGTCGGCGTCGGCGGATGTTGCTGACCTGCGGTTCACGGTGAGGGCGGGGGGCGGCCTGGCGCCGCGGGCGATGCCGGGCGGGGCGACGGGCTGGTATGCCGGCGGTGAGCTGATGCTGGTGTCCCCGGCGCCGTTCATGACCGATGCGCGGGTGGACAGGTCGTCGCCGCTGGGGCATCCGTGGTCGCCGGTGGGGCAGCGGACGTGGTGGGATGCGGCCAGGTCGGTGCAGACGGTGTCTGTGGTGCCCAGCCGGGTGTGGCTGGGGGGCTGCGGGGCGGGTGTGGCCGGTGTCGGTGGACCCGACGATCACCATCGCGCCGGTCCCGTGCCAGAAGTACAACCCGGATGACCCGACCGGTTGTGCGCATAACGTGATGATCTCCTCGGACTCGCCGACGACGAATTTCAACTCGTCTATGAGCTGGCCGCTGCCGGTGGGGACCACGGCGACGGGGGTGGACCGGGGGCTGATCCAGTTCCCGTTGGGGGCGATCCCGTCCGGGTCGCAGATCGACTCGGCGGACCTGAGACTGTACTGGGACGACTCGTTTACCTCCTCGACCGCCTCGACCCAGCCGGCGCAGACAGTGCAGGCGTACCAGGCGACGACGGCGTGGGATCCGACGACGGTGACGTGGAACTCCAACATCGGGCTGGGCACCGAGGGCATGAACCGGGTGACGGTGACCTCCACCGACGCGGGGACGTCGGCGAACGGGGCGTGGCCGTCGCAGGCGTCGACGGTGGCGGCGAACGGGTCGAGTTACCGGTATGACCAGGACACGACGGCGGGGGACACGTTCACGTTCGTGCCGCACCTGACCGAGCCGGGCACCTACCAGGTCCAGGACCACTATGTGGCGTCCACGGGCGCGGCGTCGAACGCGCCGGTGACGGTGCATTACCAGGGCGGGTCGGCATCGTTCACGGTGAACCAGCAGTCCGGCACCGGGGGTGTGTGGACCACGCTGGGGAATGAGACGTTCGCGGCCGGGACCGCGGGGTCGGCGGTAGTGGGCGACGGCCCCGCCTCCGCTACCGTGCGGGTGGAGGCGGACGGGGTGCGGTTCACCAAGTACGCGCAGGTGACTGACGCCTCAGCGCCGCCGGGACAGGGGCTGCTAGGTGACGTGTGGGATTCGTTCGCTGTCCGGAACATCGTGCAGAACTGGGTGTCGGGCGCGGCGAACGACGGGTTCGTGCTGAAGGCCGCCAACGAGGGGACGAAGGGCATCGGGGGGCCGGAGTACGAGCGGTCAGGGTTCTACTACAACGGGGAGACAGTGGTCTACCCGCAGCTGGTGGTCACCTACGGGCAGCTGACGTCAGTGACGTTCAAGCCGATCACGGTGATCCGGGACAACGGCGCGAACCTGTCCTGGACCGGGTACCAGGACCCGACTCCGGGCACGAACCCGGGTGATGACCTGGCCGAATACCAGGTGCACCGCAGCGTCTTCCAGTCGTTCACCCCCTCGGCCTCCACTTTGGTGGCGCCGGTGGCGGCCGGGACGACCAGTTTCGATGACACGACGTCGGTGCCGGCGCCGCCGGGCGCCACCTTAGGGAACGCGTTCTACTACATGATCGCGGTCAAGACCCAGGACGGGACCATCGTGCCAGGCCCGGTGCAGCTGGTACGGCTGCCGCTCGGGGGGCAGACCACGGTCATCATCCCCGCCACCGGCGCGGCCACCTTGTCCTCCGCGCAGCCGAACACGAACCTGCAGTCGCTGTTCGGGTTCCCGTGGCTCATGACCGGCAACAACGGCGGCACCTGCAGCACGTGCTTCGGGGTGGCCCGGTCGGTGTTCACGTTCCCGTCCGTGGCCTCGCTGATCCCGGCCGGGGTGCACATCCTGGACTCGGAGCTGAAGCTGTGGGGGATGACGAACAACCCCGGCGGTGCTCCCTCGGCGGCGAACTACCAGGCGCACAACATCACCCAGTCGTTCACGCCGTCGCAGGTCACCTGGGACAGCGCCGCGACCGGGACCGCGTGGACGACCGCGGGCGGGACGTTCGGCTCGGCCACCGACACCGGCGTGTCCGGCCTGACCAACGACCCGGACCGGCAGGAGTTCACCGTCACCTCCGCCGTCCAGTCGTGGCTGGGCACCCCGTCCAGCCAGCACGGCCTGATGATCAAACTCCAGGATGAGTCCAGCACCGGCCCGCAGGACCAAGAACTGTGGCTGAGCACCGGGGCGGCCGAGCCAGCCCTGGCACCGGCGCTGGTGGTCACCTACACCGACCCTGCCCAGACCTACTACGCTCCCGCGACCCCGCGCGTGTCGGCCGCCAAGTCCACCTACACCACCCAGGTGACGGTCACCAATCCCACCGCGGCGGCCTGGGGGACCAACTGGCAGCTCGGCTACCACTGGGTCGCCAACGACGGCACCACCCTGGTCTCCACCCCGACCACCCCGGTGTACACGGCGCTGCCCGCCACCGTGAACCCCGGGTCGCAGGCCACGCTCGCCGAGACGGTCGCCACCCCGGACACCGTCACCGGCGCCGGCAGCACCCGGTCGGGGTATCAGCTGGTCTGGGACATGTACAACTCCACGGCCAAGACCTGGCTGTCATCGGGCACGTCCACCCCGAACGTGACCGGTACCGGCGGGACCGGCACGGAGCCCCCGGCCGGGCAGGTCACCTCGGTCGCCGAGACCGCCGAGACCCTCGGCCTGGAGAAGTACTTCCAGTACACGGGGATGGCGACCGGGTCCGGGTCGGGGCTGGAGAACAACGACGCGAACGGGAATGTGGTGTGGAACTACAGCCCGTTCTCCAACCCGTCCAACGGGTTCCGCACGTTCGTGCGGCTGGATTACAACTCGATGGACACGTCCGAGTCGTCGATGGGGTTCGGCTGGTCGCTGCAAGCCTCCACCCTGACCCGGCTGGGGACGCCGCTGGACTTCCATCCCCCAGGCAACCCCACCTCCGTGACGCTGACCGACGCCAACGGCGGCAGTCATGTGTTCACCCTCAACACCACCGTCACCCCGAACGTGTGGACATCGCCGCCCGGATTCCACTACTACCTGCAGCAGCTCGCCTCCTGCGACCCGACCGGGCAGGCCAAGAACAATCCCGTCCAGGCGTGGCAGATCACCGCGCCGGACAATACCCGGTTCCTGTTCGACTGCCAGGGCTACCAGCAGGCCGTCATCGACAAGAACGGCAACGAGGCCGACTTCACCTACAGCCAGCGCAAGTCGGCGAACCAGCCGACCGAGTTCCTGGACTACATCACCGACCCCGCGCACCGGCAGACCCTGACCCTCACCTACTACACCAAGGGCCAGAACTACAGCTTCATCAACGACAGCACCTTCCCCCCGACGGTCACGTCAGGCACCAACCTGACCAACCCCGACATCATCGACCAGGTCGCTTCCATCACCGACATCTCCGGCCGGAAGATCAGCTTCCTGTATGACGACCAGGGCCTGATGTCGCAGATGACCGACGGTCCCAACACCGTCGCGGCTGACGGCCCGGTCTGGTCCGGCCCCGCCAGCACGGCCAAGACCTTCTGGTTCGGGTACGACCCCACTCAGGGGAACAAGAACGTCAAGCTGGTCTCGGTCACCGACCCCAGGAACAACACCACCTGCCTGTACTACTATCCGCCCTCAGCGTCGTTCAAGTGGTCGCTGCAGGCCGTCACCAGCCGCCGCGCCGACCCCGCCAGCAGCACCGGCGCCGTGGTCGCGTGCCCCGCGACCCCAGCGACGGCGTACGAGACCCAGTTCGCCTACACCGCCCTCGCCGCCGGCGCGAACCCGCTGCTGCCGAACGGCGGCGTGCGGACCAGCGTCACCGACCCGCTGGGCCATCAGGTCAGCGACCTGACCGACACCCTCGGCCGGCCGGTCCAGGTCACCGACCCGGTCGGCCGCGACACCACCCTGGCATGGGACAGCGACAACAACCTCACCACCAGGACCGAGAACAACGGCGCGGTCACCGAATGGACGTGGGACCCGAACACCGGCTACCCGCTGACCATGCAAGACGCCGCCAACCAGGCCGCGGGCAAGCAGTACAGCTACAGCTACCAGACCAGCCTGAGCGGCCACGTCGCGTTCCTGACCGCGGTGGCCAGCCCGCTGGGCAACATCACCACCTACGGCCACGATTCGTTCGGCAACGTCACGTCGGTGACCGCGCCCGACGGGAACGTGTCCGGCGCGGCGGCGGGTTCTTTCACCACCAGCTACACCTACAACAGCGACGGGACACTGGCTACCGTCAAGGACCCGGACGGGAACGTCACCAAGTACCCGGCCTACGACCCGACCGGCTTGCCGGCCAAGATCACCGACCCGCGCGGCAACACCGTCACCTTGGCGTACTCCCCGACCGGGGAGATCACCTCGGACACCGACGCCTACGGCCGCACCATCACCACGACGCAGTACGACGTGTTCGGCAGGCCCGGGCTGGTGACCACCCGCAAGTCCGCGACCCAGAGCATCACGGACGGCGCGCCCGTGTACGACGGCAACGGCGACGTGACCACCTCCTACGCCCCGTCCTACAGCGCCACGACGGCGGGCGCGGCCACCACCGTCGTGTACAACCCCGATGACCAGGTGACCTCCACGACCACCCCGCCCAATTCCGGCACGGGCACCGGGTGTTAGCCGCCATTCACGGTGAGCACGTGGGGCCTGGCTGCGTCATTGAAGCTGGGGATCGGGCGGGTCTTCGGGGTTCGGGTTGCGGGCGGTGGTGCCCGGCGACACGGTGAGCATGTCCG
>Ga0307372_10013394_pt1 | contig 10607 bp, 9 predicted proteins | sample OX1MG_FD_202533 | JGI IMG/M metagenome (GOLD analysis project Ga0307372, IMG submission 202533) | Soil microbial communities from Risofladan, Vaasa, Finland - OX-1 | ecosystem: Environmental > Terrestrial > Soil > Coastal area > Acid sulfate soil | place: Finland: Risofladan, Vaasa | collected... | reverse complement strand
ATCGTCGCCCGGAAAATGAAAAAAGTCTTGGCGAAAAGCGCATAGTTTTGTTTTTTGGGATCGATCCGGGGTACGAACAGTAACAGCAGGTAAATACCCAGCCCAATGCCTTCCATCTCGAGCATGAAAGGACCAGGGGCCATAAAGCCGTTTGGCCTGCCCCTGAAATCAAAATGGATGGCCATTCTGGGGGGAAGGCGATGATCCACGAAGAGAAAAACAAGAACAGGAAGAAACATGATGAGCCAAAGCCAGATTTCCTTTCTGAATTGAAATGTTTTCATATGTTTATTTTTTAGGTTTATGGCCAATATATAGGATCCAGGACATGATATCATCCAGCACCGTGGTATTTAAGGAATAAAAAATGAACTGCCCTTTTTTTACACTAAGGATCAATCCGGCCTGTTTCAACAGATCCAGATGATGGGAAATCGTTGGCTTACTGAATGAAAAATTCCCTGCAATATCTCCGGCTGTCAGATCCCTATCCTTCAGCAATTCCAGGATATCCCTCCTTGTCTGATCATTGAGTGCCCTAAATGCTTTGTTCAAGTTAATCGCTATGATTTAATTAATTAGATATTTAGGTAATCATCTAAATACAAATCTAAAAAAAATGCTGTCAGAAACAGCATTTTTTTGACTTTGGCGTTTATTCGGTCACGATTCCCTGATCATTGGCCAGCAAAGACATTGTTGTGCCCTGATCATTGACATCCACCATATAATAGGCTGCCACATCGTTCCTTTCCACCCGGATGGCATCCAGAATAGCTACATTGGGGTACTTGACCTTTATATCACCGGCAATGTTCGTCGGGATATTATCAGCTGTATATAGGGTATGGGTAGCAATCCAGTTACCGGAAGAATCAAATTGGGTATTCATTTTCAGGCTGTCCTGCATGAAAGCTGCAATCCATCCACCGGAAGCCATTTTATTCCATTTCTCCCCGGTGACATCAGCAAAATGCTGGGTAAACGCAGTTTGCACGGCAGCTGGCGGCATGACGATTACCGGAGCTTTAGTGGCAAGCGGGTGATGATAACGCTTATGGTATCTGGTTTGGCTGATACCTGGAAGAACGGCAATCAAGGAGATCGCCAGTAAGATCATTTTCTTTTTCATAGGTTGATTTTTTTAGACGCCCAGGATAATCCTGATTGCGCCTACCTGATTACAAAAACCAAACCAAAAACCCCGGATCATTGATTTTACCCTTTATTCCCCGTGACCAGGCACTAAATTTTTGTAATTTTGCCCGTTTTTACTGAAATCTGTTGTGATATGGCCAAGACTTACCGGGAATATGGAAGCCTGAACTTACCTGAAATTGAGCTGGAAATCTTAACCGGTTGGGAAAAAGCAGGGGTATTTGAAAAGAGCCTGAAGAACCGCAAGGGAGCCCCGCCATTCGTGTTTTATGAAGGCCCTCCATCTGCGAATGGGATGCCAGGTATTCATCATGTCATATCCAGGACACTCAAGGACCTGGTATGCCGCTATAAGACTATGAAAGGATACCTTGTCCTCCGAAAAGGGGGCTGGGACACTCATGGCCTTCCGGTAGAACTTGGTGTGGAAAAAGAACTTCGGATCAGCAAGGAAGACATTGGAAAACCAGGTAAGATCTCGGTCCTCCAATTCAATCAACATTGCCGGGATGCCGTACTCCGGTATAAGGACAAATGGGAGGAACTCACCAGGAAAATGGGGTACTGGGTGGATCTGCAGCATCCGTATATCACCTTCCAACGGGATTATATCGAAACCCTCTGGTGGTGCCTGAAAAAACTGTATGACCGGGGTTTGCTATATGAGAGTGTGAGCATTCAACCTTATTCACCTGCTGCCGGAACAGGACTTAGTTCCCATGAACTGAATCAGCCTGGGACCTACAAGGAAGTGAAGGATACCAGCTGTGTAGCCATGTTTAAAGCCTGTCGTAATGAACAGTCAGCATCCCTGTTCCTCGCTGCAGGGTCCGGAGAGGTTTTTTTTCTGGCCTGGACCACCACTCCATGGACCCTCCCATCTAACCTGGGGCTTGCTGTGGGGCCTGAAATCAGTTATCAGCTAATCAGGACCTTTAATCCTTATAGCGGTACACCCTGTTCGGTGATCCTGGCCAGCCAGTTGGTCCACCAGTTTTTTCCGGAGAAGGTGGACCCCTGGGTCAGTGGGGAGGATACCCGCTTGTATGATGACATCCTGAACTGGCTGGAACACGGCAATGGACTGCCCCTGATAAACCAGGATCCGGAACTGCGGAACGGGTTTGAAAACCTGGTCAAAAAAAAACAGCTTCCCTGGAAGTATTTGCTGGAGAAGCGCGGAGAAGAGCTGGTGGGTTGCCGGTATGAACAGCTATTGCCTTTCCCGGCCAATAAGCCGGATCGGATAGAGGGTGATCCTTTCCAGGTAGTACCTGGAGATTTCGTTACTACAGAGGAAGGGACCGGTATCGTACATATGGCTCCGGCTTTCGGCGCAGATGATTTCAAAGTTGGACAGAAGTATGGATTGGGTATGCTTACCCTGGTGGACCGGACAGGTAAGCTTGTAGGAGGGCTGGGGGAATTCAGCGGCCGGTATGTCAAAAATTATACAGATGATCCTGATTATGCGGATGTGAATATTGATATCGCCGTCAGGCTGAAAAAGGAAAACAGGGCATTTAAGATTGAGAAATATACCCATAGCTATCCTCATTGCTGGAGGACTGATAAGCCTATTTTGTATTATCCGCTTGATGCCTGGTTCATCCGGACCACAGCCCTGAAGGACCGGATGATTGCACTCAACCAAACCATCAACTGGAAACCGAAAAGTACCGGCGAGGGACGATTTGGCAATTGGTTGGAGAACATGGTGGACTGGAACCTCAGCAGGAGCCGGTTTTGGGGTACTCCGCTGCCTATATGGATGACAGCGGATAAATCAGAAACCATCTGCATCGGATCCGTAGCGCAGCTAAAGGTGGAAATGGAGAAATCCCTGGATGCAGGCCTGATGCCGGATGTTTCCCGGAACTGGGAACCTGATCTGCATAAACCTGATATAGACCGCATTATCCTGGTAAGTCCCCTGGGAAAACCCATGTCCCGGGTGTCAGACCTGGTGGATGTCTGGTTTGATTCCGGGGCTATGCCCTATGCACAGTGGCATTTCCCTTTCGAAAACCGGGATGTTTTTGCAGCCAATTATCCCGCTGATTTTATCTGTGAAGGGGTGGATCAGACCCGGGGTTGGTTCTACACCCTCCACGCCCTGGCTGCGTTATTGAAAGAAGATATTCAGGAAGAGCTGGAAAAAGATGGGGTCCAGTCGGTGGAGACCCGTTACCCCGGTCTGGCTTACCGGACTGTGGTGTCTAACGGCCTTGTCCTGGACAGGAGCGGGAATAAAATGAGTAAAAGGCTGGGCAATGTCGTGGATCCTTTCGTCACCATTGAAAAATACGGCGCAGATGCTACCCGCTGGTACCTGATCACCAATGCTTCTCCCTGGGACAGCCTGAAATTTGATGCGGAAGGGATTGTGGAAGTGCAACGTAAATTGTTTGGTACCCTTTACAACACTTATGCATTCTTTGCCATGTATGCCAACCTGGACGGATTTTCCTTTCAGGAAGATTACCTGCCCGTCAGGCAACGCCCTGAGATCGACCGCTGGATATTATCTTCCCTCAATACCCTGGTCAGGGAGGTCACAGCAAGCCTGGATGACTACGAACCTACCCGGGCCGGCCGGGCCATTCAGGTTTTTGTGGACAGCCATTTAAGCAACTGGTATGTCAGGCTAAGCCGCCGGAGGTTCTGGAAAGGCGAATATGGTCCTGATAAGTTATCCGCCTACCAGACCCTGTATGAATGCCTGGAAAAGATAGCAGCCCTGATGGCCCCGATTTCCCCATTCTTTGCAGATTGGTTATTCATCAGCCTGAACGGGGTAACCGGGAAAAAATCATATGCATCCGTACACCTCGGCTTATTTCCTCAACCCGAAGAAAATGCAGTGGATTTACCGCTGGAACAGCGTATGCAGCTTGCCCAGGACATTTCTTCCCTGGTGCTTTCCCTGCGTAAAAAAGTAAATATTAAGGTCCGTCAACCCCTAGAACGAATCCTTATTCCCCTTTGGAATGCAGGGATCCGGGCCCAGGTGGAACAGGTTTCAGGACTGATTTGTGCAGAAGTAAATGTAAAAAACATAGAATATATTTCAGCAGGCTCGGAATTCATCTACAAAAAAGTTAAACCCAACTTCCAGGCCCTGGGTAAAAAACTGGGTCCGTTGATGAAAAAGGTTTCGGCTGCCCTGGCTGAGCTTGAACAGCTGGACATAGCGCGTTTGGAGCAATCCGGCCAAATTACCCTCCGGATAGAGGGTATAGAACTGGAATTGTCAGTAAATGAACTGGAAATTACTACTCAGGACATTCCAGGATGGACAGTTGCATCCAGCGGTCCATTAACCGTTGCCCTGGATATCCAGATAACTAAAGAACTCCTGGAAGAAGGATCTGCCCGGGAATTGGTAAACAGATTACAAAAAATCCGAAAAGACAGTGGGTTAAACATTAGCGATCACATTAATGTAAAGATAACATTTACTGAAATGCTGGAGCGGATCCTGAGCAATCCCCAATTAAAGCATTATATTTGCACGGAAATTTTGGCAGATTTTCTGGAACTTGTTCCGGGATTATCCCAAGGCGCTGAAATTGAAGTCAGTGACACGAAATTAAATGTATTGGTAACTAAAAAAAGCTGAACACATGGCAACCAAAAAGAAAGTTGCTTCGAAACCTACAAAAAAAGTCCAGGCAAAGAAAAACAATTCCCATGAGGCGGTTTCCCGTCATGCTGCTATGAAAAAGCGGGTTGCTTTCAAGTCCCCTGCTGTCAAAAAGTCTGTTGCTAAAAAATCTTCCGGCGTTAAACAGGGAATTAAAAAGACCGCGGTAAAGCCCGTGGTCAAAAAATTGCCTGTAAAAAATATTTTAACAAAATCCCCGGAGAAAAAATCACCGGTCAAGGAACAAACCCAGAAAAATTCCGGAACACCTAAAATGACAAAGGTTGATAAAAAACCGGCTGCCAGGGTCAATATTAAAAAAATAATTAAACCCATTGAGAAACCCGTGAAAAACCAACCCAAAAAAGAGACCAGCAAACCTGCCGCAGCGATTGCAAAACCAGTAAAAAATATGCCTGTTTCCAGTCATAGCGGACAGAAACAGCCTATGGCGAAAAATATTAATATCAAGAAAATCACCGTTCCCCCTAAAAAATCATCGCTGACTTACCAACCGGAATTTACAAAATCCCTGCTTGACCGGGAACAGCAGTCCGGACCGGTATACCGGTACAGTGATGCCGAGCTCTTGGAATTCAGGGACCTGATTTTAAAAAAACTGGAGACTGCCAAAAAAGAGCTCGTTTATCTCCAGGGGCTTATCACCAGGAAAGATGAAGCCGGGACAGATGACACAGAAAACAAGTACATGAGCATGGAAGATGGAAGTGGCACCATGGAACGTGAACAGCTGAACCAGATGGCCAGCCGGCAGATTCAGTTCATCGATCACCTGGAAAAAGCCCTGATGCGGATAGAGAACAAAACTTACGGGATTTGCAGGATAACCGGCAAGCTCATTGATAAGGCCCGTCTCCGTGCGGTACCCCATGCCACGCTCAGCATTGAAGCTAAGCAATCAATGAACAAGTAATTAACCCTGCCTGGGTAACCAATACCAATATCCGGGTGAATCCGAAACCTCTGAACAATTGATTCCAGCACTTCCCGGCTTTCAACGGGATTTTTCACATGCGTATTGCAGTAAATGCCAGGTCCCTGATCCTGGATCAGTTTGATGATACCGCCTGGTTTACCTGGGAGACTTTCAGCAGGTTGGCCCCAGTTCATCCCAGGGATGAATTCCTTTTTTTATCGGATCATCCGATTGACCGGCGATTCCTGATCAGCCCAAACATTACCCCTGTGTTGATCCGGCCCGCGATCAATTTCCCCCTGGCGAGAAAAATTTGGTTTGAGCGGAGGATTCCACTTATGCTGAAGAACCTTCAGGCATCCGTATTCTTCTCTCCGGATGGCTGGATGCCCGGGAAAACATGGGTTAAGAGTTGCCTGATCATGGCCGGATCGTTTGATCCCCATGACCCGGGAACAAAACCCGGGTCCATGGAATACGTCCGATTTGCCCGATCGGCCACAAGGATACTGGCTGTTTCCGGAAGCGCCGGAAAGCATATCATTGCTGCCACCGGCATACAGGAAAATAAAATCACTGTGATCCAAGCCGGGGTAAGTCAGGGCTTTAAGCAGCTGAACTGGGAAGAAAGGGAAGCGGTAAAACAACGGTTCGCCGGAGGCCGGGAATATTTCATCTATGCGGGGCTACTGTCCAAGCAGTCCAATATCCTCCGCCTGCTTAAAGCTTTTTCCCTATTGAAAAGAAAGCATCAGTCCAATATGAGGCTGGTTCTGGCCGGGGAAATCAATGGAAAATCGAGGGAAATTTTGTCTGCTTTACGCAGTTTCCATTTCCGGGAAGAAGTGATCTTGACTGGAAATGCTCCCCTGGAGACCCTGCAGCAATTGATCGGCGCCGCATACTGCCTGGTTTATCCTTCCTTTTCAGCAGGATATTCCATATCCCTGGCGCAAGCCATGAGATGCGGAGTTCCCGTTGCCGCATCCACAACAGGATCTCCCCGGGAAGTCGGGGGAGATGCCCTGCTTTATTTCGATCCCCTGGATCCGAAGGACATGGCAGAGAAAATGGGGATGCTATACCGGGACGAAAGGCTGAAGGGAAGGCTGATCACCGCTGGCCTGGAACGATCTGCAGGATGGACCTGGGAAAAAGCAGCCTCAAATTTATGGGAATGCCTGCTCGGCACCGCCGCGTCCTAAAATATTCCTGCTATCTTTGTATGTAAGAAGTAAATTTTCCGGCATGGCAGAAAATGGGATTGATATCCGGTTAACCCGGGATGAACAGAAAATACCCCTGTCCATTTCCTGGACAGTGTTTGAAGAAGGCCGGGAAAGTATTCACCAGGCCAAGGCCATGCTGCTGGCCTTCTGGGACGGGGCAGACAAATCTGCCCTGCGTCTGGACCTTTGGACCAAGGATATGATGGTGGATGAAATGGCTGATTTTTTTTACCAGACCCTGATGACCATGGCTGATACTTTTAATCAGGCCACCCAATCACCCGTTCTGGCCCGCGAGATGAAATCATTTGCCCGGGATTTCCTGAAAAGGTACCGGGATAAAGAAAAAGAAACTCAGGCGATATAGACATAAACCATACCTGATGACGCTTGAACAGCAAATAAACGAGGGCATCCGAAATGCCATGCTTGCCCGGGATGAAGCGGAACTGCGGGGGCTGCGGGCAATCAAGGCTGCCATCCTGTTAGCCCGGACTGCAGAAGGAAGCAACGGGGAGCTGAAGGAAGGAGAAGAAACCAGGTTGCTGCAAAAACTGGCCAAACAAAGAAAGGAATCTTTGGAAATCTTCCGCACCCAGCACCGGGAGGATCTCGCCAAAAAAGAAGAAGAGGAATTGTCGGTAATCAACCGTTTCCTTCCCGGACAGCTAGGCACTGATGCCCTCCGGGAAGCCGTCAGACAGGTCATTATCGAAACCGGGGCCAGTTCACCGGCTGATCTGGGCAAAGTCATGGCTACTGCCATCAAGAAACTGGGGGCATCAGCAGATGGTAAGGCTATTTCGGCTATGGCCAGAGAACTCCTTTCCAGGTAAAACCGGATTATGGTCATCGATATCCTTTTTGTGGTGTTCATGCTTTGGGCGGTGTTCAAGGGTTATTCCAATGGGTTGATAATCGGGATATTTTCCCTATTATCCCTGTTGGCCGGATTACTGATCGCCCTGAAATTCTCCGCTGTATTCTGTCATTACGGCCAGATGCATTTTCACCTGACCGGCAGCTGGTGGCCCCTGGTTTTTTTTATCCTAATTTTTATTGGAGTCATCCTGCTGGTTAATCTGGGAGCAAGACTGCTGACCAAGCTTCTGGAACTGGCCATGCTGGGCTGGCTGAACCGGATTTGTGGCATCATCCTGTATATGGCCATCTATACGGTCATTTTCAGCATCCTGCTCTGGCTCATGGACCGGGTCCACCTGATTCCATTGGCGATGAAGTTGCAATCCCGGGTTTATGCCTATCTGAGACCTGTAGGTCCTGCAGTCATCTCTTTTATCGGTGACCGGATTCCCCATTTCCGGCATTTGCTGGGTGAACTGGATGGGATATTCCGGCATCTGGCCAGAAAAAATTAATCCTTTAAATTGCTGTCCGGTTAAATCCCGGTAACTCATACAAACCTATCATATGCCTTACAGACTGTCCAGTACCCTTATATTTTGTTTTTGCATTATCCTTTGCAGGAACAGCCGGGGTCAATCCCCTGCAACTGTCCATGGAGGAGAAATTATTTATCATGTGTTTGAAAGGAGCTTCTATGACAGTAACGGTGATCAAATCGGCGACCTGAACGGACTGAGGGAAAAACTCGGATACCTGCAGTCCCTGGGGGTCAATGCCATCCTGATGGTTCCAATCTACGAATCGGATTTTTACCATAATTATTTCGCGAAAAACTTTGAAAAGATAGATCCCACCCTGGGGAGCATGTCCGACTATATCCGGTTGGTCAGGGCAGTTCACCGCCGGGGCATGAAAATATACATGGATATGGAAACCCAGTATGTCACCGGCAAACACCTGTGGTTCCGGGATGCTTATCGGAACCCGGGATCCAAATACAGTCATTATTTGGTCTGGGATGATTCCGCGCATACCCGGCCGGAACCTGCCCTCTATAACATCGGCAAGCTCCATTCCTATGATGGCAGCGTGCACCGGGTGGCCACAGTCAATCTGTACAGCAAAAAAGTGCTTGCCTATAATATCAGGTTGTTCAGTTACTGGGCCGACCCCAATCATGACGGTAAATTCGACGATGGCGTGGATGGTTTCCGGCTCGATCACATGATGGATAATCTGGACGGGAAAGGAATTCTGACCAATCTGTTTCATAGATTCTGGACCCCATTGATCCAGGCGGTGAAAAAGGTAAACCCCGGAATCATATTCTTTGCCGAGCAAGCCAATTGGAATTCTTTCGGGTTCGGATATTTATCCAGGGGTTCGGTGGACCGGGTATTCGATTTCCGGCTCCGGATGGCGATTGCTTCATTTAACAAGGCTGCCATTGAAGCGGCGGCGGATACTTCGCTGGAAATGACCCCTCGCGGGAAACAACAAGTCGTTTTCATTGAGAACCATGATCTGCCGAGGTTTGCTTCTGTAGTTGGTAAAAGCCTGCCCAAGGAAGAGATCGGCGGGGCTTTCAACCTCCTAATCGGGGGAATACCCTCCATATATTACGGTCAGGAACTGGGTATGTTCGGAGGCTTTGAAAGATACGGTAATACCGATGGCAATGATATACCGAAACGGGAAGCCTTTGAATGGTATAAGTCAGATACAGGAAAGGGAATGGCCATCTGGTATAAAAACTCAGGACCCTGGTGGGACCATACCAACCTGATCCCGAATGACGGGATATCCCTGGAGGAGGAAAAAAACAAACCGGGGTCTCTTTGGACCTTTTATCATAACCTTATCCGGATCAGGCAGTCGCAGCCTGCCCTCTGGAAAGGGAGTTATCAGCCCCTGCCCAATGACAACGACAGCGTATATTCCTTTATCAGGACATGGGGCAAACAGGAAGATATCGTTGTGATCAACCTGTCTGGCGAAAGTCAGGAAGTCAGTGTGAATTGCGGGCATTGCAGGTACCGGCCCCATCGGTTGCAATCGCTTTATGGCCGCCAGCATCCCCTGGTCAACGGAAATAAATTTACCGTGCGCCTGCCAGGTTTTGCGATTAACCTTTGGAAGGTGGAATAAAGCTATTCCCTGGTCCTATCCAAACCCACCATTTACTTGAATGGATCTTTTGGATTATAGGAATAAACCAGCCTCAATAATTTATCCGGATGAATGCGAAGTGGAAAATGACTGATCCGGTTATCCTTTTGACAAAATGTTATTTCCTGCCAATAGTCCAGCCTTGCCCTTTTTACATTACCTAAATTGATTATTTTAGCAGGGTAAACCATAATTTCCTCCCATACCAATGCATTACGAGCTAAAGGCAGAATCCCGGTTCAGGTTCATCGAGGAAGGTAATGGTTCTCCGCTGATTCTGCTGCATGGATTATTCGGTGCCCTGAGTAATTTTCAGGACCTGCTGGATTATTTCAGCCACTATAACCGGGTGGTGATTCCCATGCTTCCCCTGTTTGACCTGTCCATACTGGATACCACGGTCATCGGTCTCGCTAAATTCCTGCACAGGTTCATAGAATTCAAAGGATATGGAAAAGTTCATTTGCTGGGCAATTCACTGGGAGGACATATCGGACTGATTTATGCCCTGAAGCACCCTCAGGGGGTCAAGACCATCACACTGACCGGCAGTTCCGGACTTTTCGAAAATGGCATGGGGGAGACCTATCCTAAACGCGGG
>Ga0307372_10013393_pt1 | contig 10607 bp, 10 predicted proteins | sample OX1MG_FD_202533 | JGI IMG/M metagenome (GOLD analysis project Ga0307372, IMG submission 202533) | Soil microbial communities from Risofladan, Vaasa, Finland - OX-1 | ecosystem: Environmental > Terrestrial > Soil > Coastal area > Acid sulfate soil | place: Finland: Risofladan, Vaasa | collected... | reverse complement strand
AACGCACGTACGGCCAATTCCAGCGCGCGGGGCCCGACGGCGGCGAGATAGATTGGCGGCACCCGCTCCGGGCCAAAGGCATGCGCCCAGTTCTTCACGTGAAAATGCTCGCCACCAGTGGCCGAGTACGGCGGCGTCCACCACTGTCGAAGCAAGTCGGCCGCGTCGGAGAGGGCGTGCAGCGGACTCCCAACCTCGATCCCGAGCGCGCGACCGTACCATTCAGGCTGCCCGCGCCCCAGACCGAGAAACGCACGCCCGGCCGAGAGCCGGTCGATCGTAGCCACCGACATCGCGAGGAGGTTCGGGTGCCGCAGATAGGGGTTCGTGACGCCGGTTCCGAGACGAATCCGATCGGTCATGCGCGCCGCCGCACCGAGCACGGCAAAAGCATCCCAGCCGTCCGGGTCTTCACTGATCCAAACCGAATCGAGCCCAGCCTGATCGGCGACCCGGATGGCGTCAAGCGTCGCGGCGACGACTCCGTTGGGAGCCGTCGACCGCGTCCAGGGGTGATGCGACAGGTTGAGACAGAATTCCACGGCGATACTCCGCTGTTTCAGTCGTTCGGGTGCCGCTCGTGCCAGTCGGTAAGACGCTGATAAGCCGATGCAACCGCGATGATTGCGTTTTCTGACCCCTCACGACCGGCAATCTGCATTCCGGTCGGCAAGCCACGGTCACCGAAACCGTTCGCCACGCTGATCGCCGGGAAACCGGAGAGGTTGCCGAGCGACGTCAGCACATTACGTCGACTCCAGGGCGCGGCATATGCCTCGAAGTTCACCCCGATCGGGCTGGCGACGGTATTACCTGAAGGATGCACGATCGCATCATAGCGCGATAGGAACGCGTCGACATCGTCATTGATCTGCCGCCGCACCCGCATCGCGTGCAGGTACTCTACGGCGGTCACGGTCGTTCCGGCATAGCCGCCGAGTCGATCTTCCGGCGCGGTCAGCCCCGAAATCACACCACGCTCGATCAGGTCCTCAAAGGCCGCCGCGCCCTCCGACGACAAAATGATCGAGTATGCCTCGGTAAATGGGTAGTTCGGTAATTCAATGTCTTCCAGCATCGCCACGCTCGCGAGCGACTCACACGACGCTTCAAAGTTATCGCGGACTTCCGGCTGCACGACGTCGAGTCCCTGTCGCAGCACACCGATGCGAAACCCACTGGTGCGCGCATGCTGCGGCTCGAATTGATAGGTTTCGCGCAGCGTCGAGCGATCCGCCGGGTCATAGCCCGCCAGCGCTTGCAGGACGAGGCCGGTGTCTTCGGCCGTATGACACATCGGGCCGAGTTTATCGAGCGTCCAGCAGAGCGCCATCGCCCCGTGACGACTGATGCGGCCGTAAGTCGGGCGCAGCCCGCTCAGGCCACAATAGCTCGACGGGCTCAAGATCGAACCGCCCGTTTCGGAACCGATCGCGAAGGGCACTGCCCCGGCCGCGACGGTCGCTCCCGATCCGCTCGACGAACCGCCGGTCCACGCGTCGCGGTTCCACGGGTTGCGGGGCGGCCCGGTGAGCGACGCGGTCGGCTGGGTGTAGCCCATCCCACCCGCCATTTCGATCATGGCGAGCTTCGCGACCAATACCGCGCCGGCATCGCGCAAACGTTTGACCGCGGTTGCGTCCTCGGCGAAGACCTGATCGCGCAGCGGCTCGGCCCCCCAACTCGTCGGGATCCCGGCCGTCGCGAGCAGATCTTTCACCCCGTAGGGGATGCCGTGCAGCGGGCCGCGATCGTAGCCGGCGGCAAGCTCTTCCTCGGCGAGCCGCGCCTCGCGCAAAGCGCGCTCCCGCGTGATCGTCACGACGGCATTCAACTCGCGCCCGATCGACTCCAGTCGCGCGATGAAATGCTCGGCCAATGCGGTTGGGGTCGTCTCGCCAGAGCGGATCATCTGGCCGAGTTCACGAATGGTGGCGAAGTTCAAACGTTGATCGTTCGTGCTCACCGACTAGCCGTCCCTTCGCACTGCGGAGAATACGAAGTCCGGCTCATCGCCATTCGCGAGCGGCAGTTGACGTAGCGCTTCAGCAGCGTCGACCAACCGCCCAATATCATTGCGGATCTTCTGCTCGGCGGCGGCATCAAAACGATCGCCATACTTCACCGCGAGTATGCGATAACGGGCGTCGATTATGGCGTCGCGTTCGTCCTGGTTCGATTCACGCATGCACGGCCTCTCTTTCCGGGGATTAGACGCTATTCGTTGGCAAACCGATTATGACCGCACGCCGTTCGGCTGTCACGCGGAAACGAACGAAATCCGCAACGCGGCCAGGATTCCTGCGCTAGCTATTAGACTTGGTCACCGCGATCGCTGCGGGCGAGATATCGAACCAGCCGACTCGCCCCGGAGCGGTATTCATGAGTCGCTACGAAGTGGAATTTTGGAGGAGTTCGTCGACTGCCTGTTCTTCGAGCGGTTGAAGCGGATGAAGCACCGACTCGAACGGATCAGCGACGGCGGTCGTCAGCAACTCATTTGGTCGAGTTGGTTCACCCGATGACTGATCACGAAAAACCGGGGCCGGGAAAACGGCTCGCCGACGCCTTGGTCGCCTACTTGAACCCGAAAGTAATCGCGCAGCCGCATTTGAAACTGCCATATGTCCCTCACTCGCTGTTAATCGAAGATGATGCACACATGCCCTGCAAAGAAACGAGGGCGTGGAACGAGACCGTGCCAAGTGGTCACACTCGTAACAGCAAGATTTGGGCCACGTTTCGCCAGATGGAATGATCCTGCCCCTGTGCCCAGGCACCGGAGGCAGGATCTGCTCGTTGAGATGGCGCGTCAATCGAAAATAACTCGCTACGGTGTTGCAGATGCGCAAACTGCGTAGGCAACAAGATGCCACGTGGTGACGCCATCCGGGTTGGGGTTTACTGCGTCGATCACCCACGCGTTGTCACCCAACGGAACGCTCCGATGCAGCGCGATCTCTTCCACGACCCCGGATATGCCCGTGTCGAGAACGGGAAAGCCACCGCCGCTCAACACCTTCTTACCCGCTGGGCACGTGGCTGCCAGAGTATCAGTAATTTGAAACTGGGTGCCGACCGGGCCGGTTACGCGGACGATTTCGTAGCCGCTCACGCTCGACGAGCCAGCCGGACCTTGCGGGCCAGATGGGCCCTGTGGTCCTGGCACGCCCTGTGAACCCGGCACGCCTTGCGCTCCTTGTGGACCGGTGTCTCCCTGCGGTCCCTGTGGGCCGACCGGCCCAGGGATGCCCTGTGGCCCTTGCTGGCTCCAACTAATCACCTCCGAATTACCGGGGCAGTTACTCGGCGCACTGGTGCCGACGTTCGACAAATTCCCATTCTTCAGGCAACCATAGTAGGTTACCGGCGCTGGACCACCCAGTGCAATAAATGCACTCCCTGCCGCAAACGCGAGCGCTACGATGGTGGCGAACGAAACGAGACGTAGACGTTTAGCGCTGAAGAATCGACGATGCATGACGAATTCCCTTCTTTGGAGCTGGCGTCGTCTCGATTCGGATCGATCCGGACAAAATGGAATCGAAGGTACCTCTTCGTTGAAGCCTAGTGACTCGTGTTCCCGCGGTCATGAGCCTCGTGTCCTGACTTCGCGGGACGCGATCCCGATTTTTGGGACGAGAAAACCGAGAGACAACCCCCAGGGATGCGATGCGAGTCACAGCAGACGAAGGACGGTTCGGGTAATTGCAGGTCGAACGAGCAATGCGCCCGATCGTTCGATCGAGCGCATCGTCGCCAATGTTGTTTCGGGAGCGTGCGAGACCACCGGTCAATCCTCGGAGAAGCGGAGCCGGCGATTAGCCGCTCGACTCGTTCTCGGCGATCTCGGCGCGCATGCGCTGCCAGGCCTGGCGCGCGTCAGACACCGAAACTTCGTCTTCGATGGTCGAGATATCGCCGGGGTCACGATCAAGGATCACTGACTTGAAGATACGACGCATGATCTTGCCGCTGCGCGTCTTCGGCAGGCTACTGACGAAGTTGATCTCGCCGATGACCGCCACCGGGCCAAGTTCTTTGCGTACCGTGGCGAGCAGTTCGGCTCTCAGCTCCGGCGACGGTTTGTAGCCCGGCTTGAGCGCCACGAAGGCCGAGACAACTTCGCCCCGCAGTTCATCCGGCCGACCGGTCACGCCGGCTTCGGCAACCGCTGGATGACGCAGGAACCCACTCTCGACTTCGACCGTGCCGATGCGATGACCGGCGATCTTAATGATCTCGTCGGCCCGCCCGCCGAACCAGACGTAACCATCTTCGTCGATCGAGCCGGAATCTCCGGTGAAGTAGACGCCGGGGATTTTCCCCCAGTACTCGGCGCCATAGCGCTCTGGCGCTCCCCAGATCGTCGCCACCATCCCAGGAAACGGCCGTTTGATGACCACGATCCCCTTCTCGCCGGCTGGGCACTCTTCGCCCATCTCATTCATGACACCGAGTTCGAAGCCGGGCAGCGGGATGCCGGATGAACCGGGCTGAATCGGAATCATTCCGAGTCCGTACGGGTTGCCGACGACCGGGCCACCCGTTTCGGTTTGCCACCAGTGGTCGATCACCGGCACGCGGTTCTGGAACGCTTCACGCTGCAGCCACTCCCAGGCGGGCGGGTTAAGCATCTCGCCCGCGCAGAACACGCGTTCAACCGACGACAGGTCGTAGCGGCGAGCAGGCTCGGTGCCATACAGCATCAGCAGCCGCGCGGCAGTCGGCGAGGTGAAGACTCCCGAGACGCGATTCTGTTGAACCATGCGATAGAAGGTATCGGACGAGGGATAGTCGAGCGCCCCTTCGTAGGCAATGGTGGTGCAGCCGCACATAAGTTGAGCGTAGACGATGTGGCTGTGCCCGACCGCCCAGCCGATGTCGGCGGTCGCCCACCAGACGTCGGTCGGCTTAAGGCCGAAGCACATTTTAGCGGTGGCGCTGATGCCAACCTGATACGCGCCATGGCTGTGCACCACGAGCTTCGGCCTGGCGGTGGTACCCGACGTCGCCAGGATATATGCCGGTTCGTTCGCCTCCATCACCTCGTGCGCGCTGCTCTGGCCCTCGCCCCCATGCACGAAATCATCCCAGTCCATATCGCGACCCGCCGTCATCGGGACGTCATCATCCGTGCGTCGCAGGACCACGACATGCTCGACGGTACCATCCAGCCCATCGAGTGCGGCGTCGACGATCGGTTTCAGCCGGACGACGTTGCCCTTGCGCCAGGTCGCGTCGGCGGTGACCACGGCACGCGCGCCGCTCAGATCGATGCGATCACCCAGCGCGCCGCTGCCAAAGCCCGCGAAGACGACGACATGGATGGCGCCGATACGCGTCGCCGCCAGCATGGTGATGACCGCCTCCGGACAGGTCGGCAGATAGACCGCGACGCGATCGCCGCGTCCGATCCCGATGCCACGCAGGGCTGCCGCAACCTGCTTCACTGCTTCAAGCAGATGCGCATAGGTGTAGACCTTGCGCTCGCCGCGCTCGTTCTCATAGATAAGCGCCGCGTGGCCGCCCCAGCCACGATTCACGTGATGGTCGAGGCAGTTATAGCTGATGTTTGTCTGCGCACCGGAAAACCAACGGAAGGTCGGCGGCTCCCACTCGAAGACGCTATCCCAACGCCGAAACCAGGGCACATCTTCAGCGGCGCGTGCCCAGAACGCATCAGGGTCTGCCAGCGCGTCGTTCTGCCAGCGACGGATGGTAGGGTTCACCAGCTCCATGTCCAACACCTCCTGTAACCGCGTAATGTCACATCTTCAGCATGGAGCCCGCGTGAGAAATGGTCAACTGGTCGAGCACAGCGGAAGATGCGATGCTATGACCAATTTTCACGGCTCAAGTGAAAGCGATTGAGTTTGGACAACCGCAATTGCACGCTATTCTACGGTGGCCCCATTATCACACCGGAGGGCCCCCGCTACGACGACTGGGCGGTTTTGGTCGAAGGCTCGAAAATCACCGCGGTTGGTCCGTATCGGTCCGAAACGCGCGCTATGCGAGATGAGAAGCGCATTGACGTCCGCGGACGATTCATCGCGCCGGGGTTCATCGACCTGCAACTCAACGGCGCGGCCGGTCGGATGCTTACCAGTGAACCGACGGTTGAGACGGTGCGCGCCATGGCCGAGATCCTGCCGCGCTTCGGCTGCACCGCGTTCCTCCCAACGGCGATCACCGCGCCGACCGAGCAGCTGCAGGCCGCGGGAAGAGCCGTGGCGACTGTTATGAACGACGAACCGGGCCACGGAGCCCGCGTCCTCGGTTTACATCTAGAAGGACCGTTCATTAACCCGGAGCGCGCCGGAGCACACGAACCCGACTCTATCATTCCGCCTTCAGTCGACGCGCTTCGTCGCCTTTATGAGGATGGCGGAGAAAGCGCCGTGCTGCTGACGCTTGCACCGGAACTGCCGGGGGCAGAAGCGGTGATTGCGGAGGCGCAGCGGCTCGGAATCGTCGTTGCCATCGGCCACTCGACTGCTGATCTAGCTCAGGTCAACACGGCCGCGCAGCAAGGCGCGACGCTCGTCACGCACCTATTCAACGCGATGAATCCACTGGGGAGCCGCCAGCCAGGCACGGTCGGCGCGGCGTTGTCGAACGATAAACTCACAGCGAGCCTGATCGCAGACGCGGTCCACGTGCATCCCGCCTCGATGCAGATTGCCGCGCGCGCCAAGGGGAGCGAACGCGTCGTGTTGATCACCGACGCGATGGCGCCGCTCGGCACCACGATACAGACATTCGACCTCTACGATCAGACGATCGAGGTACGCGACGGCGCCTGCTTTCGCGCGGACGGCGTCCTGGCGGGCAGCGTGCTCTCGATGGATCAGGCGGTGCGCAACATGTGCCAGTTGGTCGGTATCTCGTTTCCCGAGGCGATCGCCATGGCCAGCACGAATCCGGCGCGAATCATCGGCCATTCCGACAGCACGGGATCTCTCTATCCAGGGAACGATGCCGATATCGTCGTCTGCGATGACGCGGCGAACGTGTGGCTCACGATGGTTCAGGGAGAGGTCTGCTATCGGGCGACTGGGGTCAGGTAAGGGAACTCTGCCGAGGGATAGATCGGTGCGGGTTGTCCGACGACAGAGTTACCCAACGTCGATCGACGCGAACTAATCGTGGGCTGGACGCTCGACGGGGATGGTTCCCTGTGCGGACGCTTCTGGGACTGCGTTTTCGGCGCGAGCGGGGCCGGTCCATTCGTCCAGCGCATCGAACTGTTTGCGTGAAATGCTGAGCACGACGTTATCGGCGTTGACCCACTTGACGCGCTCGACCGGAATCATCTTCGCCTTCCGACTGCGCCAACCGTAGTGAACGATGAACGAGACGACCCGATCGCTATCATGGGCCATGACAAGCGTCGTGACCGTTCCCGTATGCTTCCCACCTGCAAAGCGCACATGGCTTCCAACAGAGGGGATGTGCAATTCAGCCAAGGTATCCTCCTCATTTGGGGCGGCAACGCACGATGTGTTGTACGCCGACGAATAATGTCTTATCTATGTATGGCATGAGAGACTTAATGGATGCTTAATCCGACCTTATGTTGAACTAAGGATGGGCGACTGCCGGTGCGGCTCAAGCGAGGCTCACCCCGCGCGATTGGTCGACTCGCGGACGAAAACGAACCGCCACCGGTACCGCTGCGAAGTTGGAACAGGCGATTTCCGGCTTCAGCCAGGAATCATCGAATCTTAAGATCTTTGTTAGGTTTCCCCGCTAAGCTAGCAACAGAAGCCAAAGAACTTCCCAATCGTCCCAATCGTCCCAACCTTCCCAACCCTTCTCCTCTCCCTTCTTGGCCCCGCCCGGCTCCGACCGGGCGGGATGTTCTTTTAACGGTCAGTGAGCGTGCAATCCATCGGAATATCGATTTTTCCTATATGAACGAGAGGCATACATACTGTAGCAGACGCCTCGCGCCCTCCCGCACTCGATGCGCCACAACGTGTATCGAAGGACGACCGGCGTTCTTCGCGAATGCAAGGTCGACGGCGCGTCAACGCGAGAAGGCACGAGGTCCTCCCCTAAGATGGATATTTACCAGCGCGATCAACCGGGGGTTGTGCCCAGAATCTTCTGTAAATAGCGGTGGCGTTTTGACAAACGGCCATCGTCCTCCACGATCGGTAGTGGCAACCAACCGGATCGAAAGAGGAAGACGATGGCACATCGACCGCGTACCGGCATCACGAAAGCGACGCAATCCATCCTGACTGACAATCCCGACTTTCTCCGGCTCATCGTCGAGCGCGTGGTCCAAGAGATTCTGGAAGCGGAGATGACGGCGCACGTGCACGCAGAGTCGTACGAGCGCAGTTCGGACCGGAAGGGCTATCGCAACGGCTACAAGCCCCGCCAACTGAATACCCGCGTCGGCACGCTCATCTTGCAGGTGCCACAAAATCGGAAGGGGACGTTCTCGACGCAGTTGTTCGGGCGTTACCAACGCAGCGAGAAGGCCTTGGTCTTCGCGCTGATGGAGATGTACGTCGAAGGCGTCTCAACGCGCAACGTGCGCGAGGTTACCGAAGTCGTATGTGGGACGAGTTTCTCGACGAGTCTGGTCTCGGAGTTGACGGGACAACTGGGCGCAGAGTTGGAGGCGTGGCGGAACCGCCCCCTGACTGAGACGACCTATCCGTATCTGAGCGTGGATGCCCACTATGAGCATGTTCGGCAGGGTGGGCAGATCGTGAGCCAAGGCGTGCTGATCGTCGCCGGTGTGCGGGCGGACAGCCATCGCGAGATTCTGGCCGTCGCGGTTGCCGACACTGGGAGCGCGGCGACGTATCACCACGTGTTCGGCGATCTCAAGCCCGCGGACTCAATGGCGTGCGGCTTGTGACGAGCGACAGCCATGCGGGGCTGAAAACAGCGCTTTATCCGCATTTCCCAGGGTGCGAGTTGGAACAGGTGCCAGGTGCAATTTTCTCGCGATCTCGTGGGGGATGGTCGGTGCTGGGCTGCGTGGGGAACTCGCAGCCGATCTACGCGAGATCTTCGCAGCGACAACGCGGGAGCAGGCGCTGACCGTGGCCGAGCCCGTCGCGGCCCGCTAGGAATCATCGCGTCCGGCGGTCGCACGCCTGCTGGAGAAGGGGGCGAGGACCGTCTAGCCTGTCTTGCCTTCCCATTGGCATATCGGGCGCATCCGCACGACGAGCGGCTTGGAACGGCCCAACGAAGAAATTAAGCGGCGCACGCGGGTGGTGAGGATTTTCCGAATGTGAAGGCCTGTCTGCGACTCGTGACGGCATTGTGCGTGGAACAATCGGAGGAGTGGGTCAGGGGGGGGAGACGCTATCTGGACATGACTATGTCGGAGACGCTGCCCGGAAAGGATGAGGGGCGCACGCATCGATCCGCTCCATGCTAGCACGAAAACGGTTTGCCTCCTCAGTTGCGTGCACGTATCATACGTTCATTGCGTAACCAGGACGACATGCCTCGTCGCGACACGAAGTAATTCCCTTCCGGTCGCATCGGGACTGATTTGCAGCCTCCGCCGTGCACGGTCGCATCGGGTCATCTTCCGTCGATCGGCGGCATTAGATGGCTGCGTCGAATACCCTTTGCGCGTCGGGACGGCAAGGAAGGAATAGAGGTGCTCCATGAGCGCAGGAACGCCGAACATGCACGCAGCCACAACGGGGCAGACGCTCACCGGCGCCGCGTGGCTCGACGATCACTTCATAGTGAGTCGCCCCGAATACGAGGCTCAGTTGCGTGCCGTCGGTATCCACCCCGGTTGGCGTGTGCTCGACGCCGCTTGCGGCTCGGGTTCCTTTCTGCCATGTCTGGCCGAGTTGGTCGGCCCAACGGGCCACCTCGCTGCGCTCGACCTCGCGCCCGACAATGTCGCGGTGGTGGAGCAACGGATGGCTACGTCGGCGCTGCCCTGCCCCGTAGAGGCGCGCGTCGGCACGGTCCTCGATCTGCCGTATGCGGACAATACCTTCGACGCCGTCTGGTTCGCCAACACCTCGCAATACCTGACCGATGCGGAGTTGGCGACGGCGCTGGCGGAGTTCCGGCGCGTCGTGCGACCGGGCGGGCTGGTGGCGGTCAAGGATGCCGATAGCGCCTACCTCTCCATCTCACCTGCACCGCCCGGCCTGATCCTGCGGATTTCTGAGGAAGCAGCGCGGCGCGGCGGGGTGCAGGCCGCAGGGACGCTGCGCGCACCGCTGCTCGGAAGCTGGCTGCGGCAGGCGGGGCTGGAGGATATCTGGCGGCGCGCGACACTGATCGAGCGTTCCGCTCCGCTCGATGCGACGACGCGCCGCTACTGGCGGAACGCGCTGATCTTCTTAACCACGGCCGCTACGGGCTTGGACCTGCCTACAGCGGATCAGCAGGCGTGGGAGGGGCTGCGCGACCCGGATAGCCTGGACCGCTTCCTGGACGACCCGGACACATGCCTGATCGATGCGAATGTGCTCGCGGTCGGCCGCGTGCCTGCGGTCGACTGAGGAGACACGGGTTCTGAGAAGTCGAACAATGTGGAGGAATCTACAGAACTTCACGGACACAACCCAATCGGGTGGAACGAGAGACTGAAGAGGCGA
>Ga0307372_10013391_pt1 | contig 10609 bp, 6 predicted proteins | sample OX1MG_FD_202533 | JGI IMG/M metagenome (GOLD analysis project Ga0307372, IMG submission 202533) | Soil microbial communities from Risofladan, Vaasa, Finland - OX-1 | ecosystem: Environmental > Terrestrial > Soil > Coastal area > Acid sulfate soil | place: Finland: Risofladan, Vaasa | collected... | reverse complement strand
GATAGAAAATCTGCGGAGTTGATCCGAATATGGACAGCACAAACGAGAACGGCGGCGGCGGCGGGTTTGTGCTGGGCGCGCCCACCGCAACGTTCACGCCCGAAGGGTTCAGCGAGCAACAGCGCCTCATGGCGCAAACGGCTGAAGGATTTGCCCAAGATGTGGTGGCGCCGGCGTCGGAGATCATCGAGCGGCAGGACCTTGGGGAACTACGGCGGCTGATGCGCCAAGCGGGGGAGCTGGGGCTCACGGCGGTGGATATACCGGAGGCGTACGGGGGGCTGGGGCTGGATTTGGTGGCATCGGCCATCGTGGCCGATCACTTGGCGGTGCAGGGGTCGTTTTCGGTAACGTTTGGGGCACATGCGGGGATCGCGACGCTACCGCTGGTTTATTTCGGAAGCGACGAGCAGAAGCGGCGGTATCTGCCCAAGCTGGCGACGGCGGAGTGGATCGGCGCGTATGCGCTCAGCGAGGCGGGGGCGGGGTCGGACGCGCTGGCGCTGCGGACGGAGGCGCGGCTGGCGCCAGACGGAAAGCATTACCTGCTGAGCGGCGAGAAGATGTGGATCAGCAACGCGGGCATCGCCGATCTGTTCACGGTTTTCGCGCGCACCGGGGACACGATCTCCGCCTTTCTGGTCGAAGCCGGATTTCCTGGGGTGGCGACGGGCGCGGAGGAGCACAAGATGGGCATTCAGGGCTCGTCCACTCGTCCGCTGCTGCTGCGGGAGGCGCGAGTACCGGTGGAGAACGTGCTGGGCGGGGTGGGCGAGGGCGGCCACATTGCGTTTCAGATTTTGAACGCCGGACGCTTCAAGTTGGGAGCGGCGTGCATTGGGGGGGCGCGGAATACCATCCGGGAGGGGGTGCGCTACGCCGCGGAACGGCACGCGTTCGGAAAACCCATCGCCCAGATGGGACTGGTGCAGCAGATGATCGCGGACATGGTGCTGGCGCTGTACGCCAGCGAGTCGGCGGTGTACCGGACGGCGGGGTTGATGGCCGCGCATAGCGGCCTGGATGAGTTCGCGGCGGAGTGCTCGATCGTCAAGATTGACGCCAGCGAGATGCTGGACGGCGTGGTGGACCGGGCGGTGCAGATCCACGGAGGCAATGGGTTCGTGCGGGGTAACCGGGCGGAGCAGGCCTATCGGGATAGCCGGGTGAACCGAATTTTTGAAGGCACCAACGAGATCAACCGGCTGCTGCTGAGCGGGATGCTGCTGCGCCGGGCGCAGAAGGGGCGGCTAGGGTTGATGGCGGCGGTGCAAGTCGCAATGGCGGAGTTGATGTCCGGCAGCGCAGCTTCGGAGCCGCAGGAACAGGCGCGCAAGGCGGCGCTGCTGATCATGGGACTGGCGTGGCAGAAGTTCGGCGAGGGGTTGGCGCAGGAAGAGGAGGCACTGGCGGCGATCGCGGACCTGTTGATTGGCGTGTACCGGCTGCAATCGGTCGCGGCGCGGGGGCTTTCTACGGCCGGGCCAGGGAGCGCAGCGGCGACAGTGATCGCCAGCGAAGGGCTGGACGCGATCGAAGTGCAGGCGCGGCGGGCATTGGCGATGCTCAGCGAAGGCGACGGGCTGCGCACGCAGTTGGCGTGGCTGAGGCGGCTCTTGAAGCGAGAGGCGGTGAATGTCATCGCGCTGCGGCGGGCGCTAGCAGAGCAGGCGATCGAGCGGGGCGGGTATCCGTTTTAGACCGGGCAGGGGGCGGTAGCGGGCGGGGCGGCGGCGCGCAGACGCTCGTACACGCGGCGAGCGGAGGCGTATTCGGGAAGGTTGCTGGGGGCCGATTCGAGCCGGTGGAGCAGCTCGGGCTCGAGGTTCAGATGCAGGGCCTCGCCCGCAAGTTCGACCGCGCGGGCGGCGTAGGCGAGGACCTGAGTTGCCTCGAGGCCCGAGATGTCGTTGAAAAACCAGCCGCAACTCGTGTACATGAGCATGGCGTAGCGCTGCATTTCGAGCAGGCGCCAGACGAGCATGCGCTCCTCAGGCAAAAGCGGACGGCGGGCGTGGCGCGCGAGAAAAGTATCAAAGATGGCAGGACGGGGAGAGAGCACGACGTCGATGTAATCGTTGCGGGCGGACCAGGGGTCCCAGAGCAGGCGCTGAGCAACCTGACCGAAAGAGGGCACCAACTGATCACGCAGCCAATCGAGCGCGGCCCGCAGCGGCGCGCGCCAGGCCTGGTGCCAGCCCGCCGGGGCGCCAGCGTTGCAGCCGCAGTCGGAACGCCACCGCTCGACACCATGCACGCAACTCCAGGAGGAGTTCTCAAAGATCTCGACCTCGTCGCCGGGCGGATGGGTGGCGAGGTAGGCGCGGTAGGTGGTGAGGACGGCATCGGCCGCATGGGGCTGGGTGGCGAGATAGCGCACGGCGGCGGCGAGGGCCATTTCACCAAAGCGGTGATGGTGCCCGTAACTCTCGCCGTCGGTGGCAACGCTCACGATTTGAGGCTGCTGGCGCCGGGGATCGAAGCCGCGCAGGAGGCGGCGGGCGAACTCCTCACCATCGCGCAGGGCGCCTTCAAAGGCGACGGCCTGGGCGAGGGCGGCGTCGTAGAAAAACACGGTGATGGTCCGTTCCGAGGGGAGGCGGACTTGATAGGCGGTGCGGGGATCGATGCGGCCGGCGGAGACATCGCGCCACAGCCGGGAACCGAAGCGGCGTACGCGGTGGGCCTGGCGGGGAGCCAGGATGGTGAACTGGATGCCAGCGGCGGCGAGGGCATCGAGGACGTCCAGGTTGGCAGCGGTCTCCGGGAGCCACATGCCTTCGGCGTCACGCTGAAAGCGGTAGCGGAAATCGCGGCTGCCCCAGACGATTTGGGTGGCCCGGTCGCGCGCGTTCGCGAGCGGCATGATCATGTGATTGTAGGCTTGGGCGATGGCGCCGCCGGAGGAGCGATCCGCATCCAGAATGGCCGCGTAGGCGGCGGGGGCGGCGGTTTCCAACCAGGAGAGGAGGGTGGGACCGAAGTCGAAGCTGATGTGAGCGTAGTTGTTGCTGGTGGCGATCAGGTTGCCATGCTCATCCAGAATGCGGGCGGCAGTGTTGGAGATATAACACTCGGCGGCAACGCGTTCATTCCAGTCATGGAAGGGCTGAGCCGAGGGCTGCGGTTCAATCACCCCCGACCAGGGGCTTTCCCGCGGCGGCTGGTAGAAGTGGCCGTGGAGACATAGGAACCGCTGGGCCAGGGCCATCTATCGCGGGCTCCGGAAGAAGACACAGGCCAGCGGCGGGAGGCTGATGGATACAGAGTCGGGCTGCCCGTGCCAAGGCTGGCCGGTAGTGGCGACACCGCCGAAGTTGCCGACGCCGCTCCCGCCGTAGACTTCGGCATCGCTGTTCAATAGTTCCTGCCAGAACCCGGCAACGGGCACACCCACGCGGAAATCGAGGCGCGGAACCGGGGTCAGGTTGCAGACGACCAGAACACTGTCCGACGCTCCGGAGGGGCCGAGGCGCAGCCAGCTTATCGTGCTCTGCAGGGCGTCGGAACAGTCGATCCATTGAAACCCGCGGGGATCGAAATCGAGGACATAAAGGGCCGGGGTGGAGCGGTAGAGGCGGTTCAGATCCGAGGTCCAGCGCAGCATGCCGGCGTGCAGCGGATACTGCAGCAGATGCCACTCGACGCTGGAGTCGTGGTTCCACTCGTTGCCTTGGCCGAACTCGTCGCCCATGAAGAGCAGCTTCTTACCGCACTGGCCAAATTGGAGACCGAGCAGGACGCGCAGGTTGGCGAAACGCTGCCACTCATCACCCGGCATTTTTGACAAGAGCGAGGCCTTACCGTGCACCACCTCGTCGTGGGAGAGCGGGAGGACAAAATTCTCGTGCCAGGCGTAGAGTTGGCGGAAGGTGAGCTCGCCGTGGTGGAAGCGGCGGTGAATGGGGTCCTGGGACATGAACGCCAGGATGTCGTGCATCCATCCCATATCCCACTTCATACCGAAGCCGAGGCCGCCGACGTAGGTGGGGCGGGAGACCATGGGCCACGAGGTGGATTCTTCGGCAATGGTCTGAACGTCGGGGTAATGAGCATAGACGTCTTCGTTGAACTGGCGCAGAAGGCTGATGGCGTCGAGGTTTTCGCGGCCGCCGAAGGCATTGGGGATCCACTCGCCCGGCTGGCGGGAGTAGTCCAAATAGAGCATTGAGGCCACGGCATCGACGCGCAGACCGTCGGCGTGGTAGAGGTCAAGCCAGAAGAGAGCATTGCTGAGCAGGAAACTGCGGACCTCGAGGCGGCCGTAGTTGAAGATGCAGGAGTGCCAATCGGGGTGAAAACCCTGGCGGGGATCGGCGTGCTCGTACAGATGGGTGCCGTCGAACTCAGCCAAGCCGTGGGGATCGTTGGGGAAGTGGGAAGGGACCCAGTCGAGAATGACGCCGAAGCCGTGCTGGTGGAGTTGGTCGACCAGGAACATCAGATCCTGGGGTGAGCCGAAACGGCTGGTAGGGGCAAAGTAGCCGGTGACCTGATAACCCCAGGAGCCAAAGAAGGGATGTTCCATCAGGGGCAGGAACTCAACGTGGGTAAACCCGGTGGCTTGGAGGTAATCGATGAGGCGGGGAGCGAGTTCACGGTAGGTGAGGGAGCGGTTGCCTTCTTCCACCACGCGCATCCAGGAGCCGAGGTGAAGCTCGTAAATCGACATGGGCGCGGAGGGCGCATTGGCCTGGTGCCGCGATTGCATCCAGGCGTGATCGGACCAGTCATAGTGCAGGTCGGAAATGACGGAAGCGGTGCGGGGTGGCACTTCGGCGCTAAAGGCGAAGGGGTCGGCTTTTTGCAGCCATGTAGTGGCGCCGCGAGGCCGAATCGCGAACTTGTAGATGGCGCCGGAGCCGATGCCGGCGACGACGCCAGCCCAGATTCCGGAGTCCCCCTGGGGACGGAGCGGGGAGGCTCGGGGATCCCAGGCGTTAAAGTCTCCGATGACGCCGACCTGCTCGGCGTTGGGGGCCCAAACGGCAAAATGGGTACTGGCGGGCGCACCCGCGCCGGCGGGTGGCTCGCCACTTTTCGCTGGGTCGCTCGCGCCGGTCGGCTGAATGTGGGCTCCAAGCTTTTGGTAGAGGCGAAGGTGGCGGCCTTCGCGGAACCAATGCAGATCAACGTCTGTCAATTGCCACGGCGGTGGCGGCGTGGATGGCGACGTGCGTTTACGAGGCATTTAACTTGCACCTTATCACCTTCCCGAGGAAACGGCAGAATTGCGGCGCGGCGTGGGTATACTAAACAGGGAAACATGGCGATCTCAGCAGTCATCGTAGACGACGAGAAGCTGGCGCGGGAGGAGCTGCGGTTCCTGTTGGGCAGCTTTCCGGAGGTCGAGGTAGTCGCCGCCGGCCAAAATGGCGTGGAGGCGGTGAAGCTGGTGAAGCAGCATCAGCCGGACGTGCTGTTTTTGGATGCGCAGATGCCCGGGCTCGATGGTTTCGCCACGGTCAAGATGTTGGAGAGCAAACATCTGCCGGTACCGTTTCTGGTGTTTGCGACGGCGTACGATCAGTACGCGCTGCAGGCGTTCGACGTGAACGCGGTGGATTACCTGCTGAAGCCGTTCGACCAGGAGCGGCTGGCCAAGACCGTAGAAAAGGTGAAGCGCCATCTGCAAGCAGGCGAATCGGTCGAGGGCAAGATCGACCGGGTGATCCGGATTCTGGACAACCGGAACGCGCCGGCGATGACGAAGGTGTTAGTGCGGACGAACGGACGGCAGATTTTGCTGGATCCGCGGGAGATCGTGTTCGCACGGGTGGAAGATGGGGTGATCACCATCGCTACCAAGCAGTTGGAGGGACAAGCCAGCTTTCGCACCATCGAGGAGCTGCAAGCCGCGCTGGATGCGCCGTGTTTTTGGAGAGCGCACCGTTCGTATCTGATCAACTTGAATCATATCCGGGAGGTTGTGCCCTGGTTCAACAGCAGCTTTCAACTCCGCATGGACGACAAGAAGCAAAGCGAAGTGCCGGTGAGCCGGGCGCAGAGCCGGCACCTACGAGAGCTGTACAAGCTGTAATCCGGGGCGGCTCCGGCCACATACCGTCATGCCACTAAAAGTGGATTCCGCTAGTGCCACGGCCGGCCTGGAGCCGGCACTGTCCCCTGACCGGATCGTGGCTCTTTACCGTGTGATGCGGCTCTCGCGGCGGCTCGACGACCGGGAGATCCTGCTGAAACGGCAGCAGAAGATTTTTTTTCAAATCAGCGCCGCCGGACACGAGGCGGTGCAGGCGGCGGCGGGAGACCAACTGCGGCCGGGGTACGATTGGGTGTATCCGTATTACCGGGACCGGACGCTATGCCTGCAGATGGGAGTGAGCGTGGAGTCGATGCTGCTGCAAGGCGTGGGGGCAGCAGCAGACCCAGCTTCGGGCGGACGGCAGATGCCATCGCACTGGAGCGACGCGGAGCGGCACATTGTCAGCAGTTCCAGCCCCACGGGCACGCAGTTTCTCCAGGCGGTGGGGTGCGCCGACGGCGGCCGTTATCTGCAGCGGCATCCGGAGGTGCAGGAGTGGCTGCAGCACAACCCGCATCCGCAAGCGGCGCCGTTTGCGCAGGACGAAGTGGTCCTGGTGAGCGCGGGCGAAGGCGCCACCAGCGAAGGCGAGTTTTGGGAAGCCATCAATGGCGCCTGCCGGGACCGGCTGCCGGTAGTATTTCTGATTCAGGACAACGGGTACGCGATTTCAGTCCCAGCAGAGATGCAAGCGGCGGGGGTGCCAATCTCGGAGCAGGTCGAGCGGTTTCCGCACCTGCGGGTGGAGGCGTGCGACGGCTGCGACCTGATCGCCAGCTATGGGGCGATGGCGCGCGCGATCCGGCATTGCCGCGCGGGAGCGGGGCCAGCGCTGGTGCATGCACAGGTGGTGCGGTTGTACTCGCATTCGTTCTCCGAGGACCAGCGGCAGTACCGGCACGCGGACGAGTTGGAAGCAGACGCCGTGCGCGATCCACTGCCGCGGTTGCGGCAACGCATTCTGGACGAGGAATGGGCCAGCGAAACGGCAATTGCGGGAATCGAGGCCGAGATCGAAGCCACGATTGCGGCGGCCACCGAGACGGTGCTGGCATCGCCGCCGCCATCACCGGCGACACTGCTGGAGCACGTCTACTCTGCCGACGTCGATCCCACTTCCGACTCGTTTGCGCGCACGGCGGCGCCCTCCGGCCTGCCCATGACCATGGTGGACCTGATCAACACCACGCTGCGGGAGGAGATGGAGCGCGATCCACGGGTGCTGGTGTTTGGCGAGGACGTTGCGGACGGCTCACGCGTCGCAAGCCTGCAGAGCGTGACCGGCAAAGGCGGCGTGTTCAAGGTGACGGCGGGGTTGCAACGGCAGTTTGGCGACCGCGTCTTCAACACCTCCATCGCCGAAGCAGCGATCGTGGGACGGGCGACGGGGATGGCAACGCGGGGGCTGAAACCAGTGCCCGAAATCCAATTTTTCGACTACATCTGGCCGGCGATGATGCAGATCCGGGATGAGCTGGCGGTGCTGCGCTGGCGATCGATGGGGGCGTTTGCGGCACCGCTGGTGCTGCGGGTCCCGATCGGCGGATACCTGACGGGCGGGGCAATTTACCACAGCCAGTCGGGCGAGTCGATTTTCACCCATATTCCCGGGCTACGGGTGATCATGCCGGCCACCGCCGTGGATGCGTGCGGCCTGCTGCGGACGGCGCTGCGCAGCGAGGATCCGGTGCTGTTTCTCGAGCACAAGCGCCTGTACCGGGAGCCGTTCAACCGGGGCGCGCATCCAGGGAAGGATTTCTGCATTCCGTTCGGCCGGGCGGCGGTAGCGCGGACGGGAACGGATTTGACCGTGATCACGTACGGCGCGCTGGTGCAGCGGGCGCTGCAGGCAGCCGAGCGGCTGGCGCGCGAGGGCGGGGCAGAGGTCGAAGTGCTGGACTTGCGGTCGCTGGCGCCCTATGACTGGGGAGCGATTGCGGCATCGATCAAAAAGACTTCGCGGGTGCTGGTCGCCCACGAAGACACGCTGAGTTGGGGCTATGGAGCGGAGATCGCGGCCCGTATCGGTGAGGAGTTGTTCGAGGATCTCGACGCTCCGGTGCGACGCGTCGCCGCCCAGGATGTGTACTGCCCCTATCAGCCCGGGCTGGAAGAGGCCGCGCTACCGCAAACCGCGGACCTGTACCGCGCCATGGGCGAGCTGCTGCGCTACTAACAATTGATTGGCGCGGGCCCCAGCGCGCTTGGCGACCGGCGTTTAGCGCAGGTGGCGGAAGAGCTCGTGCAGAGCGCGCTGAGCGCTGAAGCGGCGAATGCGATCACGATCCCCGTGCAGAGCCAGATGGACGTGTTCCGCCGGCTGGCCGGCAGCGGCGAGGCCGATATAGACCGTGCCCACCGGCTTGGACGGAGTTGCGCCCGAGGGTCCGGCGATGCCGGTGACGGCGAGTCCCCAATCAGCGGCGAAGCGGGCGCGGACGCCCTCAGCCATGGCGCCAGCGCAGGCGGCGCTGACGGCGCCGTCGGAATCCAGCAACCCAGGAGAGACGCCCAAGAGGTTGACCTTCGCCGAGTTACTGTAGCTGATCACGCCGCCCAGAAAAAACTCGGAAGCGCCGGGGGCATCCGTCAAGCGCGCGCCGAGTAGACCGCCGGTACAGCTCTCCGCCACGGCGAGGGTCTGGCCGCGAGCGGCTAGGCACCGGCCGACGGCGGTGGCCAGCGGCTCGCTTTGATGGCCGATGACGACATCGCCGAGGGCGGCGATGAGCTGGCTTTCGACCTGTTGAGCGAGCCCGTCAGCGAGCGCGTGCGCGGCGTCGGGGGTGGAGGCGGAGGCACGAAAACGCAGCTCGATTTGGGGCTCGCCGGTGGCCAGGATCGTGGTTTCCGGATTATCGCAGACGCGGTAAAGGGGAGCCGCGATGGCGTCAACGTCGGATTCGGAGACGGAGGCGAGACAGAGAACCGAGGTGTAGAAGGCTAGCTGTGGGGCGAGGGCGAGCAGGCGGGGGCGGAGGGCGTTGTGGAAGATCTCACGCATTTCGCGCGGCGGTCCAGGGAGCAGAACGAGCCAGCCGGCGGGCGTGGGACACCACTGGCCGGGAGCGGTCCCAGTGGGGTTGGGAAGCCACGCGGCAGGGGCAAGGCGGTCCGCTTGCCGCAGATTCGCCGGCGGCATGGCACGCTGGCGCTGGGCAAAGAAACCGCGGATCCAAGTCTCCGCCACGGGATCGCGCACCAGTGAACAGCCGAGCGCCAACGCCGCTGCTTCGCGGGTGCGGTCATCTTCAGTGGGACCGAGTCCGCCGGTACAAATGACGAGCGGCACGCGTGCCATAGCGGCGGCGATGGCGGCGGCGAGATCAGTGGTACGGTCCGGCAACACATGCTTGCCGACCACCTCCACGCCCAGCGCCGCCAGTTCGCGGGTAAGTTCCAGAGAGTTGGTGTCGAGGCGGGAGGCGCCCAGCAGCTCGGTGCCGATCGCCAGGATTTCGGCGATCATGCGCGGGGTGGAGGCGGCAACGACAACCCCGGAGTCGGCCACGCCAAGTTGTAGAGCGCGTTGTTGGTGGCCAGAATCAATGCCGGCCGGGCACCGGGAGAGAAGGCCAAGCCCACGAGGTTATTACCGCTCACAACACAGGCGGCATCCCCGGCGGGTGTGATGCGAATAATGCCGCGCCGGCCGCGGTAGGAGGCAGCGATCAGAAGCGCCCCCTGGGCATCAAAAGCCAAGCCTTGCGGGCGGCCGAGGCCGCGGAAGAACGGTTCCACCACTCCAGTAGGGCTGATGCGCCAGATCGCATCGTAACTGGAGGTGCTGGGCCCGGAGACATAGAGGAAGCGGTCGGGCCCAAACGCCAGATGGTAAGCGGCGATGCTGGGCTCGAGGGTGGCAAAGACGAAGGTCTTGCCTTCCCGGTCGATTTTGAAGATGGTGCCGCTGCGGTCGCCGACGTAGAGTTCGTCGTTCTGATCGAAAGCGATGCCGGTGGCGACACCGAGGCTCTCGGCATGCACGCTGGTGGTGCCATTGGCAGCGACGCGATAGACGGCGCCGTCGAGCCGGCTCGAGGCAAAGAGAGTGCCGGAACGGTCGAAGGCCAGACCGCTGGGATTGGTAATGGCACTGCTCCAGGCCTTGAGGGAATAGTTGGCGTCGAGCCGAAAGAGACTGACTGGGGTTTTCTGGCCGCGGCTGCCGCTGAGGGTCACGACGATGTTGCCCTCGGGATCGAAGGCGGGGTTGCACACCGGGTGCAGATTTTCCGCGATGAGCACGGCAACTTCAAGATTGAGCGGGGAGAGCAGAGGCGGGCCGGAGGCCAGCGCCATCTCCACCGAGCCGGAAACGGCCCCTTCAGGAACACGGGCCATCAGCAGGCGGTTGGAGGCGAGGAGGACGGGGGCCGCGGCGCCGGCAATCCGAACCTCAGGCACGGGGCCGGGGGGAAACAGGGATTCTCCCAACAAGCCAATGTCGCCGCCCGGCAAGGCGGCGAGTGGATCCAGACCATGGAGCGAAGCTGACGGCACGGATGTTCCCCAACCCCGCGCGCGCAGCGCACCACGAGGCCTTCTAGTCCAGCATAGCAAAGG
>Ga0307372_10013390_pt1 | contig 10609 bp, 10 predicted proteins | sample OX1MG_FD_202533 | JGI IMG/M metagenome (GOLD analysis project Ga0307372, IMG submission 202533) | Soil microbial communities from Risofladan, Vaasa, Finland - OX-1 | ecosystem: Environmental > Terrestrial > Soil > Coastal area > Acid sulfate soil | place: Finland: Risofladan, Vaasa | collected... | reverse complement strand
GGCGCTCCGCGATCGCCTCCACCCGAGGTGACCGGCGGCCGTCCAGCTCGCCGACCACGAAGGTGCCCGGCCCTCCGAACTGGATCACCCCGGGCTCCACCAGGTCGGCGGAGAAGTTGACGAAGGCGCCCACCGTGCGATCGTCGCCGACCACGGCGGCGATGGTCCGCTCGCAGAGCCCGTTCTGCAGCGAGACGACGCAGTCTCCCCGCCCCATTCGCGGGGCGCACCATTCGGCCGCCGACCGAGTGTCCTGCGCCTTGACACAGAGCAGGACGGTGCCGAGCCGCCCGGCCACCTCATCCGGGCTGGCGGCGTCCACCGCCACCGTGACCTCACCACCCGCGGCCCGCAGCGTCAGCCCGCGCGCGCGCATGGCGTCGACGTGGCCCCGGTCCCCGTCCACCAACCGCACCGCGTCGCCGGCGCGCACCAGGTGGGATCCCACCGTCCCGCCGATGGCTCCGGCCCCGACCACCGTGAACCGCATCGCTCGGTCTCCCCTGCGCCACCCGCTGGCCGGCCTCGCTCGGCCGGAGTGTACGAGAGCCGCCAGGCCGGCCGCGCGGCTTTCGCGCCGGCGGTCAGACTGGCGCCGTGCCGGTTCCCTCGCCCGACCAGCTGGCCCAGGTGGTGGCGTGCCTGCGCCGCTCCGGCGCGCGCTTCGCCTTCGTCCACGGCAGCGCTGCCGGCCCCGCTGCCCCCGCTCGTCCGCCCCGGGACATCGACGTCGCCGGCTGGTGGGGTGGGGGTCCGCCGGCCGCCTTCGAGGTCCACCTTCCCGACGGGGTCGACCTCCTGGTGCTCGATGCCGCCCCGCTGGAGCTGGCCGGCCGGATCGCCCTCCACGGGCGGCTCCTCTTCGACGACGGCCCCCCGGCGCGGGTGGCCTGGCAGGCCCGCACCCGGCTCGTGTTCCTCGACGAGCAGGGGGCCGACCCCGACCGGCTGGGGGCGGTGACGTACGCGTGCATCACCGCCATCGAGGGCTGTCTCGACGTGGCCCAGCACTGCTGCGCCGCCGAGGGATGGGGACCACCCGCCAGCAACGCCGACGCCATGCGGCTGCTGGGCCGGCACGGGGTGCTGGAGCCGCTCCCGGCCCAGAGCCTGGTGCGGGCGGTCGGGTTCGGCAACGTGCTGGTGCACGGCTACGTCGACGTCGACGAGGCCATCGTCCTCCGGTAGCTGGACCACCTCGACGAACGTCGGCGCTTCGTGGCCGCGGTGCCGTCGACGCTGGCCGCCGACTGACCGCGGTCCGCCCCCCGGAGGGGCGCAGCCGGCCGGCGGCGCCGCCACCGTTCCACCTATACTGAAGCGCCGTGCAGGGGGAGGCGGGGCGGCCCGGCGGGTGGATTCGGAAGCGGCGATGATCGTCGTCGCCAGTGCCAACGGCGCGGTCGGGATCCCGGCCGCGATGGCGATCCTGCGCGACGGTGGCAGCGCCCTGGACGCGGTCGAGGCGGGCGTTGTGGTCGTCGAGGACAACCCCGACGACCACACCGTCGGCTACGGCGGCTACCCCAACGTACTCGGCGAGGTCGAGCTGGACGCCTCGATCATGGAGGGGTCCACCCGCCGGGCAGGCGCGGTCGGGGCGCTGCACGGCTACCGCCACGCGATCACCGTCGCCCGCCGGGTGATGGAGACGCTCCCCCACGTGCTGGTGGTCGGCGACGGCGCCGCCCGGGTGGCCGAGGGCATGGGCATGCCCAAGGAGGACCTCCTCACCGAGGACGCGCGCCGCACCTGGCGGCAGGGCCTGGAGGGAACGCTCGACCCCGGTGCGCCGATAGCCGAGTGGCTCACCCGGGTGGGGCGGCTGGCCAAAGACCCCGAGCACGTCGCCGGCACCGTCAATGTGATCGCCCAGGACCGGGACGGTCGTCTGGCCGTCGCGGTCAGCACCAGCGGGGCCGCCTGGAAGTATCCGGGCCGTCTCGGCGACTCACCGGTCATCGGTGCCGGCAACTACGCCGACGACCGCTACGGCGCGGCGGCATGCACGGGGTGGGGAGAGCTCTCCATCCGGGCCGGGACGGCGCGCCAGGTGGTGGAGGGTCTGCGCCGCGGCCTCGCCGTGGAGGCGGCCTGCCGGGAGGCGCTCCGGGAGCTGCGCCTGCTCGGAGGGGTCAGCCCCGGCGGGATCCTCATGCACGTGGTCGCAGTGGACCGGGCCGGCCGCCACTGCGCCGCCACCACCCGCCCCGGCTGGTCGTACGCCCACCAGACCGCGGCGATGGACGCGCCCGTCACCGCGCCCCGGCTGGTGGTCGACGTGGCCGCGGAGTCGGAGGACGGGCGGTGAAGGCCACCGCCTACCGCGGCTACCGCTCCTACCAGTACCTGGATCCGGGACGGGACTTTCGCGTCTTCGAGCTGGCGGCCGAGCTGGACCGGGTGCCCTCGCAGCGGGTGCCGACCACCCCCGAGCAGGAAGCGCGGGTGCAGGCCCTGCTGGAGCGGGGACCGGTGATCTCCTTCCACGACCATCCCACCGTGATCCCAGCCGACGCCGACCAGCTCTTCGAGTACCGCCGCCACGGACGCGACGTCACCGGCTTCCTGGGACTCAGCCACTCCGGTCTCGACGCCGTCTTCGACAACCTCGCCGACGGCGAGGGCCAGATCACCTCGCTGGCGGGCTGGAAGTGGGACGACACCCTCTACGACCTCGGCATGCGCCTCTGCGACATCGCCCACCAGGACTACCTTCGCGTCGTCCACCGGCTGCGGGACCTGGAGGCCGCCCGCGCGGCGGGTCAGCTGGGCGTCATCCTCGCGGTCGAGTCCGCGGCGCCGATCGAGAACGAGCTCGATCGCCTCGACATCCTCTACGGGTTCGGGGTGCGTGCCGTCGGAGTCACCTACAGCGAGGCCAACCTGCTCGGCAGCGGCCTGGCGGAGGCCAGCGACGCCGGCCTCACCCGCTTCGGGCGCCAGGCGGTGCGCCGGATGAACCAGCTCGGCATCCTGGTCGACTGCTCCCACGCCGGCGACCGCACCACCTTGGACACCATCGAGGCCAGCACGGCGCCGGTTTCGATCTCCCATGCCGGGGCCCGGACCGTCTGGCCAACTGCCCGGATGAAGCCCGACGACGTCCTCCGCGCCATGGCCGAGCGCGGCGGGGTGATCGGCATCGAGGCGGCGCCCCACACCACCTGCTCCCGCGACCATCGCCGCCACACCATCGACAGCTACATGGCCCATTTCGAGTACTGCTGCGAACTGGTCGGCCTGGAGCACGTCACCTTCGGTCCCGATACGCTGTTCGGGGACCACGTCGGGCTGCACCGGGTCATGACGGAGCGGTTCGGCGCCCTGGGCCCGGAGCCGGCGGAGCCGTTCGAGCGGGTGGAGTGGGTGGACGGCCTGGAGAGCCCTGCCGAGAGCTTCCCCAACATCGTCCGCTGGCTGGTCGTCCACGGGTACCGCGACGACGACATCACGCAGGTGATCGGCGCCAACGTGGTGCGGTTGCTGGAGGCCGCCTGGGAGCCTGGGAGCCGGGGCTGACCGTCGTGGACGGGGGGGACGCGGGGCCCGGGACCGTCCCCCGGGTCGGGGCCGACGACGTCATGCGCCTCGCCCGCAGCGCCGAACTCCGGTGCACCCCCGCTCGGGCCGCCGTGCTGGCCCCCCACCTCACCGCCCTGCTGGACGGCGCCGACGCGCTCGCGGCCGCGGCGACCGCGCCGCCGCCGGCGGACGACGCCCTCGCGGCCCGTTCGCTCCAGGTGCCTTCCGCGCCGCCGGCGACCGCGACCCCGGCCGCCGGCGGGCTCGCTCCGGGTGGAACCGACGGTGGCGACGCGTTCCTCTCCATCCGGGAGCTGGCCCGGCTCTACCGCACCGGCGAGCGGTCACCGGTGGCGGTGACCGGCGCCTTGCTCCGCCGCATCTCGGCTGCGCAACCGCGGCTCAACGCCTTCGTCACCGTCCTGGCCGACAGCGCGATGGCGGGGGCCCGCGCCTCGGAGGCGCGGATCCGTGCCGGCCTGGGCCGCGGCCCCCTCGACGGGGTGGCGGTCGCCTGCAAGGACAACATCGACACCGCCGGGATCCCCACCACCTGCGCGGCCCGGATCCGGCGAGACGAGGTGCCCGAGGCGGACGCCGAGGTGGTCCACCGGCTGCGGGCTTCCGGAGCGGTCCTGATCGGCAAGACCAATCTCCTCGAGTTCGCGTACGGCGCCGTCCACCCGGACTTCGGGCAGGGCAACAACCCCTGGGATCCCGCCCGCACCGCCGGCGGCTCCAGCAGCGGCTCGGCGGCGGCGGTGGGCGCCGGCCTCGCCTTCGCCGCACTGGGGACCGACACCGGCGGCTCGATCCGGATCCCCGCGGCGTACTGCGGGGTGGTGGGCCTCAAGCCGACCCTCGGCGCGGTCAGCACCGACGGGGTCTTTCCCCTCTCGTGGACGCTGGACCACGTCGGCCCCATCGGGCGCCGGGTCGACGACGTGGCGCTCCTGCTCGCGGTCCTCGACGGGGCGGGGCCGGTGGCGGACCCCTCCGCGGAGCTGGCCCTGGGCGAGGCCGGCACCGGACCGGCCGCCCGCCTGGCCGGGCTCCGCGCGGCCGTTCCCCTGGACCGTCATGCGGGCGACCTGCAGGCCGGCGTCGCCGCGCGCTGGGAGGATGCGCTCCGGCGGCTGGCCGCGGCCGGGGTCCGCCTCGATGAGGTCGAGCTGCCGAGCCTCGCCTACGCCGACGATGCGCTCCTTCAGATCATCCTCCCGGAGGCCGCCGTCATCCACGCCTCATGGCTGCGCAGCCGGCCCCAGGACTACGCTCCCGACACCCGGCTGCAGCTCGAGCTGGGAGCCCTGGCGCCGGGCACGGCGTACGTCGCCGCCCAGCTGGTGCGCGAGCGACTGGTCCAGGAGACCCGCCGACTGCTCGGCGACCACGACCTGATCGTGACCCCGACGGTGGCCTGGGTCGCTCCCCGGAGCGATCCCGCGCTGGCGGGCCCCGAGGGGGCCGCCGAGGCGCGCCGGAGCGGCCCCCACAACCTCACCGGCGTGCCGGCGGTGACGCTGCCGTGCGGGCTGGGGGATGATGGGCTCCCGGTCGGGCTCCAGCTGGCCGCCGCCTGGGGCAGGGACCGCCGCCTCTTGGAGTGGGCCGCGGCGGTGGAGGCGCTCCTCGGGGGTCCCCTCGGTCCGCCCCCCGGATGGGCGCAACGCGGGTGACCGAGCCGGCCGAGAGGGAGGGGGCGTGATGGACGGGAACGGGAGCGTCACCGGGCCGGAGCCGGACGGGGGTCGGTCGGGGCTCGCCGAGACCGTCGCCATGGTGACCGGCGCGGCCCACGGCCTCGGGCGTGCCATCTGCGTCACCCTGGCCGCGGCCGGAGCGGCGGTGGTGGCCTGCGACATCGAGGCCGAGGGATTGGGGGACACCGAGGCCGCGGTGGCCCGCGCCACCGGGCGGCCGATCACCGCCCTGGCCGTCGACGTCACCGACCCCGCCGCCGTCGCCGCCGCCGCCGCCGGCATCGCCAGCGCATCCGGCCCGATCGGGATCCTGGTCAACAACGCCGGCGGGGTCGGGGGACAGACCATGCGCCCGGTCGACGAGGTGGACCCGGATGCCTGGCGGCAGCTGATCGCGATCAACCTCGACGGCACGTTCAACTGCGTCCGCTCGGTGGTTCCCCAGATGCGCCGGCGCGGCAGCGGGGCGATCGTCAACATCTCCTCGGGTGCCGGCCGCACCTTCAGCCTCACCGGAATCCAGGCCTACGCGGCGGCCAAAGCGGGGGTGATCGGGCTCACCCGCCAGCTGGCCAAGGAGCTGGGCCCGGCCGGGATCCGCGTCAACTGCGTGGCCCCCGGGTTCGTGCGCTCCAACCCCACCACCGAGCGGCAGTGGGCGGCGATGGGCGCCACCGGCCAGGCCCGCCTGCTGGAGTCGATCGCGCTGCGGCGGCTGGGGCGGGCGGAGGAGATCGCCCTCGCCGTGCGGTTCCTCCTCTCCGACGACGCCGCCTACGTGACGGGGCAGACCCTCGGGGTCGACGGCGGCAACATCATGCTGGGCTGAGCGCGCTGGCGCGCAGGAGGATGGCGATGGCAAAGGTGCGCGTGTCGGACCTCGAGGCGGAGCCGGGGGAGCGACGGCGCGGGTGGCTGACGGTCCCCGGGACGGACCCGGCGTGGACCGTCCCCGCGGTGGCGGTGCGGGGCCGGCTGCCGGGGCCGACGCTGGCCGTCACCAGCGGGATGCACGCGGCCGAGTACGTCCCGATCGAGGCGGTCACCCAGCTGACGCGCTGGGTCGACCCGGCCAGCCTGCGCGGCACCCTGCTCGCCGTGCTGTTGGTCAACACCCCCGGCTTCTACGAGCGGTCCATCTATGTGAACCCTCGCGATGGCCGCAACCTCAACCGATCATTCCCCGGCGATCCCGAGGGCAGCCCGGCAGAGCGGGTGGCGGCCTTCCTGCTGGCGGAGCTCATCGACGGTGCCGACGCCTACGTCGACGCCCACTGCGGCGACCTGATCGAGGCGCTGGCGCCCTTCACCCTCTGGACCAGGGCGGGCGACCCCCAGGTGGCGGAGCGGTCGGCGGCGATGTCGCGCGCCTACGGATTCGAGCGTGCGCTCGGGGTCGACCCCGACTCCGTGCCCGGAGCCGCCTATGCGTCAGCCGCGCTGCGCGGCGTCCCCGCGATCATCGCCGAGGTCGGTCAGCAGGGGATCTGCGATGGGCCCTCGGTGGCGCGCCACCTGCGCGGGCTCCAGAACGTGATGGCGCACCTCGGCATGGTGGACCCGCTCGGGCCGCCCCCGCCCGACCCCGTCGCCATGGACCGGATGGATTGGATGCGCACCGACATCTCGGCCACCTACCATCCCGTGGTCGCGGTCGGTGACCGGGTCCGGGAGGGCCAGCCGGTGGGCGAGCTGCGCGACATCTTCGGCGACACCGTGCGCGAGCTGCGGGCCCCGGCAGCGGGAGACGTCGTCTTCCTGGTCACCTCGTTGGCGGTGAAGGCGGGGGACCCGCTGCTCGGGATCGGGGTGCCCCAGGGCTGAGCCTGGGCCGGCACGAGAGCCACCTCGCCCGGCCGGTTCCCCGCCTCCGGCTGGCGGACGTCGACGATCGGCCCTCGGTGGTCAGCCCCGGCGGTGGGGGCGCTGCCGCCGGACCCCATCCTCGATGGCTCCCCGCAGAGCGGGAGGCGGTCGGGTGAAGCCGGCCAGCCGGCCGCCGGGTCGGTCGGACGGGGAGCGGATGAGTTTGCGCGTGGATGCTCTCTGGTCCTTTCGCGCGAGCCGACGGGTGGTCACCGGCACCAACCCCGCTGGCCGCGCCTGCGTCGTCAGCGACGCGGTCAGCGCCAACTCCGCCGCCGACCCCCCGTCCGTGCTGGAGGACCGGTGGTCGATGGAGCTGCCGGCGGCGGCGGCCGGCGAGCTGGACGTGCCGGCGGCGGCCGGTGGCGCCATCGGCTGGGGGACGGTGCTGGGGCGGACGTGCACCGTCCCCGCGGGCGGGGACGATCGGCCTCCACGCGACCGACTCGGTCGACGGCGTCACGGTCGTGACCGGCCGGCGCGTCCTGGTGCTGGAGGACGGGGAGGTGACGCTCGACCGCGGCGACGGCCTGGTGCAGCGCCACACCCGCACGGGTGGCGCAACCCGGGACCCGGGCCGTGCGTCCTGATCGCGGTGATGGCCAGCGCCGAGGGGTGGGGAGGGGCAGCGGTCAGAGGACCGGTTGCCGCCGCCCCTCCTCGGCCAGCCCGCCTACTGGCCGGAGCCGGACCGCATCGTCCCTGCCTGGACCAGGCCGATCCGGTGCCCTTCGGGATCGGTGAACTGGGCCATCCGCGGCCCGCCGGGGACGTCCATCGGCGGCATCACGGAGCGCCCGCCCCGGCGCTCCACCTCGGCCAGGGTCGACTCCAGATTCGCCACCTCCACATACCAGGTCACCCAGCCGCCACCGCCCTCGGCCCCCCCGCTGATGCCGCCCCCGATCGGACCCGGCTGGACCATCCCGTAGCCCATCGGGTTGCCGGCGTCGATCTCCCAGCCGAAGACGTCGCCGTAGAAGCGCTGCAGGGCCGGGCCGTCATCGCCGGTCACCTCGAAGTGCACCACCGGGTTGGCCATCGCGTGTCCCCCTGTCGGGTCGCCCGGGGAGCTCCAGGCGCGGACCCCGATCCTATCGGGAGCGTTCGGGGCGGTCAAGCCGTCCGCGGCCGGGTGCGAGCCCGACCCGGACCGGGCGCCGCCCGTCCACCCTACCGGAGCTCCGGGGGGAGCCGGGCCACCCAGCCGCACCCCCGCAGGAAGGCGGCGGCCACCCCCAGCACCTGGTGATCGCGGCCCCATCCGCCGGCCACCTGCAGGGCGGCCGGCAGCCCGTCCTCGGCCGTCCCGCAGGGGACCGACACCGCCGGGAGGCCGAGGAGGCAGTGGGCACCGGTGCGCAGCCCCTCCAGCTGACCGAGCTCGCTGCCCAGGGGGGGATCGGACGCCGGCGCCACGAACCCGACCGTGGGCGAGAGGAGGACGTCGACCCGACCGAGCGCGGCGGCCGCCTCCGCCGCCATCCGATTGCGGAAGCGTTGGGCGCTGAGGTAGGCGGAGGCCGGCAGCAGCGCGCCGAGCTGCAGCTGCAGCAGCGTGTCGGGGGCGTAGTCCTGGGGTCGGGTGCGCAGCCAGCCGGCGTGCACCTGGCTCGCCTCGGGGGCGAGGACCAGGATGTGGGCCGCCTCGGCGTGCTCCCAGGTGGGGAGCTGGACGTCCTCCAGCACCGCGCCGGCGTCGCGGAACACGGCCAGGGCCCGCTCGAAGGCCGCCCGCACCCCGCTCCGCAGGTCGTCGCCCAGGTGCTGACGCAGCACCCCGGCGCGAACGCCGGCCAGCGTCCCCGCCGCCGCGGCGGCGGGGACGCGAGGGCCGCCGCCACCGCCCTCCGTCGCCATCACGTCGAGCAGGGTGGCGACGTCGTCGACGGTGCGGCCGATCGGGCCCACGTGGTCGATCGACCAGGACAGGGGGAAGACGCCCTGGTGGCTGACCCGCCCGAAGGTGGGCTTGAGGCCCACGATGCCGCAGTAGGCGGCCGGGATCCGGACCGAGCCCCCGGTGTCGGTACCGACCGCGAGCGGCACCATGCCCGCGGCCACCGCCGCCGCCGAGCCGCTGCTGGAGCCGCCCGCGGTGCGGCTCGGGTCCCAGGGGTTGTTGCACTGGCCGCGGTCGGGGTGGACGTTCCCATAGGCGAACTCCAGCATGTTGGTCTTGCCGAGCAGGACCGCCCCCGCGTCCCGGAGCCGCCGCGCCACGACCGCGTCGCGGTCGGGGACCCGGTCGCCGAGGATCCGGGAGCCGCAGGTGGTGCGCACCCCGGCCGTGTCGCAGTTGTCCTTGAGCCCGACCGGCACCCCGTCGAGCGGGCCCAGCGGCCGGCCGCGCAGGTGGCGGTCGGTCGACGCCCGCGCGGCCGCCCGAGCCGGCTCGGCGGCAATCGTGATCCAGGCGTTGATGGTGCCGTCGAGGCGGGCGATGCGGGCCAGCAGCGCATCGACCACCTCGGTGGGGGCCAGCGACCGGGACCGATAGCGGGTGGCCAGATCCGACGCCGAGAGCACCGCGACCTCGGCGTCCGGCGCGCTCACCGGTGGGGCCCCCGGGCGGCGTCGTAGGGGTCTCCGAGCCAGCCGGCCTCCGCCGCCGCCCCCATCGGCAGGGCCGCCGCCGCCGCCAGCAGACCCTGCAGGAGGGGCCGCAGCGCCTCGGCCCGGGCCCGGTCCAGCGTCAGCCCGGCGGCGTGCGCCACCTCCAACACCTCCGCCACCGTGGGTCCTCCGGCAGCCTCTGCGTGCACCTCGGTCTCCTCGATCTCGGCCCAACGCGCCATCCGCGGGGGACCGCCGCCAACGCGCCCCGGATCATAGTGGGCTCGCCTTGACGCGGCTCCCCGGCGTTGTCACCATCGGGTGGGCCGGGCCGGCCGCCGATCGCGTGGCGCGCAGGCCGCCGGCGCCGGAGTCCGCCCCCCCCACCCGAGGTACCGTCCCGATGAGTGACCTCGCCCTCTCCACGCCATTTCTCGCCGCCGGCTCCGAGCCGGTCCTGGAGGATTGGGGCCCGCTGGCGGAGGCCACCGGAGCCCCGATGCAGACGTCCGGCACCACCTTGTGGTCCGACGGCAGCGGGTCGGAGTCCGGCGTCTGGGAGTGCAGCCCTGGTCCCTCGCGCTGGAGCCTGGAGACCAACGAGTTCGTGCACATCCTCGCCGGGCGGATGACCGTCACCCCCGACGGCGGCGTGCCGATCGAGGTGGGAGCGGGGAGCACCGCCGTCTTCCCCAAGGGCTGGACCGGCACCTGGGACATCCACGAGCGGATCCGCAAGCTGTACGTCATCTTCTGACCGCCGTCGGACCTCGGATGCCGCCCCGGTCGAGGGCGCCATCCGGGAGCGCGGTGCGGATCAGATCGGACGTCGATGCGGCTCCAGGGTCGCCAACTCGAGACACCGGCGCGCCACCCCGACCACCGGGCGCGGCTGCGGACCGCAGCAGGCCCGGCCCAGGGATGGCCCGCTGCCCAGGGGTCCTGCCACCAGGACCCGC
>Ga0307372_10013388_pt1 | contig 10612 bp, 7 predicted proteins | sample OX1MG_FD_202533 | JGI IMG/M metagenome (GOLD analysis project Ga0307372, IMG submission 202533) | Soil microbial communities from Risofladan, Vaasa, Finland - OX-1 | ecosystem: Environmental > Terrestrial > Soil > Coastal area > Acid sulfate soil | place: Finland: Risofladan, Vaasa | collected... | reverse complement strand
CGTCGTGCCTTCGCGACAAACCAGCGTCCCTTCGCCCACCGTCCCCACGCGCACCAAGTCCGCCAGATCCTTAAACGAAACGGGGCCGAGTTGCTGGTCGTCAATCTTGTAAAGCCAGGTGGTCACGCGAGAGATGAGGGATAAGAGGGTTCGGGGTTCGGGGTTCAGGGTTCAGGGTTCAGGCAATCCAAAATCCAAAATCGAAAATCCAAAATCAGGGCACCGCCGCGTCATCGACCAGCCTCTGCCACAACGCGGTGCCGGTCAGCTTCTGCCCCTGCGGGCTGAAGAGCGCCGCGTACACCGCGCCGTCGATCGCCCGCGAAATGAATCGCAAATGCCCGTCGGCGAACACCATGTTCACCCCGTCGGCCGCGTGAAACGACGACGGCCAGGGCGTGCCTTCGGGCTGCGCCAGGCTGGCGTTGATGTTGTTCGCCAGCGCGTAATTCACGTTCCCTTTCGAGCACTTCAGCGACTGGCAGACCGCGGAGCTGAAATAAAAGCTCGTGCGGTGCGGATCGGTGTTGGCCCAATTCGTGTACTGTGTGATCGGGTCGACGCCGGTTCGCACGTTTTCGGCCAGCATGAACGTGTTCGACAGCCCGTCGTAGACGCTGTCGGGCGTATGGTGCCGCGTGGTGCCCGTCGGCCCGCCGCTCTCCATGAAAAACATCCCCAGCATCGTCAACAGCGAACGATCGTCGGGATGGCCGTCGGCGGTGGAGTTGAGTGGCGGGCAAGTCACACCGTTCCCGTTCAGGTCGATCTCGCCGTTGCTGGCGGGCGCCAGCGGGCAATTGTCGATGCCCCCGACCCTAGCCGTAAACCCGATGCCGCCGTTGACCTGGTAGCTTAGGTCGCCGCCGCCCGTCAGGCTGGGATCGTCCGGGCAACAGAGCACGTTGATATGGAGATTGGCCAATCGCTGGTTGCTGGCATCGGCGCCGTCGGCGGCGCGGTTCCATCGCTCGCTGATGTCGGTGCGTTCGATCCGCGGCAGGAGCGTCTCGACCCAGTTCGGGCTGGGATAGGTGTTCGACGTCGAGTTGGCATGGTAGTAGCCCGAAGGCGGAAACCGCCCCGCCGTGTCGGCCTGTGCCAGCATTGCCAAGCCGAGATTCCGGATGTTGTTCGCGCACGTGTTCCGCCGGCCCGTTTCCCTCGCCTGCTGCACCGCCGGCAGCAGCAGCGAGATCAGCATCCCGATGATGCCGATGGAGACGAGAAGCTCGATCAGCGTGAACGCGCCGCGCCCGCCGCGCCTCCCTGGCACGTTCGACAATGGTCGCACACCGGCGGCCGCTCCCGGATCGATTCGATGTTCTTCGTTCATACCATTAGCGCCCTTCCCCGAGGACGGCTCAACTCCCGGCGCCTTCGGCTTCCTCGAGCGACGGAAATAGGATGGTCACCGGCACGGCCAACGACGAGCCTTCGCCATCAGAGACCGTCACTTCGGAGTGGCACCATTCAGCGGCCGAGCCGCCGTCTACTGAGTTCACGGTGATTTCGAGTTCTGCGTGCTTTGGGCCGCGGCTCGTCAACGTGGAGTCCAAAAATGGCGGCCGCGACATGACCTTGAAATTGGGCGACGGGCCTTCACCCGAAAGCAGCACGCGCGCCGATCGTCCCGCCAAACGGCCGATCGATGGCGCGCCGATAAAAACGCGCCCCGGCACGGCCTGTAACCTGCGCGGCATACTCAGCCTCAGCCGCAGCGAGTGCTCGTATTCGGAGTTTCGCGATGCGAGGCGCAGCACGGGGCGGAGTTCCAAATCGCCAGGGGCCGCGGGGGCCGTGACGCTCAAATCGAGCAAAAAAGAACGGGTTCGCGCTTTCCGCGATCCGACTGCGGCCGCTTCGCTGCTGTGTTTGGCGTCGGGCGGCGCCTTGACGATATCGACTATGAAGCCGCGGTCGTTCGATAGACCCTCAATGCGCGTCAACGCCAGGTCATCGCGAGTTGCGTTGAAAACCTGGACTCTGCGAGTGACTCGCTCGTTCGGCGAGAGCGACATGCTTATCTGCCACGGGATCACGTACGGGGCCCGCTCCCCAAACCACGAGAGCCAAATCGTGTGCAACCCGTCCTCTTCGTTGGTGAAGACCCGCAACTCCGACGATCCCGCGCCAGCGGCGACGCTTACCTCGCCCTTGATGACGTCCGCCGCACCCGGAGGGATCGCGCCACAACGGTCAACTCGCGTGCAAGTGCAGGATGCGACGACCCGCTCGACCTCGAGCGCCGCTGCGCCGTCATTACGAATACGCACGCTGAACTCATGTTTCCCTGGCTTGAGAAGGCCAAGGTCGATGCGTTCGGGGCCGACGGCAAATTTAGGGTAAGATCGGGAGCCGTTAACGAGCCTTGCCGCGCACGCCACGCAAAGCACCGCGAGCGCTGCGCCACACGCGATGGCCAGCGGCTGCAGATGGGCCCCGCTTTTTTCCGTCCCTGGGTTCGCCGGTACTTCCTTCGTGGCACGAGTTGGCGAGGCGCGGCGCAGCGGCCAATACCAGCAACATGGAACGAGCACCATCGCGACCAGAGTCGACATTAGGCCCGCCTCGAGATACGGCCGCCAGGCAACCCAGCGCAATGTCCGCTGGAAACGGGCGGTGTCCGTGGGAGCGTCGGGGAATGCGAGCACAGCCCCCGTCCATCGCCTCCGAAAATCGCGCACTGGCTCTAACCGCGTCATCGTCGGGGGATCGACGTAGAGCAGATTATCGCCCACAACCGCGATCATCAGCACAAAGTGGTCGGGCTTGCCAGGTGTCCCCGAAAGATGTGCGATTGCCGGCATTGGTACCTGCTCAAGCAGTTCGGGCGTAACAACGGCGGCAACCGGATCGAGACCATAAGCCAGCCCTACGCGGCGGAGATCGTCGAATGAGGTCTCGCCATCGGGTCCGGGCCGGCATTTGGATTTAAGGCCCTCGAGTTCCGCTTCAACGCCTCTGGCAACGCAAGCCATGTACAAGCACGCGGGGCCGCACGCCTCGAAGTCGGCCGGATCGAGCCTGTGTGGGTCGGCCGCCTCCGTGCTCGGCGCCGCCAGCACCGCGGCCAGCAACAATCCAATAGCCCGTTGCATTGACAAACTCCTCCACTAGTGGTTGCTATTCGTTTGCGCGCGGCGCGCACGCCAGACGATGAAGCAGGCAACCGCGACCGCGACGAGCGCGTTTGCCCCGAGCAACGCGTACAGCCGATAGCTATGCCCTTCGATGTCCGGACTTTTCGACAAACGCCTCCCCTGCAGCTCCTTGGCCGCCGCGCGCCCGCTGAGAACGAGCTCCGAGAGGTGCGCAGCGGGATTATTCGGCTCACCGTACGTGTAGCTAACGTCCTGGATCTCGTCGAAAACCTCCGTGCCGGCTGGGACGTCGATCGTGAACTCCGAGTCCGGTACGTCGAAGTTGAATCTCGATACATCCATGTCGACAATGAATGTCGACATCCCGGTCCTTCGGCGCGGCCCTGCCTCTGGCTTGGGCAGCGTCAGAGGAAAGTTGATGAAAACCCATTTGACGGGCGCCCAAACCCCAGGCGCGACTTCGGCCAATGTGACCTCCGTTTCATAAGCGACGTACTCGCTTCCAAAGTTGTCCCTGAGCGCCTCGCTGCGCACGGGCAGAAAGTTTTTCTGCTCGTCGAGCCACACGCGCAGTCCGTACGGGCTGTACATTTTTCCTTGCGCGGGCGGAGTATATACGACGAACTTGCCGTCCTCGTAGCTGAGCTTTGTGCCAACGCGGCCGCGAATGGTTTCCAGATAAGGCGTATGGTGCTCCGCGTCGCGGTAGCTCGTTTCGTAGTCTGCCGCCGGCAAGCCGGGCGCGGTCGATCTAAGCTGCGTGAAAATGTTCAGATGATGTGCCATGGCAACGTACGCTTTGGCCAATTCACCGTCCCAGATTTGGACCTGCACTGGCGCCCCGCCGCCGCCCCCTTCAGGGAGTGTTTCCAATCGACGCTTCGCGCGCTTGTAAACCTGCCGCGACGGAGCGTTCATCCGCACGCTGACGGCTCCTTTGTCGTCGTACCACTCACCCTCGGCGGAAACATAAAGGTCGTACGACCAGATCGCGTTGCACCCTTGCTCCCACGCATCGAGCACATCGCGTAGTTGCGTCTCATCCGCAAGAGACGCTGCCGCCGTCATTGAGGCGCAGCACACGAACAGCAACAGACAAGTTTTCATGCAGACTACCTCACGGTTACTTGACGCGCCAAAAAAGCGCACAATGCACTACACCACGCACTCGCAACGACCCGATGAGAAGCGTGGTTAGCTTATGGATTACATGGCTGTTGGCCGACTGCTTGACTTGAATTGCACGGTGTGTTCGGATTTTGCGGAACGCCATTCTTATTCCAGCAGGAGCAAAACGATGGATTACCAATAGTCCAGAAGCAATTGCAGTTCCATACTATCCCACAGCCCCCGGGAATGGTGACCTGAACGTTGCAGCCTATGGCATTAAGAGGCTGGCCTTGCGGGCAGTACCCCATTGCGCTCCCAGCAAGCGAGCACGCAGAGCACTGGCCAGCCCCGTTGCATGCGGGCTGGTTTTGGTTTTGTGCGCTCTGGCAAGGAGTGGGGTTGCCGTTATTGTCGCCGGCCTGGCAAATCATACTCGCGGTAGTCGCTGTGCATTTATTATCGCCGCCCTGGGCCCCGCGAACCGCCGCGAGGTCGCTGAGACGCATCTGCGTCGCGTGGCCGCGATTGGGCGAGACAGCCGCCAATGCAGCAAGAAACGACAGAAATGCGGCAACGGCGTGCAGTGTGGGTCGATTGATGAGAGATCTCATACCTTTGTCCTCCTTTAATCAAGTGAAACACGAATACAGTAGTATCTGCCCCATCGACAGTCGGTTCGCTACAAACACCGAATAGCACGTCAATGACTGAGCGGCCGCGCGATGCTTGTGTGCAGAGGTCGTTAGCTCAGGCGTCGTGGACTGGCTCACGTGATACAGATAAATGGAGTAGCCCACGCGAGCGAATGGTTGACGCTCCCGGAAGTATTCGTACGCGCCGTGCGGTGTTCCCCACGCCGCGCCGCGCAGATAATTGACGCTGACCGCGTACCAGCCGGGTGCCAATTCGGGCGGATTCCCCTGATCGCCCACGCTGCGCGGCGGTTCTGGGAACAGAAGTCCGGCGTCGGCCGGCGGCATTGCCGACACGCATGCGACAAACAGAGGCCGCGCGTAGGCGTTGGCGTCGCACCACGCCTTCAAATACAACAAATCCTGGCCCCAGTCCACGTTGCTATGGATGAGATGGTCTCCCGCGGCCCCGGGACCGCCCGCAAATTCGTTGAAGTAAGAAATGCCGTGAGGGAATTCCGCGAGGCTGCTTGCCGCAGTCAGAAGGACCGAGGAAAACGCTACGGCGCGTACTCGCCTTGAACGGGACGCCGCGGCCGATGCCCCGAAAACGATGAACATCCCAAGACACGGCCAAACATATCGAATGTGATGGTTGAACGCGGTCTGAGAACTCACCAAGGCGAAAACAACGGCGGCGGGCGCCAGAAGCGGTAGCAGTCCCCGCGTGCCTGGGCGCGCACCGTGATGCCCTAGCGCTTTACCGAGGCTGAGCAGAGCGGCCAAGAACACGAGCGTCTGCGTTCCGTGAGGCATCTTTACCAGGAGACCGTAGGCGTAGTAGTGCCACCAGCCGCCTTGCTTCCATTCGCCCCGCAGGTAACTCGGCGAGTGATAATGCTCAAAATCCGTCCGCTGCGCGTCCACTCCAGCGACGTACGGCTTAGGCAGCGGCAGGGGCAGCATTCCCAGGCATGATCCAGAGAAGCGATTCCGCGGCCCTGCGGAACCCGCTTCGCCCCCCAGCGCCTCGCTAACGAAGTCGAATTCACCAAGGCGCGTCCCCGTGCGATCGAATCCGTAGCAAACGTTGACTAGGTAAAGTGCCGTGACGGCAGCAGCCGCGAGTTGGGCTACCTCAACGCGAACCCACGGATCGGTGCTACGCCTTGTCCCGCGCGGCTCGCGTACGCGCGAGCAGATCCACAGCGCTGGCCAGACAACCAGCAACACGAGCCAAGTCAGCTTCGCAAGTAGTGCGCAGCCGAGAGCGAGACCAGCCGCAACCGCGCGGGACCACGTCCGAACCGTAAGCCAGCGCCAAAGAGCGTAGCTCGCCAAGAGTCCCAGCGCGGCCGCCGGAATGTCATTGGTGATTAGCGACCCGTGCCCGAGAATGTTCGGGTCGAACGACCAAAGGGTCATCGCAACCAGCCCTGCAAGCGCACCGTGCAACTCCGCGGCCCAAAGATAGCAGACCAGCCCACCGATCAGCACGAGCGGGATGCATGCCCATCGCGCCAACGTAAAATACCGGATTGAACGCCACCCGCCGTTGGCGCGTATGAAATCGTTTCCTATCGTCGGCGCGTACGGGACTCCTTGGCGGGGCGTGTACCATAGGTCGTCGACCACCGCGTCGCTCGCCAACACCGGGAGCGCGGCGATCATACGGACGAGAGGCGGATTCACGTTGAACAGGTCGAATCGGCCGTACTTCCAGACGGCAATACCCGAGACAAGTTGCGCCGGTTCAAGCAGGGTGGGGCTATGCACATTTGCGCTAAACGCTAGCATTCCTCCCTGTACCCCTAGCAGCGCGGCAACCACCGACAACTGAACGCGTTGACTCATGAGGCGTCCTCCGTTATCGGACCGAGGCTGGCGCCGGTCACCATGGCATCATCGAGCATCAGTCGCGCGGGAGTCTCGACAACCCACTCGCACTCCGCCGGAAGCCGGCACTTGAGGTGCCCTGCCGGCGGGGCCAGTGAACCGTAGGGCGGAAGCTCGATCCACGCCACTCGCGCGACACTCGCATCGCCATCATCGCGGTTGGCCAACTGTTCCATCAACTCCTGGCACGCGCGGCAATTATGGTGGTACAGAACAACCTCCCATCGACCGCGCGCGATTTCGTTGCCGCCCACGATATGAGGCAGAAGCGGACAGTGCTTTCCAACCCATTGTTCGGGGAGGAGGAGGGCGACACGGCCATCGCGGTAGAACTTGATACCGTCGCTCCTTTCGGACCAGCTCGGCGGAGAGCCGAGCGCGGCCACGACAGCGATCATCGGGAGAACGCACGCGGCAGCCAAACGGCTTGCCGTGGCTCGGCGCGGATGCGTCCGCTGGCCCCAAGCCGTCGGATCGGGCCACACGAGCGCGCTCAAAACAGCCATGTCGACGATGGCGGCCCACCAAGGACTAACGGGTATTCGTCCAAAGCAACCGCAGCTTTGCGCCCCGCTCAACGCCTTCACGAGCGACACGCCAAGGAAGCAACAAAAGAGCGCCACAGTCGCCCACCTAACCTGCGGGCCGCAGAGACCCGTGACGAGCATGCAGCCAAGGAAAATCTCGACAGTCGTGAATGCGATCGCGATGCCGCGAGAATCTACCCCCCCCCCCCCGAATAGATAAGGCCCGGTGAGGAGTTGGTGCAGCTTGAGCGTGGCGGCACCTAGCAGAAGCAGGCCCACGCACATCGCGATCGAGCGGCAGCGACGGAACGAGGAGCCAACGCCCTGGCTCAGCACCTGGCGAATAGCGCCGCGTGCAGACATGCGGGTGACATCGCGAAAGGTCGCCATGCGAAGCCTTCCTGGACGCTTGGCGGCACGCCGCACCGCGTGGGTGCCATTCCGCCCTATGCGTTCTCGTGCGCGATCCGTCGCATCAAAAGCTGGCCGAACACGGTTCCCTTCGACCGGCTGCCTCTGCTCCGTTTCCCACAACCAACCGGCGGACTGAAAGGCCGGCTGTTTGCCTACTAGAAGTTCATCAAAAGCGAACGCTGTCAATCTTGAATTGTCAATCTCGCCTTACGGTAGCAGTTTGAGGTTTTCTGTCAAGGAACCGGCGAAGGCCTTAATTATTACAAATCCGTAATGAGGGGAAAAGCAAGGCCCGTATGCGCCGTCGGACTTGTTCGCGAGAGTGGGTTGAGCTGATAGCTGCCCCAATCGGTCTGGGACCCACGCCAATAGCGTGGCATGCACGGTAAGGACGAACGCGACGAAGAAGCGATGAGCGGACGGCACGAGGAGGACTCGGGTCTTGGGTCTTGGGATTTAGGTTTTGGTCTTGGACTTCATGGCCCCGAGGAGGATGGCGATGGCAAGCCCAGCCAACGAACAGCACGCGCCGATACGGAATGAAGTGGGTCGGTAGTGGAAGGCGATGCGATGTTGCCCGTGCGGCACTTCGACGGCGCGGAATACGCCGTGCGCGGCCTCGATGGCGACCGGCCGACCGTCGATCTCGCACTGCCAGCCGGGATAATGGAGGTCCGCCACGACCAGCAGGCTGTCCTCCGGCGCCGACACGTCGAGCGCCAGGTGTTGCGGGTCTTCGTGGTCGATCGCCACGTTGCCAATCAGTCGCTCACGCAAGCAAGCCACTTGTGTCGAGGTCATCTTTTCCACCGGCGTGAAAACCAGCTCGCGATCGGCCGCCGGCACCAACCGCATGCGCGGAAGCGCTCCGGGCAGCGGTTCCCAGACGTCGCCTGTGCGATTGCAGGTGTAATCGCAGCCGGCCAGCGCCAGCCCGACGCTGGGCGTTTTTTCGATCGCGCGGTAGAGGCGCGACAGGCTGCCGGGCAAAACGCCTCCTTCGTTTGTGATCAGGCCCGGTAGGCGCGCGGCAACGACCAGCGGCACAATTCGCGTGCCAGCCAACGAACCGGGCCAGAACTGGAAATTGTCGTTGACGACGAGACGTATTGGAGGATGGCCTTCCCAGGCCGTCTCGTGGGCGAGGTCTGCGTTGGACGGTCCCGGAACGGCACGGAGTCCGTTCCCTACGCGCGGACCCGGAACGGCACGGAGTCCGTTCCCTACGCGTGGTCCCGGAACGGCACGGAGGGCGTTCCCTACAGATGGCGCGGTAACCGCTTGTCGCGGCTCGAGGGAAAAGTTGCCCACGGTTTGATCGCCTAGATCGAGCATCGCGGCGGTCAGGGCCGCGAAGCAGCAGAGCGCGGGCGGCAGCCGTTTCGGCAAGGTACACAGGACCATTGCCGCAACCACAATCGTCGCCGCCGAAGCGGCGAGCTCCCAGAGAACGTGCTGCCGCGCGTAGGCGACGTAGACACTCCACTCGTAGCGCTGGTAGACGGCCACGGCGCCGAAGGCGATCAAGGCCGAGACAGCGCAGCCCGCGAGGGCCAGCCGGCAAGCAGCCGGAATGCCGCCGTTGGTAAAACGTTCGGCCCACACATCCAGGCCGCGCGCGGCCAATACCGCGATGAGCGGCGTCAGCACCGAAAAGATCCTGCCCGGACAGCGAAACAACGTGAGGCCTGGTATCGAGCGGCCAATCAGCCCGAAGACCGGCGTGTTGTTGCCCAGCGCGATCGTCAAGCCGAACACCACCAGCGCCGCCGCGCCCCATTGCCAGCGCGCGCAAGAACGCCGCGTCAGGCCGTAGACCGCCAACAAGAGCGGCAGAACGCCCAGGTAGCCGATTCGCTCGTGAACGAAATCGGCCTCGTCGAAGCGTTTGAGTCCGCAGAGAGGATTGCCCATCGCGTTGGGAACCAAGAGCCGGGCGAAGTCGATGGCGTTGAGGGCGTGGTGCGAGGCGTATTCCGGCCTGCCCCGCTCGGATTGCGATAGTCCGTCCAGCGTCAATTCCAACGAAGGCAGAAGCTGCACTGCGCCGAGCAGGCAGCCGCATGCCAAGGCGGCCGTGCCCCAGCCGACCGCTCGCGGCCGAGGCGACGCGGCGGCGCCGAACGCGAGCGATCCGGCGGCCCACAGGAAGCCAAAGAGCAGTGTGTAGTAAAGAATCTGCGGCTGGCCCGACACGGCCATGCAGCCGATTGTCAGGGCCAAGAAGGCGCAATGGCGCGGCGTCGGCAAGCGCAGCAGGCGATTAAGGCTCACGAAGAACCAAGGCACGAGCGCGTATTCGTCGACGATGATGACGTGCCCTTCCATCAGGTGCATCACGGGGAAGGCGCCCCAGGTAGCGACCACGCCCGCCAGCGACGCTCCCCAGCGGCTGATCGACAAATCGCGGGCCAGCCGGTACGCGCCCGCGAAGGCCAGGGCGAGCTGGACGAAGAGCGAGACCTTGATGCCGTGATTCGCCCCGAGCAGGAGCACGAGAGGCGTCAGAATCGGCTGGCAAAGCGAGGCCTGCTGGCCGGCGTGCAACGGCGTGCCGCAGCCCAGGTAAGGAATCCAGAGCGGAAAGCGGCCGCTCAAGAATTCCTGGCGGGCGAACTCGCGAATCGGCAATTGAAACGAGCCGTAGTCGCAGAAAATGCTGTCCGTGATGACGCGATCGTCCGGGAGCAGGAGCGGCGTGAAGGGCGCCAGGCAGATCGCCGCGACGACGGCTGGAAGCAGCCAGGCGCGCGGCGGGCGCCTTTCGCGGGTCATCGGCAAGGCAGCCGCCGCTTGCCCGACCTCTCCGCGCCGCGTGTGAAACAGGCCCGCAGCCATCGCTCTTCCTCCACCGCCCGTAGATGACGATCCTGCCGTCAAGCTACCCGGCGGCGGGTGCGGAGTCAAAACAGAGAACCGGCCGCCGCGC
>Ga0307372_10013385_pt1 | contig 10613 bp, 7 predicted proteins | sample OX1MG_FD_202533 | JGI IMG/M metagenome (GOLD analysis project Ga0307372, IMG submission 202533) | Soil microbial communities from Risofladan, Vaasa, Finland - OX-1 | ecosystem: Environmental > Terrestrial > Soil > Coastal area > Acid sulfate soil | place: Finland: Risofladan, Vaasa | collected... | reverse complement strand
CACCTGCCCACAGGACCTCAGCACCCTCGGCCAGATGGAAGGCAGGAACCCGTGCCAGCCACTCCTCGAGGGCGACCCGTAGCTCCATCCTCGCCAGGTTGGAACCGGCACACCGATGGATCCCCGAGCCGAACGCCACGTGCCGGTTCTCCTGGCGATCGACGAGCACCTCGTCGGCCCGGTCGAAGACGGCCGGGTCCCGGTTCGCCGCCGGGAAGCTCAACAGGAGCTTGTCGCCCTGCTTCATGGGACAGCCGTTGAATTCGAGGTCCTCGGTGACGACGCGGGCCATGGTCACCGGCGAGTAGGCACGGAGGAGCTCCTCGACGGCCGTGGCCATGAGCGCAGGTTCGGCCACGAGGCGCTCGCGGTCCCGATCGTTCGTCGCCAGGTGCCAGAGCGAGGAGCCGATCGCACTCCAGGTGGTGTCGATACCGGCGATCATCGTCAGTATCGCCATGCCCAAGACGACCATGTCGTCGACTGATCCTCCATCCACCTCGGCGTGGAGCAGGTAGGTCAGCAGATCGTCGCCATCGGCGTCGCGGCGTTCGTTGATCCGATCCCAAAGGTAGTAGCCGATGCCGAACATCCCGCGCTGAACTCGCTCGGTGTCATCAGCGAACTCCAGGGCATCGCGAACCCAGCCGGTGAATGTGTCGGCAAGCTCCTCCGGGATTCCGAGGATCGAGCCAATGACGCGGACGGGGATCTGCTGGGCATAATCAGCTGCGGCGTCTGCCCGGCCCGCGTCGAGGTGGGCATCGACCAAAGATCCGCACAATGATCTCGTCATCGGTTCGTAGGACTCCACCCTCGCATGGGAGAACCAAGGAAGCAGGAGTCGTCGCGTCCACGTATGCAGCGGTGGGTCGGAAGTGATCGGCGGGAGTCCGTATGTGAGGATAGGGGTCTCCGACTCGTCAACGGAATCGATGACGCTTGTGTTGGCCGAGCTGAAGTGGTCGATGTCCTTCGCCATCGCCGTGACATCCGCATACGTCGTCGGTAGCCAGGCACGCCCTCGACGGTCGGTGTGGGCGATCGGGCAGACTTGACGCAACTCGTCCCAGTGGGGGAACGGGTTCTGCACGTAGGACGCATCGAGGACATCGAAATCCGACGTCCAATCACCAACCGGCTCAGTCCTCGCCACTTCCCGCCTCCAATATCCGGGTCGTCTCACCAGTGTCTTACACCCAGGGCTGCCCAGATTGCCAGGCTGCCGCGACCCGGCGGGATGAGCAGGTACTGGAGGGCCGGAGGCGACGCCGTCCCATCCGAAGGGACATCTGCTGTCACCCGCCCGGCGGGCGCCGGAGCTCGACCTCGACCTTCTTCGTACCGGAACGGAGGGTCACCGCCCCAGTGGCCTGGTCGACGGCTCCCACGGAGACGTCTTCGACGTTCCGGACGAACGCCGGCAACTGGAAGATGACCGGTCCATCCGCCAGCCGTCCCCGGAGTGAGAGTGACACCGACCGATCGATCGACGAAATGGTCAGGCTGAGCCGCCCGCCGTCAACGGTCGGGAAGTTGGTGATGGCGAGGGGTGTGCCGTGGCCCAGCCAGCTGTCCGGCACCCCACGTCCGATGATGAGCCCGCCGTCCGACCGTTGGGCGACGAGTGAGTCGAGGAGCACCTTGTTGGCACCGGCGATCCCCCAGGCGTGGGGGGACGATCCCTGACCGGCAGTCGGATGTCTTCCAACCCAGGGCGTCGTCCGGGAGGGTGCGGCCGAGCTCTCCCACCAGGACATCGGACCGCTCTGACTGTTCCGGATCATAAACTCGTATCCGAGTATCCCCTGGTCCCGGTGGTGTTGGCTGGCCAGCCCGGCGGACCCCTCGGCCGCGTTGTAGGCGGAGGAGTAGAAGTAGGCGTCGGGAAACCCACCGGTCGTGTCAGGAGGGAGGAGCCCGTGGAGGCGACCGAAGCCGTAGTCGTAGGTGGTATCGATCAGTGAGATGCCCGGGCCGGAGAGCTTGGCCCCGAACAGGTAGCCCTCCCAGGCCCAGTTGCCGAATGGTGATGTCCAGTTGGCGTCCTCAGGATTGGTACACCGATTGGCCGTGTTGGGCTGGACGATGGAACAGGGCAGGTAGTCGAGGCCGTAGTGAGCGATGGTCGCGGCCAACACGGCGTTGGTCGACGTCAACAGCTGGTCGTACTCGTGGCTGGCCCAGATCGCCTCGGTGGTGTTCCCCACCGCCGATGCGAGATAGCGGTATGCCCCCAGACCCAGTAGGGCCTCGAAGTCATCGGTGGTCCAGTATCCCTGGGTGTCGATGTCATCGGTGGCCTCCATGGTTCCGAGCGGGCCGGTGCGGTCGGCCACGATTTGGTGGGCCGTATCCTCGATGCTGGGTTGGGTCTTGCCCAGCGGCCCCTCCGAAGCGAAGTGCTCCCGCACGAAGGAGAGGTCGCCGGTCTTCAGCAGATAGACCGCCCACGGCACCGCGTAGGTCCAGACTCCATCCACGTACTGACCCTGCGAGCCGACGACGTTGCTCAGTTCGACAAGGAGGCTCCGGGCACCGGTGAAGTAGCCCTGGGTGAACAGATTGGTGAGGATGCCGACCACATCGTGGCTGAACTCGCTCTCGTAGCCGTTCACGCCGGTGTCCAGCATGTCACCGCTGCGGGCGATCTGGGTGTAGATGAACCCGCTCCGGTAGGCGTTCTCCAGGGATGCGTCGGGAACGTCGATGGCGGCTATCTGGCTGAGCTGGCCTGTCCAGTAGGCCTTCATGTGGTCGTAGTGCTGATCAAAGCTGCCGGCATCCACCAGGGCCCGCGCTGTGGGCCACGGGTAGCTGCCCCCGAACCGGTCCGCGCCGATGACATAGTCGTGGACGGACTCCGAGTGGGGAGCGACCCGATCGGGCCCAGAGGCGAGCGGCTGAAGCCCGAACGATGCCTCCGGGCTGGCATGGACGGCGTGGTCGGTCGGGTTCTCCACCGCGACGCGGGCGTAGACGGCGACATAGGCGTCACCACCCAGGACGAGCCGGTCCGCGAACTCGGTGATGGTCACGAGTGCCCCACCACGACGGAAGGAGGTGATCTGCGCCGGCAGGTAGCCGTCCGAGTCTTCCCATGTCGTCCGTCCACCGCGGTAGATCCCGAATCCGTAGTCGTGCGGGGAACCGTCTTGAATCACGAATGTCCCGCCGAGGCAGGTCACGACGCCCTGTCGGTTTCCCTCCCAGCCGATCTCCGAGGCCGTGCCGTACGCACCCGTGAAGGCGTCGGTGACCAGATTGAACGCGCAGTCGTACTGACTGCTCGGACCAGTACCGCCGGCCGCGACCGGACCAGTGCGCCCAGGTTGGGTCGGCGCGCCTTGTTGCAGAGGAGGGGAAGTGGCGCCAGCCGGCGACCACATCGTCAAGACCAGGCAGAGGCCGGCTGCCACACTGCCCACCGGGCGGATGGAGAGGGCCCCGAACCGAGCCGCCCAGGCTCGGCGCGGCCGGACTGTGCCCATGGCTCGCATCTCGCCCTCCTCCGTTGTCGCCTACGTTGGCAAGGTAACACCGGAACCAGTGGGACGCCCGGGGCAGCCGGTCCGGCGGGATTGTGCAACGTTGTGGCCCACCAGTCCGGGTACGCCCGACGCAACGGGGCCGACGTCGGGGAACCTCAACAAGAAGGTGGTGCCTCCCATCGCCGTTAGCATCTGATGTCCGTGTCGATTCTGGAGACCGCATGACAGACATATCGGGCCCGGGGATCTCTCTTCCGAGCCGACTCGGCGTGGCGGCACGTCTTGAGGACGACCACCTGATCCTCGAACTCAGGCCACAGGAGGAGACGCTGCTCCATGGCATCGTCCGAGCCAGTGTCCTCTCGTTCGTCATCGATGTGGTGGCGGGGATCCCCTTGGACCAAGACGCCGACATGTGGGCGCTCACCTCGGACATGACAATCCGGATGCGCCCCATACCGGCACCTGAACGCATCGATGCGACCAGTGTGATCCTCCGCCAGAGCCGGCGATCGGCGACCAGCCTGGTCGAGCTCAGGACGGACGAGGGAGCACCGATCGCCAACGGTGCCATCGGCTTCACAAAGGTTCCTCGTAAGGCGACCGATCCGCCAAAGCCGAATGTGCCGCTCGGACAAGTCCCCGTCATCTTCCGCGATCCCACCACGCTCGCCCGACCGCTGCGCGAGGAGGCCGGCATCGAAGTGATCGATGCGGCGGCGGGCATCGTGCAGGTCGATGTCACTCCGGATCTCCGGAATCCCGCCGGGACGCTGCAGGGCGCGATGGTTGCGCTGCTGGCTGAAGCAGCGGCGGAGGATCTCATGGCGACGCGCTTCGAGTCGCCCTTCGTGGTGACCGCGCTCGACCTCCGATATCTCCGGAAGACGCAGATCGGCCCGGTGCGCACCCGGAGCAGTCTCTTGGGTACCGGACCCGACGCACCGGTCCAGATCGAGCTGATCGACACGTCCATCGATGAGATCACGACGTTGGTCTATGCCTCCGCGGCCACCGTCTCCTGACTGTCGCTTTTTGGGACGGCAGAGTTCATCCTGAGTGGCTTCCGACGCGAGGAGAATCTCAGCTGCGAAGCGGGGTCAAGGAACGCCGGCGCTAGGACCGTGACATCTTCCCTGCATTTAGGGTCCGATTCGAGCGAGGATCGGCAAGGTACCCCCTACCTCACCGAGGCATGGTGGTTGCTGCCGATGATGGCGGTTGCCGAGACCTCACGACTGTGGAACTGCCGAGCCGAATAGCTGAGACAAGCCCCGATGAGAACGATCCCCACAAAGAACATGTAGGGGGCAATGCCTAGGAAACCAATGATGCCGACAACTAAGGCAGAAATCGATACGCCCCAAGCCGCACTTCCGGCATTCGGCTGTTGATCGCGACTTCGTTGATGGAGCAGGAAGGCGACGAGGCAGGCGAGGACCAAGCCCATGCTGGCCAGGAGTAACTCTGACACCCCGTATGCCTGGAAGTAAGTCCTGGGAAGGGCTATCACCTCCTCATGACCACCCGATGCGGTCTGGACGAGCCTGTGCGATCCCGGCGTGACGGGAATGTCCACGACGAATATCCACACGGTAAGGGCCGCGCTCCATAAGAACGCGAGGGACAGGAACAGGACTGTCACGCCGTTCAGACGCTTCATGAGCTGCCTCCCATCTGGCTATTTCGCACGCGACCGCCTCCCTAGCTTCGTCCCCATCGGGTGCTGTTGGGGGGCGTAGTTGGCGCCGCTTTCCTGATTGAACCATGCATCCGGCCCTCGAACGCGAAAGCGCCCGTCCCACGGACTGACGGGGATCGGGCGCTTTGCTTCATTTGTACTCCGAGGGCGAACCGCCTCGGGACCTGGCATCCAGAAGGGCTTCCTTGTCCTTATCGTTGCATCGCTCCCACTTCGAGCCGCTTGCCTTTGATCTACCTGGGCCTTACCGGTCCCGGGCCATCCACTCTCAGGATGAGCCACCTCGCACACTTCGCAAAAGGCGCCTCCTTTCGGAACCCTCGCGGATCCCTCATGAGCATTATGAACCCGGGAGGCCGGATTGAAAAGGGCCGAAGGTCCCTCGCCTGATCGAGGTCTTGGCCGACTCAGCTCGAGCGGCTGAGACCACGAAGGTTCGGCTCCCCGTCGAGGATCAAGGGTCGGGCGGAGCCTGGTGGCGGTCCCGGGGCCGGTTGGCAAACGCAGCAAGCGCCTCGAGCTGCTCGGCCGTGCCGATGCCGATGAGGACGTCCGCCTCTTCGATCGTGTCCTCCGGTGAGGGATTGGTGACAAAGCGGCCATCTGGCCGCCGGATGGCCAGAACCAGTGCGCCGGTCTGGTCGCGCAGATGCGCCGAACGCAGCGTCTTGCCGGCCAATGCAGATGCGGCCCCCAGGGTCACTTCCTGCAGTCGAAACTCCAGCGTCCCGTCATGCATGACCACATCGACGAAGTCGACCACATGCGGCTGAGTCACGAACGACGCCATGCGATCACCCCCCAGCAGTTGGGGATTCACCACCCTGTCGGCACCTGCGCGCGCAAGCTTCGACTCGGACGAGTTGTTCCGGGCTCGGGCGATGATCTTGATGTCCGGTCGCATCGACTTGGCGGCCACGGTGGCATAGAGGTTGTCGGCATCAGTGTTGAGTGCAGCGACCAACGCTGCCGCCCTGTCGAGGCCGGCCTTGAGCAGGGTCTCGTCGTCGGCGACGTCGCCGCACACGTGGGCATACGAGATCCCGCTCAGGCGCTCCGGGTCGCGATCGATGACGACGAGATCTGTGTTCCCATTGGCCAGGAAACGGGCCACTTCACGTCCGACCCGCCCCCATCCACAAACGATCACGTGACCATGCATCCGGTCGATCTCTCGCTCCATCTTGCGCCTCCTGATCAGATCTCGCATGTGGCCGTCAATGAGCACTTCGAGGACCGCTGAAAACGTGTAGAGCGCGGTGCCCACACCGACGAGGATGAGGACGATGGTGAATACCTTGCTTCCCCCGTCAAGCGGGTGCGGCGAGTTGAAGCCCACCGTGGTGATGGTGATGACGGTCTGGAAGACGGCGTCGAGCAGCCCGAATCCAAACAGGAGATAACCAAGGGTCCCGACAATGAGCACCAGCGCCAGGGCCCCGAGCCCGACCCTTACCCCCCGGAACGGGTTACGCGCCCGATCCACGAGCCCTCGCCGACCTGGCAATGTGCATCAGTGCGGACTCCGCCCCGAGGTCATGGCAGTTCGTCGTCCGACCTCATGCCGCCAATGCCAGCGCCGCCGGCCCGAAAAGCGGGGCCGGTCACCGCCGTGCCCGTCCGGGGACACCAAGAGTCGGGGATTTCGGTTTAGGTGTCATTGGGTTCGACCGCCGGCAAGCCTACTGACTGGCGGGGAGAGGCGGCCGAACCAACGGATGAGTCGGTGATCCCTCGGCCACGAGCGGTCCGGCAGCCCAATTGCGCTCCTACCGGATTGGGCGCTGGGCGATGCTCACCGGGTCGACACCGTCCGATTGCTGCGGATCCCCTCGACAGGCCGAAGGACCCCTTCGAGTACCAGGGCCATACCGGCCATTCCCGCGGCGCTGGGGTGTAGCGGGTAGCCGGCCGGCGAGGGCACAATCGACTCGACCCAGCGGGTGTCTTCGGAGGTACACGCGTTGTGCGAAGCGCTCGGCGATGCCATGTCGACGTAGACATCGCCGGCAGCCGTCGCATCCTCGGCCAGGGTCGCGTTCAGATCCTCCTCGACGCCACGCAGGTACCCAAGATCGTGGGCCGAGAAGGGGAGGCGGGGCCAGCATCCCGACCCGATCGGCGGAACGATGTCGGGGTAACCGACGACGAATACCCTCGCGTGCGGGGACCGGGCTCTGATCTCTTTGAGCACGGCGCTTACCTTGGAGCCCACTTCGTGGACGTTGACCGCCAGTCGATCCGTACCGCCGGCGGTGTAGTGCGACCTGCAGCTCCAACCCATTCGGGTCGGACCCCACGGGGTGGCCGCCACGCAGTTGGCGGCAATGGTCGAGAAGCCCAGATCGTTTCCGCCGATGCCCATCGAGACGAGCGAGGTGGAAGAACTGATGGCTGACAGCTGGGCGGGTATTCCCGGGCCCTGGGATCTTGTCAGGTCCTCAGAGGTGGCACCCCCGCAACTTGCGTCGGTCAGTACCAAGCCCAGGGCCCGCGCGGCGAGCGACGGATAGTTGTCGGATGAGCGCAAGCACGCCTTCGGTGCGCTCGGGTTGGTATTGGGTCCCAGCTGCGCCGGGACGGCGGGGCCGGACGTAAAGGAGTCTCCCAGCGCCACGTAGGACTTCGACACGAGGGATTTCGGGACCCTTCCGGCCGCCGACGCGGCCTCGGCACCGCCACCCACCGCGAACACGACCGTACCCCCAGCAATCAGAGCGACAGCGACTGTCAATGACCTCTGGAGGCGATGGCGTCGTCGTCCCCGGGACGATCCGGCCCCTGCCGATACGGCAGCGCCCCACAGGCCGAGAATCGTCATGACCCGATGATGGTAGGTGGGCAGGCGCTGGAGGGGACGTCGCCCCGTTGACCATCCGAATGGCCGAATCGAAGACGGAAGGGGTGCAGCCGTAGCCGAGTCGCTGGTCATCGTCGAACCGGCCCCGGCCACCGCCCCACGGCCGGGTGGCAATCGACCGGCGATGCCCCGTCCTTCCGTCCCGCGTGCTCGGCGCCTCGTTCCTTTCGCCTGAGCACGTTCAGGATCCGCCGCCTCTGGCCCACATCATTGCTCGTCACATCCACCATTGCAACTCCTAGTTGCATATCGGTGGCCGATCCCAGAGGACTGCCCGGCGCAGGCTCACCGGCCCCGGTCAACCGGGCGGACACCGATGGCCACTCCGCAACCATGGGTCTTGAAACCGATCACACGAACCTTCGACTCTGGCGACCGAAAGGCACATGATCGGGCAATGGAGGCATACGCCATCGCCAGCTGGTCGGGCGGCAACGATACGATGGCTCGTGGCAGAAAGACGAAAGGCCAAGCAGACCCGAGAAGAGTTGCGCGCCACTCTGTTGGAAGCCGGACGGGAGATCCTGTTCGAGGAAGGACTCGAAACCGGGTCCGCAAATCTCACATTCAAGAGAGTGTTCGAACGCGTCGAGGACAAGACGGGTCTGCGGGTTACCAACGCCTCGGTCATCAGGCGTGTTTGGGACAACCAAGCGGACTACCAGGCAGATGTACTCGTCACCATTGCTCACGACGAGGGACGACCCGAAGCCGACTCGGCGGTCCAGGCGGTCGCCGCCGCCCTCGATGCTGTCGAACTCTCGACTCCAGAATCACGCGCCCGTGCCCTTCAAGAGGTCTGCCGGATCGGAGGTGCGGCAAGCAGCAACGCCATCGCCAATTCGGCGAGTCTGTCACTGTGGATCAGCGTAGTGGCCATCGCAACCTCGACGGCGCTCCCCGACGAGCGCCGACGGATCCAGACAGCTCTCCAGGAAGGCTACGACGCCGTCTCCAAATTCTGGGAGGAGACCTACGCGGCACTGGCTGATCTCCTCAGGGTTCGGATTCGACCGCCATGGACGATGCAACACTTCGTGATGGCCGTCACGGCACTCAGCGAAGGGTGTTCGCTACGTGACCGCGTCAATGGGAACATCGAGCGAATCACCCGCCCCACCGGGCCAAACGGTGAGGATCAGGAGTGGACACTCTTCGCCTCCGGCCTCGAAGCACTCGTCCGCCAGTTCTTCGAGCCGACTCCGACTTGAGCTCGCGCTCTCTTATTGGCGCGATTCCGGGCCCGACGGCCTCAAGCCATCTCGGGCAACTGGTCGACGTGCTGCACATGGCCGTCCTGGCGGGTGAAGAGCACGTCGTTGTACCCCTCCCCGGGACCGACCATGTCGAATGTGATTGGCGGCACGAAGGAGAGGTAGAGCGCCTTCCTCCCGCTGGCATTGAGATCCGTCGGAGCGGGGGCCGCGTGGAGCGTGTGCCCAAAATGCACGGTCACGTCCCCCGGCTCGGTCGAGATCGGTGTGATCGGGAGACCAGCCAACTCGGTTGCACCGGGAAGCCGGGACGTCCCCCTGTGGGAGCCGGGAATCACCTGCAGCTGGCCGCTCTCCGCTGTGGCAGCATCGAGCTGGATGCCGACATTGAGCATCGGGCACTTCACGGGGTGCCCACCCATGCCGCAGTCGCGGTGCCATGGCAGGTCGACGAGTCCCCCGGTTGCACCGGGAACCTTGATGACGACTCCGCTGCCGTCCAGCCGGTCCGGCGCGTCGCGAAGATCGGGGCCGCCGAGCGCCGCAATGCGAAGGAATCGGTCATCGGCGCCCAAGCCGGCAACGAGCGGCGATCTTTCACTTATGTAGTTGACCCTGTTGCAGACCTCCCTGTTCCCGACGGTGCTCCACCAGGAACGTCGATCATCGGGTCGTGCGTCAGCGACTGCCTGCGAAACCTCGGCCCGAAGCGCTTCGAGCTCGACGAAGTCAAGAACTCCACGGAGATGGACGAATCCCGCTCGAGAAAGGAAGTCGGCGATCTCAGCCTGAGGCTCGTCGAGCGCAAATGACCGGGTGAGACGGAGGGGCTCGCCGGCCGCATCGAGTACCGGAGGTGGATCGTCGATGTCGTAGGTTGTACGGGCTTCGAATGCGACACGCAATGGGGGTTCCCAGCGCGCCAGCTGTCCGAAGCTCCCCCGCTCGATCTCCAGCATTTCTCCATAGAGAAGGGCGAAGCACGAGCGCAGATCCCATACGAAATTGCACCATGGACCCGGAGCCAGGTCGACGACCGTGTGGGCACGTTCGGTGCCGGGTTCGACCTCGAAGGTTCCTCCGGACGGAAGGTAGGTATAAGCGTTGCCGGTATCGAGTCGGAAGGCGATCGGTCGGACCACCTTGGCGTCGGCGCCGGAGAACACGCGACCCCGGGACTTCAGAAGCCTCGGCAGGTGCTGGCGATGGAACCATTCGAAGTCGATCGGGCCGAATCGATCGCCATCCACAGGAAACCAAGGTACTTCAGTTGGCAATCCGACGGCGGCGCCTACCTGATACCCGAGGAGGTCGGCCGAGCTCGAGACGACGAAGATCATCTCAGC
>Ga0307372_10013384_pt1 | contig 10613 bp, 9 predicted proteins | sample OX1MG_FD_202533 | JGI IMG/M metagenome (GOLD analysis project Ga0307372, IMG submission 202533) | Soil microbial communities from Risofladan, Vaasa, Finland - OX-1 | ecosystem: Environmental > Terrestrial > Soil > Coastal area > Acid sulfate soil | place: Finland: Risofladan, Vaasa | collected... | reverse complement strand
TCAGCCCCATGCTCCCCGACGGCATAGACGTGACCGCGGTGGCCCCGACCGGACCGGGGGAACCGTCGCTCCAGCACGACGTAGTGGCCTGCCGCTGGGAGATCGGCATTCCGTCCGACGGGGGAAGCGACCAGCCCGAAGGGCTGGAGGAAAGGGTGGCCGAGGTGCTGGCCGCCGAAGAGATAGTGGTAACCCGTGAACGCAAGGGCCAGCCCGTGACCGATGACATCCGTCCGTCCATCCTGGCTCTGTCCGCACTTACCGGCCCGGAACGGTCCGTCGTCACCCTCACCGGCCCCGGCCGCGTGCTCGGTGTCGAACTGGCCACCGTGGGCCGGGGCCTACGACCGGCGGAACTCCTGAGTCACCTCGGGGTGGACCCGGCCGGGGTCAGGACGGTGCGGACCCATCAGTGGATCGAGCGCGACGGCGCCCGGCGGGAGCCCATCCCCGCCGGAGCGACGGACGCTCCGCCTGTCGTGCGGCAGGCGTCATGAGAAGGGACGCAGTCAATGACCGAACCTCTGCCCGAAGGGTTTTCGGGAGCGCCGGACCCCGGCAGCTCCAGCCCGGCCGGCCGTGATGACGGCTCCTCCGGGTCCGGATCGGCGTCAGGGTCAGGCGGCAGCCGTCCCCGCCGGCGCCGGGGGTCCCGGGGTGGGCGCAGCCGAAGCGGTGGGGCGGGGGCCGGCTCCGAGCTGACCGCCCTCGACGTTCCGGGCGGGGACTCGTCCCCGGACCCGGACAGGTCGGCCGCGGCCGACCCCGAAGGTCCCGGCCTGGCGGCCGAGGATGCGGTCAGGGCCCCGGCCCGACCCCGGATCGGGGACACCCGCCCGGCGGCAGCGCCGAACTCACCGCCGCCGCCCGGCGCCCGTCGCCCCCAGATCGGTGACACCCGCCCAGCCCCAGCCGCCGCCGGGGGCAGCCCCTCAGGCCCGTCCGGGGCTGGAGGATCGCGGGGCGCAGCCGGGGACTCCGGCCCGGCCGAGCGGGAGGGCGAGAGCAGCCGCCGCCGGCGCCGTCGGCGCGGCGGCCGGGGCCGCGGATCGGAGGCGGGTGGGTGGTCATCGGCCGCCGGCGCCGGGGCCGCCGGAGGGGCGGCAGGCGGAGCCCGGGGGACGGGCGGACCGAGCGCCGGTGGCGCGGCCCGGGCCGCCTTGGCCGGGGAGGATGCCTACGAGGACGAGGCCGAAATCCTCGACCCCGAGGCTGCTGAGCGCCGGCGGGGCCAGGAGCGCAAGGGCCGCCCGGTGGGTCGCTACCTGATGGCGGTGCAGGTCCGTCCGGAAGCCACCCAGGTGGCCGTGCTGGAGGGGCGCTCGCTCATCGAGCATTACCTTTCCCGGCCCCAGGACGACGCCCTGGAGATCGACGGGAACATCTACATCGGGAGGGTGCAGAACGTGCTGCCCGGGATGGAGGCGGCCTTCGTCGACATCGGGACTCCGAAGAACGCCGTCCTCTACCGCGGCGATGTCCGCTTCGACCGCGAGGACATGGAGGACAACCCGACTCCGCCCTCGTCCAAGCGGATCGAGGAGCTGCTCCGCCCGGGCCAGACCATCCTCTGCCAGGTCACCAAGAACCCCATCGGATCCAAGGGGGCCCGCCTGACCCAGGAGGTGTCGCTGCCGGGGCGCTTCGTGGTGCTCATCCCCAACAGCGACACCTACGGGATCTCCAAGCGGCTCCCTGATGACGAGCGTCGCCGCCTGCGCCGCATCCTCGATGACGTCCGCCCCCCCGGCCATGGGCTCATCGTCCGCACGGCGGCGGAGGCCGCCACCGCCGATGAGCTGCGCCGGGATGTGGCCCGGCTGCTGTCCCAGTGGGTCGAGATCGACGCCCGGGCCAAGCGGGCCCGGGGCCCCTCGCTCCTGTACCGGGAGCCCGACGTGGCCGTGCGCATCATCCGGGAGGAGTTCAGCCGCCAGTACCGGGGCGTAATTATCGACAGCCCGGAGATGTACCGGGATGTCAAGGACTACGTCGCCTCCATCAGCCCCGAGCTGGCCGACCGGGTCGAGCTCTACGACCCCACCGACCCGCTGCCCATCTTCGAGCGCCACCACGTGCACGAACAGCTGCACAAGGCCCTGGACCGCAAGGTCTGGCTGCCCTCCGGAGGCTCCCTGATCATCGAGCGGACCGAGGCCCTGACCGTCATCGACGTCAACACCGGCAAGAACGTGGGCACCTCCAACCTGGAGGAGACCGTCTACCGGAACAACCTGGAGGCGGCCGAGGAGGTGGCCCGCCAGCTCCGGCTGCGGGACATCGGCGGGATCATCGTCATCGACTTCATCGACATGGAGATCCGGGCCAATCGGGAGAGCGTCATGGTGGCCTTCCGGGCCGCCCTGGCCCGGGACAAGACCCGGACCCAGGTCTTCGACCTGTCCGAGCTGGGCCTGGTGGAGATGACCCGCAAGCGCATCGGGGAGGGGCTCCTGGCGTCCTTCTCCGAGACCTGCCCCACGTGCGCGGGGCGGGGGGTGGTCTTCGACGAGGCCCTTTTGTCGGGGGACTGACGCCGGCCGGCGTCGGCGTTTACCGGGGCCCTCGGGCTCCTGTAGCATCTTCACCTCATGTATGCCGTCATCCGCACAGGCGGAAAGCAGCACAAGGTTTCCCAGGGCCAGCGCCTCGACGTGGAGCGCCTCGGCGTCGCCAATGGCGATTCGGTCACCTTCGACCCGGTTCTAGTGGTGGACGGTGACCAGGTCCTGGCCGGCACCGGCGCCCTGAGCGGCGCCTCGGTGGCCGCCGTGGTGGTGGGCGAGGCCAAGGGGCCCAAGATCGACGGCTTCACCTATAAGGCCAAGTCCCGGGGCCGCAAGCGCTGGGGCCACCGCCAGAAGTACACGACCATAGAGATCACGGGCATCACCCGCCCGTAGCGAGGTAGTCGGACATGTCGAAGACCAAGGGTGGGGGATCCACCCGTAACGGACGGGATTCCCAGGCCCAGCGGCTCGGGGTCAAGGTGTTCGACGGCACCGCCGTGCGCTCCGGATCCATCATCGTGCGCCAGCGCGGCACCCACTTCCACCCCGGCCTGAACGTCGGGCGGGGCAAGGACGACACCCTTTTCGCCACGGCCCCGGGCAAGGTGAAGTTCGGGACGCGCAAGGGCCGTCGCCTGGTCGACGTGCTGGCCGAGGAGGCCTGAACTCCTTCGTTCGGCCCGGACCCGGTCGGTAGGCTCGTCCGGTGTCGGGGTTCGTAGATGAGGCCCAGCTCCACGTAAAAGCGGGCAACGGAGGCGCCGGATCGGTGTCCTTCCGGCGGGAGGCGCACGTCTCCCGGGGCGGTCCCGACGGCGGGGACGGCGGCTCCGGGGGTGACGTCTGGCTGGTGGCCGACCACGATGTTGCATCCCTGCTCGGGTTCCGGGACCACCCCCACCGGGCCGCCGTCGACGGCCGGCACGGCCAGGGCAAGGCCAAGCACGGCGCCTCCGGCTCCGACCTGGTCGTCCCGGTTCCCCACGGCACGGTGGTCCGGGACCTGGGAGGCAACCTCCTGGTCGACCTGGTGTCCGAGGGCGACCGCTGGCTGGCGGCCCGGGGTGGTCAGGGCGGGCGGGGCAACGCCCGTTTCCTGTCCAACCGGCGCCGGGCCCCGGCCTTCGCCGAGCAGGGCGAGGTGGGCCAGGAGCGATGGCTGGACATGGAGCTCAAGCTCATGGCCGACGCCGCCCTGGTGGGGTTCCCCAACGCCGGTAAGAGCACGCTGATATCGCGGATATCGGCGGCCAAGCCGAAGATCGCCGACTACCCGTTCACCACCCTGGAGCCCAACCTGGGCGTGGTGCGCAATTCCGACGGGGAGATGGTGGTGGCCGACATTCCCGGCCTGATCGAGGGGGCGGCCGAGGGTAAGGGCCTCGGTCACCGCTTCCTGCGCCACGTCGAGCGGGCCCGGGTCCTGGTCGTCCTGCTCGACCTGGCCGCCGCCGACGGCACCCCCCCCGAGCGGCAGTTGGAGATCCTTTTGTCGGAGCTGGGCCGCTACCGGCCCGAGCTCATGGACCGGCCCCGCCTGGTGGTGGGGTCCAAAGGGGACCTCACCGGGGATGCCGGCGGCGCCCCGGGCTTCGACCTCACCATCTCGGCCGTGACCGGGGAGGGCCTGACCCGCCTGGTCGGTCGGACCATGGACCTGGTCCGGGCCGCCCGGGAGCGGGCCGCCGAGGAGGTCGACGCCGAGCCGGTCATCCACCGCCCCGCCCCGGAGGGCTTCTCCGTCGAGCGGACCGGAGCCGGATTCGTGGTGCGGGGTCGGCCGGCGGAGAGAGCCGTGGCCATCAGCGACCTGACCAACGTGCAGGCCCTGGAATACGTACAGAACCGCCTGCGCCGGCTCGGGGTCGACCGGGCCCTGGCCCGGGCCGGAGCCCGGGAGGGGGACCTGGTGGTGGTGGGCGGTTTCTCCTTCGAGTACCAACCCGACTGATGATCCTGGTCGCCAAGATCGGGACCTCCTCGCTGACGGATCACGGGGGGACCATCGAGCGCTCCGCCATCGAGAAGCTGGCCGGGGAGCTGGCCGGCCTGCGGGCCGAGCGCCATCAGGTGGTCGTGGTGACCTCAGGGGCGGTGGCGGCCGGCTTGCCCGCCCTCGGGCTGTCCGGGGCCCGGCCGGCCGACCTGGCCACCCTGCAGGCCGTCTCGGCCGTGGGCCAGAGCCGGCTCATGCGCGTCTATGACGATGTCCTGGCCGGAGTGGGGCTGGTGGCGGGCCAGGTCCTCCTGGCCCCGCTCGACTTCGGGCACCGTCAGCAGTATCTACACGCCCGCCAGACCCTCCGCCGCCTGCTGGAGTTGGGTGTGGTCCCGGTCGTCAACGAGAACGACGCCATAGCCGACGATGAACTCCGCTTCGGTGACAACGACCGCCTGGCCGCCCTGGTGGCCAACCTGGTGGGGGCCGAACTGCTCGTCCTGCTGACCGACACCGCCGGCCTGTTCACCGCCGATCCGCGCCTCGACGCCGCCGCCTCGCTGATCGAGGAGGTGGCCGAGTTCGACCATGAGCTGGAGGCGAGAGCCGGAGGGGCCGGCACCGACCGGGGCAGCGGCGGGATGGCCTCCAAACTGGCGGCCGCCCGCCTGGCGGCCTGGTCCGGGGTCCGCACCGTCATCGCCTCGGCCGGCCGACCCGGGGTCCTGGCCGCGGCCGTGGCCGGGGAGCCCGGGGTCGGGACCTTCGTGCGGGCCCGGGAGCGACGCCTGTCGGCCCGCAAGCTGTGGATCGCCTTCGCCTTGGCCCCGTCGGGCACGGTGGTGGTGGATGACGGGGCCCGCCGGGCCATCGTGGAGCGGGGTACCTCGCTGCTGCCGGCGGGAGTGGTACGGGTGGAGGGCCGCTTCGAGCCCGAGTCGGCGGTCCAGATCGTCGACAGTGGGGGAGCGGTCTTTGCCAAGGGCCTGGTCCGTCAGGCCAGCGCCACCGTCTCGGCCCGGGCCGGGCGCAAGACCGCCGACCTGCCCGCCGAGGGCCCTCCCGAGGTGGTCCACCGGGACGACCTGGTGGTGCTGGTCTAGGTCCTATTCCGGATGGGCGACCTCGGCGCCGGCCCCGGTAGTGCCGTCGGTGATGCCGAGCTGGGTCTTGATCTGGGCCAGCTTGGCCGCCGCCTCGGCGTTGGTCTGGGCGTGCTGGACCTCGAGCATCCTGGCCTCGACGGTCTGGCCGGCCAGCTCGGCGTGGCCGAGGGCCCGGGCGTAACGGGCCTCGATCTTGCTGCGCACCTCTTCCAGGCTGGGGCTGTCCTGACCCACCGTCTCCGACAAAGACGCCATCGCGGCGTTGACCTGTTCCTGCATCTTGGCCTGGTCGAGTTGGGAGAGGAGCTTCTGGCGCTCGGCCAGCTTTTCCTGGAGGGCGGATGAGTTCTGCATCACGGCCGCTTTGGCCTGGTCGGCGGCCTGGGCGGACTGGAGGCTCAGGGTCTTGAGCGATTCCACCTCGGATTCCACCGCCACCAGGCGGTTGGCGAAGGCCTCGGCGGCCCGGGTGTACTCACCGGCTTTGTCCTGGTCACCGGCCTTGGCGGCCTGGTCGGCCATCAACACGGCCTGGCGGGCCGAGCCGTTGACCTTCTCCAGTTCCTCCATGGCCCGGTTGAGGCGAAGCTCGGTCTGCTTCTGGTTGGCGATGACGTTGGCGGCCTGGCCGGTCAGACGGCGATGCTGATCCTGAGCCTCGGCCAGCGCCTGCTCCAGCTGGACCTTGGGGTCGGCCACCTCGTTGAACTTCTGGGTGCCGGCCGCGGTGAGGTAGTTGTAGATCCGCCGCAGGAGCTTGAACATGCGCGAATGGTAGGCCGTAGGCAGCCGGCGGTCCCGGTGGCTGTGTCCGCGGTCACAGATCGGCGGTGCCGGCGCGCCGGCCGGCGGAAATAGACCGAGCGGTCAAGTTTCGGGTTGAATCGGAGCATGCCGGGCCCTCCCACCGACCTGGAATCCCTGGGTCAACGGGCCCGGGCCGCCTCTCGCCAGGTGGCCCGGGCCGGCCGGGCGGCCAAGGACGCCGCCCTGCTGGCCGCCGCTGACATCCTTTCCCACCGGGCCGATGAGATCCTCTCGGCCAACGCCGCCGACCTCGACGCCGCCCGGGCGGCGGGAGCGGCCCAGACCGTCATCGACCGGCTCCGGCTGGATCGGGGCCGGGTCGAATCGATGGCCGCCGGCCTGCGCCAGGTGGCTCAGCAGGACGATCCGATCGGGCAGATCGTGGATGGCTGGGTCCGGCCCAACGGCTTGCGCATCCGGCAGGTCCGGGTGCCGCTGGGCGTGGTGGCGGTCATCTACGAGAACCGTCCCAACGTGACCAGCGACGCCGCCGGGCTCTGTCTGAAGGCGGGCAACTCCGCCTTCCTCCGGGGATCATCCGGGGCGCTGCGCTCCAACATCGCCATCACTGCCTGCCTACGGGAGGGTGTGGCCAAGGCCGGCCTGCCCGAGGACGCCGTGTTGCTGGTGGAGGACACCAGCCGGGAGGCCGCCGTGGCCTTCATGCAGTTGCGGGACCACATTGACTGCCTCATCCCCCGGGGCGGGCCCTCCCTGATCGACAGCATCAGGCAGAACGCCACTGTGCCCTACGTCATCGACGGGGATGGGAACTGCCACATCTATGTCGACCGCTCGGCCGACCTGGAGATGGCCCTGTCCATCCTGATCAACGCCAAGACCCAGCGCCCCGGAGTGTGTAACGCCGCCGAGTCGCTGCTCGTGCACGCCGGCGTGGCCACCGAGTTCCTCCCCTGGGCGGCCCGGGCCCTGGAGGGCGTCGAGCTGGTCGGTGACGCCCGGGCCCAGGCCCTGGAGCCGTCCATCGGCCCGGCCGCTCCGGGTGACTTCAGCCGGGAGTTCCTGGATCTCAAGCTGAGCGTGGCCGTGATGGACGATCTGGATGCAGCCATTGATCACATCGCCATCCACGGCAGCGGCCACAGTGAGGCCATCGTCACCAATGATCTGGTGGCGGCTGAGCGCTTCACCGCCGAGGTGGACGCCGCCGCCGTGCTGGTCAACGCCTCCACCCGCTTCGTGGACGGGGAGGAGTTCGGCTTCGGTGCCGAGATCGGCATCAGCACCCAGAAGTTGCACGCCCGGGGCCCGATGGGCCTGCGTCAGCTGACCACCGTCAAATACATCGTCTCTGGAGAGGGGCAAATCCGCTCGTGACCGACACCAAACCCATCGCGGGGCAGACCGAGGCGCGCTTCACCGACATCCCCAGCGTGCGGGATGCGCTGCAGAGCGTCGACTACCTGGCCGACGAGGGGATAGCCGGCGTCGTCTACCTGGCCGATCGCCTCGGTAAACCGGTCCTGATCGAAGGACCGGCCGGCACCGGTAAGACCGAGTTGGCCAAGAGCGTGGCCCGCATGACCGGCGCCCGCCTCATCCGCCTCCAGTGCTACGAGGGGCTGGACGAGTCCAAGGCCCTCTACGAGTGGAACTACAAGAAGCAGCTCCTGCGCATCCAGGCCCACCGGGTGGTGGAGTCCGAGGCGGACGCGGCGGCCGCGGCCGGGGACGGTGCCACCTGGCAGGGCATCGAGGAGGACATCTTCAGCGATGACTTCCTCCTCACCCGCCCGCTGCTGGAGGCCATCCGGGCCACCGATCCGGTGGTGCTCCTCATCGATGAGGTCGACAGGGTCGAGGTCGAAACCGAGGCCTTGCTGCTCGAATTGCTGTCCGAGTACCAGGTCTCCATCCCCGAGCTGGGCACGCTGACGGCCAACCAGATCCCGCTGGTCTTCCTCACCTCCAACAACACCCGGGAGTTGTCCGAGGCCCTCAAGCGGCGCTGCCTCTACCTGCACCTGGACTATCCCGACCTCGAGCGCGAGAAGCAGATCGTCCTCACCCGCATCCCCGACATCGGGGACCATCTGGCCGATCAGATCGTGCGCATCGTGCGCTCGCTGCGGGCTCTGGAACTGAAAAAGCACCCCTCGGTGTCCGAGACCCTGGACTGGGCCCGCACCCTGGTGCTGCTCGGCATCGAGAACATCGGCGCCGAAGAGGCCACCTCCACTCTCCACATTCTGCTCAAGTACCAGAGCGACATAACCAAGGCGGCCAAAGAGCTTTCCGTCGCCCCCAACCATTGAGGCGGCCATGGTCGCGGTGAACGGTGCGGTTCCGGGGGGGATGCTCGACGTCCTGACCGGGTTCATCTCCGAGTTGCGGGGCGCCGGCCTGCCGGTGTCACTGACGGAGAACCTCGACGCCATGGAGGCCATCCAGCACATCCCCATGGAGGACCGCGAGGCCTTCAAGTACGCGCTGGCCGCCACCCTGGTCAAGAGCAACGCCCACTGGCGGGCCTTCGAGACCGTCTTCGATGTCTACTTCTCCCTGCGGGGCCCGCAGTGGAGCGTGGACGGGGAGGACGGGGAAGGTAGCGCCGAAGCTCAGGCCGCCGCCGCCGAAGCGATGGCCGATGCCCGCCGTCAGGGCGAAGGCAAGGGCGGGGGCGCCATGGAGGGCCTCAGCGCCGAGGAGCTGGCCGAGATCCTCTTCAAGGCCATGATGCGCGATGACCAGGCCATGACCCGGGCCGTGGCCCGCGAGTCAGTGACCCGCTACGCCGGCATGGAGCCGGGTCGCCCGGTGGGTGGCACCTATTACCTCTACCGCACCCTTCGCAACCTCGACCTCGAGGGATTGATGAAGCGCCTCATGGAGGCGGCCAAAGAGGAAGCCGACGGCGGCCTGACCCCGCTGGAGGAGCGCCTCCTCAAGGACGAGTACGAGCTGCGCATCGATCAGCTGCGCAAAGAGGTGGAGGCCGAGATCCGCCGCCGGCTGGTGGCCGACCGGGGGGCCGAGGCCATGGCCAAGACCCTGCGCAAACCTCTGCCCGAGAACGTCGATTTCATGCACGCCACCCGGGAGGAACTGGTCCAGCTGCGCAAGGCGGTGGCCCCCCTGACCCGGAAGCTGGCCGTGCGCCTGGCCCGCAAGCGCCGTCACGGCCGCAAGGGCCCGCTCGACTTCCGCAATACCGTGCGCCACTCGCTGTCCTACGGGGGCGTGCCGGCCGACCTCAAGTTTCGCTACCCCCGCCCGTCCAAGCCGGAGATCATGGTGGTGGCCGACATCTCCGGATCGGTGGCCGCCTTCGCCCGTTTCACTCTGCATCTGGTGCACGCCATCAGCAGCCAGTTCTCCAAGGTGCGCAGCTTCGTCTTTGTCGACGGTATCGATGAGGTGACCCGCTTCTTCGAAGGCGTCGAGGACATCACCGAAGCCATCCAGCGGGTCAACACCGAAGCCGACGTCATCTGGGTGGACGGCCACTCCGACTACGGCCACGCCTTCGAGGTCTTCTGGGAGCGCTGGGGCAAGGAGATCACCCCCAAGACCAGCGTCCTGCTCCTCGGCGACGCCCGCAACAACTACCACGCCTCCCAGGCCTGGATCGTCAAGGAGATGCGCAAGAAGGCCCGCCATGTCTTCTGGCTCAACCCCGAGCCCAAGTCCTACTGGGACACGGGCGATTCCATCGTCGGGGAGTACGCCGCCCACTGCGACGGCGTGTTCGAGTGCCGCAACCTCAAGCAGCTGGAAGGCTTCGTCGAGCACCTGGCCTGACGCCCCGGCCGCCGGCCCGCTCCCGAGCGGCAAAGTGGCCATCTTCTGACCGGTATCGGTGCGAACATGAACCCGTGCGCGCCGACCGGCTGGTAGCCACCCTCCTGCTGCTCCAGGCCCGGGGCCGGGTCACCGCCGGCGAAGTGGCCACCGAGTTGGAGGTGTCCGAGCGCACGGCCAGGCGGGATCTCGAGGCGCTAGGGATGGCCGGCCTGCCCGTCTATTCGACCCGGGGCCGGGACGGGGGCTGGGAACTGCTTGGCGGTGGACGTACCGATCTCACCGGGCTCAACGCCGCCGAGGCCCGGGCCCTCTTCCGGGTGGCCGGCCCGGGGTCGGCCACCCCCGAGGTCAAGGCGGCTCTGCGCAAGCTGATCCGGGCCCTGCCCGAACCTATGCGGGCCGTTCCTGGACGCCCTCCAGGACGCCGTGGTCAACGCCCGTCAGGTGACTCTCGACTATGTCGATCGGCAGCTCGAACCCAGCCGG
>Ga0307372_10013383_pt1 | contig 10614 bp, 8 predicted proteins | sample OX1MG_FD_202533 | JGI IMG/M metagenome (GOLD analysis project Ga0307372, IMG submission 202533) | Soil microbial communities from Risofladan, Vaasa, Finland - OX-1 | ecosystem: Environmental > Terrestrial > Soil > Coastal area > Acid sulfate soil | place: Finland: Risofladan, Vaasa | collected... | reverse complement strand
CTCCTTGTCGCTCGTCTCGTTCGTGCCGTCATCGGTACCACGACGCGGGGCCGAAGGCACGTCGACGGCCCGCACGTGCTCGTCCTCGGTCGCGCGCGCGAGCGCCCAGCACAGGTCCGAGAGGCGGTTCAGGTAGGGCCCGACGTGCGACAGCGGGCCGGGGGCGGGCGGCTCGCCGGCCTCGGGCCCGGCGCCGGGCGCGATCGCCGTCGCGAGCCGCTCGGCGCGCCGGACGATCGTGCGGGCGAGGTCGAGCGCCGCGGAGCACCGGCTCCCGCCGGGCACGACGAACCCGCGGGCGAGGTCGAGCGTCGCGGTCACCGAGTCGATCCGGGACTCGAGCGCGGCGACCATCGCGGGGGTGACCGCGGTCCTTCCGGGCTCGAGCTCGCCGCGTCGGTCCGGGCTCGTCGCGACCTCGGCCATCAGGATCCACAGGTCCCGCTCGAGCTCGACGAGGATCGTGTCGATCGCGTCGCCGGGCCGGCACTCCGCGCGCGCGAGCCCGAGCGCGGCCTGCGCCTCGTCGACCGCGCCGTTGACCTCGATCGCGAGGCTGTTCTTCGGGACCCGGCCGCCGGCGCGAAGATCCGTCGTCCCGCTGTCGCCGCGACGCGTGTAGATCCTCACGGGCCGGTCGCGAGCAGCGGGACGAGCATCTCGGCGGCCGTGAGCGATCCGTGCCGCGAGACGAGGCGGAGCTCGCCCGTGTCCGACGGGTCGAAGAACGCGACCGGAGCGCTCGCGACGAGCGCGACGTCGCCGAGGCGCCGTGCGACGTCCGGCGAGGGTGCGTCGCCGAGCCATCGCTCCGCGACGACCTCCTCGCGAGTGCGCACCCACGCGACCTCCCCGTACCGCTCGCGGCAACGCTCGGCGACGCGATCGGTCGTGCCCGCACGGACGTGGAGCCACCGGAACCGGCCCTCGCCCGACAGCGCGACGACGTCCGCGACGATCTCGGGCGCGAGCTCGATCGGCGCGTCGCGCACCTCGACCTGGCCGTGGTCCGCGGTCACGACGAGCGCCGCGTCCGGGGGCAGGACCGCGACCACGTCCTCGACGATCCGATCCGCGGCCCGCAGCTCCGCGTCGTAGTGCGCGCCGAGACCCGTGTCGTGCGCGACCTTGTCGACGCCGTCGTAGTACGCGTACACGAACGGCTCCCCCTCGGCGAGCAGCGTCGCGACGTCGACCGCCAGGCTCGACGGGACGCGCCAGCCGACGAGGCGAGCGCCGCGCAGGTGCGCGTCGGTGAAGCCGGAGCCGGCGAACTCCGCCCTCGAGATCACCGGGCACGCGCGACCGAGGAACGGGGCGTGCGGCTGGAAGCGCTCGGGCGGGATGCGCTCGCGGGCGTCGCCCGCGGGCGTCGCCCACTTCAGCACGTTGAGCACGCCCGAGTCCGTCGCGACGCGGTAGCCGACGATGCCGTGCGCGCTCGGCGCCATGCCGGTCGACAACGACGTGAGCGCCGTCGCGGTCGTCGTGGGGGCGACCGAGGTGATCGGCCCACCCGGCATCGCCCCGAGGACGGGGAGCAGCGAGCGGCGCTCGTCGAGCTGCTGGAACCCGAGGCCGTCGAGCACGAGCAGCACGACCTGGGACGCGCGGCGCGCGACCTCCGGGAGCCACGCAGGACCGCCTGCCCGGTCGCGGCGCAGGAGCGCGGGCACGACGCTGGTCAGGCACGCGCCCCCGTAGTCCGGGAGCACCGGTGAGGCGCCGGACGGCGGCCGGCGCGCGAACGGCGCACGCGAGGCCCCGCCGAGGGGCGTGGACGCCGCCGGCACGCCCGCCACGTCGTCCATCGAGCCCAGCATACGACGAGCCGCGCACGGGCCGTAGCATGGAGGGCATGAAGGTCTCGACGCGCGGCGACTACGCGAGCAGGGCGCTGCTCTCGCTCGCGCTGCGCGCGGACAGCCAGGGACCGACGTCGGTGCGCGACATCGCGGAGCGGACCGGGCTTCCGCAGCCCTACCTCGAGCAGATACTCCTCGCGCTGAAGGGTGCCGGCCTCGTGCGGTCGAAGCGCGGCGTCGGCGGCGGCTACGTGCTCGCCCGACCGCCCGAGGAGATCACGCTCGGTGCGATCGTGAGCGCGACCGACGGACCGATCGCGGTCGGCGACTTCGGCGCGCCGCACGAGAACGGCGCGTGCGACCACGAGGGCCAGTGCGTGCTGCTCGCGGTCTGGTCCGAGGTCGGCACGCACATGCGCGCGCACCTCGACTCGTTCACGCTCGCGGACATGGTCGCCCGCGCGCGCGACGCCGCCGCGGTGCTCGCGCCCGTCGACTGACCCCTCCGGCGCACGGCCCCCGTGGCGCGCCGCGCGCGCCGCGCGCGCCGCGCGCGCCGCGCGCGCCGCGCGCGCCCCGGCTACCGTCCACCGTCCCCGCGGCGCGCGGTCACGCGTTCCACGTCGCGAGCGCCCGGACGTCCCGCTCGTACCCGAGCTCGCTGATGCTCCCGGTGTCGAGGCGCAGGCGCCGCCCCTCGCTCGCCGAGAGCTCGAGCCAGCGCGCGGCGAGCACGCGGAGGAAGTGGCCGTGGGAGAACACGACGACCGGGTCGGCCGCGCGCGGGTCGCCGTGCGCGGGGAGCGACGTGATGCGCTCGAGCACCCGGTCCGCTCGCGCCGCGACGTGCGCGGGCGACTCGCCGCCGGGGCAGCCGTCCACGAAGACCTGCCAATCGGGGCGCCGGGCGCGGATCTCCTCGGTCGTGAGCCCCTCGTACTCGCCGTAGTCCCACTCGACGAGCTCGTCGCGGACCTGCGCGACGTCGCCGAAGCCCGCGATCCGGCACGTCGCGAGCGCGCGCTCGAGCGGGCTCGACAGGACCGCCGCGAACCGGCGGCCCTCCAGCCTCCGGCCCACGGCCTCGGCCTGGACGCGCCCGCCGTCGTCGAGCGGCACGTCGGTGCGGCCCGTGTGGCGGCCGGTCGTGCTCCACGTCGTCGCGCCGTGGCGGACGAGCACGATCGGACGGCAGCCGCGCGCTCCGCTCACGCGTGGTCCCGTCGCACGCGCCGGGCACGCCGGCGACCGCCCACGCTCAACTTCTCGCGTGCGGATGCCGTCCGTGGAGGTGCGGTCACGCAGGTGGAATGCGGGTGGTCGGTCATCGGGATCCTCGCCCGGCGCAGCCGGCGGGCCCGGTGGGCCCGCGTGCGATCCGCTGGAATGCGCTGCGCCGAAGTGGTGTTGGGAACGGTGCAACCTTAGAACGGGTCCGGGTCGGCAGAGCAGTCGACCGCTCCGGGCTCACGTAGCGAAGGAGAGGAAGCCATCTCCACCACGACTTACGCAGACGACACGATGGACAGGGCCGGAGGCGGCCCCGACCTCATGCGGCTGTTCCTCGACGACGTCGGACGGCATCCGTTGCTGAGCTCCGACGAGCAGACCGCGCTCGCGCAGCGCGTCGAGGCCGGCGACGAGGCCGCTCGCGACGAGATGATCGCGTCGAACCTCCGCCTCGTGGTGCACTGGGCCCGTCGCTACCAGGGGCGTGGGGTCGACCTCACCGACCTCGTTCAGGAGGGGACGTTCGGTCTCATGCGCGCGGTCGAGAAGTTCGACTGGCGCCGCGGCTTCAAGTTCTCGACGTACGCGACCTGGTGGATCCGCCAGTCGCTCCAGCGCGCCGTGCAGTCCAAGGGGCGCACGATCCGCCTCCCCGAGGACGCGGTCGCCGCCGAGGTGGCGGCGGACCGAGACGGTGACGAATCTCGTCCCCACCTGCCGCGTGTCGTCGCGAGCCTCGACCAGCCGGTGGCGAGCGAGGCGACCGCGACCCTCGGCGATCTGCTCGCGGGGGACGAGGCTCCGGTTGACGAGTCCGTGAGCGAGTCCATCTCGATCGAGCGGCTCGGCGACGCGCTCGGCCGGCTCCCGGAGCTCGACCGCGACGTCGTGCGGATGCGCTTCGGGCTCACCGGTGAGGCGCCCGCGTCGCTCGAGACGACCGCTCGCGCGCTCGGGATCGGCGTCCGCCGCGTCCGGAGCATCGAGGCGGCAGCGCTCAGGTTCCTCGCGACCCAGCCCGAGGTCGGAGCGATGCACCCCGCTGCGTGACGCGCCGGTGCTGCGTGACCGTGTGCGCTGCGTGACCGGTCCGCGCTGCACGGTCCGTCGGCGCATCATGATCCGTCGTCGCACCGCGACCGGCTGACGGGCCGGACCTCACCGGAACGCGGCGAGCACCTCGACGAGGTCGTCGGGCAGGGGCGCGACGTACTCGCGGGGCTGCCCGTCGACCGGGTGCACGAGACGAAGGCGCTCCGCGTGCAGGAACGGCCTCGGGCAGCTCACGTCCCGGCGCCGGCCGCCGTAGCGCGCGTCGCCGAGCACCGGATGCCCGATCGCCGACAGGTGGACGCGGATCTGGTGCGTCCGTCCGGTGTCGAGCTCGACCTCGAGGAGCGTCGCATCGATCGGCTCGTGGAACCGCTCGAGCACCCGGTAGCGGGTGCGAGCGGCGCGCCCACGCGCCGAGACCGTCATGCGCGTCGGGTCGCGCTCCGAGCGGCCGACGGGAGCCTCGATTACCCCGTGCTCCGCGGCGGTCGAGCCGACGACGAGCGCCCGGTACGTCCGTCCCATCGATCGTGACGCGAGCTGGCCGACAAGCGACCGGTACGCGTCGGGCGTGCGCGCGACGACGAGGAGCCCGGACGTGTCCTTGTCGAGCCGGTGCACGATACCCGGGCGCATCGGCTCGCCGGCTCCCGCGAGGGCGGCGTCAGCGACGTCCGGGAACCGATCGACGATGCCCGCGGCGAGCGTGCCATGGCGGTGGCCGGCGCCGGGGTGGACGACGAGGCCGGGCGGCTTGTCGACCACGACGATCGAGTCGTCGGCGTGCACGACGCGGAACTCGACGCGCTCGGCCGTGACGGGAGAATCGGCCCCGTCGACCTCGGCCCCGCCTGCGCTCACCTCGAGCCGTTGGCCGGCGACCACCTTGCGGTGGCGCGTGTCGGCCGGGCGCCCGTCGAGGAGCACGCCCTCGGCGTCGACCAGGCGTGCGACGTCCGCCCGCGTGAGGCCGGTGAGGAGCGCGACCACCTTGTCGACGCGCTCGCCGTCGAGGCTCGCCGGGATCACCGTGCCCTCACCGTCGGCGCTCACCGGGGTCCGCCGCTGTCCGCGAGGTGACCCGCCGCGGTCCCCGAGGGGCGAGCAGGACGGTCGAGCGGCGACGAGCCGTGCGACTGGTCGCCGCCCGGCGGTGCACCGCGCGGCGCACGGCGCCAGACGCCGACTGCGAGCGCCGCGCATCCGCAGACGATGCACGCGTCCGCGACGTTGAACGTCGGCCAGAACCCGACGCGCACGAAGTCGACGACCGCTCCCGCGTGCCCGCGGAACAGCCGATCCGCGAGGTTCCCCAGCGCGCCGCCGAGCACGAGGCCGAACGCGCCGGCCTGCGCGACGTTCGGCGCGCCGCGCGCGAGCCAGACGACGACACCCGCGAGCGTCGCGGCGACCACGACGATGGGCACCGTCAGCCCCGATCCGAGCGAGAACGCGACGCCGGTGTTGTACGCGAGTGCGAAGGACACCGGGCCGAACAGGTGCACGGGCCCGCGTGCGAGATGGTCGACCGCGAGCGACTTGGTCACCTGATCGGCGGCGACGACGACCGCCGCCAGGGCGAGGACGGCGGCGAGCCGCCGGCCGCGGGCCGCCGGGCGGGGCGCCTCCCCGCCGGGCCGGATCAACGGCGGGACAGCCCTCCGCTCTTGCAGGCGATGCACAGGCGCGCGTACGGGAGCGCCTCGAGCCGCGCCGCCGGGATGAGCTCGCCGCAGCCCTCGCAGATTCCGTACGTGCCGCGCTCGATCTTCACGAGCGCGTCGTCGATCTCCTCGACGGCGGCGAGCGCCTGGGCGCTGAGCGCGAGGTCGCGCTCCCGGTCGACCGTGACGGTGCCCCCCTCGCCCGACTCCTCGTCGAACTGGATGTCGCCGGGCTCCATCTCCTCGACCAGCGACTCCGCCTCCGCACGGAGGCTGCGGGCCTGCTCCACGTACGTCGCCCGCTCCTCGGTGAGCAGGGCGAACTGGCGCGCGAGGAATTTCGCGTCGCCCGTGTACCCCGCGCCGGCCTTCGGCGCCGGACGACGCGCCGCGGTCGCCGGCGCTCCAGCGGCCGCACGCAGGCCGCCGGACGTCTTCGTCGAGGAGGGTGCGCTCCTCGCGGGCGCTGCCGTCGCCGACGCGGGCGTCGCCTTCGCGGCGGCCCGCCGCTTCGCCGCGCCCCGCGCGGGCGAGCTCGTCGTCGAGGCCGCGGCCTTCACCGTGGCCGCTGGCTTCGCCGCGCCGTGCGCAGGCGCGGGCTTCGTCGCTCCGTGCGCGGGCGCGGGCTTCGTCGCTCCGTGCGCGGGCGCGGGCTTCGTCGCGGCCGGCGCGTGTGCCGCCTTGGTCGCGGCGGGCGCGGGCTTCGTCGCGGCCGGCGCGTGCGCGGCCTTGGCCGCTGCGGGCGCCTTGGCTGCCGGCGCCCTCGTCGCGGCCGACGCGGCCTTGGTCGCGGCGGGAGCCTTGGCTGCCGGCGTCTTCGTCGCGGCCTTGGCCGCGGCACGCGGCGCAGCGCCCCTCGCCGCGCCATTCGTCGCCGGGCCCGTCGGCGGCGCGGGCTTCGCCGCGGCGTCCGGCACGGTGCGCTTCGGCGTCGAGCGCGTGGCGGCGGACGACTTCGCCGCAGGTTCGGCGGACGCCGCCACGGCCCGACCGGAGCCCGCGGGCATTGCCGCCGCTGCGGCAGAGGTGGTGGTGCGAGGCATCGTGCTCAGCATCTCCTCTCGGGGCGAGCGCTCGACCATATCCGATCACCGCGCAGTCGTCGACAACTCCCCGGTCACCGTACGTGCGCCGGTCCCGTGGTGCACCGCTCCCACTCGATCGCGGCACCGTCGGCGGGCCGATCGCGGCCCGTCCCGTGACGTTCTAGCGGCCCGGACGCCCGCCCGACGCGCGCGTGCGCCCCGCCGCCACCTGCGACCGGTCGATCGCGCCCGCGATCGCCGCACGGGCGACCTCGAGGTCGACCCCGGCCACCCGGACGCGCTTCGCCCGGCTCTTGTGCCCGGAGACGATCTCGACCGCGGACGGCGCGACGTCGAGGAGGTCGGCGACGAGGGCGGCCGCCGCGGAGTTCGCCCGCCCGTCCGCCGGTGGCGGCGCGACGCGCACGTGGAGCGCGTCGCCGCGGCGCCCGGCGACGGCCGCGCGCCCCGCGCCCGGCTGGACGTGCAGGCGGAGCACGATCGTGTGCCGACCGTCGCCTGCCGCCGCCCCGGGCGGCGGCTCCTCCACCTCGAACAGGTCGTCGGTCATGCCCGCATACTGTAGGGCCATGTCGCACCCGCACCGTGAGGACCCGTACCCGGAGGTCGGCGCCCAGCCCGACTACCCCGCGATGGAGGAGGCGATCCTCGACCTGTGGGAGCGCGACGACACGTTCCGCGAGTCGGTGCGGCGACGATCCGGCGCGACCGAGCTCGTGGTCTACGACGGGCCGCCGTTCGCGAACGGGTTGCCGCACTACGGGCACCTGCTCACGGGCTTCGTGAAGGACGCGATCCCCCGCTACAAGACGATGCGCGGCTACCGCGTGGAGCGTCGGTTCGGCTGGGACTGCCACGGGCTGCCGGCGGAGACCGAGGCCGAGAAGGAGCTCGGGGTCTCCGGGCGCGCGCACATCACGGACTTCGGCGTCGAGCGCTTCAACGACGCGTGCAAGACCTCGGTCCTGCGCTACACGAAGGCCTGGGAGCGCTACGTGACCCGGCAGGGCCGCTGGGTCGACTTCGAGCACGACTACAAGACGATGGACGCGAGCTACATGGAGAGCGTCCTCTGGGCGTTCAAGGCGCTCCACGACCGCGGTCTCGTCTACGAGGGCTACAAGGTGCTCCCCTACTGCTGGGAGTGCGAGACGCCGCTGTCGAACTTCGAGACCCGCCAGGACGACGCGTACCGCGAGCGCGTCGACCCCGCGGTCACGGTCGCGTTCGACCTGTTCCCCGAGGACGACGAGGAGACCCGCGCGCGAGGCGACGCCCCGGGGTCGGTGCTCGGTGGGCCCCTCCGGCTGCTCGTCTGGACGACGACGCCGTGGACGCTCCCCTCGAACCTCGCGCTCGCGCTCGGCGGGGACCTCGAGTACTCGGTCGTCGCACGCGACGGCGAGCACCTCGTCGTGAGCTCCGACCGCCTCGCGGCCTACGCCGAGGAGCTCGGCGACGCACCGGTCGTCGCGACGTTCCCGGGTTCCCGGCTGGTCGGGCGCGCGTACCGGCCGCTGTTCGACTACTTCGCGTCGACGCCGCACGCGTTCGTCGTGCTCGCGGGCGACTTCGTCACGACCGACGAGGGCACCGGCATCGTCCACATGGCGCCCGCGTTCGGCGAGGACGACCAGCGCCTGTGCGAGGAGCACGAGATCGCGGTCGTCCGCCCGGTCGACGACCGCGGGCGCTTCGACGCGAGCGTGCCCGACCTCGAGGGCCTCCAGGTCTTCGTAGCGAACGAGCGGATCGTCGAGAAGCTCGAGCGCATCGGCGCCCTCGTCCGCCACGAGCAGTACACGCACAGCTACCCGCACTGCTGGCGCACCGACACCCCGCTCATCTACCGCGCGGTGAGCTCGTTCTTCGTGAACGTGACCGCGGTGAAGCAGCGCATGGTCGAGCTGAACCGCGAGATCGACTGGGTGCCGCCGCACGTGCGCGACGGCGCGTTCGGCCACTGGCTCGAAGGCGCGCGCGACTGGGCGATCTCGCGCAACCGGTTCTGGGGGGCGCCGATCCCGATCTGGCGCAGCGACGATCCCGCCTATCCCCGCACCGACGTCTACGGAAGCCTCGACGAGCTCGAGCGGGACTTCGGCGTGCGCCCGGCCGACCTGCACCGGCCGGCGATCGACGAGCTCACTCGTCCGAACCCCGACGACCCCTCGGGCGCGTCGACGATGCGGCGCGTGAGCGACGTGCTCGACTGCTGGTTCGAGTCGGGGTCGATGCCCTTCGCGCAGCTCCACTACCCGTTCGAGGAGGCCGAGCGGTTCGAGGCGCACTTCCCCGCGGACTTCATCTGCGAGTACGTGGGCCAGACCCGCGGCTGGTTCTACACGCTCCACGTGCTCGCGACGGCGCTCTTCGACCGTCCCGCGTTCTCGCACTGCATCGCGCACGGCGTCGTGCTCGGCGAGGACGGGCGCAAGCTCTCGAAGCGCCTGAAGAACTACCCGGACCCCGAGGACGTCTTCGCGCGCGAGGGCGCCGACGCGATGCGCTGGTACTTCTGCTCGTCGGCCGTGCTTCGCGGCCAGGACGTCGTCGTGTCCGAGCGGGCGTTCGGCGAGCCCGTGCGCCAGGTGCTCAACCCGATCTGGAACAGTTGGTACTTCCTCTCGCTCTACGGCCGCTCCGACAAGATCACGGGGCGCGTCCGCACGGACCAGGAGGGCCTGCTCGACCGGTACCTCCTCGCGAAGACGCGCGTCCTCGCGGCGCGCGTGACCGCGGCCTTCGACGCGTACGACCTTCCCGCCGCGACCGCGGTCGTCGCCGAGTACCTCGACGCGCTGACCAACTGGTACGTGCGGCGCAGCCGGGGGCGCTTCTGGCGCGCGAGCGCGTCGCGCGTCGCGGCCGCTCCGTCGGGCGCGGACTCGGACGCGGACAAGCGCGACGCCTACGACACGCTGCACACCGCGCTCGCGGTGCTGTGCAGGCTCGTCGCGCCACTGCTCCCGTTTCTCGCGGAGAGCGTCTACCGCGACCTCACCGGCGAGGAGAGCGTGCACCTCACGGACTGGCCGGACGCCGAGTCGCTCCCGTTCGACGACGAGCTCGTCGAGCGCATGGACCTCGTCCGCGCGCTCTGCTCCGCCGCGCACTCGATCCGCAAGTCGCAAGGCCTCCGCTCGCGGCTGCCGCTCGCCCGGCTCGTGTTCGCCGCACCCGGAGCGCCGGGCCTTCGCGACCTCGCCGACCTCGTCGCCGACGAGGTGAACGTCCGCGAGGTCGTGCTCGTCGACGACGTCTCGGCGTACGCCTCGAGCGAGCTCACGGTCGTGCCGGCGGCGCTCGGACCGCGCCTCGGCGCGCGGACCCAGGACGTGATCGCGGCGGTCCGGCGCGGCGAGTGGACCGAGAGCGGCGACGGCGTCGAGGTCGCCGGCGTCCACCTCGACGCGGGCGAGTACGCGCTGCGCCTCCGCCCGCTCGACCCCGACTCGGGGCGCGTCCTGCCGGGCGACGGCGGGGTCGTCGTCCTCGACCTCGCGCGCACGCCCGAGCTCGAGGCCGAGGGTGCCGCGCGCGACCTCGTGCGCGTCGTCCAGCAGCTCCGCAAGGACGCCGGCCTGCACGTCGCGGACCGGATCGAGCTCGTCGTCGCCCTCGCGCCGGACGCCGAGCGCCTTCTCTCAGCGTGGGTGCCCGGGTCCGGGGGGGACGACCCCGCGGGCGCGTGGAGGCGCGAGGTCGCCGCGCAGACGCTCGCGAGCTCGGTCCGGATCGCGCCGCGAGGCACCGAGGCGCCCGCGGGGGCGAGCTGGCACGGGAGCCGCACGCACACCGAGAACCTCGGCGACG
>Ga0307372_10013382_pt1 | contig 10614 bp, 6 predicted proteins | sample OX1MG_FD_202533 | JGI IMG/M metagenome (GOLD analysis project Ga0307372, IMG submission 202533) | Soil microbial communities from Risofladan, Vaasa, Finland - OX-1 | ecosystem: Environmental > Terrestrial > Soil > Coastal area > Acid sulfate soil | place: Finland: Risofladan, Vaasa | collected... | reverse complement strand
CGGCTGCGCTCCTACCTCGACACCGCCCGCAAACAAGGCCAACCAGCTCTGGCCGTCCTACGCATGCTCCACGACAGTGGGCCCTGGATCCCCGCCATCGCCTGAGCGGGCGGCTGAGTAGTTACAGCTGGACTAGCCCGCCGTATGCGAAGGCATATCCCAACCAGGCGTCCGTGCCATGGGTCCAGTTAGCGTTTTTCGCCGACAACAAGAAAGTCGTCAACGCGAATCCGGCAAGCCCCAAAGGCGCCGGATCTGCCACCGGCGGCACAGCTGAAACGGCCAATTCGCGTGGCCCCAACTCAGGCGCCACTGCCTCCGAACGTACCGCCATCGTGACCTTCGCCTCCTTGACTTGAAACCAGCGAGCCCCGACCAGCCCAGTCGTGCGACCTCGCGGTGTCTATGTCCGCCGCCCGTTCAGGGGAACCGGATCCAGCCGCGGGCTGGCGACGAATCATGGGCAACTCGACGTGAGCCCGTCAACACAGGTACGCCCGATCCGCGCCGAAAGGGGGCCCGGATGCGACGAACGGTCGGCTCCACTCGCCGAACGGATCGTGCCGTTCCATTTGACGCGGTGCGCCACCTTCAGCTCGCGGGCTCAATCGTCGATCCGGACGAGGCTTCGGATCCGCATCTCGACCGAGCCAAGTGAAGCCGACCGGCCTTCGAGGAGCACTGGATCGGCGCCGACAGCCGCCGTTTGGCGCCCAGTTTGCGCCGTCCGGCGCAACAAGGCCGTTCCATGCCGCCACCTCGGAGGACGGCAGGTCAGCTCGCGACTAGGGTCGGCAGCCCCTCAGCTGTGGGAGGTGCGCCATGCCGCGTGGACTTGAGCTATTCGGTCGCGCAGGGGTGAGGCGACGGGCCGTTTTCGGTGGGACGCTCGCACTCTCCTTGCTGGTGTCGACGGCCGGGATCGGGGAGGCGGGCATCGTGTCGGCTGCGGCTACAAGCTCGCTGGTGGGGCCGAACGCGAGTGTGCCGCCAGCCCAATGTGGGCCTGGGTCGACCCCCGAGCATGGGGTGCAGGGAGAAGTGCCCCTCATCGACCGACAGGATGGGCGCTCGCAACTCGGATATTCCTGCAATCTGGTCGAGGTCGGCCGCTACCAGGGGGTCGGCGCCGGCTGGATGAACGCCTGGTATGGCAACTGCGACTACTACGACACCGGGCAGAACACAGTCGATCCGGGGGTGCAGGCCATCCAGGTCACCGACCCGGTGCATCCCACCCCGACCGCCCGGCTGACCACCCCGGCGATGCTCGGCCCATGGGAGTCACTCAAGGTCAACCAGAGCCGCGGGCTGCTCGCCGGGGTCGCCGCCTATGACGCGGCCGGACAAGGCCCGCTGTACTTCGATGTCTATGACGTGAAGACGAACTGCGGTCACCCGAAGCTGCTCGCCAGCGTGCCTTTCGACGTACCGATCGGACACGAGGGGACCTGGGCGCCGAACGGGATGACCTACTACGGATCGTCGACTGCGGAACAGACACTTGCGGCGATCGACGTTTCCAACCCAGCCTCGCCGCACTTGGTGAGCGTGCTGCACAACGCCACACACGGTCTCTCGGTGAGCGATGATGGCACCCGACTGTACATGGCGGACACCGGCGGCAACGGGCTCGACATTCTGGACGCGTCTTCCGTCCAAAACCGGTCGGCGCCCCCGGTGATGATCCTTCCTTCGATCGGGCATTTGTACTGGACTGACGGCTCGACAGCCCAGGCCACGGTCCCGATCTTCTACGGCACGCACCCCTACATCCTTTTCTTCGACGAGGGTGGTGGCAGCTGCTGCGGCACGTCCGGTGTATCCGGGGTCCCGGCCGGGGCGGCGCGGATCATCGACATCGCCGACCCTACGCATCCGAGGATCGTCTCGGTGCTGCGGCTGGCGATCCAGACCCCTAGGTACGCCGCCCGCAACCAGGCTGAGGTCAAGGGCAACGGGTTGTTCGGCTACGAGGCTCACTACTGCGCGGTGGACCGGGAACATGACCCCACCGCCGCGGCGTGTGGGTATTTCCAGTCCGGGATCCGGGTCTTCGACATCCGCAACCCCTACCAGCCCCGCGAGATCGCCTACTTCAACCCCCCAGCCCAAGTCGCCAAGCACGGCCAGCTTCCGGGCTCCGAGCACGACGGTGGCTTCAGCAACCCGGGCGGCACGGCGTACGGGCAGCCGCCCAACCTGACCACCGACTGGTGCAGCTCCCCACCGCGCTTCTACACCGCGAAGGATGGTAGCCACGAGCTGTGGGCGCAGTGTCAGGACAACGGGTTCATGGTGCTCAAGTTCACCAACGGGACCTACCCGCTGCCGGCGCTGCCGGCCTCCGGAACCGCCGCCACAGTCTCCTCCCGGGCCCCGGTGGCGTCGAAAGCCCCCGGCGGGCTCAGCTCAGCTGCAAGCGCCGGTTCGCTGCCGCGAACCGGCGGCTCCTATCTCCTCGGGGTCGCGGCACTAGTCGCGGTCGCCACCGGCCTCGCCGTGTTGCGCCGCACGAGGCTCAACCCGAGCCGAGCCGCGCCAGTGAGCGTCCGACGCCAGACTCCCACCGCAAACGCTGGGGACCTCGGCGGTGCCCCGGGTGGATCGGTCACGCGCCGCCGCCCACGCCGCACCACCCATGGATGAGGCAACGCCGGCCAAGCTCTATCCTTGGCGCCGGAGTTCCCGCGAGCAAGCGGCGGGGACGACCGTTTCTGCCGGCCGGGTCGCATCCGCCAGGCTCGCCTGACGAAGTCGGGGGCAGTATGTGGGCTCGCACGGGCGTGCTTCGGTCGTGGAGGGCCACTTCCCGCGCCGCCCGGCACCGCTGCCCTACGGCGTAAGGAGAGGTCATCCCAGCGAGCAAGAAGAGATCCTCGGTCACGCCACGCACCCAGCGGGGACTCGCAGGCCGACCTGTCCGGCCGAGCCAGTCACGGCGGGGCGTTCCGCTAACCGCGCGGTGGGCGGTCTTGGCGCTGGCGGTGGTCGGGATCGTGCTGCTCCGATTTCTGACCTCCGGGGCCGGCGGATCCATCACAACAGCCCCGTCCGACGCACAGGCTCGCGCCGCCGCCTCCATGTTGGCTGCCCTACCACCGCTTCCGCCCTCCACCACCCCCACCCTTCCCAGTGGATCGCCTGCCACCACCCTGCGTGGCATGGTCCGCGGACTGCCACCTGAACGGCAACTTGTGTCCCGAAATGGGCTGCGCCTGTGGGGCGGGCCTTTCGAACCCCGGCGAATCGCCGGGACGGGTTTCACCCGGGTCGACGGCCCGGCCGCGGGATTCAACCTGCTACCGGTCCCGCCCTGGTATCAGACGATGCAGCCCGGGGTAAACGAGTTCGCCCCGGTCGCTGCCGGCGATATCAACGGGGATGGCTGGCCCGACGTCGCGGTCGGCACCCCCTACGGGGTATTCCTCTACCTGAACCTAGGCGGCCGGTTCGCCCTCCAGTCGATCGACTTTCCCTCGATGCGGCACTGGATCATTACCTATGTGGCGCTGGTCGACCTAACCGGGAACCCGGCCGGGCTGCCGGACCTATTCTTCTGCGCGTGGAAGCACGACTGCCACATTTTGGTCAATCAGGACGGCAGTTTCTCCGGCGCCGACCAGATCACCCTGCCGCTGTCGGGGGAGGTAGCGGTACACGCGGCTGCGTTCGCCGATGTCGAGCACGACGGTCGGATAGACATCGTGACCGGCGCGAGCACCGAACTGGAATGGAACTTCTACCCGCGCAGCGACACTTTGTACCTCTGGCACAACTTGGGTGGCGGCCGGTTCCGACGGCAGGCACTGCCCGGCTCGCATGGCGAGACGTTGAGCCTGCTCTTCGCTGATCTCAACGGCGACGGATGGCCTGATCTGTATGTTGGCAACGACTTCGACGAACCCGACCTGGTGTACCTCAACCATCACGGCCAGCTTGAGCCCGTGCCCCGGGCCGGTAGTCCGTTCCCGTACTCCACCGAAAGCACGATGTCGGTCGACAGTGGCGACATCAGAAATGACGGGCAACCGGCGATCTACGAAGGGGCGATCGCCTTTGGCGGGATCAGCCCAGACCAGCTGCAGGCGCAGCGCGCACCACCGGGCGCCGCCTGCCGGGCCTCCTACACCGGTGATCCCACCGAACTGCAGAACTGCCTGGCGCTCGGCGAGTTCCAAACCGCGGTGGTGCGCTCTCGAGACGTGACCAGCGTCACCGAATGCCAGCACTTTACCGACCCAACGAAACAGCGGGACTGCGTCGCGGCAGGCTACCTGTGGAACGAGGCGTTCGTCACCCTGCCCGACGAAGGCGCCAACCGGTCCGCGGTACAAGCCGAGTGCCAGCGGATCCCGGCCGCGCTGATCACGCTGCGTGACGTCTGCGCCGAGGTTCCCGCTAACCCGCTCGACTACGGCCAATCCGAGAAGACGCTCACCAACGAGATGCCGCAACATCGCAACACCAACCTGCTGTTCATCCCAAATGGCCACGGCTACCAGGACGTCACCACCCCCTGGGGGGTCGGCTTCGGCGGGTGGAGCTGGAACGCGAGATTCGTCGACCTGACCAACGACACCTGGCAAGACCTGTTCATTACCCAAGGCACCCGACTGCGCTTCGACAACTCCTCGAACATCCTCTACCGCAACCTTGGCGGCCAGCGCTTCGCCGACCAGACAGCGGCCTATGGGCTGCAGGACGACGTCCCCACCGGGGGCTCGTTGTTCCTCGACTACGCAATGGACGGCCGGGTCGACATCATCACCTATCCGTTCGCCCTGACCCCGGTGGTCTGGCGTAACGACCTGCCGGCTGGGCCCGGCCTGCAAATCGCGCTACGTGACGACCGGACGGCGAACCCGGCTGGCATCGGCGCGCGGGTGGTGATCCGCTCGCCGGACGGCCGGCTGCAGATGCGCGACATCAAGGCCAGCGGCGGATACGACTCGCAAGACTGGACCGTCGCTGCCTTCGGACTCGGCAACTGGTCGGCCGTGACCACAATCACCGTCACCTGGCCGGACGGGAGCATCCAGACGCTGACCGGGTTGGCGCTACACGCGGGCCGCTACACCCTCGAACGGCTCCCTTTCGCCGCCGTCTCATCGGCGCCGTTGGGCACCGCGACCCCAGGATCCACCGCCGAGCCCTGCTGCTTCCGACGAGACCAAGGCGCCCCAGTCCAGCCCGCGTTCGAAAACCTCGCGCCGGCCGAGGAACCCGGCCGTCAACGGTGATGAGCCTCACGCGCCCCGCCATCCCCGGCGCCGCCCCTAGCGGCGGCGGCCTGTCTTGGCGCGGGATCCCCGTCGTGCTGCCTCGGCGTGGGGACCCACGGCTGCGACTCTCCGCAGTGATCATCTCGTTGCAGGTACTCGGCCAGGCTGGGCTGAACTTCAAGGTCTCGGTGGCCCAGATTCTGATCAGCGTCGCGGTGTGCGGGCTCGTCGAGATTGGCATCACCTATCGAAGGCAGCAAGCTCTCGTGTGGCCGGCAAGCGCGATCCTCACCGGCAATGGAGTCGCGTTCATCCTGCGGGCAGCCGGCACGCGGCACGGGCAGTGGTGGACGCTACACGGCGTTGGCTTCTTCATCCTGGCAGCCCTGATTGGCTTGCTCTCAAAATATTTGATCAAACCCGGCGGCCGGCAGGTGTACAACCCGTCGAACCTCGGTCTCGTCGCCTGTCTGCTGGTCGTCAGCAGCCCGGACGTTTTCCCACAATACCTGTGGTGGGGGCCGCTGAACCCCCCGGTCATCACCGCACTGGCGATCATCCTGCTCGGCGTGGTGTGGGTGCTGCGACCCGTCGGCATGTTGCCCATGACCGCGGCTTTTCTAGTGCCCTTCGGAGCCATGATCGGCGGTCTCGCCGCCACCGGACACTGCTTCGCCGCGATCTGGCACACCGGCCCCGTGTGCGGGCTCGCCTACTGGCACGACATCACGCTGTCCCCCGAGCTCCTCATCTTCGTCTTCTACATGATGTCCGATCCCAAGACCGCGCCACGCTCCGCCCGGAGCCGACTCGCCTACGCGGGTATCACCGCGCTCATCGCCGCCGGGCTAATTGCCTTCCAACCCACCGAATACGGGGTCAAGGTCGCTCTGCTGGCCGCCCTGACCATCGTCTGCTCACTGGTCCCAGCCCTCGAACGCGCGTGTGATCGACCGCAGGCTCGCGGGCCCCGATCGATGGACGAACCGTGCCGGGGCGCGCCGCGTCAACCTGCCAGCGAGTGGCGGCACAGGGTCACCCCCTCGACGGTCGCGGTCGCCCTCATCCTGGTCACGGTTCCACTCGCGGTCAGCCGCCTGGCCGGCGATCAGCAGCTGCTTAACCTCGAGCGTGGCATCACCACCTCGGGCACCCCGCCATCGCAATAGCGGGAGCCCTTCCGCGGTCGCACTAGATTCGATCCAGTGACCGGCTCCAGCCCAGGATCGACTCTGCTCTCTTGCCTGCCGTTCGACCACGGGTTGGGCGGCGAGCGACGTCGGTGGCCGAACGTCGGCCGGATTCACTCCATGCAGTACCCGTGCTCCACGAGCCGCTGCGCCATGGTGTGATAAGCCACGGGGTTAGTCGGGGCCCATGTGGCTAGACCGTCGACGTAGCGGTTGTACATGCAAAAAGCAGCGGCGATGAGGACGGTGTCGTGGATTTCGAGGTCCGTCGCCCCGGCCTTCCGGGCGGCGCCGATATCCGTCGCCGTCACGTCACGGCCGCTCCGCTGCACCTTGGCCGCAATCCCGAGCAGGGCGCGTAACTTGGTGCCGATGAGCAGGCTCGCCGGATCACCTAGCACTGCGCTCACCAACGCCTCACCCTGGTCGAGTTGGCGGGCCGCACACGCACTATGCGAGGCCTCGCAGAAACGGCACTCGTTGAGGCTCGAGACATAGGCCGCGATGAGTTCACGTTCCCCGCGGCTCAGGGAACTATCACCACGCAGCAGAATTTCGGCGAGCTGGTTGAGGGGTCGCGCAGTCTCGGGCCGGAAGGCCATCGGCCCAAGTATTCCGGGCAGCCCGTCCGGCAGCTCGATGTGCGCCATCACTCCCGTCCCCTCGCGCGACGACAGGCACGCCGGCAGCGGCTGGCTACCATGCAGGAGCACTGCACGGGGGTCACCGGCAGCGCCTCATTCGGCCCCGCCGCCAGACCTCGGTTGCCGGACACCGCCAGCGCCGACGGGATTAGCGGTCGCTGTCACGCGCTGCCGATGCCGAGTGCTCACCTGCCAGGCTCCACGCCGGTTGATCCTTGTACGGCGCAGCACCGCGAGGCCAGTGGCGACCGCGACCAGCGCGCCGAGGGCGAGGAGTGAGGAGCCACCGGTTCGTGGCAGCGAACTGCCGCTCGCAGCCGCGCGGGGCCCGCTGGGCACGGTGGCGGCAACCGGAGCTCTGGCGGGGACCGCGCCGGCCGTACCGGAGGCCGGCAGCGCCGGCAACGGGTACACGCCGTTGGTGAACTTGAGCACCATGAACCCGTTGTCCTGACACTGCGCCCACAGCTCGTGGCTACCGTCAGCCGCCGTATCGAACCGGATCTGCGAGGTGCACCAGTCCGCCGTCAAGTTCGGCGGCTGCGCGATGTTCGTCACCCCACCCGCGTGTTCCGAGCCGGGGAGCTGGCCGTGCTTGGCGACTTGCGCCGGCGGGTTGAAATAGGCGATCTCCCGCGGCTGGTAGGGGTTGCGGATGTCGAAGACCCGAATCCCGGACTGGAAGTAACCGCAGGCCACCGCGGTCGGGTCATGCTCTCGGTCCACCACGCAATAGTGTGCCTCGTAGCCGAACCCCCCGTTGCCCGCGACCTCGGCCTGGTTTTGCTTGGCGTACTTCGGAGTTTGGATCGCCAACCGCAGCACCGAGATAATCTTCGGAGCTGCGGGATTCGCGATGTCGATGATCCGGGCCGCCCCCGCCGGCACACCGGTCGTGCTCAGCGAGCTCCCGGCGCCTCCCTCGTCGAAGAAGAGAATGTAAGGGTGCCCGTGGTAGCTGATGGGAATCGTGCTCTGGGCTGTCGAGCCATCGGTCCAGTACACATGGCCGATCTCGGTCGTCACCGGCGCGGCGGACCGGGACTGGATCTGGCTGACGTCGTAAATCTCCAGGCCGTTGCCGCTCCCGCTGCTGCCGACAATGTCCGCAGCATAGAGGGTATTTCCGTCGTCGCTGACCGACAGACCATGCGTGATCGTTCCCACCCGGAACACATTGAGCAGGCGGGGAAGCGCTGGATTGCTGACGTCGATGGCGGCCAACGTGCCGGCAGACGCCGTGCTGCCGTAGTAGGTCATGCCGTCGGGTGCCCAGTTCCCCTCATGGCCGAACGGGACGTCCATCGGGGTGCTAGACAGCAGCGTCGGGTGGGCGCAGTCAGTCTTGACGCTGTAGACGTCGAAGAACAGCGGACCCTGGCCGGCGCCGTCGTAGGCGGCAACCGCCCCGAGCAGGCCGCGCGGCTGGTTGACCTTGAGTGACTCCCACGGCCCGAGCATCGCCGGGCTGGTCAACCGGGCGGTCGGCTGCGGATGCGCCGGGTTGGATGCGTCGATCACCTGCACCCCCGGGGCGGTGGTGTTCTGCGCGGTGTCGTAGTAGTCGCAGTTGCCATACCAGGCGTTCTGCCAGCCAGCGCCGACCCCCTGGTACTGCCCGACGAGCACCAGGTTGCACCGGTAGCCGAGTTGGGACCGCCCGTCCTGGCGGTCTTTGAGCGGCACCTCCCCTTGCACCCCGTCTTCGGGCACCGACCCCGAGCCGCAGTGAGCCGGCGGCACAGTCGCGTTCGGCCCGACCAGCAGACTCCCCGAACCCGCCGCAGCGGCGCCGACCCCCGCACCTGCCGACAGCAGCATCAGAGCCGCGACCCCGGCCAGCAACCGAACGCCCGGGACCCTCGGTCCAGCAATCACCGCTACCTCCACTTCCCCGCACGGCAACACGCGGGCGAAGACCTGCGCCACAGCCCACGTCCCTAGCCATGTCGCTGCCGTCCGCGCCTCTGTGCCTCCCCGCCGGGTGACGGACTGACACAGAACTCGCTGTTCGACCCCCCTGCAGCGTGGTCCTGGCCGGCGTGGCAAGTTTGCGACGGGCGGTCGAAACCGCGCGCCAAACGGTGACTGGAGATCCCAGGACAGGAAAAGTTCACGGTCGGGCGCGAATCTCGCCGGGACCATCGCTCAACGCAACTTCGGCCTCCCTCCCATGGCAGCTCCCATCCGGTTCCGTGGAGTCCACGCCCGTGGTGAACGGGGTCGGCGAGTCCGCGCTGACGTAGACGACCCCGCGTCATCCTCAAGGACCTGTCTCAAGGATCTCGGCGGAAGGAGCACGGTGGTCGACCCGTCGATGTTGGTCGGTCCGAGATGGCGGCAAGCAACTGGAGAACGCATCGCCCCAATCACGGCTGACGTTCCCAGGGTTACTCGCGGAAGTAGGTCGGAATCCGCCGTTCAACGACCAGATTCGACCGTTTAGCGCAGAAAGCGCCAACTGGGAGTGACCTGGGGGGACGATCCCCCGCCTAGCCGTCTAGGTTCCCCCTGACCGCGTGTCGGGGAGCGGAGGTCGAGATGTCTGCTATCACAGGTGTGCCCCGGTGCTGGGCGGCCCGCCGCGCCATGGTTGGCCGCCGCGGCGTCCTGACAGCGACGGTGGTCGTTTCGGTGGTCTCCGCCGGCTTTGGCGGAGTCGGCGGGCCTGCCGCCGCCCTGGCGTCGTCCAGCGCCGCGGCAGCCACCCTGGTGGGCCCGAACGCGACCGTACCTCCAGCGACCTGTGGACCAGGATCGGTCCCCGAGCATGGGGTGCAGGGCGAGGTGCCGCTCAAGGACCGTCAGGATGGCCGCTCGCAGCTTGGGTATCGCTGCAACCTCATCCTGGTCGGCCAGCACCAAGGCCAGGGTGCCGGATGGCAGAACGCCTGGTATGGCCACTGCGACTACTACGACACCAAGACCAGCGTTGATCCAACCAAGTTCCCAAATGGTGGCGGCAACGGTCAGATCAACCCAGGAACCCAGGTAGTCGATGTCTCAAACCCGGCGCACCCCGAGCTGACCGGGAACCTGGACACTCCGGCTCTGGACGGCCCCTGGGAGTCACTCAAGGTCAACCAGCCCCGCGGTCTACTCGCTGGCGTGGGCGGCTTCGGCGGGGATGTGGCGGGTCCGCTGTACTTTGACGTGTACGACGTCAAAACCGATTGCGCACACCCCAAGCTCCTCGCCAGCGTCCCATTTGATATCCCGAACGGCCACGAAGGAAATTGGGCGCCAGACGGGATGACCTACTACGGGACGAACCTCGCAGGGGGACTCTCCGCCGCCATCGATGTCTCGAACCCCGCCTCACCCGCCCCGATCACGGTTGGCCAACCCGGTGGTTGCGCGGTTAATCACGGTTTGTCACTCAGCGATGACGGCAAGACGCTATACGTGGCCTGCATCTCCCCCGAGGGTCTGAAGATCGTGGACACCAGCGCGATTCAGGACCGTGCAGCCGGCGCGACCTTCGGCTCGACGATCGGCTCCCTGAGCTGGTCCGACGGGTCGACCGGCCAGGTGCCAATTCCGATCAGCTACGGC
>Ga0307372_10013378_pt1 | contig 10616 bp, 7 predicted proteins | sample OX1MG_FD_202533 | JGI IMG/M metagenome (GOLD analysis project Ga0307372, IMG submission 202533) | Soil microbial communities from Risofladan, Vaasa, Finland - OX-1 | ecosystem: Environmental > Terrestrial > Soil > Coastal area > Acid sulfate soil | place: Finland: Risofladan, Vaasa | collected... | reverse complement strand
CAACAACGGCGTGCGCGTGGAAAGCTTGCCAAAGTGGCCTGGGTCGCCTGCATGCGCAAGCGGCTGACCCTCGTTAATGCACGTCGACGCGATGAGCGGAGCGCGGAGGGATGACTGCCCGGCTAAACGCCAAATTCCAAGACAGTTGCTGAGTTTGTCCGTAATCGCAGCTCGTGTTCGGCATACACTGCGCTGATTCGAGTCCGCCACTCCGGGAGATCGCAGCATGAGTCATCGGCTGGAAGAGATCAGCTTTCCTTCGCAAGGCGTCTGCCTGCGCGCCGGCTATTACATCCCCGAAGACGACACCCTGACCGACGCCGCAGGCACGCCCTGCGTAGTCATGGCCCACGGTCTCGGTGGCACCCGCGCCGCCGGTCTGGCGCCTTTCGCCCAACGTTTCGCCGATGCCGGCCTGCGCGTGCTGTGCTTCGATTACCGCCACTTCGGCGCCAGCGACGGCCAGCCACGCCAGCTCTACTCCACTCGCCGCCAACTCGATGACTGGGGCGCGGCCATCCGCCACGCACGCAGTCTCGATGGCGTCGATCCCACCCGCATCGCGCTGTGGGGCAGCTCGATGTCAGGCGGTCACGTCATCTCCGCCGCGGTGGAAGACGGCCGCGTCGCCGCCTGCGCCTCGCAGGGCGCGATGATGGACGGCCGCGTCGCGCTGTTCAGCATCGTTCGCCGCGCCGGCCCGGTGTATGCGATCAAGCTCGTCGGTCATGCCTTGCGCGATGCTTTCAGCCAGATCGGCGGCGGGCCGCGCCAGCTGATTCCAATCGTCGCCGAACCCGGCGAGATCGCCAGCATCTCCTCAGCCGGATCGAAAGCCGGCTATCTGGCCATCACCCCGGCCGACTGGGACAACCGCATCAGCTGCGCCTGGATGCTGACGCTGCCGCTGTATCGTCCCAATCTGCTGGCTGCACGCCTGCCCTGCCCGACCCTGTTCTGCATCTGCACCGCTGATACCGTGGTGCCGCCCGCTGCGGTCGAGGATGCCGCGCGCCGCGCCGGCAGCCGCGCCGAGGTCAAGCGCTATCCCATCGGCCACTTCGACATCTACGTCGGCGACGGCTTCGAACGCGCCGTCACCGATCAGTGCGACTTCTTCCTGCGGGCGCTCAAACCGGTTGCGCACTGACGCCACATAAACGCGGAACTTCCAGCCGCCGCGCCACTCTGTGCACTCACCATTCCCGCCGCAGCCAACCGGTGCCCCCGTTCAAACTCTGCCCGCCATCCGACAGCCGCTGATCGCGAACCCCAGCCCCCTCCGCCGGCCATTGCCCAGAACATGAAACGGCGCGATTTGCTGCTGGGCCTGAGCGCGACGTCGCTGAGCGGCTGCGGTGTTTTCGGCGGTGCTCCAGCGCAATTGGATTTCAGTCTGCCGAGGCCGACAAGGGTGCGGATCGACACCCGCAAGCGCGGCGCCGCACTGGACGACGGCATGCTCGGCCTGAGTTTCGATAACTCCGCATTGGCGCAGCCGCGACTACTCAGCGCCGACAATCCGCAACTGCTCGGCCTGCTGCGCGGACTCGGCCAGCACGGCGTTATCCGCCTCGGCGGACACTCGACTAGCAGCGGTCAGTGGCAACCCAACGGCAAGCCGCAAGCCCCCTACCGCTACGCCATCACCCACGACGCTATCGACCGTCTCGCCAGGCTGGTCGACCGCAGCGGCTGGTCGCTGATCTACAGCCTCAATCTCGCCCACGGCGATCCCGCCCGTACCGCCGATGAAGCCGCTTACGTCTCCAGACGCATCGGCAAACGCGTGTTGGCCTTCGAACTGGGCAACGCGCCGGACCGTTATGTGCAGGACCACCTGCGGCCGTCCGGTTACGATGTCAACGCCGCCATCGTCGAGTGGAAACGCTACGCCGCAGCCGTGCGCGCGCAGCTACCCAACGCACCATTGGCCGGCCCCGCCACCGCGGATATCACCCGCCCCGAATGGACCGAGGCCTTCATCAAAGCCTGCGCCAACGACCTGCAGCTGATCACGGTACAGGCCGACGGCCATGAAGCCCGCCAACTACAACGCCGTTACGGCTATGGCTCGCTGGCCGGCCACGTATTCGAACTCAGCGACAAACAGCAAGCCGGACTCGACCGCATCGCCACTGCCGCACGGCAGGCGCAACGGCCTTGCCGCATCACCCAGGCGCGCGCCGTCGAGCAACGGCACAGCATGGATACCCTGGGCGCGGCGCTGTGGGCCCTCGACCTGTTCTACCAACGCTGTGGCGCGCTCACCGCACCCTGGGCCGGCATCTGCTTTCACGACGTGCTGCAACTCAACGCCGACACCGCCGGTTTGCCGTTGCGCAGCGGCCCGCTCTACTACGCGTTGCGGATGCTGGCCCTGACCTTGCCGGCACAGCCGGTCGGCTCATCGGTGGTCCCGCCGCCGATCCCCGGCGCCAAGCCGGGGGGCAAGCCCGCGCCCACGGTCCTGCGCAGTCACGCCCTGCTGGATCGGCATCAGCGCCTGCAACTGGTATTGATCAATCCCGACGCCAACCGCTCCGTCGACGTGCGGGTCGACGCCGATATCCCGCTGCGCAACGGCAACGTGCTGCGTCTGTCCGGTGCCGCACTGAACGCCGCCAGCGGCGTCACGCTGGCCAGCGGCACGGCCGACGCGCAGGGCGACTGGCGGCCGCTCTACACCGATACCGCGCAGATCGACCACGGCTACGCCTACCTTACCGTCGGCGCCGGCAGCGCGGTGCTGGTGCTGTTCGATTGAGTCGGATTTCCAGCTCGAACGCCCCACCGATCAAAGTGCAAACGCCTGCTTGAAGAAAGCCCCCAACTCGGCAAAAGCCGACTCGACCGCAGCCGGCGCGTAAGACGGCCGATCTTCACAGCAGAACCCGTGACCAGCACCCGGATACACGCTCAACGTATACCGCTTGTGCAGCGACGACAGCCGCTCGGTAACACGCGCGTGCTCGGCCGGCGGAATGCTCGAATCGTCGGCGCCATAGACCAGCAGTAGCGGCGCTTGCAGTGCATCCGCCTCGCCGATCGGTGGCCTGCGGCCGAAGCGATCCGGCGTCTGCCCGGGCGCAATGCCGCCGCCATAAAACGACGCCACCGCACGCAGCTGCGGATGCCGACAACCGGCCAAGAACGCCAACCGTCCGCCCATGCAGAAACCGACCACGCCGAGCCGCGCGCCATCGACATCCGCCTGCGCCGATAGCGTCTCCAGCGCCGCACCCATCTCCTGCATCACCAGATCGTCGTCAAGCAATTGCAGTCTGGACAGCACGTTCTCCATATCGCCATAGCCGAAGGTTTCGCCGTGATAGTGGTCCGGCGCCAGCGCCACATATCCCTCTGCCGCCAACCGTGCGCAGACCCCGCGAATGTGTGCAGTCAGCCCGAACGCCTCCATCAGTACAATCACGCCGGGGTGCGGGCCGGGACCGGCCGGGCGCGCAATGCAGGCCAGCAGATCATCGGCGCAGTGAATATCCGTAACCGGGATTTCAGTAGTAGTCATCGTTCAATTTTTCCAGTTGATGTTGATGCCGACCAGGAAGCTGCGGCCGGGGCCGGTCTCGAAGTATCGGCCGTTGCCGTCGTTGACGATCACCGAGCCGACGTAGTCGGTATCCAGCAGATTGTTGACGCGCGCGAACAGGCTCAGCTGATAGCGCTGGAAATCGTGGATATAGCCGATGTGGGTGTTGAGCAGTCCGTACTCGGGTGCCGCGTCGGTGTTGCCGTCATCGACCGGCACGTCACTCAAAAACTGGCCATCGACGCCAAAATTTAGGCCGGTTGCGCCGCCCCAGCGCAGCGCCGCGTAGACCTGTGATTCGGGCACCCCCGGCAGCCGCGACCCGGCCAGCACCGTACTGGCACTGGTGACGTAGGCCGTCCGTACCGTCGCGTCAAGATAGGTATAAGCCAGTTGCGCATGCAGCTTCGAACCAAACGCATGCTCGCCCGAAATCTCCACCCCCTGACGCCGCACCCGGCCGGCGTTGGTATAGGTCGAACGCCCCCCTGAACTGGTGTTGACGACGATCTCGTTGCGCGTGAGGGCGTGGAACACCGCCAAGTTGATGCGGGTCTGTTGCGGCAGCCGCAGCTTGGCGCCGACCTCACCACTTTCGGTACGCGCCGGATTCAATCCGAAGTTGACGCCGCCGCCGGTCGGTGTGGTGTAAGCCAGCTCGGAGAACGTCGGCGTCTCGAAGCCTTCACCGAAGGACGCATACAAATGCGCCCACGGCGCCGCCTTGTACAGCACGCCCGCCACCGGCGTGGTGGCGTAGTAGGCATTGCCGCCGCTGTCGTCGCCATTGCCCGGCACGATGTAATGATCGTGCGAACTGAAGTTGACCTTGTTGCGGCGTACGCCCGCCGTCAGCACCCAGCGCCGGCCGGGCTGCCAGTTGGCCTGCAGATACTGGGCAAAATCATATTCGTTGTCCTGCTGGTCGCGGCGCAGATCACCCTGCACACCGCAGACGTCGCCGGCCGGACAGGTCGGCGAAAACAGGGTGTTGCTGCCGATGAAATTCAGATAGCCGCGCCGGTGTTCCAGCTCGTCGTCGTAAGTCAGGCCGGCCACTACGGTAAATGGCTGCGCGGCGAGTTCGGTCTGCCAGGTCCAGCGTGCATCGCCACCGCCGAAACGATCGCGCAGATCGACCACACCGCCGCCGGTGGTGGCACTGTCCTGCGCCACCGGCGGGATCGATAGATACTGCTTGACCTGCCGCGAGCCGTAGTAGGCCATCAGCCGCAGCGATTGGCCGCTGCCGAAATCGTGATCCAGGATCAGACCGGCGCGGTTCTGCTCGGCACTCTTGCGCGTGTCGTAGACCAACGCACTGGCATCGGTCTGCCGCGCATCGCTCTCGAACTCGGCTCGCGTCAGGCCTTTGGGGTCCTGCGCATCAGGCCCTGAAAACGTGTTAACCGCCAGCGTCAACCGGGTCGCGGCGTCGAAATGATAGGTCAGCTTGCTGTTGAACAGCTCGCGCCGCGCCGCGCTGTGCGGACGAAAACCGCCGGTGCGGAAATGAGTGAAGTCAGCGTTGTAGTCGAGCTTGCCGACCGCGCCGTTGGCATCAACATTGGCGCGCACCGTGTCATAGCTGCCGTAGGCCACGCCGCCGCCGAAGCGGTCCGGCGGCCCGCCGTCAGCGGTGAAGATCTGGATCACACCGCCGGAGGAGTTGCCGTACAGCGCCGAGAACGGCCCGCGCAGCACTTCGATACGGCTGGCGGATTCGAGATTGAAGTTCGAGACCTGGCCCTGACCGTCGGGAAAACTGGCCGGAATGCCGTCGATGTACAAACGTACTCCGCGCATACCAAAGGCGGTACGGGCGCCGAAACCGCGAATCGAGATCTGCTCGTCCTGCGCGTAGTTCTGCCGATTGCGCGCCAGCAGACCGGGAATGCCCTTGACGCTCTCCGACAGATTGACGCCGAGCCGAGCCTGTTTGATCTGCGTGCTGTCGACCGTGTCGATCGACGCCGGCACGTCGTAGGACGGCGTGGCAACACGGGTCGCCGTCACCGTAACCGGCCCCAGGATCTGCGGTGTGGTCGCCGCTCGAGCGGCTGCGGCCACTCCGGCCGCACCCAGCAACAAGCATGCGGCACAGCTCGACCGGCACCACGAGCGTGTTCCACTCAAGCGCCCGGCGGCGCGCGTGCGCCACCTCGAATCATCCTCCTTCTGCATGGTGACTCCGTTTGAATTCGGGGTGGCGCCGTCGCAAGGCTGGTTTCTCGTTAGCAGCCCAGTTGTCGGTTCTGCATTTTACCGTTCGCACGCGGGGCAGCGGGTCGAACGGTTGCGCAAAATTCGGAACGAAGCGGTATAAAGGGAGTCCAAAAGTTTCGTGATGTCAATCCCCGAGGGGGCACCATCGGTGGGTCTGTACCGGGTCTTTTTAACCAGTGCCCGCCCGCCAAGAGGAGACCAACATGAGTGCAGTCGCAGAGCAAGTCAGCAACACCGTCCAGATCGACAAATACGTCGGCGCGTTTCTCGCGCTCAAGCGCAAGAACCTGATCGGCGGCAAATGGCTCGACGCCGTTTCCGGCAAGACCTTTGAAGTGTTCAACCCCGCCACTGGCGATGTGCTCGCTCACGCCGCCGAGAGCGACAAGGCCGACATCGACCTCGCCGTCAAGGCCGCGCGTAAAGCGTTCGAGAGCAATGAATGGTCGAGAATGACGCCGTCGGCGCGCAGCAAGATCATCTGGAAGATCGGCGACCTCATCCTCGCACACCTCGAGGAACTGGCGCAGCTCGAAGCGCTCGACAACGGCAAACCGATCAGCGTCGCCCGCGGCGCCGACGTGCCGCTGGCCGCCGACCTGTTCCACTACATGGCCGGCTGGGCCACCAAAATCGAGGGCAACACCATCCCCATCTCGTTCGGCGCCATTACCCACGGCACCGACTACCACGTCTACACCCGCCGCGAGCCGGTGGGCGTGGTCGGCCAAATCATCCCCTGGAACTTCCCGCTGCTGATGGCCGCGTGGAAGCTCGGCCCGGTGTTGGCCACCGGCTGCACCGTGGTGCTCAAACCAGCCGAGGAAACCCCCCTGTCGGCGCTGCGTCTGGGCGAGCTGATGATGGAGGCGGGCGTGCCGCCAGGCGTGGTCAACATCGTCACCGGCTACGGCGAGACCGCCGGTGCCGCGCTATCCGGCCATCCCGATGTCGACAAGATCGCCTTCACCGGCTCCACCGAAGTCGGCAAGCTGATCCTCAAGGCCTCCGCCGGCAACCTCAAGAAAGTCAGCCTGGAACTGGGCGGCAAATCGCCCAACATCATCCTCGACGACGCCAATCTCGACGTCGCCATCCCCGGTGCCGCCAACGCCATCTTCTTCAACCAGGGCCAGACCTGCTGCGCCGGCTCGCGCCTGTTCGTGCAAGACAAAGTCTATGACCAGGTGATCGAAGGCATCTCCGCGCTGGCCAGACAGATGAAAGTTGGCCCCGGCATGGACCCCAGCACCCAGATGGGCCCGCTGGTCTCCACCGCCCAGCTCGAGCGCGTCACCGGCTGCCTCAAGAGCGGCGCGGAACAAGGCGCCAGAGCCACCGTCGGCGGCAAACGCATCGAAGGCAAGGGTTACTTCGTCGAACCCACCGTGTTGGTCGACACCAAGCCCGACATGAAAGTCTACCGCGAGGAAATCTTCGGGCCGGTGCTCACCGCCGTACCATTCAAGGACGTCGACGCCGACCTCATCGCCCGCGCCAACGACACCATCTACGGACTGGCCGCAGGCGTGTTCACCAGCAATGTCGGCACTGCGCACCGCATCGCCGCGCAGTTGCGGGCCGGCACCGTCTGGATCAACTGCTTCAACGCCTTCGACGCCGCCATGCCGTTCGGCGGCTACAAACAGTCCGGCTGGGGCCGCGAGATGGGCCACGAAGTGCTCAACAACTACACCGAGCACAAGTCAGTGTGCCTGGCCTACCCTTCTGAATGACAACCGATTGATTCTGCCACGTGAAGTTTTTTAACCGCGTCATTGCGAGGAGCCAAAGGCGACGCGGCAATCTCATGCCTGACCGCGTGGATAACGAGATCGCCACGCTGCGCGCGCAATGACACGCAGGTCAGGGAAAATAATTTAGGTTCTGACCCCTATTGTTTCAACTGACACAAAACGTCGCCGGCGGCGTCTATTTGTCAGTCAAGGCCGATAAACTCATCGTAACTGCTTGATATTATTTATGTGGAATCGTGGCACAGCACCTGCCTCCCAATACGACAGAACGAACTCTCCCGTTCAACAGTACTGACCAAACCATTTACGGAGTAACCGCATGAACAAGCAGCAAGGCTTTACCCTGATTGAGTTGATGATCGTCATCGCGATCATCGGCATCCTGGCCGCCATCGCCATTCCCGCGTATCAGGATTATGTGGTTCGCGCGCAGGTCACTGAGGGTCTGAGTCTGGCGGGCAACGCACAGACCGGCATTGCGGAGTTCGAGCAGAACCACGGCACTTGGCCCACGGTTGCGGCGTCCGCTGGTTTGCCGGCAAATACCGCCTCAATCAGCGGCAAGTACGTCAGCTCAGTTGATATCGTCACGGTCCCAGGTCAGGTTCTGATCACTTACAGCAAAACGTCGCCTCAATCTGCCAATGTTGCTATCGATGGCCTGAAGCTCGTGCTGTCGGGCGTGACAACGTCGGGCAGCCTGAAGTGGACCTGTGGCGGACATGCCACTAATATTCCCAGCAAGTATCTGCCTTCGTCCTGCCGTGGATAATGATTTAAGTTAGTTCTTATGGGAGCCGCTTCGGCGGCCCGGGAGACATAAAAAGGGTCGGACGCGATTGGTTTAGTCCGACCCGATATTCCGGCAACTTCAAGGGCCACCTCACGGTGGCCCTTTTTATTGAACCCAAAAGGGGCGGGCACGATTGATTAAACCCTGGTCCAAACGCTTGCTTCTGGTGGCTGGTCTGCTGGCATTGCTGGCTGCTACCTGGCTGGCGTACCGTCCCGGCTTGGCCGGCGGCTTTCTGTTCGACGACTACGCCAACCTGCCGACGCTGGGGGCCACCGGCCCGGTCGATAATGGCCCGGCACTGTGGCGTTATTTGACCTCCGGGCACGCCGACCCTACCGGCCGGCCCGTGACGATGGCCAGCTTTCTGCTGGACGCACGCAACTGGCCGGCTGACCCGCGCCCGTTCAAGCGCACCAACCTGTGGGTTCATCTGCTCAACATCGCGCTGCTGACGTGGTTGCTGCTGGCCTTGAGCCGACGCTGCGGCTTGAGCCGCACTCACGCGGGCAGCGCTGCCTTGCTGGGCGCGGCGCTGTGGGGACTGCATCCGCTGCTGGTCTCCGCCACGCTGTATATCGTGCAACGCGAGGCGATGTTGCCCGGCGTTTTCATTCTATCCGGCCTGCTGTTGTGGCTGGCCGGCAGACGGCGGTTGATGCAGGGCCACCACGGGTCCGGTTTGACAATGGAACTCGCCGGCCTGGGCTTGGGAACGCTGCTGGCTACGCTGTGCAAGGCCAACGGCGCGTTGCTGCCGTTTTATGCGCTATTGATCGAATATCTGCTGTTGCGTCCACGCGACGCCGCCCCCGCGCCTCGCACTCATATGATCATCCTGCTGGCGCTGGGCTGGCTGCCGGCGCTGGTAATCATGGCTTATCTGTTGCACACCGCTTGGCATTTGCTCGGCGGCCCGCCGCCGTTTGGCCGCGATTGGACCGAAGGCCAGCGTCTGCTGACCGAGCCGCGCGTGCTGTGGGATTACCTGCGGCTGCTGTGGCTGTCGCGGCCGTTCACGCCGGGCCTGTTCAACGACCAGATTCACGCCTCCACCGGCCTGCTGCAGCCGTGGACGACATTGCCGGCGCTGCTGGGCATCGCCGGCCTGATTGCGGGCGCGTGGACGCTGCGGCGCCGCTATCCGTTGTGGGCGTTTGCGATCCTGTTCTACTTGGCCGGACAGTTGCTGGAATCCACCACCATTCCGCTGGAACTGTATTTCGAGCATCGCAACTACCTACCGGCACTGGTGTTGTTCTGGCCGCTGGCGGTATGGCTGACCGCACCCGGCAAATCACTGCGGCTGCGTGCGCCACTGGCACTGGTGATTGTCGTCGCGCTGGGAGTGATGACCCACGCCCGCGCCGGGCTGTGGGGCAACACCACCGAACAGGCATTGCTGTGGGCCAGGCTGAACCCGGACTCGCCGCGCGCGCAGTCCTACGCGGCGCAGATCATGATGGCGCGCGGTCAACCACATTGGGCGCAAGTGCGGTTGCGCCCGCTGCTCAAGCAGTATCCCGATCAGATCCAGATCGCTTTCAATCTGGTCGGCGCGGACTGTGCGTTGGGCGGTGTGTCGGACGCCGATCTCGAGGCCACCCGGCAAGCCCTGCTGCACACCCGCCGCCTCGGCGAACTCAGCTTTCAATGGCTGGGCAAGGCGATCGGCAAGGCCCGGCACGCAAGCTGCCGTGGTTTGAATTTCCCGGCCGTCAAAAGTCTGATCGATGCCGCCTGGAATAATCCCGTCACCCGCGTCACCCAGGGCTGGCAGCAAGACATCCTCAATCAGCGCGGGCGTTACGCGCTGGCACAGCATCAACCGCTGGCGGCCTACCGCTATTTTGCCCAAGCGTTGTCGATCGAACCCCGCCCCGGCTCGGCGCTGGAACAGGCCGCTACCCTCGGCAGCGCCGGCCAGCAGGGGCTGGCGCTGTGCGAATTGGGGCTGCTGCAACAACATCCGCTAAAGCCATCACAGGGATTCTCGATGGCCCGCGTACACGCCTGGGTATTGCGCCGGCAAGCTTACTGGCCGCACGAGATCGAACACCTGCGCAAAGCGTTGCAGCACGATCTGCCAGAAGATCAGCGCGGCATGGCCTGCCCCAAATAATTGGGGTCACAATTATTGCCAGGCCGCCTGCCAAGAATACCTTCTTGGCTCGGGGCTCCACACGCTGGGGGCGATGTGGCAAACGACATCGAGCGATCAGACGCAGGGTGACCTGCATCCTGTGACGCTGACGACGGCGTGCGTGAGGATGATGACGCAGAGGTTGTT
>Ga0307372_10013377_pt1 | contig 10616 bp, 6 predicted proteins | sample OX1MG_FD_202533 | JGI IMG/M metagenome (GOLD analysis project Ga0307372, IMG submission 202533) | Soil microbial communities from Risofladan, Vaasa, Finland - OX-1 | ecosystem: Environmental > Terrestrial > Soil > Coastal area > Acid sulfate soil | place: Finland: Risofladan, Vaasa | collected... | reverse complement strand
TGCGGGACATCTTCCTGCTCGGCATGGGCTCGGACCTGCGCCTCGAGTACAACGCCACCGGCTACGTTCCGACCTCGCTCGACAAAGCGGCTTTCTACGGGGTCCAGGTCAACCAGGACCTGTTCGACCCGGTGAAGTCTCGATTCGTCCCGGCCGGCTCCGACAGCATGATGCCGGTCGTCAAAGATCCGCTCATGTCCGGCCAGCGCGGCAGCGGCGGGGAGAACGTGGTCCGCCAGGTGGTCGTCGTGCCTTTCAGCTCCGACCGGCCTGCCGCGCAGCAGGAGCAGCACACCGTCCAGGCGTCAAACACCCAGCACTCGCAGTCGATGGCCTCCACGCCCGAGATGCAGGAGGAGATGCGCAAGCTCATCGACGCCGCGCGGTCTGCGGTCGCCGACCTCCAGGCCGCCGCGCCGCCCCCACAGGAGCAGACTCCTGCGCCGCCTCCCGCCCTGCCGGCCGCGCAGTTGAGCGTGGGTCCGCCCCCGGCTCCGGCCGCCTACGGGCCCCCGCCTGCCGCGCAGCCGCAGGTGCAGCCACCACCTCAGGTCGTCTATCAGGCGCAACCCGCCGGGTACTCGCAGGAACCCGCCGAGGCTCCCGGCTCGGGCGAGTCGGGGCTGCATGCCTCGCAGGCCCTGCAGGCGGCCACGGCGATGGCGCGCGCCACCAGCGCGCTCGGCCAGCTGGCGGCCGCGTCCGGGGGCTACATCGGCATGCTGCCCACGGTGCGGGCCGAGGGGACCAGCCCGGCCGGCGCATCACGTCGAATCCAGGCCGTCATCGAGACAGTGCTCACCAGGCACAACCTGAACCTGCGCATGGCGCCGGCTCTGACCCAGGCCTTCGAAGGCGCTGAGCTGAAGGGCAGCGAGTACGCGGCCGAAACCAGGATCAGCAAGGAGTCGGGCGGCCGCGAGCTCCGGCAGGCGGTCGAGTCCGGGCTCCTCCAGGTCGTCCGCTACCCGCAGGGGGAGGCCGGCTTCAGGGCCGCCCAGGGACTCCTTCGCGAGGTCGCCGAAGGCCTGGGGCAGCCCATCAACTCGAGCTCGCCGCTGACCCCGGAGACCATCATCGGAAGCCTGGCCGTAGGGCAGACCGAGGGCACCGTGACCGTCATGTTCACCGACGTCGAGGAGTCGACTCGCCTTCTGTCCACCCGCGGGTTCACCGAGTCTCACGAGATCATGAAGGCCTACGAGACCATCATCGACGAGAAGATCGGCGAACACGCCGGACGTCGCATCAAGGGTCTCGGCGACGGCTACATGATCAGCTTCGGCTCCGTGCGCCACGGCGTGGAGTGCGCGCTCGACATCCAGCAGGCGATCGCCGAGTACAGCAAGCAGAATCCCGAGCGGAAGCTGAAGATCCGGATCGGCCTCAACACCGGCGAGGTGGTCGAGGAGGCCGGCGACATCTTCGGCGCCGCGGTCAACGTAGCCGCTCGCGTGGCGGGCAAGGCTCGCGGTGGAGAGGTCCTCGTCTCGGAGGTCGTCCGCCAGCTGGTCGGTCCGGTCTCCGAGATCAAGTTCGACTATCGGGGACGCTACAAGCTCAAGGGGTTCCCCGACCGCTGGCGCCTCCACCAGGTCACGGCCGGAGAAAGGCGAGAGGCCACGCATGCCCTGCCCTCGGGCGACGGGTTCGTCGACCGCGAGCAGGAGCGCCTGGACGTCCGCATGGTGCTCGACCGGGCCGCGACCGGTACGGGCGGCATGGTGTTCCTCACCGGCGCCCCCGGGATCGGCATGTCGCGACTGGCGGCGGAGGTCGCCGCCGAAGCAGCGGCCAAGGGATGGCTGGTGTTCAGCGGGCGCTGCATCGAGCAGGACGGCCTGCCGTTCGCGCCCTTCCGCGAGGTGCTCGCCTCCGTGGTCGCGAAGACCACCGCCCGCGTCCTGCAGGAGCCGGCCGCCCAGGACGGACCGCTGCTGGCCAACCTGGTGCCCAACCTCCGCCAGAAGGTGCGCGGGATGCCGTCAGCGCCTGACCTCCCCGGGAACAAGCTTCGCGAGCACCTCTTCAAGGCGATCTTCGAGTTCCTCGCCGGCGTGCAGGGCCCGAAGCCGATGCTCATCGTGATCGACGACCTGCAGTTCGCCGACGACGCCACCGTCCTGCTCCTGCGGGACCTCGCGGAGCGGGTCAGCGGCGGTCGCATCGTGGTGCTGGGCACCTACTGGGACACCGAGCTCGACTCGGCGCGGCCGTTCACGAGCGTGCTGTCACGCCTCATCCGACGGCGCCGCGCCCAGCGGATCACCCTGGGCCCGCTCAACGACGCCGCGGTCGCAAAGATCGTGGCCGGCACCGCGGAGACCCCTTTGACGCCGGTCCAGCTCATGGGCATCCAGGCCGCCACCGAAGGCAACCCTCTGTTCGTCGAGCAGTCGGTCCTCTACATGGCCGAGTCCGAGAGCATGCTCGGAGGCACCGGACGTGCACAGGCAAGCTTCACGGAGGAGGACCTGGAGCTCGCCCAGAGCGTTCGCGGGCTGATCGGCCGGCGCATCGAACGGCTGAGCGAACCTGCCCAGCGCATGCTCGTCGCCGCCGCGGTCGTCGGCCGCGACTTCGACATCGGCCTTTTGGAGGCCTTCGGCGAGCTGTCCGGGCACGAGCTGCGCGACGCCCTGGAAGAGGCCACTCGCGGTCGCTTCCTGGTCAGCATCGGCTCGGTGCGGTACCGCTTCGCCCACGACCTGATCCGCCAGCGGGTCGTGGCGCCCCTGCCGCTGCCGCGACTGCAGGCATATCACCTGGCCGTGGCGGATACGCTCGAGCGTGTATACGGCAAGGCCGCGCAGCAGCACGCGGACGAGATCGGGTACCACCTCTACCAGGCTGGGACCGCGGCCGACCCCAGCCGTACCGCCCGCTTCCTCGCCCAGGCGGCAAGCAACGCCCTCACGGTGGGCGCCTTCGAAGAGGTGCAGCGGCTCATCGAGATAGCGCTCCTGCTCCTCCCGGCCGACCAGATGCGCGAGCGCGCCGATGCGCTGACGGCCCGCGGGCACGCCTTCTGGGGCCTTGGCCGCATCGACGACGCGAAGGCGGCTTGGAGAGGTGCGGTCCAGCGCTACGAGGAGCTCGATGACCCCAAGGGAGCTACCGCGATCCACTCGTGGCTGGCCGCCCTCGAGTCGCACAACGGGGAAGCCGTGGAGCCGCCGGAGGAATCCATCCCCGTGGCCGCCGTAGAGGCCGAAGAGCCAGCCTGAACCCGCATCAGCCGGTCAGCCGGCTCGCCGGAGGTTGTGGCTGGTACGCGGCGCTCCCGATGATTTCGGGCAGCTGGCCGCTGAAGGTAAGGGTATATGCCATCAGCCCACCCGTCGCCTCTGTTCGGAAGGTCGCCGCCTTGTTCACGGTGAGGCCCGCCGAGGGAGTGTAGATCACCCCGACCCAGGCCGAGTCCGCCGCGGCTCCCAACACGTTGCTGCACCCATTGGCCGGCGGGTAGGCGGCGCCCGGCTCGTAGACCATGAGCCAGTCGTACTGGTACCCGCTGAACAAGAAGTTGTCGGCCGCCGCCGTGGCGTTGAGACACCCGCCGCTGGGAATGTAGAACTCCACCGCCCCGGGCGTGATCGGACCGGGGCAGGTCGTGGGCGCGCCCACGATCGTGTCGCACTGGTTTTCATTGGCGCGGTCGCCCCCCGGTGGAGCGACGCGGGCGGGATTCTGGTTGGGCAGGTTGACCCGCAGCGGCGCGGACTCACCGGCCGGTGGATACGCGCCAGGGGTGTCCGCAAGGGCGAAAGGGTTGGGCGCAAAAAAAGAGCTCAGAACGGTCGAGTCGAAGGTCGCGGTCTCGTTGCCCAGGCTGCAACCGGTGCCACTGAACGCGGGACACCCCTCGGTGTCGTTGTTCTGGACCAAGCCTACGACCGACACGTTACCGGCGTAGCCGAATGGGCCGGCGCAGCCAGGATTCGGTGGTGGGTTGGCGTACACGTTGTACGACGTGGCCCCGGGTACATTGCTGATCTGAACCTCGATCACCTGGCCGGAAGTGGTGATCTGCACGGTCTTGCACACTGACGGCGCACTCTCCCGCTTGTCGGAGACGCCGGCATAGGTGTCTGTCCTGACCGAGGTCACCTCGATCGCCCAGGTGCCGGCCTTGAGAGGGTTGGGGGCGGTCAGCCCTGAGACCTGGACGGCCCCTGCGCACTTGACGCCGCCCGTGTTCCACATCTGGTTGGCCAGGACCGTGTTGTCGGTGGTCGATGGTTCACCAGGCGGTTTCAGCTGGTTGCTGACGAACCCTCCCGCGTTGGTGTAGCCAGCCTGCCAGTCGTAGACTCCGGGGCTCAGGAAGTAGCAGACGTTGGTGCTGAAATCGGGGTTGGCCGAATACATCCCGGGGGAGAGCACGACGCCGCTGCCCGGAAGTCCCAGGCTGACGCCCGTAATTGATGGCGGCGGAAATGCCGGGTCGGCGATGGGGTGACCCGAGTACGTGCCTCCAGCCACGTCGGGAGCTGTGCAGGGCGTCAGCGCGCCGCTCGGATAACAGGTGTTCGAGACCGCCCCGGGCACCGGTGACTGGCAGCGGTCGTAGATGTCGCCTGCAACCTGAACACTTGCTCCCCCGGTGATCGAGATCGACCCGTTCGACACGAGGTCGCCCATCACCGACAGGGTGCCACCACCGTTGATCGAGACGGCGCTGCCGGAAACCCCACCGCAACCGGCCGGACTCAACGCTGCCAGGGTCGGCGCGAACAGGAGGTTGTTGACCCTTGCGGTGGAGGTCGCCCCTATGGTCGGGTTGGCCCCGCCGCTCAGGATGCGCGCGAACTGCAGCTGGAGAGCGCGGGACCCGGTGATGGCGAACCGACTGCCCCCCGGCCCCATCGAGCTGACCGCCTCGGTGAGCGCCGTCCCGTCGGAAAACGTGCACGTGATCGTCAGCGGCGGCGCGCCATACCCGGGCGCGCAGGAAGGTGCGATGTAGAGCCGCATGTTGGCCCCGAAGATTGTGGCTGCAGCCTGCTCCGCCTGCGAGTAGCTGCCCGTCTGTTGAAGGGAGTCGCCGGCCGCCAGGGCTGCCGCGTCCACCGCGGCCTGGAGGTCGCGCCGCATCGCATAGGCTCTCGACCCGTCGATTGCGAGCGCAGCCATCCCGACCAGGAGGGCCAGCATGATGGCGATCAGGACGATCGCTTGCCCTTGCTGCCGAAGGCGATGTTGATGCCCGGCGGTCAACTCACCAACCGGGCGGCTGGTGGCACCGGACCGTAGTCGGCCGGGTCCCCGATGATCGTCGGCAGCTGACCCGTCATCGTGATCGTGTCAGCAATGATGCCGCCAAGCTCGTCAGTCCTGAACGTCGAAGCTTTTGAAATCGTGATCGAGGCCGAGGGCGTGTAGACGAGCCCTATGGAGGCCGAGTCGGTGGCCGCGCCGAGGAAGTTGCTGCACGTGTTGGCGGGCGGAGTGCTCGCACCGGGCTCGTAGATCATCAACCAGTCGTACTGATATCCGCTGAAAAAATAATTGTCTCCACCGGCGGTGTCGTTGATGCAGCTTCCGCTCGGCAGGTAGAACTCGGCAGCACCGGGAGTGACCGCGCTGGGGCAGGTCGTCCGGACGCCGCCGACCAGGTCGCACTGGTTTTCGTTCGCGCGGTCCCCTGCCGGCGGCGTGGCCCGGGCGGGGTTCTCGTTCGCCAGGTTGGCCCTCAGGGGCGCCGTCTCGCTCGACGGCGGATAAGAACCGGTCATCCCGGGCGGCGCCAGGGAGTTTGGCAGGAGCGAACCGAGGTCGGACCCATCGAGGGTGAGTGACTCGTTTCCGAGGCTGCACCCTGGTCCCGACAATACGGGGCAGTTTTTGAGGGAGTTGTTCTGGGGGGTAACCGTAACCGGGACCGTGAGCACGTCGGCCAGGCCGAAGGGCCCATTGCACGAGCCGCTCGGCGCGGCGTAGATGTTGTACGCGGTGGCGCCGGGAACGTTGCTGACCTGGATCTGGACGTTCGAGTTGGCGCCGTTAACAGAAACGGTCCGGCACATAGACGGCGCGCTCTCGCGCACGTACGGCAGGCCGTTATAGGTCGTGGTCCTGGTCGACGTCAGCACGAACGCCCACGTCCCGTTCGGGATGCGATCGGCTCCGGGCACCGCAACCGGAAGGAACGAGCCCGAGCAGTTGGCATCGACGTCCCAGAACTGGTGCTGCGCCGGCTTGGTGTTGTCGGACACGCGCGGCTCGTCGGGCGGCTTCAACTCGTTGGAGACGAAGGCGCCGTTGTTGGTGTAGCCGCCCTGCCACTCGTAGACACCCCCTCCGAGGAAGTAGCAGAGCCCGTTCGCGAACGCGGGATTGGAGGCATAGACCCCGGCCGAGATGACCACGTTGCTGCCCGGCTTGGGCTGGCCCCCCCCGGTAACTACCGGAAGAGGGTAGACCGGGTCGACCGCCTGGTAGCCGGACCGGGTCGCGCCCGCCACGTCGGGGTAGGTGCACGGCGTCGCGTTTCCGCTCGGGTAGCACTCGAGCACGACGCCAGGGACCGAGGCCTGGCACCGCGCGTAAACGTCGCCGGCGACCAGCGCCGTCGACGACCCGAGCGAGATCGACCCGTTCGAGACGATGTCTCCGACCACGGTCAGGGTGCCACCAGACGGCGCGGAGAATGCTGTGCCGGGCACGCCTCCACAGCCGGCTGAATCGAGCGCCTCGATGGTCGGGGAGTCGCGCAGGTTGTCCACCCCGCCGGATGATGTGGCGACGATCTTCGGCGGCGTCCCGCTCATCAGGATGCGACCGAACTGAAGCGCGAGCGTGCGGGCCGCGGTGAAGCTGAACTGCCCGCCTTGCGGACCCAAGTCGGAGGCGACATCCGTCAGCGTGCTCCCGTCCGAGTAAGTGCAGGTCACCGTGAAAGGCGTTGCGCCTGGTGTCCCATAGGGGGAGCACGACGGCAGGCCATAGAGTCGCGCATCGATGCCGAAGAGGTTGGATGCCGCCTGCTCCGCCGACGTGTAGCTGTTAGTTTGCTGAAATCGGTCCGCGGCGGCTAGCGCCGCTGCGTCCACGGATGACTGGAGATCGCGCCTTAGCGCATATGCCCTCGATCCATCGATCGCAAGGGCGGCCATCCCGACGACGACCGCCAGCATGACGGCGATCAAGACAATGGCCTGACCCCTCTGAGCGCGCCGGCTGGGTCTCCAACATCGCATGGCGGCTCAGTACTCCGTCCGGAAGATCGCCGCGGCTGTGATGACGATGTGGTTGGCTGTCGCCTGCGCGACCACGGGCGTGATGAGGACGAGGTTAAAGCGAAGGGTGACCTGGAGCTGGGCATTTCCCCCCGCGGGGTTGACGGCGCTGCACGATCCGCTCGCCGGGGCGGCATTCTCGCCTCCTGGCGCGTTGGGGAGTGGCGTCGTCTCGACCGTCGACGGCGGGTTCGGCTCCGTGACGTAGAGCCACGCGGTGTTCGCGGGAGGGGTCGCGGAGGTGATCGGCCCTTGGGGACAGGGCTCGGTGACAGGGACCCCGATCATCTGGGTCGTCACGGTGGCCAGCACGTCTGAGTTCCTCGGCAGCTGGTTCGACGCGCGCACCGCCGTGCGGGCCCCTTCTCGAGCCGCGTGGTTCAGCGTGTCGTAGTAGAAGATCGCGCGTCCGATGTCGACAATTCCGAAAAGGAGCAGGAGCAGGACCGGCGAGATCAAAGCGAACTCGATCAGGGCCTGCGAGCGCTGGCCGCCACCGCGCCTCATCCGCTGCCCTGCACGGTCATGTGCTCGTTGGCGGCAAGTCGGAACAGGCCGAACTGGCTGCTGATGATGGGCGTGAGCGGGCCGTATTCGTACAGCACGATCACATTGAGGTCGCGCTGGATCGGGTCGTAGCAGATGTAAAGCCAGGGCTGGTTCGAAGTCGAGGGATAGGCGGAGCTCGCGTACGGAGGGTTGTGGAACGCGTTGCCGGGGCATGAGGCCAGGCTGTCCGTCGTCAAATGCTTGAGCACAGATCCCGGGATGGAGATCGTGGCCAATTCGGTGTCCACCGCCGTCTGGATCTGGATGTCGTTCAGATACGGATGGGACTGGGTCGGGGCGTCGAACCAGACGCCGTGGCGGGCGCCCTCGCGTGCCGCGTTCGACAGCGCCTCGCTGATGAATTCCGCGCGGCCGATGTCCACGAGGCCGCCCACGAGCAGCAAAAGGACCACCGATGAGAGCGCGAACTCGACCATGGACTGGCCATGCTGGCCGGCTTTCGTACGTCGGTGGGTCGGGTAAGGGGGGCGCGGCACCGGGATATCTTGCCTATGATGGGTCGGCTGTGCGGAATTTGACCGGCCTTACGTCACGAAGGCCGTTCACTCTGCTGGGCATCCTGCTGGCCCTTCTCGTGATCGTGGCGTTCGTGCTGGTAGCTCTCAACGCCCAGCAGGCCGGCAGCAGTCCCCAGAAGACGATCGTGGTCACCACCAGGGACCTGCCGCCGCGGATCCCGATCGACGCAGGCTCGCTGGCTCTGAAAACCATCCCGGTCCCCGCCGATTACCCCCAGGTCTACTTCACGCAAATTCGGGACGTCGCCGGCACTATCCCGCTGGTGCCAATCCCCAGCGGCCAGGCGGTGACCTCCAACGACGTCGCCAAGCCAAACCAGGCCCTGGGGTCGCAGTCGGAATACCTGCCGATCCCGTCTGGATATGTCGCCATCACCATCCCGACCAGTGAGCAGCAGGGCGTGGCCAACTACATCCAGCCGGACGACTACATCTCCGTCATTGCCACGGTCTCGACCGGTCCCAAGGTCGCCGCCAAGACGATCTTCACCAACCTGCACGTGATCAGGGTCGGGGCGGCGGCATCCTCTTCTGCAGGCGGCACCTCCAGCGCGAGCAGCCTGACGGTAGTCGTCACGGAGTGCCAGGCCGAGATCATCACCTGGTTCCTGACCTACGCGTCTCTGAAGTATTCGCTCGAGTCGTACCACGACTATCTTCAGCCGGGCGCCCAGACGCCCGACCCCACGTGCCCGTCGGTCGCCGCCGCCAAGGGCGTCACCCTTCCGCTCATCCAGGCCGCATACCCGACCCTTTTCTAGGCAGCCGAAGGTGAACCTCCCGCCGCAAGTCATCGTCGCCGTTCCCATGGCGGCGGCCATCGCCGTCTTCTTCTGGAGCCTGGACCGCGTGCGCAAAGAGCACGTCAGCCGCCCGTCCGAGTCACAGTTGCCGAGGGCGACACCCCGGGAGCTCGTCGAGCGGCTGCTGCGGCCCGCGGCGGACACCCTGAGCCAGCGCAGAAGCGTGCAGGGCAAGCCGACGCTGACCGAGGAGCTCGCAAGGGCCGGCCTGAGCATCACGCCCTCCGAGTACTTGCTGATCCGCATCGGAGCGGTCGGCCTGGGCGCTCTCATCGGTTTGTTCCGCTTCGGGATCTCGGCCGGGCCGATCATCCTGGGGGCAGTCGGCTTCCTCGCGCCGCCGCTGGTCGTCGGCTTCCTCCAGCGCCGGCGTCAGACCCGGTTCAACGACCAGCTCGGCAGCATGCTCCAGCTGCTGTCCAACTCACTCAAGACTGGCTACGCAATCGACCGCGCCCTCGAGACCGTGGCCGCCAAATCGCAGCCGCCAGTCTCGACCGAGTTCGAGCGGGTGACGACCGAGATAACCCTCGGCACCTCGGTCGAGGACGCATTGAGCGCGCTTCTACTTCGCATCAACAGCCCCGACCTGGAGTTCATCGTCACCGCGATCCTGCTCCACGTTCGCGTCGGCGGCAACCTGGCCGAAGTCCTTGACACGATCTCGGACACGCTGCGAGACCGCCTGCAGACCAAGCGCGACATGAGCGTCCTGACCGCGCAGTCACGCGCTTCGGCGACGATCATCACGGGCCTGCCCATCCTGCTCGCCCTCGGCCTCTATATCTTCGTGCCGGGCTATTTCGCGCCGATGACGACCACCTTCGTCGGTTACGTCCTGCTGGGGATCGCGGCCCTGCTGGTCCTCATCGGCAACATCGTCATCCAACGCATGACCGCGCTGGAGAGCTGATGCTGCCCATCGCGCTTGCGGCGGGCATCATCTGCGGGGCCATCGTCGCCGCTTACTTCGTCGCCATCGACCAGATGCGGCGGACGGCGGCGGCCGTCAACGGCGGCTTCCTCGTGACTCCCCCACCACGCGGATTCGTCAAGCAGCTCGAGTCCATGGTGCGACCGTTCGCCACCCGGTTGACGCCTAGGTCCGCGGGACGCCTGCGCCAGAAGCTGAGCCGAGCCGGCGACCCTGGAGGGTTGACCCCGGCAGGATTCCAGGCGGTTCGTTACAGCCTCGCAGCGCTGCTTGCGATCGCCGGGCTCGGCGGCGGCCTGCTCATACCGAGCCCGTTGCCCGTGCTTTTGATGGCTCCGCTATCAGGTTTGGTCCTCGCAGCGATCGGCTACTTTGCGCCCAACCTGTGGCTCGAACAGCGAATCGCCCAGCGCCGGGTCCAGATCCAGCGCTCTCTGGCCGAGGCGACCGACCTGCTGACCCTCGTCGTCGAGTCGGGCATGAGCCTGGACGAGGGCCTGCTCAGCATCACCGAGCGTTTTCACAACGCCCTGGGCGACGAGATCGGCAA
>Ga0307372_10013376_pt1 | contig 10619 bp, 13 predicted proteins | sample OX1MG_FD_202533 | JGI IMG/M metagenome (GOLD analysis project Ga0307372, IMG submission 202533) | Soil microbial communities from Risofladan, Vaasa, Finland - OX-1 | ecosystem: Environmental > Terrestrial > Soil > Coastal area > Acid sulfate soil | place: Finland: Risofladan, Vaasa | collected... | reverse complement strand
CGCCTAGCCTATCTCGGCGTCGGCCCTCTCAGCGGTCGCCGAGCAGCTTGCGCGTCTCCCGGCCGAGATCGCGGGCCGTGCGCTCCGCCGCCTCGCGCGCCCCACCGAAGCCACCAGAGGAGGTGTTCGACCGATGACGAGCGCGCAGTAGCACGAGCGCGACGCCCGCGCCGCCGCCGGCCACGAGCGCCGCCGCCGGCCTGACCCAGTTGCGCGGGTCGCGCATCGCCGATAGCTCCCACTCCTGGAGCTCGTCGGCGGCCATCTCGGTGATGCTCTGCAGGGTGCTCTCCAGGCGCAGCGCCAGATCCTCGGGCGGCTCCACGGGCGCGAGCGCTTCGCGCAGCAGCCCCTCGAAGTTCGGCAGCGCCTCACTCATCGACGATCCCCTCCAACTGCTTGACGGCGCGGTGGATCAGAACCTTCGTGGCCCCGTCCGAGCGGCCCAGCGCACGGGCGATCTCGCGATTGTCCATGCCGAGCGCGAAGCGCATGATCAGCGCCTCGCGCCGATCCTCGGGCAGCCGCCGCACACCACTGAGCACGCGCGCCAGCTCCTCGCGCCCCTCGACCAGCTGCTCGGTCGTGTGCGGCGCCACGAGCGTGGTCGACTCGTCGATCGGCGTCGCCGGCTTGCGCGCGCGATCGCGATAGAGGTTGGCCGCCAGGTTGTGCGCGATCCGGATCAGCCACGGCCGCAACGGGCGTCCTCGCGATTCTCGTTGCGCACGTTCGAAGTGGCGGTAGGCCTGCAGGAAGGTCTGCTCGGTCAGGTCCTCGGCGTCGTGATGATTGCCGACGCGGTAGTAGGCATAGCTGTAGACGTCGCGCAGGTGCGCACGGTAGAGATCGGAGAACTCCGCGTCGAGCTGCGCCTTCGGCTTCTGACGCGACGGCTCGTCCGATTTCCCGGACTTCCCTGGATTCCCTGACTTCCCTGACTTCTGCTCGGCCTCGTCCACTCATCGCACCCTATCCCTCCGCCTTCCCACGTCCGTGCGTGCCGTGCACCTAGGCGGCGCGCGACATCTCGCGCTGTGGATCCCCGTGGATGAGCACCGAACCCGGAGCCTGGGCCTGGGCGCCGCCCAGCCACTCCCACTGCAGGCTCACGCATGCCCAGACGCGCTCGGTCACGCCGGCGGCGAGCGCCGGCGAGCAATCTTCGATCGTCGGGAACAGCAGCGGCCGGCCGACGCGGATGCGGACCTTACGCGGGCGGATGCGCCAGCCTCTGCGCACGGCGTCTGAGCCGATCACCGCGACCGGGGCCACCGGCGCGCCGGTCTCCAGCGCCAGTCGCCCGATGCCACGTTTCGGCGAACCGAGCGACCCCGGGCGTACGCGGGTGCCCTCGGGGAACACGACCACGCAGCCACCCCGCTCGAGGATCGCGCGGGCCGTATCCATCGCGTCCTTGTCGCCGGCGCCGCGGTCGACGGGGAAGGCGCCGAGCGCGTTCAGCGCCCACGCCTGCCAGCGCTTTTCGAACAGCTCGCGCTTGGCCATGTAGTAGACGGGACGGCGCACGAGCGTGCCGATCACGAAGGGGTCGAGGAAGCTGCGGTGGTTGGAGGCCAGTAGCAGCGGGCCCGTACGCGGCAGGTGCTCGCGGCCGATGCGCGCGAGGCGGAAATAGAGGAGGAAGAACGGGACCAGCACCGCGCGCAACCCCCAGTAGAGAAGTGGGTTGACACCGCTCCCGAGCGCGTGCTCGTGGAAGGAGCCGAGGTTTGCCCCCCGCTCGTCCTGTTGGGCTGGCGCGACACGCAGGTCGAGGTGCGGACGGTTCATGCCGGGGATACACCGTGCGGGGGCGCCCCGTTACAGTTGATCGGAGAGATGGGAATCGATTACGGAAGAACCGTTCGAGGAGCGATCGCCGGTGCTGTGGCCGCCGGCGTGTGGGCGGCGCAGATGCCGCTCGACAAGCGCGTCTTCAAATCGGACTTCGACGACATCGCGCTGCTCGGCAAGGGGCTGACACGCGGCGAGGCGTGGCCGGCCGCGGGCTGGGCGCTGCATCTGCAGAACGGAGCGCTGTTCGGCGCCGCCTACGCCAACATCGCGCCCCGCCTGCCGCTGCCGTCGTGGGCGCGCGGGCCGGTTGCGGCGAGCGCGGAGAACCTCCTCACCTGGCCGCTCACGGCCCTCACCGACCGGCTGCACCCGGCGCGCAAGGAGCTGCCGACGCTGCTCGCCAACCCGCGCGCCTTCGGTCAGTCCGCCTGGCGCCACCTGCTGTTCGGCATCCTGCTCGGGGAGTTCGAGCGGCGGTTGAACGCGCAGGAGCCGGTCGCGGCGCCGCCCGCACCGGCGACGACCGCCTCCAACAACGGTCACGGAACACTCGAGCACGCGATCCCCGTCGGCTGAGACTGAGCACCGGAGGCTGGGAGGCCAGACGCGGCGCCGGTAGGATGCGTGCACCACGCCGACGTAGCTCAGCTGGTAGAGCACCGCTCTTGTAAAGCGGATGTCGCCGGTTCGATCCCGGCCGTCGGCTCTCCCCGACGTATGGTCAATCCGGTCCTACCGGGCCTGCCCCTCTTCCCCCAGCGCCCGTCGCAGGACCTCATCGAAGGACAGCGGCTCGATCCCGAACGGGGCGGCGCCGGAGGGGTCGGTGACGACCGTCGCCGTCGTCAGCCCCTCCACGAGGGGGCGCGCGACGTTCGTGTCGACGGGAGTCACCAGCCCGAGCCAGAGCGAGGAGAGCCACGGGGTGACGAACGGAACCGGCAGCTTGCGCCGCGGGCGGATGCCCATCGCCACGGCCATGCGGTCGAGCATCGCCCCGTAGGAGAGCACGTCGGGTCCGCCGATCTGGACCTCGCGGCCGGCCGACTCGGTGACGTCGGGGGCCCGAGCGAGGTATGCGATCACGTCGTCGATCCCGATCGGCTGGGTGGCGGTCTGCAGCCACGATGGGGCGATCATCACCGGCAGGCGGCGGACGAGGTAGCGGAGGGTGCGGTAGGACTCGCTCTCCGCGCCGACTACCATCGCCGCGCGGAAATAGGTCAGCGGCGGGCCCTCCTCGGCGAGAATCCGGGCGGTCTGGTCGCGGCTCTGCAGATGCTTTGAAACGTTCTCGTCGCCGAGGCCACCGAGGTAGATCACGCGCTTGACGCCCTCGCGCTTGGCCATCCGCGCGAAGTTCAGCGCGCCTTCGTGCTCACGCTGCTCAAACCCCTTGCCGCCGGCCATCGCGTGGATCAGGAAGTAGGCGACGTCGATCTCGCCCCCGGCCCCCTCGAGGCTCGCCGCGTCGGTCACATCGCCCGTGCGCAGTTCGCAACCTTCGCGCTCGAGCTGCGATGCCCGTGCGGGATCTCGCACGAGGCAGCGAACGTTCACTCCCGAATGGGTCAGTGAGGAGCTGAGACGACCGCCGATGAATCCGGTCGCCCCTGTGACGAGCGTGCGCGTTGCGATCGATCCAGGTTAGCCCGCCTTGGCTCAGGCGGCCACCGCGCGCGCGTCGAGGTGCGCGCCGACCTTGCGCTTGACGCGCTGGAGCGCGTTGTCGACCGTCTTGGTATCGCACTCCAGGCGCTCGCCGACCTGCTCGTAGGAGTATCCGTCGAGGTACAGCCCCAGCACGCGGCTCTCGAGCTCGGAGAGCGCCGTCGAGAGGCAGCCGACGAGCGAGCGCAGCTCCTCGGAGGAGATCACCTGGTTGACGGGGTCGTGCACGCTTGGGCCGGGCAGCACCTGGTCAAGCGTCGGCACGTCGTCGCCGGCGCCCGCGGGCGTCGAGGAGAAGGAGACGTACTGGTTCAACGGCGTGTGCTTGTTGCGCGTCGCCGTCTTCACGGCGGTGATGATCTGGCGGGTGATACAGAGCTCCGCGAAGTTGCGAAAGCTCGACTCGCGGTCGAAGCGATAGTCGCGGATCGCCTTGTAGAGGCCGACCAGACCCTCCTGGATCAGGTCTTCGGAGTCGCCGCCCGCGAGGAAGTAGGAGGAGGCCTTCAAGCGGACGAAGCCGTGATAGCGCCTGACGAGACGGTCGTAGGCGTTGCGGTCCCCCTGCTTGGCGAGGACGATCAGAAAACTATCCTCGACCTTTACTTCAGAGTTACTGATACTGGAGATTCGTGCCACGAGCAGATCCTTTCTCAGGCTGCGTGCAGCCCGAATTTGCTCAGTGGCGCACTCCTCCCCTGGCGCCAAAGCTATGTTTGTCTAAGGCTTCTTCAACCTTAGGTTCAGCGTTATGTCGGGGCGGAGCCTCTCACAGTTGAGGAGCCTTGTCAAGAGGAGCTCGTGCGATCCTGCAAGATCTCGTACAAAATCGCCGACGCCGCCGCGCTCACGCCGAGCGACTCGACAGCCCCCAGCACCGGCAGCGCGATCAGCTCGTCGCAGGCCGCCGCGACCCGCGGGCGCAGACCGTGGCCCTCGCTGCCGAGCACGAGCACCACACCGCCGCCTCCGTAATCGGGCTTGTCGTAGGCGACCGGCGCACGAGCAGGCGGGCGCACACGTGGATCCTCGTCCGTGCGCTCGTCTCCGGAGCTCGCGGCGCTCGCGCCATAGCACCAGCATCCCCCCTTGCTTGCATCCGTGAGGAAGTCGGCGATGTTCCTCACCCGCGCGACCTTCAAGTGCTCGACCGCGCCCGCCGATGCCTTGCACACAGCCGGCGTGACCTCGACCGCGCGGCGCTCCGGGATCACCACGCCGGCGGCGCCCGCGCACTCCGCGGTACGGCAGATCGAGCCGAGGTTCTGTGGATCCTGCACCTGGTCGAGCGCCACGATCAGCGGGTCATCGTCGCCGGCCAGCAGCTCGTCGGCTGAGCAGTACGGGTACCCGCCCGCCTCGGCGCAGATGCCCTGGTGGGCAGGCGAGCCACAGCGGCGCTCGACCTCTTCGGCGGAGGCGCTCCTGACATCCACTCCCCGCAGCCATGACTCGTGCGCGACCCCCGCGGTGGCCCATACCTCGCCGACCGCGTGCTTGCGACGGCCACGCAGGGCCTCTCTGATTGGGTTTCGCCCGTAGAGGATCAACGGCCGGTGAGCGGCGTCAGCTCAAACCCACCGGCAACGTCCCTGACCTCCCAGCCCAGCTCTTCGATCTCCGCACGCAGGCGGTCGGCCCGATCGAAGTCTCGTGCCACGCGCGCCTGCTCTCTGTCCGCCGCTTTATTCGTGACCCCCGCGGGAGGGGTAGGCGTCGTGCGGTCGAGCAAGTATGCGAGTCCCAGCACGGACATCATCTCGCGCAGATCTCGCTCTCCCACCGGATCGTCGCGTCGATTTGCCTCGCGCACCCAATCGAACACCGCCGCCAGCGCCCGCGGGGTGTTGAAATCGTCGGCCAGCGCCTCGTAGAACCGATCGGCAATCGGCCGCATCTCAGGCGGTGAATCGCCCCCGGCCAGGCGGCGGGCCGTATCTCCGATGCGGCTCACGTTCGCCATGGCCTGCTCCAGTCCCGCCTCTGAATAAGCAAGCGGCTGGCGATAGTGCCCCGAGATCAGATACATGACGACCGTCTCCGCTCCGTACTGCCCGATCACCTCGTGCAGCGGCGCGATGTTGCCCGCGGACTTCGCCATCTTCTCGCCTGCTGTGAGCTGGATCATCCCGTTGTGCATCCAGATCCTCGCCAGCTCCTCTCCCCGTGCGGCGCGAGTCTGGGCGGCCTCGTTCTCGTGGTGGGGAAACAGCAGGTCCGAGCCGCCGCCGTGGATGTCGAAGCCGATCCCCAGCGCGTCCTCGGCCATCGCCGAGCACTCGATGTGCCAGCCCGGGCGACCCTCGCCCCAGGGCGCCTGCCACCATGTGTCCTCGCCCTCCTTGCGGCCCTTCCACAGCGCGAAGTCGAGCGGGTCCTCCTTGCGGGCGGAGCCCTCTTTGTCCTCGGGTGGGCGGGGTTCTAAATCCATCTCCTCGATCCGGCGGTGTGACAGAGACCCGTAACCGGAGTCCGAGCGCACTCGGAAGAAGACATCTCCATTGACCGCATAGGCATGCCCGGTGTCGATCAGCGTCTGGATGTACTCGACGATCGATCCAATCGTCTCCGACGCCAGCGGCTCGCGATCGGGACGGCCGAGTCCGAGCGCGTCGGTGTCGGCGAAGTAGCGCTCGGTCATCTCCCGCGCCAGCTCTTCGCTCGAGCGTGGGTGGGCGGGATTCGATCGACGGGCGGCATCGTAGATCTTGTCGTTCACGTCGGTGACGTTCACGACGAGCGTCGTCTCGTAGCCTTCATGTTCGAGAAAGCGCTTCAGGAGGCTGAAAACCACAAACGGCCGCGCGTTGCCGATGTGGATGCGGCTGTACACGGTCGGCCCACAGGCATAGATGCCGACCTTGCCGGGGTCGCGGGGCTGTAGCGGCAACAACTCGCCGCTGCGGGTGTCGTGCAGGCGGATCTCGCGCTTCATCGGCTCGCTCATCCACGCGCTACTACTACTACTACTACTACTCATCTCCGGTCCGCTCGCCGCCAGCCTGCCCGCCGGGCGGCCCCTCATTGAGGCTTGCAATCGCAAGCGCCGCCGCACCCTCGCCGCGACCCACGAACCCGATCCCCTCACCCGTTGTCGCCTTCACGTTCACGCGTCCCTCCTCCAACCCGAGCACCTGCGCCAGCCGCCCGCGGATCTCCTCGCGATGCGAACCGACCTTCGGACGCTCCATCACAACCGTGCAATCGACGTTCACGATTCCCAACCCCGCGGCACTCAGCTTCGCGACGACATCCTTCAGTAGTTCGATCGAATCGGCGTCGCGCCAACGCTCATCGGTGTCGGGGAAGTGCTCGCCGATGTCGCCCAGGCCGGCCGCGCCGAGCAGCGCGTCGATCACCGCATGGGTCAGCACATCCGCGTCGGAATGCCCCTCCAGCCCGAGCCCGCCGGGGATCTCCACGCCGCCCAGGACGAGACGACGCCCCTCAGCAAGGCGGTGCGAGTCATAGCCGATGCCCACAAGGCTCATGGGAGGGCCGGTGGGTGGGTTTTGATTCGGTCGGGGTCGATGCTCTCCAGGCGTCGCTCGCGTCGCTCGAACACGCACAGCTCGCCGACGCCCGCCGACGCGAGCAGCTCGAGCGCCTCGTCGTAGCCCGCGCCAACGTCCTCGGGGCGATGGGCGTCGCTGGAGAGCGCCACGGGCGACCCGGCTTCCAGGCACATCTCCAGGAACGCCGGCGCCGGGTAGAGCTCCTGCGCGCGCTTGCGCAGCCCCGCTGTCGAGACCTCGATCGCGATCCCCGACTCGGCGATCCCGTCGATCGCCAGCTCGTAGTAGCGGCGCAGGTCGCCCTCGGGCCGCGGGCGGTCGGGGTGAGCGGGACCCCACACCTTCACCAGGTCGGGATGCGCGAGGATGTCGAACAGACCGCTACGCGCCGCCTCACCCAGTGTCTCGAAGTAGCGCCGCCAGATCTCCTCGGGGCTGTGAGACTGACCGTGCCAGATCGAGTAGTCCTCCATGTCGACCGCCTCGTCGCGCACGAAGTGGACCGAGCCGATCACGTAGTCGAAGTCGCGCGCGTGCAGCAGGCTCGCCATGCGATCCTCGCCGCCGAGCACGAAATCCGCCTCGATCCCCAGCTTCAGGTCGGTCTGCTCGCGCACGAACTCGCAGTAGGCGTCGAGATCCTCGCGCGCGTTCGCCTGCCAGAACGGGTGCTTCCACACGTCGAGCGCCTGTTCGAAGCGGTAGACGTGCTCGGAGACCCCGAGCTCGGCGATCCCGCGCTCGCTCGCCGCGTCCCGGTAACCGGCGGCGTTCGCGGTCGTGAAGTACAGCTCGGCGGTTGTGCCGGGCTCGTCGGGGCGTAGGTGGACGTGGTAGTCGGTGAGCATTGGGCGATTCAACCAGGCCGCGAGGCCAGCAGCATCTCCGCGACGACGAGATCGTGTGGCGTGGTGATCTTCAGGTTCTCGCGCGTTGACTCGACAACGCCGACCCGGCCGCCCGCGCGTTCGATCAGCCAGGCGTCGTCGGTCGCCCGGGCGAGCACCTCATCGGACACATCCAACGCCTGCTTCAAAGTCCCGCGACGGAAGACCTGCGGGGTCTGCACCGCCCAGAGCTCGCTCCGATCGAGCGTCTCACGCACGACGCGATCGTCTCCTACGCGCTTGACCGTGTCGGTCACGGGCGCCGCGGCGATCACTCCCTCGAGCGTCTCGTCCGCTTCGAGCGCAGCGATCGTCGCCCGCGCAAGCTCGGCCGTCAGGAGCGGACGTGCGGCGTCGTGGACCAGCACGAGATCCCGGTCCCGCCCGCCCCCTGCCGCCGCGAGTGCGAGACGCACCGACTCCGAGCGCACCCTGCCGCCCCGGACGCCGCTCGTGCCCGCCGGCGCACCCGCGCCCGCCGGCAGGGCGACGACGATCTGCTCGATCGCGGGCACGGCACGGAGGGCGTCGACGCTCCACTGCAGCAGCGTGCGCCCCGCGAGCTCGACGAGCGCCTTGGGACCGTCCATCCCGAGACGCTCGCCGCTGCCCGCGGCAACGATCAGCGCAACAATCGCCAAGCCTCGCTACTCGGCCGCGGCTACGGCCATCTGGCTGGTGGCCGAGTTGGCGAGCAGCTCGTCGAGGTAGTTCTCGGCCTCTTCCTCGTCCTTGTCGAGCGCATACATCAGCTCGGACGCGAGGATCTTCTTCGAGCGCGTGAACATCTGCTTCTCGCCCGTCGAGAGGCCCTTCTCGGACTCGCGCAACGAGAGGTTGCGGACGACCTCGGCGAGCTCGTAGATGTCGCCCGTCTTGATCTTGTCGCGGTTGTGCTTGAAGCGCCGGTTCCAGTTCTTCGGCATCTCCGAGACCGTGTCGCGGAGCACGTCCAGCACCTTCTGCACGGTTTCCTCGTCGATCACCCTGCGCAGGCCGGCGATCGCGGCGTTCTCGGTCGGCACGCGCACGGTCATGTCGTTGTGCAGGATCTTGATCGTCAGATACTCGCGCGTCTCGCCGAGCATCTCCATCTCCTCCTTCTTCAGCACCTTGCCGGCGCCGTGATGGGGATAGACGACGTGGTCGCCGAGCTCGAACTCGATGTACTCGACTTCGCGAGTGACCTCGAGCTCCTCGATCAGCTCTACCTCTGCGGTTGCTTGTGGCGGAATGGTGTCCTCCTTCGTTGCGGCCGACCGTCGGACGGCCCGTGTCTCACTGCTGGGTCAAGTCTGTGTGCGTCTCTGCGTGCGTCTGTGTGCGTCTGTCTGCGTCCACCGGCATCGTCTGCGTCTGTGCCCGCGCCCGGGTCCTTCCTGCCTGCGTCACGTCTGCAGGTAGCGGTCCACGAGGTTGATCTCCTGCAACCTGCGCAGGCCCTCGCGGATGTCCTTCGCCCTGATCTCCCCCACGCCCTCGACCGCCTCGAGCTCGGCATCGGTGGCGGCCAACAGCTCGTCCAGGCCACCGAACTCGTGCACGATTCGCGTGACCGCCAGTCGCGGCAGCCGTGGGATGCGCCCGAGCACGCGGTAGCCGCGCGGCGAGACGGCGTAGTCGAGCGTGTTCAGCTTGCGGTCGTAGCCGAGCAGCTCGGCGAGCCGGCCGAAGTCGAGCAGGTCCTGGTGGACGAGCCGCCCGATCTCCTCCAGCGCCGCCGCGAACGCCTCGTCGGAGTCACCTGACAGGTAGTCGCGCACGAGCGCCGCCTTCTCGGCGGCGGTGCCGACCATCGTCTCCTCGAGCTGCATCTCGATCAGGCGGCCCTCCGAGCCCAGCTCGACGATATAGCGCTCGATCTCGACCGCCATCCGCGTCACGAGCTCCGAGCGCTGCATCACGGTCAGCACGTCGTGCAGCATCGACCCGCCCTCGAACTCCAGCGCCGTCAACCTCGTCGAAACCTGGTCCAGGCGCGTGCGGTACTTGTCGAGCGTCGCCAGCGCCTGGTTGGCCTTCGCGAGCACCACGGGGATGTCCTCGAGCACGTACTTCGTCCCGTCGACGTACACCGACACGACCTCGCGACGCTGGGAGACGGCGATCACGAGCGCCTCGGTCTGCTTGGACACGCGCTCTGCCGTGCGATGGCGGGTGCCCGTCTCGTGCGAGAGGATCGTCGGGTCGGGCATCAGCTGGACGTTCGCCATCGTGATCTTCGTCGCGTTCGCGTTGAGGATGATCGCGCCGTCCATCTTCGCCACCTGGTAGAGGAACGCGGGGGTGTAGTCGATATCGAGCTTGATCCCGCCCGAGTTCAGGAAACTGAGGTCTTCCGGCTCGCCGATCACGATCAGCCCACCGGTGTGCGAGTCGAGGATGCTCTCGATGCCCTCACGCAACGCCGTGCCGGGCGCGATCATCTCCAACGCCTTCATCAATCCCGGCTCCGGCCTCGCTTCTGTGTCGAAATCTTCACCGGATCGAAGGGGCACGGTGACCCATTTTAGGGCATTCCCCCTTTGTTAAGCCGCTCCCCGCCTGGATATCCGTCCATGCGGCGCAATCCGGCGCGAACCGGCCGCCGATCGCATGTGCGCGGGTCGGGAGCCTCGAGGCGCCCTGGTCAGGAGATCACGGCCAGCGGCCGCTGATCGCGCTCGCCGGCCGGCAGCGCCGCCCGCAGTGCGTCGCGCAGGGTGCCCACCTCGCGCGCGCCGGCGCCGCTGCCGGGGGGAGCGAT
>Ga0307372_10013374_pt1 | contig 10619 bp, 8 predicted proteins | sample OX1MG_FD_202533 | JGI IMG/M metagenome (GOLD analysis project Ga0307372, IMG submission 202533) | Soil microbial communities from Risofladan, Vaasa, Finland - OX-1 | ecosystem: Environmental > Terrestrial > Soil > Coastal area > Acid sulfate soil | place: Finland: Risofladan, Vaasa | collected... | reverse complement strand
CCGAAGAGCTGCATCGCGGAGTAACAATCGGCTCTTCGTTCCATCACCTGAACTGGAAGCGGGTCGAAGTAATTCTCGCCAACACCGCCGGGTACAGCGCATTTCTTCCCGACACCTTCAACACGCTGCACGCGGTAGACGGCGTCGTGATGCTGATCTCGCCGGGCGGCGATCTTAAAGTCGAATCTGAAAAAATCTGGGCGGCACTGAACGACTTGAAGCTGCCGCGAATCGCGTTCGTCTCGCGCCTGGACCGCGAGCATACGAGCTTCGACCGCGCGATGAAGGATCTCGAAAAAGGACTCGACGCCAAGCCGGTCGCGCTGACCTTGCCGATCGGAGAAGAAACCGCGTTTAACGGCGTGATCGACATCCTCGCAATGAAGGCGCTCATCTATTCCGACACCAGCGGCAAGCCGGTCGAACAGGAGCTCTCGGGTACGCAGAAGGATCGCGCCGAGAAGGCGCACGCCGCGATGTTCGACGTGGTGGCGGAGACCGACGACGCGCTGCTCGAGGAATATCTCGAGAAGGGCACGCTCCCGCTCGACAAGGTTATTCCCGCGCTCCATGCCGCCGTGACGGCGGCGAAGATCACTCCGGTATTCTGCGGTTCCGGCGCAAAGAATATAGGTGTGGCTCCGCTGCTCGACGCGATCACCTTGATGCTGCCGGCGCCGAACGAGCGTCCGCCCGTTGTCGCGCATTCTCCGACCTCGTCCGAGGAGCTGGCGCGCGCGGCGGATCCAGCGGCGCCATTCGCGGCGATGGTCTTCAAGACCGTGATCGATCCGTTCGCGGGCAAGCTTTCGATCTTCCGGGTCGTCTCGGGCACCGCGCGCAGCGACGCCACGGTGCTTAACTCGACCCGCGAGATCAAGGAACGCTTCGGCCAGCTCCTGCGACTTGAAGGAAAAAAACAGGCGCCGTTGACGATTGCCTTGCCGGGCGAGATCGTCGCGGTGGCGAAGCTCAAGGACACCGTGACCGGCGACACGCTGTGCGACGAAAAATCGCCGGTGCTGTTCGAGCCGCCGCCGCGCGCGCATGCGGTCATCTCGTTCGCGGTGCGGCCCAAGACCAAGTCCGACGAGGAGAAGGCCTCGGCTGCGCTGCACAAGCTGGTCGAAGAAGACACCGCGCTCGAAATGCATCGCGATCCGCAGAGCCACGAGATTATCCTGTCCGGCACCGGCCAGATGCATATCGAGGTCACGGTCGAAAAGCTCAAGCGAAAATTTAATGTAGAGGTTGAACTTCAAGCGCCGAAGGTTCCCTACCGCGAAACCATCAAGGGCCGCGCCGAGGCGCAAGGCAAGTACAAGCGCCAATCCGGCGGACGCGGCCAGTACGGCGATTGCTGGCTTAAGATCGAGCCATTGGCGCGCGGGGCAGGATTTGAGTTCGTCGATCAAATAGTCGGCGGCTCGATTCCGCGCAATTTCATTCCGTCGGTCGAGAAGGGCGTGCGCAACACCCTGGTCGACGGCTTTCTTGCGGGATTTCCGATCGTCGATGTGCGCGTGACGGTCTTCGACGGCAGCTACCACGACGTCGATTCCTCGGACATGGCGTTCCAGATCGCGGCCTCGATGGGCTTCAAGGCCACGATGGAAAAAGCGCGCCCGATAATTCTCGAGCCGATCGTGGCGATCGAGGTCGCGTGCCCCGACGAGTGCATGGGCGACGTGATCGGCGATCTGAATTCGCGCCGCGGAAAGGTGCTTGGGATGGATCGCAAGGGGCCGAGCCAGCTAATCAAGGCGACGGTGCCGATGTCGGAAATTCTCAAGTACGCGCCCGACCTGCGCTCGATCACCTCTGGACGCGGATCGTTCGAGCAGCATTTCGATCATTACGAGGAAGCGCCGCCACCGGTGGCCGAAAAGATAATCAAGGAGAACAAAGCCGCCCGCGAAGCCGCGGGTCCTCATCATGCGCACGTCTAGCGCCGCGGCCAAATGGCCGGTATTGCGAGGCCGCGCGGTGCTATACAATCTCGCTTGAGGAGAAGCCGAGCGGCCGGTATCTACCGGGGCTCGCTTTACGAGACGATGGCGGCAAAGATTGCGGCCCAGCCGCGCGATTCCGCCTTCCGGCGCACTGAACTCAAGCGGCGGCGGCGCGAGCTTGTTGCCGTTGGAATCGCCGCTGCGATTCTGGTTGCCTTCGTCTTCGCGCAAACCGAGCTGCCGCCGCTTTCGCGGCATACCTCGCTGGCCTCGAATCTGGCCGTCATCTCGCTCTTCAACCTGAGCTTCCTTCTGCTCGGGCTGCTGCTGTTCCTGGTCGGGAGAAATCTGGCCAAGGTTATTTTCGAACGCCGCCGCGGACTTATCGGCTCGAAATTCCAGGTGCGGCTGGTGGCGGGGTTTATCGCGGTCGCGCTGGTGCCGAGTGCGTTTCTGCTCTACGTCTCGGGCGTTTTCCTGAACGCAGATATCGGAAGCTGGTTCAATCCCGAGTACGAGCAGGTGCTCGACGACTCGCTCGAGATCGCAAAGACCTACTACCTGAACTCCGCCAACAATGCGGCGCACTTCGCGCGTGTGCTGGCAGAAGAGATTTCCTCCAGAAAGCTGCTCGCGCCCGCGGACCACGGGCATTTGCGGCATTTCATCGAACAGCGCCAGCAGGAATACAACCTCGGCACGATCGAGGTGTTCTCGGCCGACCGGAAACTCCTGCTGATCGCGCTCAGTCCCAAGGTCCCCACAGGGATCGGCGTTTCGCCAGACGCGCAAATCCTGCTCGAAACCTTGAAGGGGCAGGCGATGACTCGCACCGACCGCCTGGGCAGCTCGGACGTGATTCGCGGCACTGCGCCGATCTATACGACGCCTGAGACCGACACCGTCGTGGGCGCCGTAGTGGTCGATTACTATCTGCCCAAGAGCCTGGCCACACGCGCCGCGGGAATCTCGCGATCGGCGGAGGACTATTTTCAGCTGCGAATTCTGCGCGGACCGATCCTCAACAGCTATATTCTGGCGCTGGTGCTGATCGGCCTGGTGGTTGTGATGCTGGCGAGCTGGTTCGGGATGTATCTGGCGCGCGGAATTACCGGACCGATCAAGCGGCTGTTGCAGGGCACCCAGGCGATAGCGGCGGGCAATCTCGACTACACCATCGCGGGGATCCGCGACGACGAAATCGGCCAGCTAATCGAATCGTTCAACCAGATGACCGCCGACCTGCGCGGCTCGGCGGCCGAACTCGAACGGCGCCGGCGCTATACCGAAACCCTGCTCGAGAATGTCTCGGCCGGCGTGGTCGGGCTGGATCCCAAGGGAATTTTGACCACGATAAATCCTTGCGCGGAACGCTTGCTCGGCGTGAGCGCGCACGGCGTTATCGGATTGCATTACCGCCGCACGATGCAACCCGCGCTGTCGCGGGTGCTTGACGATCTGCTCGCCGTAGCCGCGGGTCCGAGCGAGGCGCGATCGACGGTCAAGCTCGAAGTCGCGGGCGCGGAAGCCGAGTTGATGCTCACGGCGAGTCCGCTTTCGGGCGGCGCGGGAGAAGCGCTCGGCTCGGTCTTGTTTTTCGAGGACGTGAGCCAGATCGCCAAGGTCGAGCGGATGGAAGCATGGCGCGAGGTCGCGCGGCGAATCGCGCACGAAATAAAAAATCCGCTTACTCCGATCCAGCTCTCCGCCGAGCGGATGCGCCGGCAGATGGTCGGGCGCAGCGACGGAACTCCCGACACTCCGCTGGTCGAAGAATGCACACGCACGATTATCGGCGAGGTCGAGGCGCTGAAGCATCTGGTCAACGAGTTTTCGGCTTTCGCGCGAATGCCGCATCTGACCCCGGTGCCGGGCGACCTGAACGCGCTGGTCGCCGACACGGTGGCGAACTTTCGCGCGGCGCATCCGGCGGTCGAGTTCAATACCAGCCTTGCCGCCGGCCTGCCGCAGATCATGATCGATCGAGAGGCCCTCAAGCGCGCGCTGGTGAACCTGCTCGACAACGCGGTCGGTGCGACCACCGCATTCGCGCGCAAAGGTGATAAGCCGAAGATCGATTTGCGCACCGCTATCCGCACTGACACTTCGATTTTGATTCTCGAGGTTGCCGACAATGGCCCCGGAATCGACCCACGCCTGCGCACGCGGATTTTCGAGCCCTACTTTTCGAGCAAGAAGGGCGGCACCGGACTTGGCCTTGCAATCGTGTCGGCGATCGTGACCGATCATCACGGCTTCGTGCGGGTAGTGGACAACCAGCCGCGTGGAAGTAGATTCATCATGGAATTTCCTATAAAAATGCAGCAATTCGCCAAGGCCGTCGGCTGAGGCGAACCTCGCCGCGAGCGGCCGTTCCGGTCAGCAGGAACTCGCGGCAATGCTGACTCACAACTTCCGCTGAATTCTACCAAGAGGAACGCATCGTGAACGAAACCGTGCTGGTGGTGGATGACGAGGAGCGGATCCGATCATCGATACGCGGGATATTGAGCGACGAAGGATTCCGGGTGGTGGACACGGGCGACGCGCCGGGCGTGATGGACTTGATTCATCGCGAAGCGCCCTCGATCGTGCTGCTCGACGTGTGGATGCCCGAGCTGGACGGGATCGAGCTTTTGCGCAGGATCAAGTCTGAACAGCCCGCGGTGCCGGTGATCATGATTTCCGGCCACGCGAATATTCAGAGCGCGGTCGCGGCGACCAAACTCGGCGCCGCGGATTTTATCCAGAAACCATTTTCGGTGGACGGCTTGCTCGCGTCGATTTCGCGCGCGCTCGACGGCGGCAGCGCGGCACCGCTAAGCGGCGATCGCGCAGTCGCGCCCTCAGGCGAACTTCCGTCCGCGCGGGAGCGCGTCAAACGCGGCGCGCTAGCGCAACGTACTATCGCGCGATCGATCGTCCTGGGCGGTCAGGGACTCCACACCGGCCTCAAGACCGGAGTGATCCTGCATCCGGCGCCGCCAGGATTCGGAATCGTTTTCTCCTCGCTCTCCGACGATATCGTGATCGAGGTTCGGGTCGAGAACGTGGTCGATACGGCGTACAACACCACGCTGGCTTCGGGCGGACGCTCGGTGCGCACGGTGGAGCATCTGATGTCGGCGCTGCACGCGTTTGGAATCACCAATCTGCTGGTCAAGACCGATGAGGAAGTGCCGGCGCTCGACGGCTCGGCGCTCGAATTTTGCAAGCATATAGAAGCGGCCGGGGTCGCCGATCAGGCCGCGCTCGCGGTGCCGATCCGGATCAATCAAAAAATTGTCATCGGAGAGGAGGGCGCGGGCCGCGAATTTATTGTAGTCGAGCCGGCCGATCACCTGATCATCGATTACTTTCTCGAGTATCCGAAACCGATCGGCAGCCAAAAGGTACATTTTGAATTGACCTCGCCCGAGGCATACACGAAAGAAATTGCCCCCGCGCGAACTTTTGGATCGGTGCGCGAGTTTCGCAAGCTCAACGAGATGGGCCTCGGCAGCGGAGCGCGGCTCGACAACGCGATCCTGGTTGACGAACAAAAAGTAGTGAACACCGCTCTGCGGTTTCCCGACGAGTTCGCGCGGCACAAGGTGCTGGATCTGATCGGCGACCTGTATCTGCTCGGACGGCCGATACTCGCGCACGTCACCGCCTCGAAGACTGGGCATAGCGATAACCTCGCGCTGGCCAAGGCGATCCGGAAGCTCTCGCAAAACTAGAATCGCAAGCGCTCTCTAAAACCTGGATGGAACTCAAAGGGAAAGTCGCGCTGGTTACAGGCGCGGGACGGCGCGTAGGACGCGCGATCGCCGTGGCGCTGGCGGAACGCGGCGCCGATATCGCCGTACACTACCGCAGCTCGAGCGCAGAGGCCGATGCGGTGACGCGCGAGATCACGGCGGCGGGCGCGCGCGCGAAATCGTTTCACGCCGATCTGGAAAGCGTCGCGCAGATCGAGGCGATGGTCGCGGCGATCATCGCGGGCTTCGGCCGAATCGACGTGCTGGTCAACTGCGCGTCGGTGTTCTATCGCAAGCCGATCGAGGAAGTGACCGAGCGCGACTGGGACATGAATCTGAACATCAACCTGAAGGCGCCGTTTTTTCTGGCCAAGTACGCGGGTGCGAGGATGCGCCAGCAGGGCGCCGGCAAGATCGTCAACATCGGCGATTGGGCCGGTATCCGTCCGTACAATAATTATTTGCCTTACACCGTTTCCAAGACTGGCGTGATCGGTCTGACGCGCTCGCTCGCCAAGGCGCTTGCTCCCGAAGTGCAGGTGAACTGCGTCGCGCTCGGCCCGGTGCTCGCGCCGGAGGATTACGGTCCCGACGAGATCACGCGGATGGTCGCGGGAACGCTGACCAAGAAGATGGGCTCGCCGCGCGACGTCGCCAACGCGATCTTGTTTTTGTGCGAGGGCACCGACTTCGCCACCGGCGCCACGATTGTGCTTGACGGTGGCCGTCTGATCGCGTGAGCGGCTTTCGCAGCTTTCATATCTCGCCGATCCGCGGCCGGGTCGCGGTGCTCGCCAGCGGCGGTCTCGATAGTTCGGTGCTGCTCGCGGATCTGGCTCGGCGCGGCCGCCGCGTCTTTCCGGTCTATGTGCGCGCGGGACTCGCCTGGGAACGGGCCGAACTGGCGGCACTCCGGAAATTTATCGCGGCGCTTGCGAGCTCGCGAATCGAGCGGCTGGCGCTGCTCGATCTTCCGACGACCGATGTCGCGCGCGGGCATTGGAGCGTCACCGGACGGGGGGTTCCCGGCTACCGCGCGAAAGTCGAATCCAACTATCTCGTCGGGCGCAACCTGAGCCTGATCGTCAAGGCCGCGATCTTCTGCGCGCACAACCGTGTCGGCGAAATCGCGATGGCGCCGCTCGAGTCGAATCCGTTTCCCGACGCGCGTCCGCAATTTTTTCGCGCGGTCGAGCGAGCGGTATTACTCGGCGTGGGGCTTCCGCTCAGGGTCCGCACTCCGTTCGCAGGGATGACGAAAGCGCAGGTGATAAGAAAGGGCAGGGCGCTGCGCCTCGATCTGACGCTTACCTGTGCACGTCCGCGCGGATTGATGCATTGCGGGCGATGCACCAAATGCGCGGAGCGCGCGCAGGGTTTCGCCGCCGCGCACGTTCCCGATCCAACGCACTATGCCCGCTGCCCAGGCTAGCCCGCGCGGAGATCGCGAAGAATGTCTCGAGTAATCGCGAGGTAGCGTCGGACCGTCTCCGCGGCGTGTCGCCGGATTGACCAATCGAGTTGCCGGACGATCATATGCGAAAGATATAGCGCCGAGGCTTCCGCACATGCGATTTCCCGCAGACGCTCCCACAGGCGCGCGCGTGCTTCCGGATCTTCGTACGAATAGAACAGCAGCGTCGCGAGGTCGAACGCGCGGTCGCCGGGGCGGCATCCTTCCCAATCGATGACGGCGCTAATGAGTTCGCCGTCAACCAGAATATTTTGCGTATTGAAATCGAAGTGCACCGCGTCGTGCGGCTCAAACCGCAGGCGCTCAACGCCGCGCGCGTAGTCTTGCATCTCGAATAGCATCGCGGCAGTTTCGGCCGAATGAGTTCTCAACGTGTCCAGCACGCACCATTCTTGAAACCCTTCTAATATGCTTTCAACCAGGTTCGACTGCCAGGCGCTTGAGACAGACGCGCCCGCGCCGGCCTGCATCTGGTTGAGTTCCAGAATCCGCGCCACGTAGCGCTCATCGAGGGTGTCCATCGAGCGGCCGGGCAGCGTCGGGCGAATCGCCCAACTGAGGCCCAGGTTGCTGCCAGTCAACAAGTAGGCCGCGACCGGATAGCCGCGACGCGCAAGTTCTCCGGTGATCGCGATAGCGTTGTCCAACCGGAACTCGTCGCCCGCGCCCCATTTCAAGACGTGCGCGCGCCCACTCTGATCGACAATGACCCGAGTCGCTCCAGACTCACCCGCGAGCGCCGCGTCCGCGATCCTAAAGCTGGTCGCGCGGGCGCGGTTAATGTCCGCGATCAACGCGGCGGAAGTTTCAGTCGGGGGCTTGCGCACCAGGCTCCGAGGGGGTGGCGGCGCCGGACGGCTTATGGAATTCAATCTTCGCTTTGCGCTGCAACTGCTCGAGAGTTTTTTTCACGACCGCGTCTTCGTTGAAATCGAGCAGCACCATCGCGATTTTCGGCTGCACTTCCTTCATCGTCGCAAAGTCTTCGCCCTGCCGCGCGGTCACCTTGATAAAGCTGTAGCCGAGGTTGGATTCGAAAATTTCCGTAAGATGCCCGACCGGGGTCGCAAAAACCGCTTTTTCTACCACCGGCGGCAACTGGCCCGGATGAAAGTACCCCAAGTCGCCGCCCTTGGCCGCGGATTGGCTGTCTTCCGAGTTTGCCTTGGCGAACGCGGCGAAGTCCTTTGCGTGCTGCGCCTCTTTGTAGAGTTTAAGAATTTTGTCGTGAGCGGCAGCCTTCTCCGCGACGGTCGCGTTATCGGGCAGCTTCAGCGCGATATGCGAGATTCGGACTTCACCCGGATCTTTAACGAACAGATCGCGATGCTGGTCGTAGTATTGCTTGATCTGCGCATCGGTCGGGCGGACTTTCGCAGCGCGGAATTCGTCGTCGAACATCTTTTCGATCATCATCGAGCCGCGCACCTCCGCCATGAGCTGCGGATCCGGCGCCGCGCCGGGCAGACTGTTCGCGCCCGCGCCGGAAATCTTGAACTCGCGCGCGCGTTCAGCGACCTCCACGTCGGAAAACGCGATCTTTCGGCGCGCGGCCTCGTCGATCAGAAGCTGACGATTGATCAGATTTTCGGTCGCGTCCTTGAAAACCGCTTTGGTCTCCTCGCTCGAAGTCGCGTTGATCATCTGCTTCTCGGTTCGCGCATAGTCGGTGATCTCTGCGGCGGTTATCGGATGGCCATCGACCGTGACCAGCACCGGGTCCTTCGGATCTGGCTTGACCAGCGGCAGAATTCCCAGGAAGCGCTGCTGCCAGTTAAGGTCCGCCCGGCCGAGTCCTCCGGTTCCAATGACCGGTGCCGATTGAGCGCGCAGACCGGGCGCGGTACAAAGAGCGACCGCGATCAAGAGCGCGGAGGGAATTGCTGCCCGAATCGCTACCCGGAGACGGGGGTTGCGCGGAATGATCATCACGGAACTTCTAACAGGCGCGCCCGGCCGGGTAAATGCACCCGCGGAGCGCCGGAATCTGACATGACGATTTCGGCGCAGGTGCGCCGGATGTGCGTCATCGTTGCGATTATCGCAAGCGTGCTGGCGCTCATCTCGGGAGTGATCCTGTTCTTCGTGATCGAGCCGCCGTTCCTGGCGTCGATCTTTCTCGCCTGCGGAGCGATCGCGATCATCTGCTTCGTCATCGCGGGCGTGGTCGGATACTACCGTCCCTGAGCCGCCGCGCGATGAGCAGGCTGCGGCGTCGCGGCGGGAGCGTACGCGGTCTTGCACGGCGCTCCGGGCGCGAAGAAATGCGCGGCCCGGCCCGGGTCGCGGCCGAGGAAAATCATGCTCGAGGATCGCGTGCCATAGTTGTCCAGATGCAGGCACAGCGAACTCGGCCTGCCGGTCCGTGGATCGGCTTCCGCGCTGTGGTCGGCGAGTAATCGCGCCAGCTCGGCGCGCATCATGGTAGGATCGCGGCGGAAATCCGCGCGCTCGCCAAGCTCGGCGAAGCGGCCATACCAGCGGCTGATCTTCGGGCACTCGAAGTCATCGATATTCTGGTTCGAGAGCATATGAAGTCCCGGCTTCAACTCGACCAGTTCTATTTCGCCGTTGCGGTTATACGCGACGAACGCCGCGTCGCGCGCGGCGATCAGCAGGTTGAACGGATTGTAGTTCGCGCCATTCTCGGCTGCCGCGAAGCGTGCTGCCTCCGCCACGGTCGAGCTGCGCAGCGCGTCGAGGCAGAGCAGTCCGCGCGAGCGCGCGCCAGAGTTGCCGCCATCGACCACAGGTCGATTGAGGAGACCGCACACGAGACCGTTCTCACTGAGACCGAGCCAAGTGCCTCCGGCGCGCAGATCTTTGCCGCCGACCACTTGTGGGTCGTCGTTCAGCACGGTCGGGTCCATCGCGGGGCGGTCGAGGAATTCGTCGCGATTAGCGGCGATAACGACCGGCCACTCGGGCGCAACTCGGTAATAGATCGCTAGCGTACACATACTGATTTCAAACTTGGCAGGTAACGGCGCGCCCGCACAAGAGGGTCGCGGCGCTGCGCGCAAAGCTGTCCTGATGCCGCCGAATGGAGCCTGATATATTAGCCTCATGAAGCCAGGTGAGCGATTCGACGTATGCCTCATCGGCGCCGGGATTATCGGCAGCTCGGTTGCGATGGCACTCGCGCGGCGCGGGCTCAAGACGCTCGCGGTTGATCTCGATTTGAGCGGGCGCCTGAGCTCGAGCGAGAAGAACGCCGGCGGCGTCCGTGCAACCTGGTGGCAGGCGGTCAATATCCGGTTGTGCCGTGCCTCGATCGAGTATTACGAGTCGATAGCGCGCGAGGTCGGCTTCCGGCAGAAGGGATATCTGTGGCTCCATGATTCGGCGACCTGGCCCGATGCGCTCGCGCACGTCGATTTGCAGCGCAGCCTGGGGCATCCGATCGAAACTCTGTCGGCTGCGGAGGTCGCGCGCCGAGTTCCGGAGATC
>Ga0307372_10013373_pt1 | contig 10620 bp, 7 predicted proteins | sample OX1MG_FD_202533 | JGI IMG/M metagenome (GOLD analysis project Ga0307372, IMG submission 202533) | Soil microbial communities from Risofladan, Vaasa, Finland - OX-1 | ecosystem: Environmental > Terrestrial > Soil > Coastal area > Acid sulfate soil | place: Finland: Risofladan, Vaasa | collected... | reverse complement strand
TGCCGAAGCCGACGTCACCACAGATGAGGCGGTCCATGGGCCGCGGTTGCTCCATGTCGGCTTTGACGTCGGCGATCGCCTTCAACTGATCGTCGGTTTCCACGAACCCGAACGCTGCCTCCATCTCCGCCTGCCATGGAGTATCGGGGCCGAACGCGAAGCCATCGACGGACAGACGGCGGCGGTAGAGGCGAACCAGTTCTTCGGCCACCTCGCCGGCCGCCTGCCGTGCCTTGGCCCGTGTGCGCTGCCAATCCGCGCCACCCATCTTTGAGAGCGTCGGGGCCTCCCCACCGCTGTACGCAGTGATCGCCTCAATTTGGTCCACCGGAAGATAGAGCCGGTCACTACCTCGATACTGCAGAATCAGGTAGTCCCGGGTCGTTCCCCCCATGGTCCGTGACGTGACGCCCTCAAACCTTGCTACGCCATGCTGCCGGTGCACGACAAAGCTCCCTACAGCGAGATCGTCGAAGAAGCCGTCAGTCGAGCGCGCCCGCGGACGGGCCCGCCGATGGGGCACGCGCCGGCCGGTCACATCTGTCTCCGAAAGCACCGCCACCCTGCAACCGGGGAGGATGAATCCGGTGTTGATCGATGCCACCACGACGGCCGCGCCAGCGTCGGCACTGGCCGCCCCAAGCACGGGAGCGTGCACGCCCTCTTGGGCCAAGGCAGCAGAGAGGTTCACAGCCCCCGGAGGGGTCGCGGCACACAGGGTGACCGAGTATCGGCTCTCGACCAGCTCGGTCACTTGACCGGCAAGCCGACTCGGATCGCCGGCGACCGGGTTGAATCCACGAACAGGCATCGCCATGGCCGAATGGCTGTCGGGCACGGTCGGCATGGATATGACTCCTGCCGCGCACTCCTGGAGCAACCGATCGAAGGGCAGGTGGAGTCGGGGGAAAGCCACCTTCGACTGCCCACTTGCACCCCAGGTCGAGGCCAGGGTCTCGGCCAGCGCCTCCTCCTCCTCGAGCAGCTGGACTGCCCGGTCCCGAATTCTCCGAGGCTCGCACAATACGACCTGGGCACGTGATGGGAGCAGATCAGGCAGCAGGATCTCTCGGGAAATGATGAAGGGCAACCAGGACTCCATCCCGTCGAAGTGCTCGCCCCGGGCCAGGCGCTGCCATTGTGATTCTCCCCAAGGTTGGGTCGTCGACAGTGCCTCGGCGGCTGCACGGACTTCTTTGTCGGGCTGGAGCTCTCGGCAGCCGAAGAACATTGCCGCACCGACCTCGTGCGACGAACGTTGGTCGTTCACGGAGAACTCCGTCAGCCGATCTACCTCATCACCCCACAGATCGATGCGGACGGGGACATCTGATGTCGACGGGAAGACGTCGACGATCCCGCCACGTACTGCGATCTCCCCGCGGTGCTCGACCTGGTGCTCACGGCGGTAGCCGATCGCCACCAGCTGCGTGATCAGATCTTCTTGGTTGACAACTTTCCCCTTGCGTACGCAGATGGGTGCCGCCACCTGCCCGCTGGCCAGGCGCTGCAACATGGCTCGGATGGGCGCCACGATCACCCTGGGACCCTGGGGTATTTGGTCCACGCTGTCCTCGCCGCCCAGGCTCCAAAGAACGGCCAGTCGGTGCCCCATCGTCTCGACCTCGGGACTCACCCGCTCGAACGGCAGGGTCTCCCAAGGCGGCAGCACCGCCACCGACCCTTTCAGGGCTCCTGCCACGTCACTTGCGTCTTGATTGGAGTCGCCAGGCACTCCGGTCAGGCAGGTCAGGTCATCGGCCAGACGTTCGGCGTCAACTGCGGTCGGCGTGACTACGACAATCGGCGATCGCTCTGTGAAGTTGGCCAGGGCGGCAACCACCACGGCTTGTGCAGCCTCAGGCACAGCCATTCGCGAATCGGCTGAACCCAACAGCACGGCAAGCGCCGGATCGACGCGGAGGAGCTCCGGAATCGCACGAAGGGTACCGGTGTCCAGGACAGTCAATGGATGGGTAGTTCGATTTGTACGGTCCGAATCGTCGACATGATCACCACCGTGGTCGAGAACGCCTGCAGTCGCCGTGAGAATGCAGCATTGTCCTGGTCACTCGTTCCAGACTATCGCTGGTTCCGGTGATATCCGGCGGCCGATCCGGCACTTGGCCTTTCACTCTTCGTGCCAGGAGAGCACCCATCTGGCGTCGCGTGTTACCTTGACTTGCTCAATGAACCGTGGTGTGGCGTGAGCTCGGGGGTGCCGGACTTGGTGCACATTCCCTCGGGATACGCTTTTCCTCGGGGGGTGATAAAGCGGTGCTTCCCGACGTTCACGGCATTGCTCCTTGCACTTTTGGTCTGTGTAGTCATACCGACCTCGCTCATTGCGATACGCATTGCGGAGAACCCTCGCGTATCCCCCATCGACGAGGCGGCACAATTCGACTACGTGAGTCGGATGGCCGATGCGAGCATGCCCCGCCTTGGCCAATACTTGCTTCCATCGACCCTCAAAATGATGTCGTGCACAGGAATGGCTCTGGAGTACCCGAGGTTGCCGCCCTGCCCGGGGACCAGGTCACCGAGGTCGTACCCGGGAGGTGGATACCAGTACGAGGCTCAGCAGCCGCCCTCCTACTACGCGATAACAGTCCCCTTCCGCTGGATCGGAGTACATCTCTTCGGCATGAGCAACCTGACGGCATCGCGAGCGCCGGGGGTGCTGTGGGTCTCTGCCGGCCTTCTTGCGTTGTGGATGGCCGGATGTCTTGCAGGAATCCCGAGAAGGCACCTCATCCCGGCGCTCCTCTTCCTGGCCACAGCGCCCGTCGCCATCTACCACGCCTCCATCGTCTCCAACGACATCCCCACCCTGTTCGCAGGGTCTGTTGTGGCCTTCCTCGGGGTACTGGCGTGGAGATCTCCCGGGCGCTGGACGGCACCGACAATGTTCGTTGCCGCGGCGATCGTCACTTCATTCAAGCTCAATGACGTCCTTGCCGTCTTGGTCGTCTCCTGCGTCCTCGCCATCGCCCATTGGACCGCACTGAGAGAAGAGGGGGACTCCCGTCAAGCCTCTGCTCGGCCATGGTTGCGGGAGTGGGGTCGTTCCGGGGGGATGCTTCTGGCCGGAGCGGCGCTCATGCTCCTGGCCTGGACCTTTATCGACACCCACCTCAACCTGGTTGATCCGAGGACATTCCAAGCTTTCAGTTCTCGACGCCAGGGGTCCATCGGATTCTCGCTCATTGCGCGCGAATCCATCGAAATGCTGAATCCATTGACCGGCTCATATCATCCGTTTCGCACCAATGCCGACGGATCGACCATCGGCTCTGCTCTCTCGCTGAAACTGCAGTCCGTCACGGCAACTCTCACGGAGTTGCTTTTCCTTTCCGGCGCATTGGCGGGGTTGGTCGTCAGGCCCCGAAAATGCCCGCACTGGTTAGGGGTTCTCTCTCTGGTTGTTCTCTATGTCGGGGGACTCGTCCTTGGCTTCGTGGTCTGGAGAACCTACAAGGATGATCCGGGCGTCACCGGACGTTACGGCCTTTGTGTGGCACCTCTCCTTGCTCTTGCGCTTGCTTCCAGCATCCGTCGCCGATGGGCCGTCTACGGTCTGTGGGTATTCTCGTTGGCCACCCTGGGACTCACGTACACCTACCTGCTGGCACCGTGACCTGACCTCAATCAGCGCGACGATTGCTTCCGACCAGGAATGCCCGGTAACCGCAGGCCGATCCACAGCCCAAACGTTGCTGCGTGTTACCGTGATTCGCTGCGCCCGGCGAGGATCGAGATGATGTCTGCAGACTCCACAGCTACCTCCTTGTCGACCGAGCACGGTACCCGCACCGGGCTCTTCCGGACGTGCTTCCCATCGTTCCCTGTATTGATCCTCGCGATCTTGGTGTGTGTGGTGGCTCCCATCTCGCTCATCTCCATTCATGTTCACGAGAACCCCCGGTTCTCCCCCATTGATGAGGCGGTGCAGTACGACTACGTGAACCGCGTCGCCGGCGGCAGCGTCCCTCGACTGGGCCAACTGTTGCTGCCGGCGTCGGTCCACGTGATCTCCTGCCGGGGCGTTGCCGCGAACGGGCCTCCCCTCAAGTGCCCCGGAACAGGCAAGCCGGACACCTACCCGGGAGGTCCCTACCAGTACGAGGCGCAACAGCCCCCGACCTACTACGCGGCCACAGTGCCACTTCGTTGGCTTGGTGTGCACGTGTTCGGCATGGACGGGGTGACAGCCGCTCGCACCACAGGAGGACTTTGGGTCGCGACTGCACTGCTCCTCTTGTGGATGACGGGCCGAATGCTGGGACTCCCGGTGAGGAAGATAGTTCCGCCGATTCTCCTTCTGGCCAGTGCCCCGACTGTCGTCTACCAGTCCTCCATAGTTTCGAACGATGCACCGGCACTGTTCGCGGGTGCTCTGGTTGCCTTTCTCGGCATTCTGGCTTGGAAGAGACCAGGACGATGGACATTTCCCACCCTGTTCGTGGGCGGAGTGCTGGTCACGTCCTTCAAGTTGGACGATGCGCTGTGCGTGGTGGTCGTGGCTGGAGTCCTCGGCATCGTCGGTTGGTCCGAGGTGAGGTCGCAATCTTCAGAGACGGTTCCGAAGTGGGGCACTTGGCTCAGCAATTGGACACCGACCGGTGGTGCGCTCGTCCTCGGGTGCACGGCCTGCGCCGTGGGGTGGATCATCGCCAACCGCGAATTGAGCCTGATCAATCCCAAGACACTGTCTTCGTTCGCGGCGCTCCGGACGGGGCCGGTTGGGTTGACCCTCATCGCCCGGGAATCGCTCTCCATGCTCAACCCTTTGGCGGGTAGCTATGCGCCATTCCGGACGAATGCAATAGGCACACCTGCCGGTACATTCGACTCCCTCAATCTTCAACCGATTACAGCCACCCTTACGGAATACCTATTCCTCGCCGTCGGTCTGACGGGAATCTTCGTCACGCCACGCCGATGGCCCCATTGGCTGGGTTTGCTCTCTCTTCTCGTCCTCTATGTAGGGGGAATCGTCCTCGGCTTCGGGGTCTGGCATACCTACAGTGCCGATCCATCGGTCGGTGGTCGGTACGGTCTGTGTGTGGCACCGCTCCTCGCTCTCGCCCTTGCCTCCATTGTGCGAAGTTGGGGAGCCGTGGTTGGTCTGTGGGTGTTCTCCATCGCCACAGTCGGACTCACGTACTTCTACCTGTTGGCTGCTTGAGTTGATGACGCCGTGCGGGCGCCCACGATCAATGGCTGAGTGAGGCCTCAATGATGAATTGGTAACCGAACATGGTGGGCCACACCGCCAGCATCAAGTGGTCCAGCAGTCGGAGCCATCTTCCTTTGGTATTGCTCACACCGAGGGCATCGAGCGGGAGCCCGACGACTTGAAGCCTGCGGATTGAGTATCCCTGCCGCTTGACCAGCCGACTGACGCTGCGTCGCGTGAAGAATCGAAGGTGCGTCCGGTCCAGGATGCCCCGCTGGTCATAATCGAACAAGCCGAATGTCATCCGAAATCTGGGGTACCAGTGGGCGATGTTCGGCACGCAGAAGATCGCCAGGCCATCAGGTGAGAGCACTTCCTTCACCTCGCTGAGGAATTTGGCCGGATCCATGAGGTGCTCAATGACGTCGGCGGCCAGGACCACATCGAACTCCTTGCCGACTTCGGGGGGAATGCCCCCGTTGAGGTCTGCCTTCACGAACATGCCGGTGCGCTCATGGACATTCTCGAGCTCGGTGACATCGACGCCCGCCACGAAGTGCCCCATCTCCTGCAGCTTCTCCGCCAGGAGGCCTCCCGAACAGCCGAGATCAAGGATCTTGCTCGGAGAACGCGTGCCGAGCATATTGAGTATCCGGCCGTGTGAGCTGTCCTCGCTGGTCTTCAATTCATATTCGTTCTTCAACGCGATGCGACTGCCGTCACCGAATCCGGCCTTGTGCAACCGATATGCGATCACATCCTTGGTCACATCCGCTGCATATCCGATTCCATCGACGTAACAGATTTCGTCGCCGTAGTAGGTGGGAATCGGTACCTCCACTATGCGCATCCCGGCATCGTGGAGTTGGATGATGATCTGGGTGTCGAAGTTGAAGCCGTTCGAATTTTGCTCGAACGGGATCTGCTCCAACGCCTTCACGCTGTAGGCGCGGTACCCGGAATGGAACTCCGAGAGCTCCGTACCGAGTGCGGCGTTCTCAAACCGGGACAGAATCCGGTTGCCGACGTACTTGTACAGCGGCATGCCGCCCTTGCGGGCCGCACCCTTGATCAGAATTCGAGAACCGAAGACGGCGTCCGCTTCTCCCTTGAGGATGGGGGCGACAATCTCTGGCAGCGATTCGGGGGCGTACTGCCCATCACCGTGCAACATGACAATAACGTCGAGCCCATGCTCTATGGCCATGTTGTAACCGGCCTTTTGATTTCCTCCGTACCCCAGGTTCGTTGTCTGCCGGATCAGCGTGATGGGCAGATCGGAGATCTGTTGGTAGCCCAGTCCGACCAGGTACGTCGAGTCCTGGCTGTGGTCATCGCTCACAATCACTTCCTCGATCTCACCGCGGATCTCACTCGGAATGCGGTCCAGAACCTTGGCGAGAGTGCCAGCTGCGTTGTAAGCGACAACCAGTACCCCGACCCTCTTTTTGGCGGCGGTTGCCATGAATCGACTCTCCAATTCTCCCAGGCGGGTTCCCTCACAATATCTGCTCGGGACCGGTGGACCGTGTTGGACCGGGCACAGCCTCCCCATGCAGGGGCGCCGCGCCGGAGCCCCAAACATGCAGCATGGCGGTCTCGCAGGCTGGTGGAGCGTTGCATCTGTCGCCGTCAGCTCGTGGTCGGCACCACGTCAATCCACGGTGCGACCAGGAACCCGCTGAGCACCAACCGGCGGGGAGAGCACCGCCCCCTGGTGATCCACATTTCCTTCACCGTGAGAATGTCCAGTGGCACGGCGTGGTTGCCGTTGGAGATGTTCACCACCCGCAGGATGACGTCCGGCATGTGGCCAGGACCTCGACCTCGGCGATGTGGGCCAGCACCAGGACGCGGTTGGCCAGAGTGTCCCAATGCGAAGGTGGTGAAGACAGGGTGTTTTCCTGTTTCCTCAGGGCAGCGAGTGGCACCACAGCATGGCCGCTTCGATCCCATCGGCTGCGATGTGCTCGACCGCCTCCGCTGCCGTCTGCACCGCCACTCCCAGCAGGTACTTGACCGACTTGGGAGGGCGCCCGAGCACGTGGTCGGCCCCCTCGGCGGCACTGGGCGGTTTGCCGACCCCTATGCGCACCCGCAGGAAATCAACCGAGTGCAGGTGGGACTGAATGGAGCGCAGACCATTGTGGCCGGCCAGGCCGCCGCCTGCCTTAATCCGCACCGTTCCCGGCGGGAGATCGAGCTCATCGTGCACGATGACGATGGAGGTGGGCTCGCTGATCCCGAAGCGCTTGACCAGGCCCCGCACCGCGGTGCCCGACTCGTTCATGTAGGTGGTGGGCACGGCCAGCGCAACCTTGCGGCCACCCACCTTGGCGAGACCTACCCTGGCCCGTAGGCCCTTCTCCACCCGCAGCGACGTCCCCGTCCGCTCCGCCAGGAGCCCGACGGCGTCGGCCCCGGCATTGTGCAGGGACCCTGCGAACTCGGAGCCGGGATTGCCCAGCCCGACGACCAGGAGATCCGCTGGGGCTCCCCGGCGTTCGGACCGGGGGAAGGGGTTGCGCAGGACCTAGCCCTCGGCGCCCGAAGGCTCCGCTGCCTCCGCGGTGGGCTCGGTCGGCGGGAGGCCCTCCTCTCCGGCCTCGGCCTCCCCCTCGACCTCCGCCTCCAGAATGACAACACGTGGGGGCTGGCCGATGGCGATCGCCGTCTCCGGGTCGACTTCGGTGGTCACGCCCGCCGGCAGCGACAGATCGGAGACACGCAACTGCGCTCCAATGATGAGATCGCTGATGTCGAGCTCCACCGAGGTCGGGATGTCCGCCGGGAGGGCCCGGATCGGCAAGGTGAACATCTGCTGGTCCACCAGGCCTTCGCCGTGGTGCACTTCGAGGGCCTCACCGATGAGGACAATGGACACGTCGGCGCTGATGACCTCGTCGCGCCGCACTATCTGGAAGTCGACGTGGGTCACGGTCTGGGCGATGGGGTGTCGCTGCATCTCGCGGGCCAGGGTGAGGTAGGTGGTCTTCCCGGTCTCCAGCGAGAGGAGCTGGTTGGCACCGGCCTCGCCGTTGAGGGCGATACGCAGCTCCCGAGCGGCCACGGCAACGGCGACCGGGTCGGTCCCGTGCCCGTAAATGACGCCGGGGATCTTCCCCTCACGCCGCAAGCGCCGCGTGGCACGCGAACCTAGGGAACGCCCTACCTCGGCGGCAAGGGTGACATCGGCCATAACGGATCTCCTCAAGACGGTGCAGAACGTTGGCGCGCGCCCGGCCCAGAGGCCTCCGGCGAACGGGCAACCATCGTAGCCGCCAACGTGGCCGGCCCACCAGCGGGGCCCTCAGACCAGATTGTCCCCGCCGAACAGCTCGGAGACCGAGGAGTCCTCGAAGACCGCGTCAATGGCATCGGCGATGATCTTGGAGACCGACAGCACCTCAAGCTTGTCGAAGTAGCGGTCCTCGGCCACCGGGAGGGTGTCGGTGACGATCACCCGTGAGACGGGAGCGGCTTTCAGGCGGTCGACGGCGGGGTCCGAGAACATGGCGTGGGTGGCCATGACCGAAATCTCCGAGGCACCGGCATCAGCCAGGAGCTCTGCCGCGGCGCAGATGGTGCCGGCAGTGTCGATCATGTCGTCAATGAGGACGCAATGCCGCCCCTCGACGTCCCCGATGACATGGCGCGCCTTGACCTCGTTGATGGTGCCTCTGGGTCGGGTCTTGTGGACCAGGGCCAGCTCGACACCGAGGTGCTGGCTGTAGCGCTCTGCCACCTTCACCCGGCCGGCATCCGGGGCCACCACCACGACATCGTTGCCGAAATTGTTCTTCATGTATGCCTCGAGCACGGGCGCCGCCGTGAGGTGGTCGAACGGCGTGTTGAAGAATCCCTGAATCTGGCCAGAGTGCAAGTCGACACTGACCACGCGGTCAGCACCGGCGGCAGAGAACATGTCGGCCACCAACTTGGCGGTGATGGGCTCGCGCCCGGTCGACTTGCGATCCTGGCGGGAGTAGCCGTAGTACGGGCAGACCGCAGTGATGCGCTTGGCCGACGCCCGTTTGGCGGCGTCAATCATGATGAGGTGCTCCATCAACGAGTCGTTCACGGGGCTGCTGTGGGTCTGCACAATGAAGACGTCACAGCCCCGGATGGAAATGTCGTATTTGCAGTGGATCTCGCCATTGGCGAATTCGCGGAGGTTGGCCTCACCGAGCTCGACTCCCAGGTGGGTCGCGATACTGAGCGCCAGGGCGGGGTGCGAACGACCTGAGACCAACTCAAGGCGGCGCCGCGGGATGAGCTCCACGTCTCCAACGCTACTTCCCCTGGACCCCCCCTGCCTCAGGTCAGAGACGCGTCAACCACCGTGTGGGGGGCCACCACCACCCCGGGACCCACCTCTGCGCCCGGCTGCAGCACGCAATATGGGCCGATGCGGGCGCCATCGCCCACGGTCGACCGGTCGCAGATGCTCTCGGTCACTACCGCGTGGTTCCCGACCGTGGTGTCAGTCAGGACGCAGTTCGGTCCGATCTCACTCCCCTCGCCCACCTCGCAATGGCCACGCAGGATCACCCCCGGGAGCAACGACACGTCGGTCGACAGGCTGACCTGGGCGTCCACATAGGTCCGCTCGGGATCCCACATGGTCACGCCACGGCGCATCCACCTTTCGTTTATCCGGTCGCGCAGCTCGGCTTCGGCCACGGCCAGCTGGGCCCGGTCGTTCACGCCCGCCGCCTCCATGGAGTCGGGCAGGATCAATGACCGCACCCTGTAGCCGGCGTTGAAGAGGACGCTCACCGCGTCGGTCAGGTAGTACTCACCTTGCGCGTTGGCCGGCGTCAGCCGGCGGAGGGCGGGCGCCAGGACACTGCGCCGGAAGCAGTAGATGGAGGTGCACACCTCCACAATTCCCTTCTCCTCCTCGGTGGCGTCCACCTCTTCGACGACGCGGCAGACCCCATCGTCCTTGCCGTGCACCACCCGCCCGTAACCACTCGGATCGTCCACCTCGGCCGTGAGGAGGGTGGCGCTGGCATCTTCCAACCGGTGGTGGCGCACCAGGGCCGCCAGTGTCTGGGGGCGCAGGAGGGGTGTGTCCCCCGGGAGCACGACCACGTCCTCCGTCTCCTCGTCGTCGTGGGGGAGGCCGGTCAGCCCGACCGCCAACGCGTCGCCGGTGCCCGCCTGGGACTCCTGCTCCACGAATTCGATCTCCATCGACTGGGGGGCGTGCTGGACCAGGGTCTTTGTGACCCAGTCGGCCCGATGGCCGACCACGACCACCACCCGGGTGACGTCGATCTCGGCCATGGCATCGAGCACGTGCAGGATCATGGGCCGGCCGCACAGGAGATGGAGCGGCTTGGGACGCTCTGAGCGCATGCGGGTTCCCTCGCCCGCTGCCAGGACCACGGCGGAAAGGCGGCGTTCGGGCATCGGGTCATTCTTAGCCCGTC
>Ga0307372_10013371_pt1 | contig 10620 bp, 8 predicted proteins | sample OX1MG_FD_202533 | JGI IMG/M metagenome (GOLD analysis project Ga0307372, IMG submission 202533) | Soil microbial communities from Risofladan, Vaasa, Finland - OX-1 | ecosystem: Environmental > Terrestrial > Soil > Coastal area > Acid sulfate soil | place: Finland: Risofladan, Vaasa | collected... | reverse complement strand
TAGTTCCCGCTTGACTCCTTCTGCGGCTTCGAGTTCCTGAACGTCCTGGCTCGGCTGTGTCACCTCGACGGGCTTCGCGTCATCGTGCGCCTTTAACTCGGCCCGACGTTGGTTAAGCTGCGCTTGAAGACCCTTCTTATGCTCCTCCATGAGTTCGTCTTCGAGCGTAACAATGGCAGAGTTCATACCGACTAGTTCAGCCGCTAGTTGAGCGATGTGTTCTTCCTTTTCGTTCGTAAGGTAGTCGATGAGATCGGGTAAAGCCTCTCTGCCAAGCCGTTCCGCATCGCTCACATGAGAAAAGATAACCTCCATCAGCTCACGGTCAAACTGCGTTTCGCCTGATTCCTTGAGCTCGGAGCAGATCTTCTCAAGATAGTTCTGGGGGATGTACTTGACGAGTTCGGGACCCGTCTCGTCAACGCTCTCGCTCAGCAATCGAGGAACTTCGAGACCAGAATGCCAGATGACCTTCGCACGGAACATGTCACCAAGCATCGTCTTCGAGGCCAAGAAACGATCCGCAGTCAAAAACGAGAAGTGCTCCGAGCTACGCGTGTCGCCCACAAGCGCGAAGATGTCGGCTAGCGCACTTTTGCCGCTGCCTTTGTTGCCGATGATGGCAACCAATCCGTGATTGAGAGGCACCTTGCCCGAAAACCAAATTTCTGTTCCCTTAGCTTGCGCTGTGCGTTCAAAGTCGACGGCGTTCATGTACTTTGTCTTGTTATTTCTGACGCGGGAGAGGAAGGGTGGCTCATTCCCAATATAGACGCGACTCTCTGGCTCGTGAAGCAACTGCCGGAGACCTTGAAACGTTGGGTCCGCCTTGATCCAGAGCTGCCGTCCTTCTGCGGGTTCAAAGAGATTCTCGTACGCGTGAGCGTCTGAGCCGTGGATACAAGCCTTCAGACTTTTGAATTCATTGATAAAGTCCCCAACCATTGGGTGCCTCTTTCCGAGGCCAAACTCTCGGGTTCCGGCGTTGCTTGAGAAAAGCATGTGAGCCTTCTGAATGAGGAGTTTCCGCGCCAGATGACCTTGTCCATCCCAACTGCACTCGGAAAGATCCTCGTCCGCCGGTAGCACCACGAGGTAGCGGTCTTTGAAGCGGGAGCGCTGATTCTCAAAAACCTCGGTAACCGTTTCGTGTGAGACCACAGCAGTCAGCATTCCAACATACAAGTCGCTCTGCCCTTGGAATGTCTTGTGCTGCTGCTTCAGCTTCTTGCCAAGGCCTTCCAAATTAGGGATCGTCAGTGACCAAGATTCATCCGGATGTCCGGGGTTGGATTCCGAGGTGAATTTGATCTCACGAAGGAAATGTTCCTCGATTACTTCGGTTGCAACATCATCCGAGAAGAGAATGTGGAAGTTGACGCGGCTGTCGCTGCCATCTGTACGCTTGATGATCACTGACGTCCGAAGCTCAATATTCGGGAGCAGTCGAATTTCTGTTGCCTTGGCCGCGTTGTCGGTTCCAAGGAGCTCTTCAAGACGCTTGCTAGCCTCGACAAGCGCACGGAGCTTCTTATATCCCTCTATCGAGAAATAGTCCGTTATTCCAATAACGGCGATTCCCTTTTCTATGGCTTTCTCGAACAAACGCTTTGCGTATTGGTCGAAGTCGCCGCCGAACCCGTTATTCAGAGCCGAGAAGGGAGTGTGGACCTGGAGATCCCATTTTCGCCATTCAGAGCCGCTAGGATATTTTGAATTGGGCATGGCTGTATTCGAGCAGTGCGAATTCCTCGTCCTTGCGTTTTGCAACTATGATCGGGAATGCCGCGGGGCCGACGATCTCCGAAAGAAACGACGGTTTCACGCCAATCTCCAGCGAATTGAGAACAGCGTCGTGAGCGAGACACGCTGCTGCAGTTTGCCCTCGATTTCGGCAATGAACTGGTCGCGCCGGCGGTCGATTTCATCCTGTGCATCGAAGAGAGCGCGGCGCTTGGCGTTTCGCTGAGACTCGAAAGCCTTGATTTGTTTCTGTCCGGCGAGTTTTTCCTCCAGAGTGGGGCCGGCGGCGCAAGCGCGCCGGGCTTCTTTAATCTGCCGGTCGAAATCCTTGATCTCGCGCTCAAGGCCCAGCTTCATGTCATCGGCCCAGCCATCCAGCTTATCCGCCTCCTGTTCAAAAAATCCGGCGTTGCGCTCGGAAATACGCCGCTCGATGGCGGCTTGTCCACTCTTGGTCTGCTCTTGCAGTGCCTCGGCAAAGGAGAGCGCGTCGATTTCCTTTACCACATGCGCGGGAAGCGAAAAGAGGCGGCGCGCCGCTTCTTCTTCGACTGCTTCTCCATCGTCGGTAACCGCAGCAAAAATCAGATAGTCCTCGGCCTGGTCCAGAGCCTCGACCGTGAGGATCGAAAGCGAAAGCTCGCCCGGCTTGCCAAGCAGCGGTTCGATCATGCTGATTTTGCCGTCGTGGCCGCTGTAATTGAACACGACCTCGGCGGGAGCGAGACGCCGCGTCTTCGCGCGCTCTACTATTCGTGAGGCGAGTGGATGGGTCAGGCGGTAGAGGTGCGCTTCGCCGGAGCGGCGAGGAAGTTCGTAAAGCCCGATGGGAACGTCAGGATCGAAAGGGCACGAGTTGAGCCGGAACGCGGAGTCGCTCAGGAATTCCGCATGACTGTCGAGTTCCTGGCGAGTGAGCTGCATGAGCATCCGCTCGTACCGATTCAGGTACTGGCGCGAGCTTTCGTCCCTGATTCTCAACTTCTCGCGGACTTCATCGTCGAAGTTCTCGAGAAGCTGCTGGCGCGTGTGAGCGATTGCCGCATCGAGGTCAACGCTGAGTTCGCGCTGAAGCTCATCGAAGGACGCGTCAATTTCCGCCGGAGTCCGGCAGCGTTGATAGATGTCGGCAATCCGCTTCTCGAAGTCCACGCCGGACTCGATGGCGCCGAGGACTTCATCACTGACGCCGAACACGCCCTCGAATAGCTGAAACTTCTCGGCCAGAAGCTGGAACACTCGTTGATCGGCGGCGTTGTGTTGGTTCAGAAAATTCACGACGACGACATCGTGCTGCTGACCGTAGCGATGGCAGCGGCCAATGCGCTGCTCGATGCGCTGGGGATTCCACGGCAGGTCATAGTTTACAACCAGCGAGCAAAACTGAAGGTTGATGCCCTCGGCGCCGGCCTCGGTGGCGATCATGATTCGACCCTTGTCGCGAAAGTAGTCAACGATCGCGGAGCGCAAATCGGCACTCCGCGATCCGGTGATACGGTCGGTACCCGCGTGCTGCTTCAGCCAGTCTGAATAAATCTGACGGGACCGTTCGTCGTTATTAGAGCCGTTGAAGAGGACGATTCCATCGCGCCACGGGCTATCGGCCAGCACACGCAGCAGATAGCTCTGAGTCCGCCGTGATTCCGTGAAAATGATCGCTTTTTCCGCGGCTCCGGTCGTTGCCGCCTTGGCGAATGCGACCTCGAGCGCCGTGAGTAGGGCTCTGCCCTTGGCATTGCGATCGATGGAAACAGCCAAATCGCGGAAGCTTTCGAGGTCGGCGATTTCCCTTTCGATCGCGGCCCGATCGTCACCCGAAAGAGCTTCCGGGATTTCTTCCGCAGGCCACTCGTCCGCAGTCTCGCCCAAGGCCTCGTAGTCCTGGTCGAGCTCGTCTTCCAATGGCTGCCGCGTTTCCTGCAATGGCTGCCGCGCGTCCTGCAATGTCCGTCGCGTGTCCTGCTGGCTGAGCCGCATTCTTAGCCGGCGACTGATCGATTCCAACGCGCCCGCGATCGCGAAGCTCGAAGAAGCGAGCAGCTTCCTTAACACCAACGTCATCAGGGAACGCTGACTGGCGGGGAGCGCCTGAAGGTTTTTACGCTGCAGGTATTCCGAGACCAGAGTGTAAAGACGGTCCTCTCCTTCTTCCGGTGTGAACGGCTGGACTATCGGCAAGCGCTTGGTGTAGCGGACGTACGGCAGCACCTGACGCCGCAGCGTTCTCTGGCAGATCGGCTTCAGGCGGGACTTGAGCGCCGCGAAAATTCCCGGATCGTTCAGATTGACAAATTGCTCACGGAAGCTTTTCAAGTCTCCGAAGACACGCTCATCGATACAGCTAACGAGGCCATACAATTCGAGAAGCGAGTTTTGAAGCGGAGTCGCCGTCAGCAGAAGTTTGGGTGCATCCTTGAGCGCCTGCTTGATGGTATTCGCGATGACGTTGGAGGGCTTGTAAACATTGCGCAGGCGGTGGGCTTCGTCGATAACGACCAAGTCCCATCGGATCGCGTTGATGTCGGCGGCTTTATTGCGCGCGAACTGGTACGAGCATATGACGATCTCGTCGCATTCGAATGGCCGCGGATTTCCTTTCTTGATCGCCTCGTTGTACGGCTTCGTCTCGAGGATTCGACACGGCAGAAAAAACTTTTCCTGCAGCTCCTGATGCCACTGTTTCCGGAGATTGGCCGGCGTGATGACCAGAACCCGGCGCCGCCGCTCCGCCCATCTTTGAGAAATGACAAGGCCCGCCTCGATGGTCTTTCCCAAGCCAACTTCGTCCGCCAGGATTCCGCCCTGGGATAGAGGGGAGCTGAACGCGAAGAGGGCAGCCTCAATCTGGTGCGGGTTCAGATCGACCTGAGCGTCCACCAGCGCGGCGGCGAGCTTCTCCGCGCTGTCGGATGCGCAGCGCTTGGTCAGCTCGTACGCGAAATACTTCGCGTGAAACGGCGTGAGGCTCTGACCCAACGCGGACCGATAATCTGCCTTCGTCGCGGCTTCCATTCCCCCAACTTGCCGCAACGGCTACGGGCCGTCATCGGATGTGACGATCTGTTCAAGCGCCGCTATCAGAGGCGGCAGATCATGATTCACGATCTGCCAAAGAATATCGAAGTCGACAGAATCATAGCCGTGGATCAGCCGATTGCGTAGCCCGACAATCTGACCCCAAGGTATCTGCGGATGCTGAGCGCGTTCGTCGTCCGGCGTTCTGCTCGCGGCTTCACCGACGATTTCCAGCAGGCGAACAAGGGCGAGGTTCAGCTTGCGATCGGTATCCAAGTTGTCGCGGGTCTTGCCGGCTGCCATCGCGACGGCTTCGCGCGCGTGATCGAGCATGTGCCGGAGCCGCACCGCGCTCTCATGGCGCGACATACTGAACCTCGGCGTCGGCGAGCGCTCGATCGCGGAAGTAGGTGCTCAGAAACCCCGCAGTGTTAAGATCAACCCTGCGACCGAAGATCTTCGACAACTCTTCCTGCATCGCGAAGAAATCGAGGCCCGGCACTTGGCCGGGTTCGAACTCGACGATCACGTCCACGTCGCTGTCTGGCCGGAAGTCGTCGCGGAGAACCGAACCGAAGAGCGCGAGCCGGCGAATATGATGCCGCCGGCAAAACTCTGCAACGCGGTCTTTGGGAATTTCTATCCTCGCGTGCGCCATCTCTGCACCGAATTCATTCGCTCTAACAAAACCTCGGAAGCGCAACAATTCAATTTATATCGCGGCCCGGCGCAAACTGCTCCGTCTCAACGATCGAGAATCACCGTAGCGGTTTCGCCTGTTGATCGCCATCATGGCGGGAGCGCCTGTTGCCTTAAATAGCACTGTTCCGCCGGTTCGCCCACGTTTGGGTGGTGTTGGGAAGGAGGTCGAAAATGCGGAAGCGAAAGGGAACAAGCCGTGGGGTCGCAAGCGAGGCGGGCCAGATTCTGAAACGATCGCGTTCGCGAAAGGTCAGGTCGATCGCAGGCGCGGCCCTCGCGGAGCGGAAACGCCGAACACGCCGAACAACTCGACGCTCGTGGTAGCATAAGCTGCCGTCCGTCGGCAGACCGCACCGCCGAGTCGGCCAATGTATACTCAAGCAGCGCGTTTGCGCCGCGGTGCAGCTATATATGCGGCAACGTCCTTCTGGCTTGCGCCCATGCGCAGAAGTGAGCGAACCATCATATCTTTAGCGACAGATGGATCGGCGGCCTCCACCTTCGCCACGCTCGATTGGCTGGACCGTTCGTCCGAAGTCTCTGAATACTCGATTTGATATGTACTGCACCGAGGTGTGAGGAGCTGAAAATTGCAGAATTTCAACGGATGAAGCCAGGCCTGCCGCTACTTGATCGACGACGAAATGTTTGGATGTACCACGCTCCTCTTGCTCCGAAGGGGTAGAGCTTCACGCGGCCTTGAATGAGCGCACGCGGATTTCGTCGGCGCGGCTGCGAGCCTGCCAAAGATCGTGGGCCATCTGCATGCCGAGCCACGTCTCCGGACTGGAGCCAAACGCCTTTGAGAGCCGGATCGCCATCTCGACCGATACACCGGCCCTTTCGTTGACGAGGTCGGACAGCGCCTGCCGCGTCACGCCCAAAGCTTTAGCGGCGTCGGTCACCGACAGGCTCAGAGGTTCGAGACACTGCCGCCGGATGAGGCCGCCCGGATGCGGTGGATTGTGCATAGCCATAGAGTTCGCCTTCTTAATGATAGTCCGCATAATCGAGATCGACAGCATGCCCGTCCTCGATGCGGAACGTTACCCGCCAATTCCCCGATACTGAAACGGCATAATGGCCTTTCAGCGCCCCTTTCAATTTTAATGCGTGGAGTCGAAAGCCCGGCAGGTCCATATCCTGAGCCGTCCGGCTCCGATCCAAGGCCGCAAGAATGTCGCGTAGTTTCCCGGCATGCTCCGGCGCCACGCGCTTGGCCGTTCGCCCATCGTACAGCGCCTTAAGACCGCGATGTTTGAACGACCGGATCACTCCGTAAGTCTGTAGCGTGTCGCTTGTCGGTTGTCAACCGGCGAAGGTCGACTTGATTATGCCTGATATATCGGTGATGATTAGGTTATAGCGTCGATATATCGGTATTCAGGGATTGGTATCATGGCAAAAGCTTCGCTTTCAAAATCGGGGATTCCCGGCGAGGTCGCCGCCGCGGTCCGGCAACTCGGCGAGCACTTGAGGACGGCGCGAATACGCCGCCATGAAAGTCAGGCTCACTTCGCGAGACGGCTCCTGGTTGCAACCTCCACCTTACAGCGAATGGAGGCCGGCGACCCCGGGATCAGTACCGCATCGTGGGCGACCGCGCTGTGGGCGCTCGGGATGCTGCCACAATTTCGTCGGCTGGCGCATCCGGATGACGACACGCTCGGGAAGGCGTTGGAGATCCGCCGCCTTCCGAAGTCGGTGAGAATGGCGAAAGGGGGCGCCCAAGATGAGTTCTAGCGCCTACGTCTGGATCTACCTTCCAGATCAGATTGATCCGGTAGTCGCGGGGCGGCTCGATTACGACGAAACTCCAGTGTCACTGATTTATTTGTTTCTGTATGGCAGGAGCTACCTGGATCGCCAAGCGGCAATTCCTTTGGATCCAGAGCGGCTTCCGTTGGAACGCGGGCGGAGATTCGAGTCGCCGGACCTGTATGGAATTTTAGGCGTCATTCGAGACGCCTCGCCTGATGACTGGGGGCGGCGCGTAATAGAAAAGCGGCTCGCCGTCACAGAGACGTCGGAACTCACGTATCTGCTGGAAGCCGGCGACGATCGCGCCGGAGCGCTCGGGTTTTCCGAACGTTCCGACCTTCCGCCAAATCGCGAGCCTCCGCCCGAGCGAACGGACCTCGCTACGTTGTTGGCTGCGGCCGCCGCCATTGAGGCCGGACAGCCGGTCGATCCCGCAGTTGTGATGCTGCTCAAGCATGGTTCGAGCCTCGGTGGAGCAAGGCCCAAAGCGACGATTCACATGGATGACGAGCTTTGGCTTGCCAAGTTTCCATCGGCGCAGGATCGTCTCGAGATTACCGCAATCGAGTACGCGACCCTGGCACTCGCGGCTCAGTGTGGAATCGAAACTCCCGAGCTCAAACTAATCGATGTAGGAAACCGAAAGGTGATGCTCACGCGGCGTTTCGATCGCGTCACGGCATCCAACGGCTTTGCCCGCATGCATTTTATGAGCGGACTCACCCTGCTCGGGCTTCGCGAAGATGAATCATCGAGGGGAAGCTACCCCGCCCTCGCGGACAGTCTTCGCAAGCTGGTCGAGGACTTCAAGCGCGACGGTGCGCAGCTATTCCGACGAATGATCTTCAACATGCTGGTCAGCAACGACGACGACCATCTGCGAAATCACGCCGTCATTTTCGACAAAGCCGGTTGGCGGCTGTCGCCGGCATACGATCTCATGCCCCATCCGCAGAGTTCCTACACCCGCATGCAGGGTATCGGCGTCAGTTCTCAGAGCCGCGAAGCAACCTTGAAGAACGCGCTGTCCGAAGCGGCGCGCTTCGGCCTGAAAGTGCAGCGCGCCACGGAGATCGCCATACAAGTGCGCGATCACGTACTGGAGTGGGAAGCCGTGTTTCGCGAAAGCGGAGTTTCGGCGACTGATATCGACGCTCTCAGAACAGCCTTCCTGCCGGAAAGCGTTGTCACCAGCTTTTCCCAAGCCGGCGCGCGTCAGAGCTTAGGGGCACGATCCGGGACAAAAACGGATGGACGCCGGTGAGTTGTAATCAGCAGGTTAGCATTCGGATGGATCTTCACGGATCCCGTATTGTCCACCATATCTGTGAACATGCGGAGTCCATGAATATCGCAAGCGTATCCGGCAAACTGATGAAGCTCGTGATGGCCGGAGTTTTGAGGGTTGCTTGCAAACATATAAGAGCGGCACTATGTACCTTGCAGGTTAATAGGCAGGGCGTGAAGCGGGCACTCAGGGAGAGCCGCTGATGTTTACTGCGGCGAGATTGACGAAATATCGGCTGACGAAGTCGTCCAGTTACTATTAGGAGGTCCAATGGGTACGCGCAGATTTTCGATGGGCGGCGACCTGCGATCTCCGGAACGCAACATTGATAATGATGCGCCACTAGGAATGCGCCAAGAAATCCTCGATGTTGCGTTTTCCATCGCCGAACATAGTAGCAGCAGACCGACACCTGATCTTATCTATCGTATCGTGAGCCAAACTCTAGGAATCGCGTCCTCAGGGAACCCTTACAGTGGCTTTCGCTACGCGGCGGGTCGGGATCTCAGGCAGGCGGAGTGGCCACGGGTATACGATGTCATTCTCCGTCTCGCATCGGAGTTCGATCAGGTCGGACGTTTTGAAGATTTTCAGCATGGAGTCAATCAGGCGCTGGCTGGCAATGGGGTTGTTTGGGATTTGTCGGACGACAGACGGCTGGCCCGTGTACTACCTCCGACTGTCTCACCGCAAGTAAGTGCGGCATTCGAAGAGCTCTCTGCGCTTGGTTTTGCGCCTGCCCTGCAGCTGCTTATCGCTGCGAGAGACGCTTACGATGATAGACCTCGACGGGATCGCGACGCGTGTTCTAACGGGTTCGACGCGCTTGAATCCGTGGCGAAGGAGAAGCACGGAATGCCCAACGCGACGTTCGGACAGGTGGTTGCGCATGTGGAGCAGAACCGAAGCCTGAACTCTCAAGTGGTTGGCGTCTTGAAGTCTATAAACGGGCTGCGAAACAACAACTTCGGCCACGGTATGACCACATCGTTCGGTCTGATTGGACCAGAGGTCGATTTTACCTACCTGGCATGTATCGCTGGCATTCTTCTCTTCGCCCGCATCCAGAGGTAGAGCGGTTCGGTTCCAAAGGAAATGCCGTTAGTGGGACTACGGCGAGCGGGACAAAGACGATCGGAAAGCGATTCACTCAGATCGTCATCAGGCCCGCTAATTTTCCAAGAGCTACCGCTCCAACCCGTCGCCCCGCTTGAGGAACCGATCTTTGCCGCGCGAGTGTTCCCTCTCTGCCTGGCAAACGAAATTCCTGACTTGGGGCGCGATGCCCTCGCGCTCCGCCACGCGCATGCGCCGGGTTTTTTGCGATTTCCTGGGATGCGCTCTTCATCTCCTCGCGCAGGGCGCCAGCCTGCGTCTCGGCAGCCGGATCAAAACCCGCTCGCCCGGCTACTCGGATAAATTCGTGCTGAGCCGCTTTGAAACGCGCGATCGGGTCGCACTCTGAGGTGTGCGCCTCGTCGCGTCCCGCATCGGTATCGCCGCCATCGAGGCCGCGGCGCTCGGCGTAATCGAGCGTCGTGTCCTTCATCCGCTCGCGTGACAGCCGCTGTTTGAGCGCCTGGAAGTCCCTGAAATCCTCGTGCCCGTCGTAGATTTCCGCTTGCTCCCGATGGCGGGTCATCGCGACGTACGCAAGATGGCTGTCCATTCCAGGCGTCGCCAGCACGAACGTACGCTCGGCTGTCGCGCCCTGGGCCTTGTGGATTGTCGCGGTGTAGCCATAATCGAGCGCGGAATAATCCGCGAGACGAAACTCGACTTCTAGCTTCTCCTTGGCGTCCAGTCGCACCGCGATTGACCTGGTTGTCACCTCGATGACGGTCGCGAGCGAGCCGTTCTTCACGGCGAGTTCCCGGTTGTTCTTGAGAAACATCACCCTGTCCCCGCGCGCGAGAATTCGCTCCGAGCGCTCGATCCGGTGCCGTCAGGCTGCATCACCTCGCGGCTGACCGCGACCCCGACATCGTTCCCAAGTCCAGATCGGGAAACCAACACGGTACCACTGCGAAAGGATCACGCGCTTTGCGGGCTGGTCGCGATCCGCAACGCTTCTTCGAGCCGGGCCCGCGTCTGCGACCGCAGTCGCCGTA
>Ga0307372_10013370_pt1 | contig 10620 bp, 8 predicted proteins | sample OX1MG_FD_202533 | JGI IMG/M metagenome (GOLD analysis project Ga0307372, IMG submission 202533) | Soil microbial communities from Risofladan, Vaasa, Finland - OX-1 | ecosystem: Environmental > Terrestrial > Soil > Coastal area > Acid sulfate soil | place: Finland: Risofladan, Vaasa | collected... | reverse complement strand
TGGCGGTGTACGTGCGGTAACGCATTCAGCCGACCAGTACTAATTTACCGTGCGGCTTGACCATATTATTTTTTAACCCTTCTTTTCATCGCTTGCCTGTCGTGCGCGCTCAAGTTTGTACACGGGCGCATGCAGGTAGCGGTGTACGGCGGTCCAGCGCTGCGGGGAGCACTCCTCGCGATCAGCACGGACCAAGCCACCCAACCACAGGCATCATGTATGTGCCTGGTGACCATAGCGGAGGGGTCCCACCCGTTCCCATCCCGAACACGGAAGTTAAGCCCTCCAGCGCCGATGGTACTGCCTTGTGATGAGGTGGGAGAGTAGGACGTTGCCAGGCATTTTTTTTGCCCGCAGGGCAAAAAAAGACCCGAAAGCCACGTCGCATCCTCGCGAGGTGGCGAGAGGGTGCCTGTCGGCAGGCATTTTTGTTTTTCCAACCCTCACTGGCCGGCGACACGCCTACGTGAGGCGGTGTGAGCTCGGGGTATCGCACGCGACGAGGTAGGTGGAAGCAGACGAAATAGGGGAGGGGTCATCCGGGCGACATTGACAGGTGGGGGCGCTCTCCTTACACTGCGGGGCAGCTCACACAGGGGGAGGCGCCGCCCAGATGGTGATCAACTTCATTGAACGGATCTACGTTAACAGCCCGGTTCATACGATCGATCAGCGACGGGTGGTCAAGTTTCTGAAGGGAACGAAGGAGCTTCCCGCAGGGAGCCACATCCTTGAGATTGGATGCGGGCGGGGAGTGGGAATGCGGCTTATCGTTGAGTCCTTCTTACCAACTCGTGCGGAAGCTCTCGACCTCGATCCTCGAATGGTGAAGCTTGCCGAACGACGGCTGCGTGGGATCGAGGGTACGGAGGTCGCATGCAGGGTCGCTGACGCGGAGAAGCTTCCGCAAGCGGACGGTTCCGTGGATGCTGTGTTCGACTTCGGGGTTCTCCACCACCTAGAGAACTGGCGGCTCGGGCTCGCGGAGGTTGCGCGGGTCCTGAAGCGACAGGGCCTCTTCTACATCGAGGAGTATTTCCCGCATCTCTACGCAAATGCTCTATTTGGGCGCCTGCTCGTTCATCCCAAAGAGGATCGATTCGAGGACGGCGTGTTTCGTGCGGCGCTTTCGGAAGCGGGGCTCCGGCTGCTCGACGGGGCACGCGTATCCTCATCGCGACTTCTCGGAGTTGCCGTCAAGCAGTAGGCGCGCGAACGCTATTCGGTTGACGCGATCGGTTTCTCCCTTCGTCCATCCAAGGGATGCGGCGCCTTGCCTTGCTGCCCCGTAGCGTTTGTTTCGTCGTCCTCCAGAGAGCTTCTCACCAACTCCACGCGGTTGCTATCGCCGGTCTTTCGATAGATGTTATGGACGTGCGTCTCAACCGTTCCAAGCGCAATTGGAAAAGTGTCGGCAATCTCTGGATTGCGGTAACCGAGCATCAGCGTGACCGTGACTTGCTTCTCTCGCGCGGTAATGCCGAACCTTGTCGCCGCCGAGTCAATCTGATTGTCTCGGCGCGCAACAACGGTACCCCCAACAAGGTCTCTAAAGCGGTCGAAATAGGGCATGAGAGTGACAACGAGACTCTCTGCCTCGAGGAAGCTATTCTCCACCCTCGCCTTTGTGCTCTCCGTCACGGCCTGTTGCCACGCTGATCGAATCGGCTCCGGATGGTCGAAGAGCGAGGCGAGATCAACCCTTTTCTGACCGTCTTGACTCCGTAGGAGCAACTCCGCGACGGCGCGATTGGATTTGACGACGCGCATTTGGCTGTCCACCAATACCACAGCTTCGTCCAAGGTCGTTAGGATATCTGGCTCCACCAGAGAGTAGTCAATCTGTATTAAGCGGTAGCGCGCGATGAGAAAGAGGGTTGCGGAATCCGACAAGATCAAGGCGAGAGCTGAGAATCGCCAGACGGGCGGCAGGAAGAGGTTCATGAAGATGTTTATGAAGAAGGCGGAGATGTACGTTAGCACGGGAATCAAGGCCAATTGTCGATAGCGTCGTGAAGTCGAGCGGTGGCGAGAGTAGATGATGAGGCCGACGAGGGCAATCTCGGCACCATAGGCCACCGCAACATAGACCAGGAACCAGCCGTGTTCCGCGGGCAGGCCCACGGTACCGAGCGGTGTGAAACGTACTGCTTGAATGAACGATTTGTCGATCAACACGAAGATGAAGAAGACGATCGAAGAAGCGCTCAAGGGGGCGAGAATGAGAGCCCGGGTGAGGCGTTTGGCCGGAATGCCGCACAGCGCTATGCCCAGATAGAGGAGGGCCGGGGGAAGGAATGTCCGTCCGAGGGCCGATACCCGATAGGCGGTCGCGAGAATCCGAAGTTTCCTACCTTCTAAGGTAGATCCATCGCGGCCATGCGGATATCGAGCGTTGGATAGATTTTGCGGATTTGGGCCGATTCGGCCCGGCGCTGGGGTGGGAGACGCGCGGGCCGGACCCTCGCCTTGAGCTTCAGGGCGATTTCTTCTATCTTGTTACTCATGCATGAAACACTCGGCGCGGGCGGTGCTGTGCGGAAGGCCGCCAGGGAACTGGCCTCAGGGGCGGCGGTGGACGGCAGGGCCCGCGCCGAAGCCTCAGGCGAGATCAGCTTCGAGACCGATCCCGAGACGCGTCTGCCGGTGGGCGTGAGTCGCTACTATGCGGCCCTTGCGCAAACCCGAGACCCCGATCGTGATCCGATCGCGGCGCAGTTCATACCGCGGCGAGAGGAGCTCGAGACTATCCCCTACGAATCGGGTGATCCCATCGGCGACCAACAATACCGGGTCACCGAGCGTCTCATCCATCATTACCACGACCGCGTTCTCCTTCTGGTGAACGATCGTTGCGCGACCTACTGTCGCCACTGCTTCCGCCGGCACTTCACCGGGCACGGAGGGGGACGACTCTCGGACGGGCAGCTGGAGGGGGCCTGCGCCTACCTCCGCGCAACCCCCGCGGTGAAGGAGATCCTCTTGTCGGGAGGAGATCCTCTCATGCTCTCCGACGAGGAGATCGTCCTCATCCTGCGAAGGCTCAAGGAGGTCGATCGCGACTACATCATTCGAATCTGCACGCGGATGCCGGTCGTGCTCCCCTCGCGGATCACCGAGGCGCTGGCCTCCGAGCTGCGAGAGTTCGACTCGCTGTGGGCCGTCATCCATACCAACCACCCGAGAGAGATCACTGCAGAGTTCCGCCTTTCCGTGCGGCGGCTCCTTGGCGCGGGCGTTCCCGTGCTCAATCAGGCGGTCCTGCTTCGCGGAGTCAACGACGATGCGGCGACGCTCGAGGAGCTTTTTCGCGGTCTGGTGCGGGCGGGGGTGAAGCCCTACTATCTCTTTCAGGGCGACCTGGCTGCGGGAACGCGACACTTCCGCGTCTCCATCGAGCGGGGGATCGAGATCATGCGTGAGCTTCGAGGCCGCCTCTCAGGTGTCGCTCTGCCGACCTATGCGGTTGATCTTCCCGGCGGGGCTGGAAAAGTTCCGATCGAGGCGGCGCTCCTACGAACGGAAGCGGAGGCCTATGTCTTTAGGGGATCCGACGGCGGTGAACATCGCTACCCCCGCGAGGTCGGGTGACGGGCGCCCCGGGGGGCGGGTGCAACCGGCGCTACGGCGAATCGGGGAGATTGTCCTTGAGCTCGTTCAGCCACACTACAGCCTCGGAGTCGCTCGGCGCTCGCCAATCCCCGCGAGGCGAAAGCGATCCCCCGGATCCCACCTTCGGAGCGTTGGGGATGCAGGAGCGCTTGAACTGGCTGGTCTGGAAGAAGCGCTGGAGGAAGAGCTCGAGCCACCGGGCGATGGTCGCGAGATCATACTCGTGGCGTCGCTCGTCGGGCATCGGTTCCGGCCATACCCCGGCCCTTCGATCGTGCCAGGCGTTGAAGGCAAGGTAGGCCACCTTGCTCGGGCGGAAGCCGAAGCGTGACACGTAGTACAGGTTGAAGTCCTGAAGCTCGTAGGGCCCTATCTTCGCCTCGGTGCTCTGGGCGGGGTTGGTCTGGGCTGCGGCGCCGTGGCTCTCGACCCCAGCAGGGACGAGCTCCGGCGAGATCTCGGTATCGAGGATGGAGGCGAGGACCCGGGAGGCGGCCTCATCGAGCTGCCGGCTGTCGATGACCCAGCGGATGATGTATTGAATGAGGGTCTTCGGGACCGAGGCATTCACATTGTAGTGCGACATGTGGTCGCCGACGCCGTAGGTGGCCCAGCCGAGAGCGAGCTCGCTCAAGTCGCCGGTTCCGACGACGAGCGCTCCCTTCTGGTTGGCGAGGCGGAAGAGGTGCGAGGTCCGCTCTCCCGCCTGAACGTTTTCGAAGGTGATGTCGTAGACGGGCTTACCCTCCGCGAAGGGGTGCTTAAGATCGCGGAACATCTGCATACAGGCCGGACGGATGTCGATTTCTTCGCCGCTCACGCCGAGCGCCTTCATGAGTGCGAGAGCGTTCGCTCGCGTCGTCGCGCTCGTGGCGAAACCGGGCATCGTGTAGGCAAGCACGTTTGTGCGGGGCAGCTTGAGGCGATCGGCAGTTCGTGCCGCGACGATAAGGGCATGCGTGGAGTCGAGCCCGCCCGATACCCCGACGACGACCTTTTCGATCCCGGTGTGGCTGAGGCGCTTGGAAAGCCCCTGTACTTGGATGTTGTAGGCCTCGTAGCAGCGCTCATCACGCTTGTGCGCATCATGAGGTACGTAGGGGAAACGCTGCAGAGTGCGCTTGAGGTCGGTCGTCCCCCCTGGAGCCTCGAAGGGAAAGCGCACGGTCCTGATTCGAGCGATCCGCTCGCGATGCTCTTCGACGCTGTCGGCAAAGCTGGTGAGGCGCATGCGATCCTGGACCAGCAACTCGAGATCCACGTCGGAGGTGAGGACTTGCTCGCCCACGGCAAAGCGCTCGGATTCGGCGAGAAGCTCGCCGTTCTCGTAGATGAGCGCGTGGCCGTCCCATGCGAGATCGGTTGTCGACTCCCCAAAGCCCGCCGCCGAATAGAGGTAGGCGGCGACGCAGCGGCCCGACTGGGTTGCGGCAAGAAGCTTGCGGTAGTCGGCCTTCCCGATGGTGATGTTGCTCGCCGAGAGGTTTGCGAGGACAGTCGCGCCGGCGAGCGCGGCGTATGAGCTCGGCGGGATTGGCGTCCACAGATCCTCGCAGATCTCGATGTGAAAGGTGAAGGAGGGCAGCGACTGAGCCTGGAAAAGAAGATCCGCCCCGAAGGGCACGACGCTGCCGAGCAGCTCCGCTTCCCCAGCCATCGCCGCCCGTGCGGGGGCGAACTGGCGCTTTTCGTAGAACTCACGGTAGCCGGGAAGATAGCTCTTGGGCGTGACACCGAGGATTCGACCTCGATACACCGCGACCCCGCAGTTGAAGAGCTTCTGCTCGATCCGCAAGGGAGCGCCTACGATCACGATCGGTGAAAGGTTCTTACTTGCCTCGATGAGCCGTTCGAGCGACGATAGGCTCGCCTCGATGAGGGCGTCCTGCTGAAAGAGATCATCGTTGCTGTAGGCCGAAAGCCCCATTTCCGGAAAAAGGGCGAGGGCTGCGTGGTCGGCTGAAGCAGTTTCGGCGAGTGCGATGGTCCTTTCGACGTTGAAAGTGGGGTCCGCCACCCGCACCTCGGGGGTGCAGACCGCGACGCGAAGAAATCCATGCGTATAGGGTGACAGGAACTCCCTCTTCTGCTTCATTGCAGAATGCTACCGACGCGCCATCCAGCTGTCAAGGCGAACCCCTTTCCGAGTATGGCCCGTGTCGGCCGCCCGACCCGCTTGACAGTTCAGTCCTTTCACGCCATTATCACTACTAAAATGATGGTTCAGGTAGTGTATCACGAAAGCGACTTCTTGTGTGGCTCCTTGGAAAGGGAGAGGGTCGCATGAAGCTGTCGACCCGCAGCACCTACGGCGTTCGCATGATGGCCCTGCTCGCTACGAGCCACGGCCGGGGACCGGTTCTTCTGAAGGAGGTCGCCGAGCGGGAACGGATCTCCGAGAAGTACCTCAGCCAGATCGTGATACCGCTGCGAAGCGCTGGTTTGCTCCGCTCGGTGCGAGGAGCGCACGGCGGCTACGCTCTGGCGCGGGAACCCGGACAGATAACTGTGCGGGAGATCGTCGAGGTCCTCGAAGGAGGGCTCGACCTGGTCGATCCGCAGGAGGAGCGAGACGAGCCGCCGCAGGCGACGGACAGGACCATCTCGAGGATGTGGAAGAGGCTCAGCGGCGAAATGGTGAGGACCCTCGATAGCATCACGCTCGGCGATATCGTGGTGCAGGCGAACGAGGACGCGCACACGCATGGCACGTACAGTATTTGATGATCGCCGCGGGCGATCGCCTCACGAGGCGGTCCTTCGCGGGAGGAGATGACATGAAAGTTGCAGCGAATATCACTGCACTGGTTGGCAACACGCCGCTGGTCAGGATAAACAAGCTTCCCGGCGCCGACAAGGCGACGGTGCTTGCGAAGCTCGAGTTCTTCAATCCCTGCTCGAGCGTTAAGGATCGAATTGCCCTCGCGATGGTCGAGGACGGAGAGCGGCGAGGGCTTATCACCAAGGACACGGTCATTATCGAGCCAACGAGCGGGAATACGGGCATTGGGCTCGCGTTCGTCTGCGCTCAGCGCGGCTACAAGCTGATTCTGACCATGCCGGAGAGCATGTCCGTCGAGCGGCGAAAGCTTCTGACCCGGTTGGGGGCGCAGATCGAGCTTACACCTGCTGAAAAGGGGATGACCGGCTCCATTGCCCGAGCGGAGGAGCTTCTCACCCAGCACCCGAAAAGCTATATGCCGCAGCAGTTCAAAAACCCGGCGAACCCAGAGATCCACCGCAAGACTACGGCGGACGAGATCTGGCGCGATACCGACGGAACCGTGGATATCTTCGTCGCGGGAGTCGGGACGGGAGGCACCCTGACCGGTGTCGGCGAGGTGCTGAAGAAGCGGAAGGCCCAGGTGCGCATCGTGGCGGTCGAGCCCACGGGCTCTCCGGTCCTGTCGGGAGAAAAGCCCGGCCCGCACCGAATCCAGGGGATTGGCGCTGGGTTTGTTCCCGATATTCTCAATCGGGGGGTTATCGACGAGATCGTCAAGGTCACAAACGAAGCCTCCTTCGAGATGAGTGAACGGCTTGCGCGGGAAGAGGGTATTCTCGCCGGAGTCTCGAGCGGTGCAGCAGTCCAGGCAGCGCTTGAGATTGCACGGCGGCAGGAAAATGCGGGAAAGACCATTGTGGTGGTTCTGCCGGACACGGGCGAGCGTTATCTCTCGCTCTTCTAGATTACCAAAAGGGGGAAGATCATGGCTACCGAAAACAAATATCGTTTTGAGACCGTTGCGATTCACGGGGGACACAAGCCGGATCCGGCAACGACCTCGCTTGCTACGCCGATCTATCGGACGACCGCCTATCAGTTTCATGACACGACGCACGCGGCGAACCTCTTTGCGCTGAAAGAGCTTGGGAATATCTACACGCGCATCATGAACCCGACCCAGGATGAGCTCGAAAGGCGGATGGCTGAGCTCGAAGGCGGCGCCGCTGCCCTGGCCCTTGCCTCCGGAACTGCGGCGATCTTCTACAGTATCATCAACGTCCTGCGGCAGGGCGACGAGTTCGTATCGGCGAACAACCTCTACGGCGGAACCTATACGATGTTTCACGACATCCTGCCGCAGTTCGGAATCACTGCTCGTTTCGTCGAGCCACTCAACCCCGACAACTTCAAGAAGACCATTAACGACAAGACCAAGGCTATCTTCATCGAGACGATCGGGAACCCGCTCTTGGAGGTGGTCGATTTCGAGGCAATCTCGAAGATCGCGAAGGAGGCGGGAATACCCCTCATCGTCGATTCCACCTTCACGCCTCCCTACCTGCTCCAGCCGATCGACCACGGCGCCGACATCGTCATCCACTCGCTCACGAAGTGGATCGGCGGTCACGGCACGGGAATCGGCGGTATCATCATTGACGCCGGCAGGTTCAACTGGAACCAGAAGAAGTTTCCGCTCTACGTCGAGCCCGACGAGAGCTATCACGGTCTGACCTGGGGGAAGGACCTCGGTCCGCTTCAGCCGATTGCGTTCACCCTTCGCGCACGGACCGTGCCGCTGCGCAACCTCGGTGCCGCCATCTCCCCGGACAACGCGTGGATCTTCCTCCAGGGAGTCGAGACGCTCGCGCTTCGCATGGAGCGCCACTGCACAAACGCCTTCGCGGTCGCGAAGTGGCTCGCCAAGCATCCGAACGTAGATTGGGTACGCTACCCCGGGCTCGAGGGCGATCCGGGTCATGCGAATGCGGCCAAGTACCTGAAGAAGGGCTTCGGCGGAATGGTAGTCTTCGGGATCAAGGGGGGCCGCGAGGCCGGCGCGAAGTTCATCGAGTCGCTCAAGCTCTTCGCCCATGTTGCGAACGTCGGCGACGCCAAGAGCCTTGCTATCCACTCCGCGAGCACGACCCACTCGCAGCTCTCCCCTGAGCAGCAGCGCGCGGTCGGGATCGGTCCCGAGTTGGTTCGTCTCTCGATTGGAATCGAGCACATCGACGACATAATCGCCGATCTCGATCAGGCCTTCCGCGCATAGTGCCGGCCGGGGCGCGGCGCCCGTCGCGCCCCATGCCCGACGCCCCGCGCAGAATCAAGGGCGGCGTCCTACGGGATCAGAACCACCTGGATGTCACAGACATTGGTATTGGTGGGGCCTGTGACCAGCAATCCGTCGACGGCCATGAAGAACCCGTTGGAGTCGTTTTCACGCAGGTAGTCGGGAATCGAGAGTGCCCCCTCATGGGCGCGCTTCGTGAGGTCGGCATCCGCGAAGGCTCCTGCGGCCTCCGTGGGGCCGTCCTCGCCGTCGGTTGAAAACGAGAGGAAGGAGGTTCGGCCGAGCCCTTGCGGATCCCCTGCCATCTCGAGCAGATAAGCGAGGGCCATTTCCTGATTGCGCCCGCCCCTACCGCTCCCGCGGAGCGTCACGGTCGTCTCTCCGCCGGCGAGGAGGCAGGCGGGCTTCGCGCAGGCAAGATCGAAAGCCGCAACGTCCTTCGCGATTGCTGCTAGCACCTTGGCGACCTCACGCGCCTCGCCGACGAGCCGGGAGGTGAGGACGGTCGCATGGTAGCCAAGACCTTCGGCCGATCGCCTCGCCGCTTCGAGAGCGAAGAGGTTCGTGCCTACGAGAACGTTGATGACGCGCGCGAACGGGGGAGTGCCGGGCTTTGGGGTTTCCGGGATCTCTCCGTGCCGGCCGGCGTGGAGAAGCCCGACAATCGAGGCGGGAAGCTCACTTTCGATGTCGAGATTCTCAACAATTGCGCATGCCTGTGCGTACGTGGTGGCATCGGGGGCGGTGGGCCCCGAGGCTATGATCTGGACATCATCGCCGACAACATCGGAGAGAATAAGGCTTAGGCTGGTCCCAGGGAAAAGGCGCTCGGCCAGCCTGCCTCCGGAAAGGCAGAGAAGATGCTTACGGATGCAGTTGATCTCCTGGATGGTGGCCCCACACGCGAGGAGGACTCGCGTCGCCGCCTGAATCTCGGCGAGGGTTATCGGATGGGTGGAACTCTCGATCGGGGAAGAGAGCAGGGCGGAGCCCCCTCCTGAGACGAGATTGATCACCAGGGTTTTTTCGTCTGCCTCGTCCGCGAGCGCGACAACCTCCGCGGCTGCTGCCATGCTCCTCTCGTCGGGTACCGGATGGCCTCCCTCGATTGAACGAATCCGGCGGAGGACGAGTCCATGCCCCGGCTTGATGACGATCAGTCCCGTGTCGATCCTATCTCCGAGGATCTCCTCGACCGCCTGCGCCATGGGGGCTGCCGCCTTGCCGGCACCGAGCACGAGAAGCCTCGAGAAGTTTGGAAGCGGTATCAGGTGATCCGATCGCTCCGTGGTGACGCGCAGCTGCCCATCCTCGATTCGTAGACACCGTCGCACCATGTGATAGGGATCGACCCGTTCCAGAGCCGCGGTCGCGATCTCGCGAAGATGGATTCTCCTGTCCACGATGCCTCCTCCCTCTGCCGCGCGCCGAGCCGTCGCGGGCCCATGCCGTGCGCTCGCGCTCAAGTATAGGTGCTACATGGCTCCGGTCAACGCCCGCGCGGGAGGGTGACCGGACTGAAGCAGTTCGTCCGCCTTTCTTTACGAGGGTGATTCTATCGTGTATGGTGAGGTGCCGGGAGGTAGCCTGATGCAGGACGTGCGCGTCGCGTTCTTCGATAGCAAGCCCTACGACATCAAATCATTCGAGTCCCTACGGCCCGAGGACTTTGTCTTCAAGTACTACCGTGAGCATCTCATCCCCGACACGGTCGGGCTCGCGGAAGGCCACAACGTCGTCTGCGTCTTCGTGAACGACCTGCTCAACGCTTCCGTCATCGAAAAGCTCCTGTCCTTCGGAGTCGAGCTCATCGCCCTCCGGTGCTCTGGATACAACAACGTCGACCTGAAAGCAGCCTACGGCCGCATCCATACCCTCCGGGTGCCAGCCTATTCCCCCCATGCCGTGGCAGAGCATGCGGTCGCCCTCATGCTGACGCTGAATCGCAAGACCCATAAGGCCTACAATCGAATCCGCGACAACAACT
>Ga0307372_10013367_pt1 | contig 10623 bp, 9 predicted proteins | sample OX1MG_FD_202533 | JGI IMG/M metagenome (GOLD analysis project Ga0307372, IMG submission 202533) | Soil microbial communities from Risofladan, Vaasa, Finland - OX-1 | ecosystem: Environmental > Terrestrial > Soil > Coastal area > Acid sulfate soil | place: Finland: Risofladan, Vaasa | collected... | reverse complement strand
GATGCAGCTCCGCCGCGGCCGTCCCGCTGGTGGTCAGGAGCACGGCCGGCACGCCGGTGCCTAGGCCCAGGCCCAACGCCACGAAGGCCGCCGATCGCTCATCGAGGCGCATGTGGACGGTGATGCCCGGATGGGCGGCCAGGGCGACGGCCAGGGGGGTGGAACGGGATCCCGGACACACCACCGCGTGGGCGACGCCGGCCCGGACCCACTCGTCGACCAGGGTGGCGGCGTAAGCGGCCTGTACGTCGGCGAAGCGCTCCCGCCCTTCGTCGTCGTGGCCGGAGGTCCCTCTCGGTACGCTCATCGACAGGTCCCCACATGACTCCGTCCGACATCCACGACACGCATCCGGGACCACGCCCGGCCGTCCGGCTGCATGCCGAGACCACGGGCAGCGGAGCGCGTCTGGTCCTGGCCCATGGTTTCACCCAGACCGGCCGGCTCTGGGGGCCCATGGCCGAAGACCTGGCCCGCGACCATCAGGTCGTGTCGGTCGACCTGCCCGGTCACGGCGGTTCGTCGGACGTGCGGGCCGATCTCCCCGCCGGAGCCCGGCTGCTGGTCGAGGTGGGTGGGTCCGGTACCTATCTCGGCTACTCGATGGGGGCGCGGTTCTGTCTCCATGCCGCCTTGTCGTTCCCGGACCGGGTCCGGTCGCTCATACTCATCTCCGGTACCGCAGGGATCGAGGACGACGGCCTCCGGCATGACCGCGTGATTGCCGATGAGGCCTTGGCTTCCGAGCTCGACCCTCCGCTCGAGGGTGAACGGGACCACGACGACCGCGAGCGCATCGACGCCTTCCTGCACCGGTGGCTCGATCGTCCGCTCTTTGCCGGCATCCCCGAAGGCGAGGTCGGTCTGGCCCAGCGGCGGGCCAACACCGCCGCCGGCCTGGCCTCGAGCTTGCGGCTGGCCGGGACGGGTACGCAGCGGCCTCTGTGGGACCAGCTGCCCCTCCTCGAGATGCCCGTGCTGGTCATCTCGGGCGTAGGCGACACCAAGTTCACGGTCCTCGGGGAGCGCATGGCGAGCACCATCGGAGAGAACGCAGTCCATGCCGTGGTGCCCGGTGTGGGCCACACGGCTCACCTGGAAGACCCGGACCGCGTGACCGAGTTGGTCCGGGCCCACCTCCCCGCCCCGTCCGACTAGGGACCCGGTCCCCGGGCCCCCCGGCGGCAGGAGGCTCCGAGCCCCCACCGTCGAGCCGGTCAGATCCACAATCCCACGGCCAACAGGACCCCGAAGGCCAGCTGCAGGCGTCCCGTGTCGGCCAGGACGGGCAGCAGCGCCCGCCCTTCCGCTCCGTCCGTCACCACCTGCATCGGGCGGTAGGCCAGGGGCAGCGCGGCCAGGGCCAGCAATGACCACGGGCGCCAGGCTACGACCGCCAACGCGCCGACGAAGGCCAGGACCAGGCAGCCGATGTACAGGCGTCCGCCCCACTGTCGACCGATGCGTACGGCCAGCGTGCGCTTGCCGGACCGGCGGTCGGAGGCAATGTCCCGCAGGTTGTTGGCCAACAGCAATCCCGTGGCCAGCAAGCCGACGGGCACCGATACCACCAGCGGGAGGAGAGCCAGATGCCCTGTCTGCACAAATGCCGATCCAGCCGTGGCCACCACGCCGAAGAAGACGAAGACGAACGCTTCGCCATAGCCGGCGTACCCGTAGGGACGTGGGCCACCGGTATAGAGCCATCCTGCGGCCAGACAGGGTGCGCCCACGGCCAGCACCCACCACGATGTGACCGCGGCCAGACCTAGGCCGACCACGCCGGCGAGGGCGAACGCGGCCAGCGCGGCCACCTTCACACTGCCCGGCGCGGCCAGCCCGGTGGCTACCAGTCGAACCGGGCCCACCCGCGCGTCGTCGGTACCCCTGATTCCATCGGAGTAGTCGTTGGCGTAGTTGGTGCCGATCTGGATGGCCAGGGCCACGACCAGCGCGCCGGCCGCTCGCCACCACAACAGGCCCGGGTGGAGCGGGCTGGACGCGGAGGCACGGTGGACGAAACCGGACTGACCGGCAAAGCCGCAGGCGGCCAGGGCCGTTCCCACCAGCACCGGGACCACGGCGGCGGGCAGCGTCCTCGGCCGGGCACCCAGCACCCAGCGCTTGATCGGCCCGGGCTCGCTCACCGGGGATCGGTCGGGCACGGCCGGTCAGGGTCGGCGGGGGAAGGGTGAGAAGTCCGGTTGCCGGCGCTGCTGATAGGCGTTACGTCCCTCCTGCCCCTCCTCGCTCATATAGAAGAGCATGGTGGCGTCCCCGGCCAGTTGTTGCAGCCCGGCCAGGCCATCGTCGGCGGCGTGCAGGCCCCCTTTGATCATCCGCAGGGCCATCGGGGAGAGCAAGAGCATCCGCCGGCACCAGGCCACGGTCTCGCGCTCCAGATCGCCGAGGGGCACGACCTCGTTGACCAGGCCCCAGTCGAGGGCGGTGGCCGCGTCGTACTGCCGGCAGAGGAACCACACCTCCTTGGCCCGCTTCAGCCCGATGGTGCGGGCCAGCAGGCTCGAGCCGTAGCCCCCGTCGAAGCTGCCCACCTTGGGTCCGGTCTGACCGAACCGGGCATTGTCGGCGGCGATAGTGAGGTCGCACACCAGGTGCAGGATGTGCCCCCCACCGATGGCATAGCCGGCCACCATGGCGATCACCGGCTTGGGCAAGCGCCGGATCTGTATCTGGAGGTCGAGGACGTTCAACCGGCCAATGCCCTGCTGGGCCACGGCATCGTCACCGATGTAGCCGTCGTCGCCCCGGATCGACTGGTCGCCACCCGAGCAGAAGGCGTCGGGCCCCTCGCCGGTCAGGATGATCGCCCCCACCGTCGAGTCGTCTCGGGCCAGGTTGAACGCCTCGGCCAGCTCGAAGAGAGTCTGGGGCCGGAAGGCATTGCGAACCTCGGGGCGGGCGATGGTGATCTTGGCCAGGCCTTCCGCCACGTCGTAGTGGATGTCCCGGTAGGCGCCCCGGCGCTCCCACGCCGGCATCGGCACCTGACGAAAGGGGTCCACCGGGTCTTCCGGCGGTCCGCTGATCACGGTGGCGGGAGCGGCGTCGACCCGCTCCGGCGTCCCATCTCCATCCCCAGCAACCATATGACCATTCACTCCTAGAGTCATCACTCGTACGATCCCTTAGGCTAACCCCATGCCCGAGCTGTTGGCACTCGACCTCCCTCCCGGACCCCTGTTCGTGCAAGCCCTGTGCTCGGCTTGGGAGTCGGGGGACGCCGTGCTCCCCCTCGACCCCCGGCTGCCCGGCCCGGCCGTCGAGCGGCTGATCGACGCCCTTCGGCCCTCGCGAGTGGTCTCGCCCCAAGGAACTCAGGCGCTGCCCGGCGGGGGCATCCCCACCGAGTCGGGCGATGCCCTGGTCGTGGCGACCAGCGGTACCACCGGGGAGCCCAAGGGTGTGATCCTGACCGCTGATGCCGTGCGGGCGTCGGCCATAGCCACCTCGCGACGGCTGGCCGTCGATCCTGAGCAGGACCGCTGGCTGGCCTGCCTCCCCTTCGCCCATATCGGCGGGCTCTCCGTGGTCACCCGGGCCCTGGCGACGGGCACGCCCTATCGGATCCACGAGCGGTTCGACGCCCGACGGGTGGAGGACGAGGCCCGGTCGGGCACCACCATGGTCTCCCTGGTGGCCACGGCCCTGGGCCGAACCGACACGTCGGGCTACCGGGTAGTCCTGCTGGGCGGGGCCGCTCCTCCCCGTGCCCTACCCGAGAACGTCGTCATCACCTACGGGATGACCGAGACCGGCTCGGGTCTGGTCTACGACGGGGTCCCCCTCGAGGGGGTCGAGGTCAGGCTGGGGGACGGCACGCTCGGAGCGAGCGGGGAGGTCCTGGTCCGCGGGCCCATGCTGGCCCGGGCCTATCGCGACGGGCACGATCCGAAGCTGTCCGGGGGATGGCTGCCCACCGGAGACGGCGGATCCTTCGGGCCCGATGGCCGCCTGGTCGTGCACGGTCGCATGGCCGAGGTCATCGTCTCCGGGGCGGAGAAGGTGTGGCCGGTGGCCGTCGAGCACGCCCTGTCCGGCCACCCAGGGGTGGCCGAGGTGGCCGTATGGAAGCGGCCCGATCCCGAATGGGGGGAGCGGGTGGTGGCCTGGGTCGTCCCCACCGACCCGGCCGCGCCGCCGGCCATGGGCGAGCTCAGAGAGGCGGTGGCCGCCCAGGTGGCGCCGTGGGCGGCACCCAAGGAGCTCGTGGTGGTGGCCGAGCTACCCAGGACATCCGGCGGAAAGGTGCGCCGAGCCGACCTGACCTGACCCGATCAGCCCACGCCCCCGCTGGGCATGCTGAGCGCACCCCCGTCGATGACCAGCGTGTCGCCGGTGATCCACGAGGCGGCATCGGAGCACAGGAAGAGGGCGGCCTTGGCGATGTCGTCGGGCACGCCCAGACGCCGGAGGGGCAGACGTCGGGCGATGACCTCCTCGGCCGGCTCCCACAACGCCTTGGCGAAGTCGGTCTTCACCAGCCCGGGCGCCAGGGCATTGACCCGCACCTTCGGCCCCAGCTCACTGGCCAGCTGGCTGGTCAGGTGGACCACGGCCGCCTTGGTCACGTTGTACCAGCCGATGCCGGCCTCGACGGCCAGACCACCCACCGAGGCCAGGTTCAACACCGCCCCGCCGTGCTCGGCCATGGCCGCCCGCCAGGCGGCCCGGGTCCAGGCCAGGACGCCCAGCTGGTTGACCTGGACCGTCTTGGTGGCCCGGCTCTCGTCGATATCCAGGGTCGGCCCGAAGTGCGGGTTGGTGGCGGCGTTGTTGACCAGGATGTCCAGCCCCCCGAACCGCTCCAGGGTGGCGGCGACGCACGCCTCCGCCTGGCTCTCGTCTCCGGCATTGGCCACGAACCACGCCGCCTCGCCGTAGGGGCGGTCGGCCGACGCCCCGGCGGCAGCGCGGTGCTCGGCGATCAGCCCCATCGCTGCCTCCAGCGCCTCTGGCTTTCGTGAGGAGAGCATCACCGTGGCCCCGGCCTCGGCAAACCGGGTGGCGATGGCCAGGCCGATGCCGCGCGAGGCACCGGTGACCAGCGCCACTTTTCCGTCGAGTCGGAGTTCCATGGGCGCCACCATAGACAGCGGCGTCGACGCGGTGGCCGGCCCGCGCTCCCCTGCCGGTGGTGTGGCCCACGCGATCTGGGGCCGTAGGCTGAACGATCGTGAACCGCCTCGCCACCGAGACGAGCCCGTATCTTCGTCAACACGCCGACAACCCAGTCGAGTGGTATCCCTGGGGTGACGAGGCCTTCGCCCTGGCCAAGCAGACCGATCGACCGATCTTTCTCTCCATCGGGTACTCGGCATGTCACTGGTGCCACGTCATGGCCCACGAGTCCTTCGAGAACGCGGACACGGCGGCCACCCTCAACCGATCATTCGTCTCCATCAAGGTGGACCGGGAGGAACGGCCCGATGTGGACGCCGTCTACATGGAGGCGGTCCAGGCCATGACCGGGTCGGGGGGCTGGCCCATGAGCATGTTCCTCACGCCCGACGGACGGCCCTTCTTCGGTGGGACCTACTTCCCTCCGCAAGACCGCCATGGCGCGCCGTCGTTCACTACCGTCCTCGATGCCCTCATCGATGTGTGGACCGACCGGCGCGCCGAAGTGGAGCAGCAGGCCGACGAGTTGTCCCGGGCGGTGGCCGAGCGGTCGGTGATCAAGAGGCCGACCGTGTCCGGTCCGAGGGCATCCCAGCCCCCCGACCACCGCGATCTCCTCGGCGCCGCCGTGGTCGAGCTGGCCGAGCGCTTCGACGCCGAGTGGGGTGGTTTCGGTCCCGCGCCCAAGTTCCCCCATCCGACGTTGATCGACATCGCCCTCCGCCACGCCAGCCGGACCGGCGCAGCCCTGTCACGTCAGATGGCCACCACCACGCTCGACGCCATGGCCGCCGGTGGCATCCACGATCACCTCGGCGGTGGCTTCGCCCGCTACTCGACCGACGGGCAGTGGCTGGTGCCCCACTTCGAGAAGATGCTCTACGACCAGGCGGGGTTGCTGCGGTCCTACGTCCACGGGTGGCAGGTGACGGGAAACCCGGACTACCTGTACGTGGCCGAGCGCGTCATCGACTATGCGAGCGCACAGCTGGCATCGCCATCAGGCGGCCTCTACTCCGCCGAGGATGCCGATTCGGAGGGAGTGGAGGGCAAATTTTACGTCTGGACCCCCTCCCAGGTGTCGGCGGCGGCGGGGCCCTCGGCCGACGAGGTCTCCGACTGGTTCGGGGTGACACCGGAGGGCAACTTCGAGGGGTCGACCATCCTGCGGCGGCCCCTGGGCGCCCCCCTCACCGGCTCCCCCGCGGTGGAGGAGGGCCGACGTCAAATGTTCGAAGACCGGAGCCATCGGGTGCGTCCCGGTCTGGACGACAAGGTCCTGACCGAGTGGAATGCCATGTTCTGCTCAGCCCTGGTCGAGGCGGCGGCGGCCACCGGACGAACGGACTGGCAGGACCAGGCCCTCGCCGTGGGCGAATTCCTGTGGCGTGAGCTCCGACGGCCCGAAGACGGACGGTGGCTGCGCTCCTGGCAGTCCGAGGGCGGGGCCCGGCACCTGGCCTACGCAGCCGACTACGCCTGGCTGGTCGACTGTTTCACCCGCCTGGGCGAGCTCACCGGCACCGCCGTCTGGACCGAACGCGCCGTCGACGCCGCCGACGGGCTGCTCGAGCTGTTCCACGATGGTGCCGACGGAGGGTTCTTCACCACGGGGCGGGACGCGGAGACCCTGATCGTCCGGACCAAGGACGTCTTCGACGGCGCCACTCCGGCCGCCAACTCGGTCGCGGCCCTGTCCTTCACCCGCCTGGCCGCCCTCACCGGCTCGGATCGCTACCGGTCCGGCGCCACCGAGGTCATCGACCTGCTGGGGGACCTGCTGGCCAACCATCCCACCGCCTTCGCCACCACGGTGCTGGCCGCCGAGCTCCTGACCCAGGGGACCACGGAGATCGTCGTGGCCGGGGAACGACCCGACCTGGTCGACGCCGTGCATCGTCGGTGGCTGCCCGATGCCGTCCTGTCGTGGGGCGAGCCCACGTCCTCGCCGCTGTGGGAGGGCCGTCAGGCGGGGCAGGCCTATGTCTGCCACAACTACGCATGCCAGCTCCCCGCCGAAGACCTCGACACCTTGGTGGCCCAGCTCGACGGTCGATCGCGGTGAGAGGCGACGGCCGTCAGTGGACGGAAGGCGATGACCCGCGCCCGACCCCAGCGGCGGGCACCGCGCCGGTCGGCCCCGGTCGACCAGTCCGTCATCGGGGCCCGACGGGCGACCGGCCACCGCTCGACGACGAGTACGAGCCGGGCCCCTACTCCCCGTCCGGCGAGCTCGCCTGGGACGACCTGTTCGAGTCGGTCGAAGGCTTGGAGTCGGATGGGGACTTCGAGTCGGGTACTGAACCGCCGTTACCCCCGTCACCGCCGTTACCCCCGTCACCCGTGGAGACGGGGGTCGATCCCCATCGGCGGGCAGCACCGGAGCGGACCACCAGACCCAGGCGATCCCGATCGGAGCGGCCGGGTATGCCAGCCCCCGAGTCGCGTGGCCGCGCTCGTCGCAACGCCAGGAGCGGCACGGCCCGAGACCTCGTACGGTCGATCAGTCCTCGAGACCGCGTCGCCATCGACGGGGGCTCCACCCTCACCTTCTTGGTCCTGGCCTGCAACGAGGAGGACACCGCCGGCATCGACCTGGCCTCGGGGGCGCTGGTTCGGGCTCGAGTGCCCTGGCCGGCCGGCCACCGACCCGACCTGGCCCCCTTCGACGTCGTCGAGGCCGTCCTGGCCGACGAGCCCGAACGCGATGACCTGGCCCAGCCCGAAGCAATCAGCGCCCGGGGGCTGCCGCGTCATCTGGGGACCCTGCACGGCCGGCGGGTCCGCCAACTCCTTCACCCCCTGGCCGCGCCCATGGAAGAGCACGTCCTCGGATTTCCGGGAACGTCGGCCCCCTATTGGGAATTCCGTGGCTTCCGCCCCTCGTTGGCCCTCCTGGTGCCCACGAAAGGCCCGGTGCTCTTTCGCCGGGCCGGTGACCGGTCGGTGTGGATCCGGTTCGGCTGGGGACGAAGTGACAACTGGCTGCCCGTAGAGGACCTCGGCGCCATCCGGGCATTGGACGCAGCCCGACGGGACCGGTTGCAGGGAAAGGATCTTGCCTCTGCGCTGGGGTTCAAGCCGCACTATCTGGTGGCATCGGTGAGTCGTCCCCGGGACGGGCATTGCTACAAGGCGATCCGCGCCCTCCTCCCCCGAGGTTGATCCGACCTCGGTCCTGAGGTCGTTGGGCCCGGCTCGAGGGTCGCGCGGGCTCCGGGCGGGGCCGCGCGGTGAGCTGGTCACCGACGGTCGCCTACAGTCCAAGCGTGCACGATCCGGCCACGACCGACACCGGTCACCTGACTACCAACCGGCAAGCCCAGCCGGTCCTGCCCGACTACGCCGGCCCCTGTCTGACCAACCTGGTGCCTGCCCTGCTGGCCGGTCCCGATCACTCCCCCGAGTGGCTTCCCGAGATGGCCGGCCGAGCCAACCAGGTCGTCCTGTTGGTCGTCGACGGCCTGGGTTGGGAGCAGCTCCACGACCGGTCGGCCATCGCCCCGACACTGGTGGGTGCCTCGAGATCGGGCCGGGCGATCACCTCGGTGGTCCCCACCACCACAGCCACCGCGCTCACCTCGATCGCCACCGGACGCACCCCGGCCGAACACGGCGTGCTCGGCTACCGGCTGGGCGTGGCCAACGACGAGGTATTGAACGTTCTCCGCTGGCAGGTCGGTGCGGGGCTGGCCCGGGATGCCCGGGAGAGCATCCCCGCGGCCCATTTTCAGCCCTTCTTGCCCTTTCCCGGTGCGACGGCGCCGGTACCGGTGGTGTCCCGCGCCGAGTTCGGCGGCACCGGGTTCACCGCCGTCCACCTCGGCGACTCGCCTCTGCACGGGTATCGGGTCCTGTCCACCATGGTGGTCGAGACGCGCCGGCTGTTGGCCCGGGGCGAGCCGTTCGTCTACGCGTACTACGACGGGATCGACAAAGTGGCCCATGCCCATGGGCTGGGTGAGCACTACGACGCCGAGCTGCACGCTGTCGATCAGCTGGTGGCCGACATCGCCGCTTCGCTCCCCGACGGTGCCGTCCTGGTCGTGACGGCCGACCACGGCCAGGTGGACGTGGGGTCGCACGTGGTGCTGCCGGGAAAGGACCTCATGTCCGCTGTCCAATTCCTCTCCGGGGAAGGTCGGTTCCGGTGGCTGCACGCCAAGCCAGGGGCGGCCAAGGACCTCCTGGCCCGGGCCGAAGAGCTCTATGGCCAGACCACGTGGGTGCGCAGCCGGGACCAGCTGCTCGAGGACGATTGGTTCGGTGGACCGCTCCGCGACGGGGTGGTGTCGAGACTGGGAGACGTGGCCCTGGTGCCCCATGCCCCCGTTGCCTACCTCGATCCGGCGGACACGGGCGAGACCCGGTTGGCGGCCCGGCACGGGTCGCTCACCTCGGCCGAGATGCTGGTCCCGCTCCTTTGTCTCGCGGGGGATGGCAACATCTCCCCATGACCACATCCAACGAAGGCACAAGCCCGCTCCGACCCGAGGTCGTCGGGATCGACCCCGACGCCGAGAAACCCAGTGACGATGGCACCGGCGGCCAGGCCGACGGGGAGGGCGGAAACGAGGACACCGCGGTGGAGCGCACGGAATCCATCGAGCAGCCAGCCAAGCTCTTGCGCATCGGTTCCATGGTCAAGCAATTGCTCGAGGAAGTGCGGCAGGCACCGCTGGATGAGGCGGGTCGCGGGCGACTCCGCGAGATTCACGAGCAGTCGATCCGGGAACTGGCCGATGGCCTCTCCCCCGACCTGGTGGCCGAGCTCGAGCGGGTCACCATCCCCTTCGACTCCCCCGTTCCCTCCGAGGCCGAGCTCCGCATCGCCCAAGCTCAGCTGGTCGGGTGGCTCGAAGGCCTCTTCCACGGCATCCAGGCCACCCTGGTAGCCCAGCAGATGGCGGCCCGGGCCCAGTTGGACGAGATGCGCCAGCAGGCGCTGCCCCCGGGGGCCGACCCCTCGACGGGGCGCCCCGGCACCTACCTGTAGGGGTGCCCCGGTACCGCTGCCCTGCACATCCTCGGTACCGCTGCGCGGCGTGGCCCATCGCGCTATCGTCAGAATCACACCGCTGTAACTCGTCCACAGGGTGTGGAGAACCCGCCGGTGGACGACAGGAGGAAGGTCGCCACCCTTGGCCACACGGTCGTTCACACACCTGCACACCCACACCGAGTTCTCCATGCTGGACGGGGCCGCCCGGGTGAAGGACCTGGTGCAGGCGGCGGTCGAGGACGGCCAGCCCGCACTGGGCATCACCGATCACGGCAACATGTACGGGGTCCTGGACTTCTATGCAGCCTGCCGCGACGCCGGCATCAACCCGGTGATCGGCACCGAGGCCTACATGGCAGCCGAGTCGCGCCACGACCGGCCGGTGCGGCGGGGCAAGGTCGACGACACCGGCGGGGACGTCGACGGGGGCGAGAAGCTCTACTACCACCTGACCTTGTTGGCCGAGACCACGGCCGGGT
>Ga0307372_10013366_pt1 | contig 10623 bp, 15 predicted proteins | sample OX1MG_FD_202533 | JGI IMG/M metagenome (GOLD analysis project Ga0307372, IMG submission 202533) | Soil microbial communities from Risofladan, Vaasa, Finland - OX-1 | ecosystem: Environmental > Terrestrial > Soil > Coastal area > Acid sulfate soil | place: Finland: Risofladan, Vaasa | collected... | reverse complement strand
CCACATCGCGCAGCGAGATGTCCGAGTACGCGCCGCGCATCACCACCATCAAGATTCACCCGGACAAGATTCGCGATGTCATCGGCAAGGGGGGCGTCACCATTCGCGCCATCACCGAAGAGACCGGCACGACCATCGACATCGACGACGACGGCACTATTCGTATTGCCGCCGTCGACGGTGATGCGGCCAAGGCGGCGATCAGCCGGATCGAATCGCTGACCAAGGATGTCGAGGTTGGCGAAATCTACGATGGCAAGGTTGCCCGGTTGATGGATTTCGGCGCCTTTGTCACCATCCTGCCGGGCAAGGACGGCTTGGTGCACATCTCGCAGATTTCAGAGAAGCGGGTCGAGAACGTCGCCGACGAACTCAAGGAAGGCCAGGCGGTGAAAGTCAAGGTGTTGGAGATCGACAAGCAAGGCCGCATTCGGCTGTCGATGAAAGCCGTCGACCTGGCGTAGTCGGGTTGCGGCATCGAGTCAGACTTCGGTGCCGTACGCAGACTTGATTCAACCTTGAAATTACCTCACACTCCGCGCGTCTATTAAAAGGTTTGAAAAATACCCCCTCGGTTTGAAAGGGGGCAAGTGCGAGAAAGGCCTTGGCCTTTCTGGAGGAGAAGGAGATCGAAGAAGGCGTCGGCCTTTGTTGCAGTGCGGTATAAAAAATAAATGTAATGAGTGTCAAGCACTCAACGTGATCGATAAACAAGTAACAGCTTTTTGAAGTCAGCACTCCGCAGCCTTGTCGCCGCGGATTTTTTTTGTCGATATCGCCTCAGTTCCGGTCTGTGCGCCGGTTCCGTTGAACCGGCATGGAGAGGCTTGAATGCAGGTGAATCTTGCTACTGAACCAGCCGAAGACCGAATTCTATTCGCGATCTTCGCTGGCAACTGCGCTCGCTTCGTGCTTGTCCTTGAGCGAATGAGCGGTCTTGGCGGTCCGTGACAGGTTCTTGAGGAATTCCTTGCGCACGGTGCGCCAGATCGGTACCTGTCGATCCGCCAGCTCCTTCAAAGTCTGCACCGGTTCCTGTACCTGACCCAACAGCTCACCAATCTTGTCGGCAAAACTCTGCTGTTGCTCCAGAAACAAGCGCATGGATAATTCGAGATAACGGCTGATGCTGGTCTGCATCGGGTCGCCGTAGAGGCGGATGATGTGGGTCAGCAGATCCGAGCTGAAAATCGGATTGCCGCCTTCCTCGCGTTCGGAGATCACCTGCAGCAATATCGTGCGGGTGATGTCCTCCTTGCTGCGTTTGTCTTCAACCCGAAAATAGACCTGGTCGATCACCAGTTTGCGCACTTCTTCCAGCGTGATGTAGCGACTGATGTGGGTGTCGTAGAGGCGGCGGTTGGGATACTTCTTGATGACGCGGACGTCTGAGGACATGGTTTGATCGAAATTATTGCACTGCGGCAATAATGCCAGAATGTGCCTCAATCGACCACCCGCAAGCTGATTTAGGCGTGTTATTGAACCGGCACGAAAGGAGCATTAAATCCGGCAGACATGCCCTGCAGACAGAATGTCGTCGTTCAGCCCTGCTGTGGCAGCAAACGTGCTGCATCAATAAGCAAAGGGTATGCGTGCCGGATCCCAGTGCAGCCGCGCCCAGTCCAGCAGTTCGGCAACGGTGGCCGCCCGCATGCTCGCAGGCGGGTCCTGACCCAGCAGCTTCAAGTCGTCGTGAAGGTTGTGAGTCGCCCTGTCAGGGTCGATGGGGGAGGCATGATTCTGCTTCGACAATTTGCGGCCGTGCGTGTCCAGCAGGACAGGCAGATGTCGATAAGCCGGGGCCTGCTGTTTCAACGCATCGAGGACCAGCCGTTGACAGAACGTGGCGGCGAGCAGATCGGCGCCGCGCACCACTTCGGTGATCCGCTGATGTGATTCGTCCATGGCGCAGGCCAGGTGGTAGCCGATGACGCCGTCGGCGCGGCGCAGAATGAAGTCGCCGATGTCGCGGCTGATGTCCCGCACGATTCTGCCTTGCCCAAGATCATCGAGAGTCATACGGCCCGGTTCAGTGCGGAGTCGTACTGAGTTCCGTTCGTCATCGAGCGAGAGATCGCGACAGTGACCGGGATAAACCGGCCCATCCGGGCCTTGTCGGTGTGCTCTCGCCAGTACGGCGCGCGTGCAACAGCAGCGATACAGGCAACCCTCAGAATCGAGTTCCGCCAGTGCTGCGCGATAAGCAACGATGTGCTGCGATTGATAGCGCGGCGTTTCGTCCCAATACAGTCCATGCGCTTCCAGTTGGCGCAGGATTTGATCCGCGTGTTCAGGACGACAGCGCGCGCGATCCAGGTCGTCTATGCGTAGCAGCCAGTGACCACCGGCAACGCGTGCGCACAGCCAACTCGCCAGCGCGGTCAACAGCGAGCCCGCGTGCAGCGGCCCCGACGGCGTCGGCGCAAAACGCCCGCGATATGGTGGCGCTGACCTTGCAGTCATCCTTGGTCTTGTCCAATCAAACCTGCGCCGGGTTTCGATGCGTCCGGGCTCAAGATCTGTATCGGCGTATCCGACGCATTACCGGCCATCCCCATTTTTATTGAACCGGCACGCAAAGACCAGTAATTGCGACACAGGTGTCGCCTTGCTTTTGGCCCGGCAGATAGCCGCGGACGTGCCGGTTCAATAATCAGACAATGCCCCCGTTCTATTGATGCGGCCGTTGATCGAGCGATCACCGCGATGCAGGAAAGGTGTCGAGGTGAGCATTTGATAGTTATTGTGTGCCGCATCAATAGTTGCTGAGGTGATGTACGGATGTTGGCGGTGAAGTTGGGCCCGCTCAGGAGTCGACGATCAGAACTATGGCCTGTGTGCTAACTGTGCAGGATCTCCCGTGCCATTCATGTTGAGTGCCCCGGACGATTCCTGTAATCGGCGATCGCTCGTCGCTGCAGCTTCCGCATAGACGACCGTTGTGGCTGCATCAGATTCAGACTCAAGGCCTCGATAGATATCCGCCAGCGACGGGCCAGGCCAGCCAAGTTTCATGGGTATTTGCAAACTTGCTTCATGAATCGGCAGCACATCATCGTTGAGGGTCAAGGGTATTGAAGTACCGTCATCGGGTCTGGAAGAGATGAAATGCACCTCCAGCAGATCACCATCGCGTCGGCCCCAGAGCAGGATATGTGCCGATGAACTCTGTAGCAACTCACGACCTCTGGCTCTCAAAGCCCGTAACGCTGCGCCGGGTTCGTTGTCGTTTCCAGGTACGAGGCACCGGCAGGTGGTAACCACGGACACATAGGGCGCCATGCGCTCATCATTGCGGAACACAGCCGCCAGATAACTTTGTCCCAAGTTATCCGGATCGTTTTCGAAACGGCCAATCAAAACGCCCAGACGACCCTGTGCGCCATGCGTGCGATACAAGAAAGACTTGATCAAGCAGATCTGTCGCGCACTCGGCCAGTAGATCGCCAGCCCTGTCGTCAACAGCAGCGACAAACCGATACAGCCGGCAGTGATCCAGCGCCCGCGCGTCGTAGCAGGCGAAGGTGGCGCCACTATTTCCGGGTTTGTAGGGATTGCAGGGTTTGCAGGCAGATCGCCAGTTTCATCGCTCGACAGATACAGCGTGTGTGCCGCTACGTTCAGCGCCCGTGCCACGCGTTCCAGCGACGACGGCTCCACCCACTTGCCGCGGAATACCCGGTTAACGAGATCCTTCGGCGCCGACTCAAGCCCCTCAAGGTCGGCAATGCGTCCGGCCAAGGCTGCTTGGGTCTTGATCCCGGCATCGGCCATGGCGCGATTGAGCTTGGCGCGTGAGGCGCGCACACCACGGATACGCAAGCGTTTCCCTATGATTTTCGTCCGCTCATCCATCATAGTCTCCGGGCCATCCCCCGATTGCCCAAGGCCATTTTAGCCGCTTACGGCGCCAGCCGTAAATCAGGTTAATCCTCGTTAACTACGGTTAGCTGTCGATGCAAATCCTTCCGCGGCGCCAGACAATCTCTGATCGTCGCCGGTATTAGGCGTTAGCCGAACGTTCAATACATGGATTGGAGACTATTGATGACTAAAAATACGCACCTCAAAGCGTTGGCCGCCGCGTTGTTCATGATTGTTGCCGCCGGACCACAGATTGCCGCTGCGGCTGCTACTGAAACCCTGGCCACTTCGAGGCACCGACGGCGCTGTGCCGTTCACCGGCGTGATCCAGGGCAGCGACGGCAATTTCTACGGCACCACGTCCGATACCAACACGCTGACCACCTCCAGACACGTCTATAAGCTGACCCCGGACGGCACGATCACGGCGCTGCACGTTTTCGACGGCGTTTCCGGCACTTTGGCGGGAGAAGCCCCGAAGACCGCGCTGGTGCAGGGCAGCGACGGCAGCACGCCTACTGCCAGTTCAACCCGATACACCGGGCCGATCACCGTATCGAAGACTGAAACCACAAAAGCGATTGCCGTCTCCGGCGGCAACCAGAACAGCGCCGTTGCGACGGCCGCTTACACCATCACCCAGAGCGGCGGTGGCGGCGGTGGCTCTGGAAGCAGTGGCGGTGGCAGCTCAAGCGCGGTCAGCAGCGGTGGTGGCGGCGCGTCGTCCCCGGCGATGTTGCTGATGCTGGCCATTGGACTCCTGGTGCGGCGCCGATGGACCAGCACATCGCTTCGGTACTGAACGCAGCTGCAATCGCGCACATGCAACATCGCCCCCTCATCGAAGTGAAGTTAAGCAGCATGAATACATTTGGGACTGCGCCAAACGCTGTGGGTCTGCTGCTCGTCGGCACATTGTTGGTCGGCTGCGGTGAACCCACCTGGGTCGACTACAACTCGCCAACCGGATGCAGCGACAAAAGCGCCAAGTTGGTCAATGCCGCCCCCGTCCTTCTCGAAGGGATGAGCTATGTGTGCATAGGCAAATAATTATGTCAGGCAAGGCGGTGCAGGTTCGCTGCAAGGGGCAGGTCGTGCAAGTGGCCAGCCAATGAAGCCGAAGCAATGAGCCTGCCCACCGACACAAGCAAACGAGGATATCGATCATGAAACTCGTCCATCTTCAATCCAAGCGGGCGCTGGTGCTGGCCACCTACACGTTGCTGATCGTGCAATCGGTCTTCATCTTCTTCGGTGCGCTCGTCTTTGGACTCGTCTTCTTCGGCATCTTTGGATTCAGCATTTTCCTCCTGACCCCCTTCGTGGTGACACCGTTATTCGTGATCAAGATGCGCAAGTACAAGGCGAAAACGATGGGCACACGGGAACCCGCACTGGCGTCGATCCGGGACGGAGGAATCCAAGTAACCCGTCGATCCGGCACCAGCACGGTGCCCGCCGAACTCATCCGCCGTCTAGTCATCGGCAACACCTACGACCAGAATCGTGTGCCTGGCACCAGCAAGTACGTGACCTCGGCCGCCCAAGCCCACGGCATTGCGGTCCGCGACCGTGTGGACGCGATACCGACGCGTGTCTCCTTCACGCTTGAACTGCAGCACGACAACGACAGCACGCTGATCGTTGACAGGTTAGACAAACTGACGGCCGACAACCTGCTGGTCGACATGAGCAAGAATCTGCAGATGGCCTGAGGCACTGGTCTCAGGCCGGCATTATCCGTGAATCAGATCGAACCATCCGGCGACCTCTGTATGCGACAGCGCAATTCCACGACCGCACGAGGGGCAACCTCACATGATCGGCAAATGGCTGATGCTGTTGTGCGTCGCCGGCGTGCTGGTTCTGGTCACGCAATGCTGGCGAGCGTATCTGTGGCACCACCGCGGCGCGGGCGCGGGCGCGGGCGAGCGCAAGGCACGCGCCGAATATGCGTGGATCCGGCGCGAACAGCCGGACACCGCCGAGGCGCGCCTGCCCGAAGCGGAATTCATTCGCTACTACGTGGACCTGCGTCCGGGCATTGCCCGTTACCTGATCGCCACCTTGCTGCTGCTGATCGGCCTGTCGGCGTCGTGCGTGCTGATGGCGGGCTGGCCATGGGATTGATTTCGCTGAACGGGGGAGCCGGGTCATGAAGGCACACTACCCATGGTTGTCCGCCGCTTTGCTGGCACTGACCTGCACCCCGTTCACCGTGTCAGCGGCTTGCGCCGGAAAAGGCGCGAACCTGCAATCCTTTGCCGGCAAGTACCTCGCCGACCACAACCTGCTCGCCGCACCCGCTGTCGCCGCGCGTCTGCAACGCTTGCCGGAAAAGGAGCGTCTGCACCTCCAGCGCAATCTCGACGTCTCGGGGCCGATCCTCCTTGATGGCTGTCATCTCGTCATCACCGGCAACGCGCAGCACATGGGTACCGAGCAGGACGCGATGCTCGACGTGGACCTTGCCTCCGGCGACGTCACCGCCGCGATCCACGACGGCGGCCGCATCGACATCTGGTTCCTCGCAGAGCCGCCCGCCGGTGCGCCTCGATGGGAAACACTGCCGATGGCCATGCGCGAATGGGCAGTAAAGGCCGACATGGGTTTCCCGTCCCAGCCGCCCCGCAGTCTCGCGCAGCCACGCAGCGTCCATTTCCACGTGCCGCCGGCTTCAACATCGAATGCCGTCGCCGACGCGGGGGCGCCGCCGGTCAAAATCGATATAGGCAAGGACGCAATCAAGCCGACCCCGGCCCAGACCGCCGCGATTCGGCGCGCGACGGAGAACGACCCCAAGGACCCCCTTCACCCGGATCAGCCGCTCTATTCGGTGGCGCTGGCCGACCTCAATGACGACATGGCGCCCTGCGGTTCCTCCGGCTGCAGCGGCGTGATCGTGATGGCGACCCCAACCGGTTACGCCAGCAAACCCATCAGATTGCCGAATTTCGGCGGTGAAATCGACATCCTGCCGACCAAACACCAAGGCATGCACGATCTCCGGTTCAACGGCGACAGCCCGGTCTGGCAATGGAACGGCAAGCAGTACGGCATCGACAAAGCGGACTTGCCCGGCTCGAATGCGCCGCCCTGGCAGACGCGACAGGCCGCGGGCCATCCCTTGATGGCCGTGGCGACACCGATCGATTCGACCATCAAGGACCTGCTGGTGTTCTGCGAGCAGGGTCATCCGCTACTGGCCATGGTGACCAAGATGCCCCTTCCCGCAGGGCCGGTCACGCTGACCTTCGCGTTCCGTGGCTGGACGGTGAGCGTGCCGATGCAGCGGAACCGTCAGACCAAAATGCTGTGGACGGCCGACCTGTCGCGCTCGGAGCTGCCGCAATGGCTAGCCCACCGCGGCACCACCGCCACTACCAGCAAATTGGCAGGCCTCGCCACCGAATCGTTCCTGCGCATCAACGGCCAGATGCAAGGCGAAATCTCGCTGGAAGGTTCGACGCAAGCCACGCAGGCCACGTTGGGCGCCTGCTACCGCTACTGACAAGTGGGAGCCACCGGCATCGAAGTTTCGTACCCGTAACCGGCGAGCGTGCAGCAACACGCGCCACCGCGTTGATCCTCCAATCCACAACCATCACCGACAGGAGACACGACCATGCGAGGCGAGATTATCCAGTACAACGGCGCCGACGGCAGCGGCACGATCGTAGCCGACGGCAAGCAGTACCCGTTCGTGCTCGCCGTCTGGCGCGGCAACAGTGCGCCGATGGTCAACAAGACCGTCGAGATCGTATTCGACGGGGACACGATCAGCGCGATCAGCGCGGTGGGCGATGACGTGCTGCTCAAGGAGAAGGCGGCGGAATTGGGCGGCAAGTTCAACGCGTCGATCCCGGCTTCGGGCGGCACCACCCCGATCGGTGACGCAGTGGGTAGTGTCGCAGTGAATGTCCCCGTTTCGTGTGGCGCCATACCCGTCAACTCGATCATCGAACGTTACGGCAAATTGATGCTGGGCGCGTACGTGCTGTTCCTGATCAGCACGCTCATGTTCAACGCGGTCTCAATGTCGCTGGGGGGGCCAGCATGGGCAAGTCGCTGTTCGACAGCGCCAGCTTGATGAGCCAGTTCGGCAATAGCGGCGGCATGATCAAGGTCTTGCTGTTGCTGGGCTACGCCAGCATCGCCCGGCCCAAAACGGCATCCAGTTTGTGTTTAAGGGAGGTAGCAAGTTGCAGACGAAGTTGGGCGGTGTGAGGGAACAGACATCGTCTGGTCAGGTATCTACAAGGTCGACTGCAAGAGATCACCGTTTTCGACTTGCACGACCAGTGGGTTACATTAGACTGTGCGAGATTGCGCGAAGTTATCTTAGATCAATGAAGTTAACGTAACCGATTAAGAGATAAGACAATGCCATACGCAACGAAAATCAACACATTGGTAGAATTCCAGCAAGAGCTGGTCGGCTACTGGGAAAACGCGCCATTTGGGACGGATTCAAAAGGTAAATCCGTAGGAGGAAATGATAACCCGCTGTCCTACAACATCATGCCGTTGCCTGAGGCAAAAGCGCCAGACGGTTACATCCTCAAGAATTTCAAGTACCACGAACGTCTCAAGTTCAACAACGACGACTCAGTCAACACCCTTGCCGTTACCGCAGAAGCCCCAAACCGCGGGGGCTAATATCACAAAATTGTCGTGCGCTGTTCTACGAGCAGCAGGTCAAGTTTGCTGAGGGTCCCGCCAAAGGGAGTGTCGTGCATGTGGAGAACGGCGCGTGGTTGTGACTGCCGAGGTTCGTGCAGCAGCCAGGCCCTTATCCTGCTGACATCGACAAAGAATCGGTTACGGAAGATCTGTATGAACCGGCCGACGGAAACTCGCATCGAAGATAAAAGGAAAGCCCGATATTCCTGACGGTGCGTTGCCTTATCCGATGCCGGCAATACCAATCGACAATGGCAGTCCACCACCAACGCTGAAATCTAATCTCAACGCATGTAAGCACTACTCACATAAAGCGTCGAGCATGAGTGATTTTCAAAATCCACATCCGGAATTAACCCGATTCCCAAACCGGCCCCTGCAGGAGGCAGTCGCAATAATAAATCCCGACCATTATATACATTGGTATGTCACTACCGACCAGCTGCCGAACGGCAGAGGCCATGTGATCAACATTCCATTTGAACAGCGCGCCTCCGATGTGATTGGCTTTTCTGCGGCCTACTGGCTTTTATTCAAGGGGAAGAAGAAATATCTTGCCTATACGCAAACGATTCCTATGGTTCTGACAATCAAGGACACGAAGTACATGTTTCCGCACATTACGTGCAATACAGTTTCTTACTGTTGAATGTGTTGGGATTGGTTGACGGCTATTTTCAAGAAATCTGTACTTTGGAGGATGTGAATATGAACCCAAACGTTATGAAAATGGGCAAGTTCGGCATGGCTGCGAGCATCGTAACCGCGGGCGCGTTCATCCTGCTGGCTGCCTGCGGCGGGGGTTTGTCGGGCGCCTATGGTAATTAGACCAAGGACGGTATCCAGTTCGTGTTTGAGAAAGGTGGCAAGTTGCAGATGAAGTTGGGCGGGGGGCAACTGGCATCGTCAGCTCGGGCACCTACAAGGTCGACGGCAAAGAGGTCAACGTGTTCGACCCGCAAGGCCGGGACATGACGCTCAAGCTCGACGACCAAGGCTGCCTGATCGGAGCCGTAATCAAGGGCGCGGCATGCCGACAGTGAGTTGGGTCCGGCAATTCAATTAACAACGGCAACGATTGCGGAGATTGTAGACAGCGCGTGCAATTCAACACGGGTACTGAGCCATGTAGATGTCTTGACGATTTTTTAGCTAGTATTTTCATCCACATAGGGGATTTCCAATGAGCAGTTACGTCGAAAGCGCTCTCACTCCAGGAGAGCAAGTTGTATATGAAGGCAAGGTCAGCATCTGGTCGATGCTACCGCTTATCGTACTTGGCTTTATATTTTTGTTTGCTTGGGGTTTAGGCATCATCTTCTGGATATGGGCGGCTCTTCGTTACGCAACCACGGAACTAGCCATCACAAACAAGCGCATCATGGCCAAGTTTGGGTTCATCAGCCGTACCACAATCGAGTTAAGCATGCAGAAAACTGAGAGCATCCAAGTGCGTCAAGGTATGCTTGGCCGCATCTTTAATTACGGGTCTATCGTTGTGTCGGGTGCGGGCAACCCCGCAGGCTCCTGTGTCTGGCATCTCGAACCCGTTAGAGTTCCGTCGAGAATTCCTCGCCGCTCAAGAGCAGGCAACCGCAACTACTGCAGCTCCCGCAGCTCCCGCAGCTCCCGCAGCTCCCGCAGCATAGTCCAACAAAGAAGCCCTACAGCGGCCGACCACAAATAACCGTGGCGGGCCGCTGAGCCCCGGTGATGCATGCCAAGAAGATCGCCGGCAATCGGAAACGAGCCGCGCCGTTGTAGGGTCATAAGCGGAAACGACCGAGCGTTCCAGCCGTCCGAACAGTGTGAAGCCGGTGATGGCCGCGGCAACCCGCTTCGAACTAACGTCGGAGAGGTTCATCATGAACGCTCGCCACTACAAACTGCAGACTAGCTTGGTCATTCTGCTGACTGGATACCTGTGTCTGACATGGCTCTTCATCAGTAGCATGAGGTAGAAAAGGGATAGCCGACTGTCGCAGATCCTTGTACAACGGGAGTTCTTGAAGCTTCCGAGATCAAAGACACATGGCAGCAGCTATCCCCAGAGGGATGCTTGGCCTGCGCGGG
>Ga0307372_10013362_pt1 | contig 10624 bp, 5 predicted proteins | sample OX1MG_FD_202533 | JGI IMG/M metagenome (GOLD analysis project Ga0307372, IMG submission 202533) | Soil microbial communities from Risofladan, Vaasa, Finland - OX-1 | ecosystem: Environmental > Terrestrial > Soil > Coastal area > Acid sulfate soil | place: Finland: Risofladan, Vaasa | collected... | reverse complement strand
GCTCTCACCAAGATATTCCAGGATGATCACTACACCGAAACGTTGATCCTTTGTCCTAAAAACCTTGTAAAGATGTGGGAAGATTACGTTTCCGAGTACCGATTGCTCGCCAAAGTCTTGTCTATATCGCGTGCATCTCAAGAACTACCCGAGCTGCGCCGCTACCGCGTTGTGCTAATCGATGAGAGCCAGAACCTCCGAAACCGAGAGGGCAAACGTTACCGTGCAATCCAGGAGTACATCCAGGAGAACGAGAGCAAATGCATCCTGCTATCCGCGACGCCGTACAACAAAACTTATCTCGACCTTTCGAGCCAGTTGAGGTTGTTTGTCTCTGAAGACAAGGATCTCGGAGTTCGACCGGAGCGCCTGCTCCGTGAGCTTGGAGAGACCGAATTCATCCGACGCTACCAGTCTCCGGTACGCTCGCTTGCTGCCTTTGAGAAGAGCGAGTATGCAGACGATTGGCGTGAATTGATGCGGCTATACATGGTGCGCCGCACCCGGAGCTTCATACAGGACAACTACGCCATGATTGACCCGAGTAACGGGCGCAAATATTTAACCTTTGAAGATGGCACACGCTCCTACTTTCCCGACCGCGTACCAAAAACAGTGAAGTTCAACGTCGACGAAAAGGATCCTTCTGATCAATACGCAAGGTTGTACTCCACCGACGTGGTGGCGGCGATCAATAAGTTGAATTTGCCACGCTATGGCCTCGCAAATTATGTAGCAGCAACACCGCACGATGCACCCACACCAGTGGAGTCGAAACAATTGCAGGATTTGTCGCGTGCGGGCAAGAGGCTAATGGGCTTCTGCCGCACAAATATATTCAAGAGGCTTGAAAGCAGTGGTCAGGCATTCGAGCAGTCTATTGACCGGCACGTATTGCGTAACTTTGTTTTCCTTCATGCCATCGAACATTCCTTGCCGCTTCCACTGGGTACTCAGGATTCAGGTCTCCTCGACGCTGGCAACTACGATGAGGACATGGATGACGAGGCAGCTACGGCTGAGCTGTTCGACGACGATAATGGCGATAATCTGTCGCCTCGACAGAGTATGAACCTGCGCGACGTCGATGACTTCAAGAAGCGGGCAGCGGAGCTTTACGAGACGTACTCCACTCAATTCAAGCGGCGATTCAAGTGGATCCGGCCAGGCTTGTTTGTCAAGTCGCTCGCGACAGATCTCGCGGCAGATGCGGCCAGCTTGCTCGATATCCGGAAGCGCTGTGGTGACTGGAATCCTGATAAAGACGCGAAGCTCGAGGCACTGTGTAATCTCCTCGAGAAACAACATTCACGCGAGAAGATCATTGTTTTTACGCAGTACGCAGATACGGTACGTTACCTCGAAGGGCAGCTGCGCGCGCGCGGTATGAAACACATGGCCGGCGTCACCGGAGATGATAGTGATCCAACGAGTTATGCTTGGCGCTTTAGTCCAGTTAGCAACAATAAGCGTGATCGCGTTCAAGCCGACCAAGAGCTAAGGGTCCTGTTGGCGACAGATGTTCTCAGCGAGGGCCAGAATCTTCAAGACTGCGCAATAATCGTCAACTTCGATCTACCATGGGCGATTATTCGGCTGGTTCAGCGGGCAGGCCGCATTGACCGCATTGGTCAAAAGGCTGAAAAGATTTTTTGCTATTCGTTTCTGCCGGCCGATGGGGTTGAGAATCTGATCAGGCTGCGTGCCCGAGTACGTCAGCGACTCCAGGAGAATGCTGAAGTTGTTGGCACGGATGAAGCTTTCTTCGAGGACGAAAAGGAACGCCAGAAGCTCCTTGATCTCTACCACGAGAAGTCTGGGATTCTCGATGGGGAGGCCGAAACCGAAGTGGACCTTGCATCGTACGCTTATCAGATATGGAAAAATGCTATTGACCGTGATCCAGACTTGCAGAAGTCTATCCCCGCGCTTCCGCCGGTGGTTTTCTCGACTCGGCCTCACGAGGGCACTGAGCGGAAGCCACATGGTGTGCTCGTCTACCTTCGGACAGCTGAAGGCAACGATGCCCTCGCATGGGTTGATAAGACCGGCAACAATGTCACGGAGTCACAATTCGAGATTCTCAAGGCGGCGGAGTGCACACCAAACACACACGCGTTACCGAGGCAAACAGATCATCATGACTTGGTAAGGAACGCAGTTAACTTTGTCGTTGCTGAGGAGAAATCAGTAGGGGGTCAGTTGGGCCGCGCGTCCGGTGCGCGATTTCGGACCTACGAACGCTTGAAGCACTACTCGGATCAGGTAGCGGGCACGCTTTTCCAGTCGTCCGAACTTGCCAAAGTAATTGAGGAGATCTATCACTATCCACTTCGCCAATCGGCCACCGACACACTCAATCGCCAGTTGCGTGCTGGAATTTCTGATGAAAAATTGTCCGAGCTTGTGATGGCACTCCGTGGTGACGATCGTCTGTGTCTGATTCACGAGAAAGAACAATCATCCGAGCCGGAAATTATCTGCTCGCTCGGTCTCGCCCCTGACAAGAACGAGAATATCTAAGTTGCAGTGATGGCCATGAATACTGCTCATGCCCGGGAATTACTCGCTAGAGGCGACTTGCACGCGCTTTTCATTGAGGAACTTGGCTGGGATCATCATTCGGCAACCTTGTCTATTACGGTCGAGGACTCGACTGTTAATTTGCACTCTTTGGCGCAGAAGCGCGGTATGGTGGCATACGAGTGCCCAACACCCGCAGGCAAGCGACTGCCAGATTACGCCCACCGTCGAAAGATCGAGCATCAGGTTGCCAAATCAACACACGAGCACCTGATCGTCTTTACTGATACCGACAACCAAACTCAAATTTGGCAGTGGGTAAAACGGGAGATTGGAAAGCCAGTCGCTTGTCGGGAACACCTCTTTCATCAATCACAACCAGGCGATGCTCTATTACAGAAGCTCGGCGCCATCGCGTTCACCTTGGAGGAAGAGGAGCGCATTTCCCTTCCTGACGTAACTTCGCGTGCTCGTACTGGGTTCGACGTCGAGAAGGTCACCAAGCGCTTTTACGAGCGTTTCCAGAAAGAACATGCTGCGTTTCTCAAATTCATCTCCGGTATTACGGAGAGCGACGACCGAGAGTGGTATGCCTCGGTGATGTTGAACCGTCTGATGTTCGTCTATTTCATCCAGCGGAAGGGTTTCCTGGATGGCGACAGCGACTATCTGCGCAACCGGCTTACACGTATGCGGGCCGAACATGGTGAAGACAAGTTCTACTCTTTCTACCGATTTTTTCTCCTGCGCCTCTTCCATGAAGGTTTTGGCGGAAAAACACGGTCACGAGAGCTCGAAAAGTTACTAGGCCGCATTCCCTATCTTAATGGCGGCCTTTTCGATGTCCATGAGTTGGAAAAGTCTGATCGCTATGGCGAGACAATAAAGATTCCCGATCAAGCCTTCACACACATTTTCGACTACTTCGATCAGTACCAGTGGCACCTGGATGAACGTCCACTGAGGGCTGACGATGAAATTAATCCCGATGTTCTTGGGTATATCTTCGAGAAATATGTTAACCAAAAGCAGATGGGCGCTTACTACACTAAGGAAGATATTACTGAATATATAAGCAAAAATACTGTCTTGCCATTTCTGTTCGATGCTACACGTGCAAAGTGCAAAGTAGCCTTCGAGAATCCGCAAGGTCCTACCGTCTGGGACCTGCTGAAAGAAAATCCAGACCGGTATATCTATCTAGCAGTTCGCCATGGTAACAAGGAAGCGTTACCCACGGATATTGCTGAGGGACTTAATCCACAAAGCCTCAACAGTCCAGTGGGTGACGGACCCATCAAAATCCTAGATCTGCGCAAAGGTTGGAATAGCTCTGCTCCCGAAACACATGCACTCCCAACTGAAACCTGGCGTGAGGTGATTGCACGCCGCACTAGGTACGCGGAAATTAAGGTCAAGCTCGTAAGTGGAGAGGTTTGCGAAGTCAGCGATCTCATCACACTCAACCTAGACATCCGACAGTTTGCGCAGGACATCATTGAGAACTGTGAAGGCCCAGATCTACTCCGTGCCTTTTGGCACGCGATCGAAAACATCACCATTCTCGATCCAATGTGTGGATCAGGCGCTTTTCTTTTCGCTGCTTTAAACATTCTTGAGCCACTTTACGAATCCTGTCTTGGCCGTATGGAGGCCTTCGTCGAAGACCTTGCGCGGTCGGAAGAGAAACACCGCCCCGAGAAATACTCCGACTTTCGGAAAGTACTGGAATGTGTCGCGGCCCATCCCAATCGCCGCTACTTCATCTTTAAGAGCATTATACTTAATAACTTGTTTGGTGTAGACATAATGGAGGAGGCGGTTGAGATCTGTAAGCTCCGCCTCTTCCTCAAGCTCGCAGCTCAGATAGAACCAAATCTGGACGCAAAGAATCTTGGTGTTGAGCCACTACCTGATATTGATTTCAACATCCGCACTGGCAACTCGCTTGTTGGCTATGCAACTTATGATGAAGTCAAACGCGCCATCACAAGTACCTTCGATTTCGATGATGCTATGACAAAAATCGCCGTTAAAGCCGAAGACCTCCAGCAGACGTTCGATAAATTCCGCCGATTCCAAACCGAAGACGTCGGCTCGGTGCCTACTGCCGACAAACAGGAAGTCCAGAATCGACTCAGGGCACTGGAAAGTGAACTCAACTACCAACTCGCGGCTCAATACGGCATAAAAATGCGTGACAAGACTATTTATGCCAAGTGGGTAAAGTCCCACAAGCCATTCCATTGGTTCATACAGTTTTACGGCATCCTTGCACGCGGTGGCTTTGATGTAATCATTGGAAATCCGCCATATGTCGAGTTAAGTAAAGTAAATGAGTATCGCATTACGAACTACAAGACACTTGATTCAGGAAATTTATATGCACTATGTATAGAACGCTCTGGTACGCTTCTATGTAGTACGGGGTATATGGGAGTTATAGTGCCACTTAGTGGTTTCTCGACGAGAAGAATGTCAAGCTACCAAGAGTTTGTCTGGAGTCGCTTTAATTCCCTTGCACTTTCTTTCTACAGCGGTGATGCGCATCCATCGGTGCTTTTCGACGGTGTTAAGTATCGCCTAAGTATTATTATTGCCACCAATACGAAAGTCATTGGAAGAAACATTCGTGTGTCCGATTATTTACGATGGTATGCTGACGAAAGACCAACATTGTTTACTGCCAAGGTGGCCTATACAGCATGTCAGTATTCATCTGGATTTCTCCGATTCGGAAAAACAGGAACGCGATTGGCAGAACAAGTGACATCTAAACTGTTAGCAAAAAGGCCAACTCTCATAAAATACCTTCGTCAGTCTGGAAAAGGTCACATAGCCTACCATCGCAGCCCGGTATTTTGGATTCGCTCGATGGATTTCGAGCCGTTTTTTAAGTCTCCAGCAAAGAATCGATCCACTGATCATCTTAAGGACTTGTATTTTCAAGATGTAACCCAGGCTCAGAAGGTAGGAGCATTTCTCAATGCCAGTCTTTTCTACTTTTGGTTTACAGCGCGAGGCAATTGCCGCAATATTTCCGGTAATGATATTGAGAGCTTTCCAGTTGGCGATTTGGATGACCGGAAACTTAAAAATATAACTAAGGCTTTTGCGAGATTGATGACGGACCTTAAACGGCACTCAAAACGTCGTGTTTATGTGTATGAAGCTGCAGGCAGAGTTGAGTATGACGAGTTTTATCCAGATCAGTCCAAGACAATTCTCGACGAAATCGACACAATACTAGCATCGCACTATGGCTATACGGCGGAAGAGCTGGATTTCATCCTAAATTACGATATCAAATATCGCCTAGGCCGCGGTACTGTAAGTGAAGAGGAATAAATTGTGTTCAATCCTAAACCACAATACGAAGTCGTCCAAGATTCGCTGCCCATCCGTGATTTCAAAGATTACTGGGAAGAATTTGTCGTGCGACCTCCATATCAACGCAAGAGTGTTTGGTCCAAGAAAAAGAAACAAGCGCTCTTAGACAGTCTATTCCGCCGTTACTATGTGCCTCGTATTGTCATTCGCGAAGTCCGGCGTGACGCTACCAAGACAGCGCGAGAGGTGATTGATGGTCAGCAGCGAATCACGACCGCTAAGGAGTTTTTGGCCGATGAAATCGTCTTGCCGGACACGCTGAAGGATATTGATCCGGCGCTGCCGGGTGCAAAATATTCTATTCTGCCTCCCGATTTGCGCCGGTTCGTAGATCGAGAACTTAAATACAATGCAGATATTGTAAAGGGCATAGAAGATCCAAGAAATCGCGACCATCAAAAAATTGCAGCCGAGATCTTTTGGCGACTCCAACAGGGTGAGACACTCACATACATGGAGATCGCCCATTCACGCCTTGCTAGTTTGTCTAGAAACTTCGTCGAGAAATACTCTGATGACATCGCTTTCGATTTTATTAAATATAAACCAATCGACAACAACCCGGACAAGCATCCGTTTTATAGTGTCATCGAACGGAACAATGATCGAATGCAACATCTGGCATTGTTGACACGCTTTTTAATATTTGAAGAAAACGATGGACCTGCAGAAATACAAAATGCTGATGTCATGGAGTACATCGACAAGTACCAGGTTGACGATGGCATTGGTAACTATAGCTTTGAGCAGAAACCAGTCGCTAAGGATACGCTGCGTATCATGCGCGCATTCTATGAAGTATTCAAAGATGATCCTATGCTCGCTGGTGGCAACGGCGGAATGAAGGAATTGCGGACAGAGTATTTCATCATTTCTCTTTATCTTCTATTACGACATCTCCTGAAATATTATGTATGGGACAAGGCAGAACCGAGATTATTCCGACAATTCACGATCGACTTTCACAAGCGTTGGAGTGATGGTAAAAACGATGATGCAGATATTCAATTATTTTCCAATAAGCGCCAGCAGAGTGCGGCAGAAATCGAAGTGCGACATCAGATAATCCGTCAGGTATATTTTGACTATGCAAAGTCCCAAGGCTGTTCGATGATCGCTAAGGATATTAAACGAGCATTCAGTGAAAGCGAACGCATTGCTATTTACCGCAAGGGCAATGGTCGTTGCGTACAGTGTGTGGCTGAGGGTAAACCAGACAAGGAGTGCATCGTACCTTGGACTCAATATGATGCTGACCATGTCGTCCCTCATACACTAGGTGGGCAATCGGTGCTGACCAATGCGCAACTCCTTTGTAAATATCACAATCAAAAGAAAGGTGCGACATTGTGAATATCGCCATTCTTGGCTGGGGCTCCCTTATAAATGAACCACGCGATCTACCTATCAAAGGCAATTGGCAATCTGATGGACCGGAACTCTGTATTGAATTTTCCCGCATATCACAACGTGGGGAACGTGCGGACTGCCTTACGCTCGTAATCGACGAAAGGTGCGATTCGACTGTAACGGTCCTTTACGTATTGAGTAAACGTAGCAATTTACAACAGGCGATTGAAGATTTACGGCAGCGCGAGGGAACGGAGCTTAATAATATCGGTTTTTACCAGGTCGAAACCGAGCGTGTTGCCCCTATTGCTCTGAGACGCCATCCCAAATCTTGCGAAACAATCCAAATCTGGGCGCAGGTAAAAGACTTTGACGCTGTTATCTGGACCGCTTTGTCAAGAAGGTTCAAAGATGCCATCGGCATCCCGTTTAACCCTAGTGCCGCCTTGAACTACTTGAATGGCCTATGTGCGCCTACCAAGGAAAAAGCTCTTCAATACATTCAAAATACCCCGCCGCAAATCATGACGCCATTCCGCAAACTACTCTCAGCACAGCTAGAGATGACTACAGCCAATACCCGCGCATGAATCCCGATATCGGAAGCATTCCGTCGCGTGATACCAACTGCACTGCACGTTTATGCTAACGCTTAGATAATGATGCTCCGCGCCAGTTGATAGTCCTTGGCAACCTTGATCTGCGTACCGAGGCATTGGCGACAAATACCAAGCCTGAGTGCACGAAATCAGACGCTAATCCAGAAATATAAATGGATCGACTCTCTGTTGCTCGATATCGTCTGAGGACATACGCTCACAAAATGCTAGAGTGTTTGGAGAACTTAAAGGATCAAGCTTGTTGGCGTAGCACCTGGCCCATACGATCCATTCGGATAAATCGGGTGGTGCAGGGTTAATCTTATTTAATTCTTTGATATAACGCCGAATTCTAGCAGCCTGGCACCAGGCTTTGGTGTCTGCATTTAATTTATCCGCTCGCTTTTTCTCCAAGTAAACCAAGTGTTCTTGTTGCCGCCGCCGCTCCTCTTCTTCTTCCCATTCCCTGCATCGCCGCTCGTATTCTTCACGCATCATCTTTTTTTGGCGAGTCGCCATCCTGAGCCCCTCTATAAAAGCGCCCAGATACTCCTCCACTCTATGACGCTTGCCATCCGCCCACTGCTGTCGACCGCAGTGAGTCGCATTACGCAACCTTAGGGAGAGGCATCCAGTAAGTGAGTAATCGTAACGCGGAGCAAGCTGATACGTGCGCCTATAGTGCACATCATCCATTGGGGTGTGTACATGAGCCGTATGTGTCATCTTTTCATCGATTCCGATTTCCAGGAACTCACCATCTACTGATACGATTGTTTTGGGATTCTCCGCCTCCGACACAGTCAGGCTATAGCCCCGCAACTCTAGCGCCTTGATTAGTGTGTCCATAATCCGACAGGCGCGGTCGATACACGGGCGGCTTACATGAATATCAAGACAGACATTGCCGTGGGCTAGTATCAGATCCCGATCATCTCGCTTACCTCTGATGAGGGCCGTACGGGACTTCTTCGTTAATGGATGTGGATCAGCGAGTATGTCCGGAACTGGAATGAGTTCCGGCGGTTTGGTCGATGTTTCGGTTCTTAAATTTATCGGCGTAGACGTTATTACAATCTGCTCAAGACCAGAATCAGATATTGGCCCTAGTTGAGGCTTGGGAGGTGCCTTTCCAACTTTGAGTTTATTCCAATACCCCCTAGGTGGACGTGGAATATCCATCCGTTTACAAATCTTGGCCAGTCCGACGTCTGAGATTCCATACTTTTGGGAAAGTAGTGATATTGGAGTTTCCCAGATCTGCTGAAACAATTCTTGACGAGAAATTAATTGGCCTTGTCTACGTATCATGACACCCCCCGTTTTGTCCTAAATACTCGAATGTTGTGTTCCCTAAGTCTTTGAATCTCCTGTTATCTTCGGGAAACGCTAAAAATATCCATTCAACCCCTTGACATAGTGTTTATTCCACACTATCTTGATAGTGTATTTATAACACTATCAAGGATTCGGCTATGGCCTACAGCTACGAATACCCCCACCTGGCAGTGACCACGGATATCGTGGTCTTTACCTTGCAGGATGCTGCCCTGAGGGTCCTATTAGTTCGCAGGGGCAACAAGCCCTTCAAAGGCGCTTGGGCTCTGCCTGGAGGATTTGTTAGGCCAGACGAAGATCTGGAGGCCTGTGCCCGCCGGGAGCTTCTGGAGGAAACTGGGGTCTCAGGCTACTACCTCGAGCAGCTCTATACCTTTGGCAGCGTGGACCGTGACCCCCGGGAACGTGTAATCACAGTCGCCTATTACGCGCTGATACCAAACGACAAGGTCGTTCTAAAGGCCAGTGCCGATGCGGACGCCGCTGCTTGGTTTCCAGCAAACCGCCTGCCGCAACTTGCTTTTGACCATAAAGCCATCCTCACCCTTGCCCGCGAACGTCTTTCCGCCAAACTCGATTATTCCACCATCGCTTTCCAATTCCTGCCCGCGACCTTCACGTTGACCGATATCCAAGCAGTCTACGAGATTATTCGCGGCGAGAAGCTCGACAAACGAAATTTCCGCAAAGCGATTCTCGCACTCGCAAAGCTCGAATCCACCCGTAAGTTCCGCCGTGAAGGTGCACACCGGCCCGCGATGCTCTATCGCCTCAAGACCCGCAAAAAGGTCGAGATCATCAAGTAGGGAGAACGGAGATGAACACTAACCTGATTCTCAATACGGATTCTTATAAGGCTTCGCACTTTCTCCAGTACCCACCAAACACAACCCGGGTCTCGAGTTACATCGAATCCCGCGGTGGCGACTATGACAGGACAGTGTTCTTTGGTCTGCAGATGTTCCTCAAGGAATACCTCACCAAGCCCATCACCCAAGGCGACATTGACGAAGCCGAAGCTGTACTCAAGGCCCACGGTCTGCCATTCAACCGCGAAGGCTGGGAGCACATCCTGCACAAACACCAAGGCTATTTACCGCTTGAGATCCAAACAGTTCCGGAAGGCGCGATCGTTCCAACCCACAATGTGCTGGTGCAGGTGGTCAACACCAATCCCGCGTGCTTCTGGCTTACGAGCTTTGTCGAGACTGCTTTACTTAGAGCTGTGTGGTATCCCACCACCGTCGCGACCCGTTCCTGGCACTGTAAGCAGACCATCCGTCATTACTTGGAGATAACGGCCGACAGCATTGAGACTCTGCCATTCAAACTGCACGATTTTGGTGCCAGGGGTGCGAGTTCTGAGGAAACCGCGGCCCTCGGTGGCGCGGCCCACATCGTGAATTTTAAAGGATCGGATAACT
>Ga0307372_10013361_pt1 | contig 10625 bp, 10 predicted proteins | sample OX1MG_FD_202533 | JGI IMG/M metagenome (GOLD analysis project Ga0307372, IMG submission 202533) | Soil microbial communities from Risofladan, Vaasa, Finland - OX-1 | ecosystem: Environmental > Terrestrial > Soil > Coastal area > Acid sulfate soil | place: Finland: Risofladan, Vaasa | collected... | reverse complement strand
CGCGCTGGCCGGGCCGGGGAGCAGAGCCGGCGCCGTACCCAACGACACGACCACCACCAGCTTCTGTGTTGGTGGGTGCCCGCCGCCCACCACCACGGCGCCGCCCACCACAACAGCGCCGCCCACTACGCCGGCCACAACGGCCCCACCGCAGACGGCCCCACCGACCACCCCCTCGGTCGTCACGCAGACCCCAGCCAGGACCACCCCCAAGACGACCATCGCAGCGCCGACGACCACGGCGACCACGTTGCCTTCGATCGGCGGGAACCTCCCGGTCACCCCCTCGACGGTGCCGTTCACGACCTCCCAGCAGAGCTCGCACGTGAGCCCCGTCTTCGCAGCACTGTCGGGAGCGGGCTTCTTCGTCGCGCTGCTGATCGTCGCGGTTCGCTTCATAACCACCCGGCCGCCGTCCTGAAGAGGTTCGCACCGGCGGGCCGGCGGCCATCGGTCAGTTCCCGGCGATCGGCGCGCGGCGCAGGCGAAGGGCGACCTCGTTGGCCAGAAGCCTCCCCCTGGGCGTCAGCGCCAGCATCCCCTCGCCGGCAGGCTCGACCAACCCTTCGAGCGCCGGATCGATCGCCGTGCCGGCCGGCAACGACGCAGCCGGCACGCCTTCCCGGGTCCGCAGCGCCAGCTGCAGCGCCTCGACCGCACTCACCTCGGCGCCGAGTTCCTCGCCTGCCGCCTCGGCGGACCCGTTCTCGGAAACAAGGCGGATGTAACGCTCGGGGGTGCGCACGTTCCACCACCGGCGTGATCCACCGCTTCGCGGGTCGACCCGATGCGAGTGCGCGGCGCAGCCGATGCCCCGGTAGGGGCCCTGCCTCCAGTACAAGAGGTTGTGGCTGCACTCGTGCCCCGGCACCGCCCAGTTCGAGATCTCGTACCACCGGAGGCCGGCGCCGAACAGGACGGAGTCAGCCAGCAGGTACTTGTCCGCCTGGTCGTCGCCGTCCGGGTACCTCGACGTGTCAGCAGCGAGCGGTGTGCCCGCCTCGACGGTCAGGGCGTAGGCACTGACGTGCGCCGGCGGCGGGTCGAGCTCCAGCACGGCCGACAGCGTCGACGACCAGTCAGCCATGGATTCGCCCGCCGCGCCGAAGATGAGGTCCACGTTGTACGCGCCGGCAAAGCCGGCGCCGGCGGCGGCTTCGACGGCCGAGCGAACAGCACCGGCAGAGTGGGAGCGGCCGAGACCCCGCAGCACGTGAGGCACCATCGACTGGACGCCAAACGACAAGCGGTTGACGCCGGCGCCCCGGTACCCCCGCAGCTTCACCTCGTCCACGGTGTCCGGGTTGCACTCGACCGTCACCTCGGCGCCGGCGGCGAGCCCGACCTCCGAAAGGATGGAACCAATGGCGTCGGGGTCCAGCAACGACGGGGTGCCGCCCCCGAAGAAGACCGAGGTCGCCGGCGGCAGGTCCTCCGACGAACGCGCCCGACGCAGCTCCGAGATGCACGCGGTGACGTACGCGCCTGCGAGGGAGAACCGGTCGGTCCACGTCGCGAACGCGCAGTAGTCGCAGCGCCGAGTGCAGAACGGGACGTGCACGTACACGCCGAAGCCTTCGGTAGTGGTCACCGCGACCCGATCACGCCGGCCCGCAGCGCCGTCAGCAGCACGCCCGCGGCGACTGCAGCCGTCTCCGTTCGCAGCACGCCGGCGCCGAGGCTCACCGACCGACCACCGGCGGACGCTTGCTCGGCATCGGACCACCCTCCTTCGGGTCCGACGAGCACCGTAGGCGAGTCGAGCGAGACCGGTCCTCCTCCCGGCTCGGCGAGGACCGCTCCGGGCATCGCCGCTGCGACCTCGAATGGGGTGACCCCCTCGACCGAGGGCAGCCAGAGACCCCTGCTCTGCATTACCGCCTGGCGCGCGACCTCCGCTAGGCGTCGAAGGTGCGAACCGGCGCGGTCCCCCTCCCAGCGCACCACGCTGCGCTCGGCTCGCAACAACACGATCCGGTCGACGCCGAACTCGGTGAGTTTCTGGACCGCCCACTCCGGCCTGTCGCCCTTCACAGGCGCGAACGCCACGCACAGCCGCGGAGCCATGCGCTCGCGGCGCTCCACGTCCCCGACGGCGACGATCGCCCCGCCGCCCGCGGTGTCGAACCGGCACATCCTCCAGCCCCCGCACCCGTCCGTGGCGCTCACCGGCTCGCCGTCGCGCAGCCGCAGGACCGACGCCAGATGCCGGCGGTCCACCTCGTCCAAGTCGAGGGTGTCGAGGCTAGCGACCACGACGTGGGCCGCCGCCCGCCGGGCGGCGTCTCGATACCCGGCCATACCGGAGGAGCCCCTTACTTGAACGCGCCGCGCAGCTTGGACATCAAGCCGGGATCGGGCGCCGACACCGGCTCTCCCCTGAGCGAGGCGTACTGGCGCAGCAGGTCCTCCTGCTCCTTGGTCAGGTCGCTCGGGATGTCCACGACGACCGTGATGATCAGGTCGCCGCGACCTCGGCCCTGCAGGTGCGGCACACCGCGGCCGCGGAGCTTGATCTCGCGACCGGTCTGAGTGCCCGCTGGCACCACCACGTCCTCGACCCCGTCGAGGGTTTCGAACTCGACCGACGTGCCCAACGCGGCCTGGGACATGGCCACGTGCACGACGGCAAGCAGGTCGAAGCCGCTGCGCGTCAGCACCGGATGCGGCCTCACCCTCACGTGCGCGTAAAGGTCCCCCGGCGGCCCGCCGCGCAGGCCGCCGGCGCCCCGACCCGTGAGCCGCAGCGTTGAGCCCTCGTCGACGCCCGCCGGCACGTCGACCACAAACGACCTCTCCTCGCGCCGCCTCCCCTCCCCCCGGCAGTCCGGGCACGGCGACGGGATCTCCTCACCCGTGCCGCCGCAGCGGTGGCACGGGCTGGCCGTGACCATCTGACCGAGTATGGACTGCCGGACCCGGCGGATCTCACCGCTGCCCTGGCACGTCGAGCAGGTGATCGGGGTGGTGCCGGGCCGGGCGCCGCTTCCCTGGCAGGTCGAGCACGTATGCGGCAAGCGGACGGTCAGCTCGCGCTGGGCCCCGAACACCGCTTCTGCGAAGTCGAGCAGGATCGTCGCCTCGGCATCCTCGCCCTTGCGCGGCCCGGTCCGCGCGGCCCGGCCTCCGGCCGCGCCGCCCATGCCGCCGCCGAAGAACGCGTCGAAGAGGTCTCCGATCCCGCCGCCCCCGAACCCTGCGAACGGGTCGCCCCCGCCGGTACCGGCCGCCCCCGACCCGCGGACTCCGGCCATGCCGAACATGTCGTACTGCCGGCGCCGTTCGGGGTCGCGCAGGGTCTCGTACGCGAGGTTCACCGCCTTGAACCGCTCCTCGGCGTGCACGTCACCCGGGTTCGCGTCAGGGTGCAGCTCGCGGGCGAGCTTCAGGTAGGCGCGCTTGATCTCGTCCTCCGTCGCGTTGCGGCTGACTCCGAGCAGCTCGTACAGGTCCCCGATCTCCGGCACCGACTACCTACCTTCCCTCGGTGCCTTCGCTGAGCACCTTGCCGAGCCGTTTGCTCACGACGGCGACCGCAGCCAGCGCCTGCTCGTAGTGCATGCGCGTCGGGCCGAGGATCCCCACGGTCCCGGCGCGCTCGCCCTCCACCTCGTAGGGCGCGACGACGATCGAGCAATCGGCCAGCGGTTGCACGCCGTGCTCGGCGCCGATCGACACCGACAGGCCCCGGTCGAGCACGTCGCGCACGACCGTGACCAGCACGTACTGCTGTTCGAGAATGTCGAGCACTTTGCGGATCGTGGAGACCGCGTCGAACGCCTCCGCCATCCGGGCCGCGCCGCCCACGAAGACCTGCGAGTGGGCATCACCGGTCGACTCTTCGTGCTGCAGCGCCGCCCGCGCCGACTCGGCCAGCCGGTCCACGACAGCGTCGCCCGTCGGCGGTATCCGCCCGCCGCCCCCGATCACCTCGCCTTCGAGAAAGGCGGAGAGACTCGCCGACGCGGCGGCGATCTGATCCTCGGTGGGGTCCTCGCGGGAATCGAGCAGCTCCAAGGTCCGCTTGTCCACTGCTCCGGTCGCGAAGACGATCACCACGAGCACGAGCCGGGGAGCAAGGCTCACCAGCTGCACCGACCGCACGCGAGCCGGGTCACCCTCGCGCACGACGACCGCCGCGTAATCGGTCAAACCCGACAGGAAGCGGCTGGTGTCGGAGAGCATCCGCTCCAGCTCCCCGTGCGCGCTCGCGAAGAAGGCCCGCACCTTCTGCGTCTGCCCGGGTCCCAACCTCCCGGCCGGGTCGAGGTGGTCGACGAAGAACCGGTAGCCCTTGTCGGTCGGGATGCGGCCGGCGCTCGTGTGGGGCTGAGCCAGATAACCCTCTCTCTCGAGGACACCCATCTCGTTGCGCACGGTCGCCGAGGAGACGGACAGCTCCGGGATGCGCGACACCGCGGCAGACCCGACCGGCTGAGCGGTCTGGATGTACTCCTCCACCACGGCACGGAGGATGGCGGCCTTGCGGTCATCAAGCATGTTGGCGTCAAGCATCGTTGGCACTCAAAGATACCGAGTGCCAGCGGTTTGGTACCGCTCAGCCCGAATAGACGGGCCGGTCCCCGGTATAAAAGGTCTATGAGCCCCGACACCCGTTCAGCCACGGCCCAGCCTGTCTCCGCCTCTGGCAGCTTCAGTTTCGCCGGCATGACCGTCCACCGGCTCGGCTTCGGCGCCATGCGGCTCACCGGGCGGGGGATCTGGGGCGAGCCACGGGATCGGTCCGAGTGCATCCGGGTCCTTCGCCGGGCTGTCGAACTGGGCGTGGACTTCATCGACACCGCCGACTCGTACGGCCCCTACGTCAGCGAGGACCTCATCCGGGAGGCGCTCCATCCCTATCCCGCTGGCCTGGTGATCGCCACAAAGGCCGGGCTGACCCGGACCGGCCCGAACCAGTGGCACGCCGTCGGCCGTCCCGAGTACCTGCGCCAGCAGGTCGAGATGAGCCTCCGCCGGCTCGGGACCGAGCGGCTCGACCTGTTCCAGCTGCACCGTATCGACGCGAAGGTGCCGGCGGACGAGCAGTTCGGCTTCCTCGCTGATCTGCTCCACGAGGGAAAGGTCGCCGCCGCCGGGCTGTCGCAGGTATCGGTCGCCGAGACGGAGTCCGCCCGCAAGGTCGTCCCCGTGTCGACGGTGCAGAACCTGTACAACCTGACCGACCGTTCGTCCGAGGACGTGCTCGCCCATTGCACCGAGGAAGGCATCGGGTTCATCCCCTGGTACCCAATCGCGTCGGGTGACCTCGCCAACCCCGGCGGTCCCGTCGACGAGATAGCCAAGGGGACCGGAGCCACGCCGGCCCAGGTATCACTGGCCTGGCTTCTCGCCAAGAGCCCGGTCATGATGCCCATCCCCGGCACTTCGTCTGTGAGCCACCTCGAGGAGAACTGCGCAGCGGCGACCGTCGCTCTCAGCCCCGAACAGATGGAGAAGCTCGACGCGGCAGGCCGGGTCAGATTCAGGCCGTGAGGCCGGTCACACACTCAGGCCGTGAGGCCGGCTACTCCTCGAGGCGGAGGGCCTGGATGAACGCCTCCTGGGGCACCTCCACCCTCCCGATGTTCTTCATCCTCTTCTTGCCTTCCTTCTGCTTCTCCAGGAGCTTGCGCTTGCGGGTGATGTCGCCGCCGTAGCACTTGGCGAGCACGTCCTTGCGCTTCGCCTTGACCGTCTCCCTCGCGATGATCCGCCCGCCTATCGCGGCCTGGATGGGCACGTCGAACATCTGGCGGGGAATCAGCTCGCGCAATCTCTCGGTCATCTTCCTCCCGTAGTCCTGCGCGGAGCTCTTGTGGACGATCGCGCTGAACGCGTCGACTGGCACGGCATTGAGGAGGACGTCGATCTTCACCAGGTCTGCGCGGTCCCATCCCGCCGGTTCGTAGTCGAGGCTGGCATAGCCCTTCGTGCGGCTCTTGAGCGCGTCGAAGAAGTCGATCACTACCTCGGCCAGCGGGATGCGGTAGACGAGCTCGAGGCGCTCCGGCGAGAGGTACTCCATCCTTGTCATCTCGCCGCGCCTGGTCTGGCAGAGGTCCATGAGGGTCCCGGTGTAGTCGGTCGGGCTGAGGATCGTCGCGGTCAGGTAAGGCTCCTCGATCCACTCGAGCCGCTGCGCCTCGGGCATCTCGGAAGGATTGTGGACCTCGACGACCGTCCCATCGGTGAGGTGCGCCCTGTACTCGACACTGGGTGCCGTCGCGATGAGGGACAGATCGAACTCGCGCTCGAGGCGCTCGCGGACGATCTCCATGTGCAGCAGGCCGAGGAACCCGCACCTGAAGCCGAAGCCCAGCGCGCCGGACGTTTCTGGTTCGTAGGTGAAGGAGGCGTCGTTGAGCCTCAGCTTCTCGAGCGCCTCTCGAAGGTCCGAGAAGTCGTCGCCCTCGATCGGGTAGAGACCGCAGAAGACCATCGGCTTGGGGTCCTTGTAGCCGGCGAGCGGCTCGGCTGCGGGCCGGTTTGCGAGTGTGATCGTCTCGCCGCTTCGCGCCTCGCCGACGTCCTTGATGCCGGCGATCAGGTAGCCGACCTCACCCGGTCCGAGCACGGCGACCGGGACGTTTAGGGGCGTGCGGACGCCGATCTCCTCGACGTCGTGGGTTCGCCCGGTCTGCATGAAGCGCAGTCGCGCTCCCGATACGAGGCTGCCATTGACCACCCTCACCGCGCTCACGACACCGCGGTACTGGTCGTAGTAGGAGTCGAAGATGAGGCCTTGCAGCGGCGCGTCGGCGTCGCCGTGCGGCGCGGGGATGCGTTCACAGATCGCGTCGAGAAGCTCGGGTACCCCTTCGCCGGTCTTCGCGGACAGACGAAGGATCTCCCCGGCCGGGACCCCGAGCACGCGCTCGATCTCCGCGGCGTAGCGGTCGGGGTCGGCAGCGGGAAGGTCGATCTTGTTGAGCGCGGCGACGATCTCCTTGTCGTGCTCGAGTGCCTGGTACGCGTTGGCGAGCGTCTGAGCCTCGATGCCCTGCGCGGCGTCCACGAGCAGCACCACGCCCTCGCACGCAGCGAGACTGCGGCTGACCTCGTAGCCGAAGTCGACGTGGCCGGGCGTGTCGATCAGGTGGATGGTGTGACCCTTCCAGTGGACCCGGACGTTCTGCGCCTTGATCGTGATGCCGCGCTCACGCTCGATGTCCATCGAGTCGAGGTACTGCTCCCGCATGTCGCGGGCGTCGACGGCACCGGTCAGCTCGAGGATCCGGTCGGAGAGCGTGGACTTGCCGTGGTCGACGTGGGCGACGATGGAGAGGTTTCGTATGCGGTCGAGGTTCACTGTTTCTTCAGGGGGATTCTCGGGGGAAAGACGGGCCCGTGGCGGCTGCGGGCGGCCGCGGGCCAAAGAACAGTGTGGCGCAAAGGCGGGCAACCGGCCGGAGCATCTAGGGTTTGCGGCATGACGGCATCCGGCTTCCGGCTGGCGGTGACCGTATCCGCCACCTACGGGTCCGGCGGAAGCGTCATCGCGCCGCGCTTGGCGGAAGAGTTGGGCGTGCCGTTCATCGACCGGCTGATCAGCGCCGACCTGTCTCAGGACGCCGCACGTCAAGAGGCCAGGGACGCTGCCAAGTCCGGTGAGGGACTCGGGGAAGGAGAGCGTGAGATAACGCCGGCGGGTCGCTTTCTGAGCTACTTCGCACGCGCTGCCAGTGTCGGCGCGATGCTGGCCCCTGAGCCGATCGTCGACGACGACGACACGATCCGGGCCAACGCCGAGGCGGGACTGCACGGGGTGGCCCACGGAGACCCTGCTGTGATCCTGGGGCGCGCGGGTGCGATTGCGCTGCGCCAACGTCCCCGAACGTTCCACGTCCGCCTGGACGGCCCGGTCGAGCGCCGGGTCAACTGGGCGGCGCCGTTCGAGAAGCTGAGCGTTGAGCACGCGAGGAAGCGCCAGTCTGAGACGGACCGCGCCCGGACACTGTTCGTAAAGCGGCTCTACCACGTCGACCCGGCGGATCCTGCGCTGTACCACATGATCCTCGACCCGACCGTCATCGGGGTCGAGCCGGCGGTGGCGGTCATCGCTACCGCGGCCCGGGCATTCTCCGAGGCGTATCCTGAACGGGATTGAGCGCGCAGCAGCGTGGCTGCTGGTGCAGATCGAAGGCGTGCGATCACTCGCGGTGTACCCGCTGCTGTGGACCTATCGCCTCACCGACCAGAAGGCCACGATCGACGCGGACGTGCAGCGTTGGGCGGACCTCCTGTGGGTTGACGACAGGTCGCGGATGCTGGCCCGGCTGCTCTACGCGTTCCCGGAGTTCCGCGCCGTCTACTACCACCGCCTGGCTTCGGGAAACCCGCTGGGCGCGCTCGCGGCGCGCGTGGCGGTGCACCTGTGGCGGACGGTGCCGGGGCTCGACCTGAGCGGGACCGAGATCGGGCCGGGGCTTTTCGTCTCGCACGGCCAGTGCACGATCCTGTCCGCGGAGCGGATCGGCGCCAACTGCCAGGTGCACCAAGGAGTGACGATCGGCTGGGACTACCGCGGCGACCGCCGTCCCATCATCGGCGACGACGTGTTCATCGGGGCCGGCGCGAAGATCCTCGGGGCGGTTACCGTGGGCGACAAGGCACGCATCGGCGCCAACGCCGTGGTGGTCTGTGACGTGCCCGCCGGCGCCACGGCGGTCGGCATACCGGCGAGGGTGATACCTGGAGATCAGCGCTAGAGGGCTGTCTGCTAGCATCTCCGGGTTCCCCAGTCGAGTGGGCCAGAGACCAGTGAGTAGGTATTCCCTGTGGCCAACATAAAGAGCCAGATCAAGCGCAACCTGACCAACGAGAAGGCCCGTGTCCGCAACAAGGCGGCCAAATCGGAGGTCAAGACCCGCATCAAGACGGCCGTCGCCTCGGCTGCAGCCGGCAGCGACACCACGGCCGAGGATCTGCGCGTGGCCGTGAAGCGGCTCGACAAGGCCGCCGCTCGCGGGATCATCCACAAGAACCAGGCCTCCAACCGCAAGGCGAAGCTGGTCCGGCGCATCAACTCGCTGACCGGAACCGGCGCCGGCGAGTCCTGACGCCACCCCCCGCTCGACTTCACCGAGACGGCTAGGCCGCCCAGAGCGCCGCGGCCGCCCCCAGTCCCGCCACGACGACGAGTTTGCGCAACATGTCGCCGCTGATCCGCCCGGCCAGCCGGCCGCCGGCGAAACCGCCGAGGATGCTGGCGGCCGCCATCACAGGGACCAGTTGCCAGCGCACGTGCCCCGAGAAGGCGAAGAACACGGCCGCCACGACGTTGATCACAAACGACAGCGCCTGCTTCAGGGCGTTCACCCGCGCGAGCGGGCCGGCGTGGAACAGCCCCAGGACGGCCAAAAGCACGATTCCGAGCCCCGCGCCGAAGAACCCCCCGTAGACTGCCGCCGCGAACACTGAGATCGCCAGGGCCGGGTGCAGACCAGGGGCCCCAGGACGGGTGGGCGCGGGTTGCGCGGATGCGACTGCCCCCGCGTCCGTGTCCGCGCCCACCCCCGGCGGATCCACGCCCGGCTGATCTGTCCCCGATTGGCCCACCCCCGCCCCGGGCGAACCGGGAGCGGGCGCGGCGACGCCTACGAAGCTGCGGGCGCGCTCCTGGCCCAGCAGCAGCAGGCATGACGCCACGATCAGATACGGGACCGCCAGCCTGAACGCCTGCGGCGGGATCATCACGAGGAGCACGGAACCGGCGAGCCCGCCGACGGCCCCGGTCGCCGCCAGGACCCGGGCGTCTCCGAGCTGCGGGCGCAGGTCGTCGCGCTGCGCCCAGCTCCCGCCGAGGTACCCAGGCAACAGGGCGACGGTGTTGGTCACGTTCGCCGGCACCGCCGGCACCCCGATGCCGACCAGCGTCGGAAACGAGATCAGCGTCCCCCCGCCCGCCAGCGCGTTCACCATGCCCGCGGCGAGCGAAGCGCCGGCGACGGCAAGGTAGTCGAGTCCCGATAGCTGCACGGAGCTTCAGCGCCCCGAGCTGAGCGCCCCGCGGCGCTCGGCCGACCCGCCGCCGCGTGCCCGGGCGCGGAAGCAGAGCCGCGCGACGAGCACCTCGAGGACCGCCTCGGCAGGGAGGCCCGTTGCGCCTTTCAAGTCGATGTCGGCCTGCGCGAGCAACCCGATCGCGTCGGCAATGCCAGCGGAGCCCCATCGCTGGGCCGCCGCGAGCGCCTTCTTCGCCGGATAGGTGCTCCGCCCTTTGGCGATCCCCATCGCCTCGGCGGCTTGGGCTTCGGTTCGTATCGACGGGTCGTCGATCCTCAGCAGCCCTTGGACGTGGCGGTGCAGCACGGCCAGCACCTGCAAGGGGTGCCGGTCGCCGGCGCCCAGGAGGCGGTGCAGGTACGCGAGCGCGTCCTCGGTGCGACCCGTGTCGATCGCGTCGGTGAAGTCCCACGGCGCAACCGACCCGGCCTCGCCGAGGTAGGGCTTCAGATCCGCGGCGCCGAGGTGGGCGCCCTCGCCGTACGCGGCCGCCAGCACCTCCAGCAGGGAGCCCAAGCGGCTCACGTCCTCACCGAAATGGTCGCGGACCGCCTTCTCCGCCTCGGCGTCGAGCTTGACCGGTGCCGCTCGCAGCCTCGACCGGACCCAGTCGGCCA
>Ga0307372_10013360_pt1 | contig 10625 bp, 10 predicted proteins | sample OX1MG_FD_202533 | JGI IMG/M metagenome (GOLD analysis project Ga0307372, IMG submission 202533) | Soil microbial communities from Risofladan, Vaasa, Finland - OX-1 | ecosystem: Environmental > Terrestrial > Soil > Coastal area > Acid sulfate soil | place: Finland: Risofladan, Vaasa | collected... | reverse complement strand
GCGGGCGTCAGCACGCTCGGCCCCGAGGAAGACACCCGTGGCATGGCGTTCGGGGGCACGACTACGCATCTGGACTTCTGCTTCATCGAGCCGGGAATGGATATTACCCAGGGGATCGAGACGCGGGCGGCGCGATGGAAGGGGCAATCATATGTCGATTACTCATTCCATATCGGCCTGATGGGCGCGCTTCCGATCAGCGTATTCGACCAGATCGGCGACGTAATCAAGCAGGGCTTCCCAAGTTTCAAAATTTTCACCACGGACGTGATGCCGCCGCATCCCAAGCGCGTCAGGCTGCGGCTCGACATGGGGCGCGTCCAGCTCGCGATGGACAAGGTCGCGAAAAACGACGGCATCATGGTCGTCCACGCGGAGGACGACGACCTGGTCCAGTTCAACTACGAAAAATTCGCCGCCGAAGGCAGGACCGAAGGCTGGAACATGAACCTGGTCCATACCAAGCTCTCCGAGGAGCTCGCCTTCGATCGGGTGATCCGCCTCGCCCGCGCCAGCGGCGCCGGAGTGTATTTCGTACATACTTCGGCGCGGGAAGGCGTGGAGGCGGTGGCCGAGGCGCGGGGGCGCAACCTGCCGATCTACTGCGAAACGTTGCATCACTACGCCTGCTTCTCGGCCGATGACTACAAAACTCCTCGTGGCTTCTGCTACCACACCTATCCTTCGTTGAAAGGACGCGACGATAACAAGGCGCTGTGGGATGGACTGATTAACGACGCGGTATCCACTACCGCGACCGACGAGTTCCCGACCTCGCTCGATCACAAGCTGTCGGGCAAGCGGATCGACAACGTGACCGGCGGAAACCTGGGCGCCGAGGCGCGGATGGGAATCGTCTACACCGAGGGCGTGGTGAAGCGCGGGATGACGCTGCCGCGCTTCGCGGAGGTGACCTCGACCAACGCCGCGCGCATTCTTGGCCTCTATCCGCGCAAGGGAGTAATCGCCGCGGGCAGCGACGCCGACATCGTGCTGATCGATCCGTCGATCAAGAAGAAGCTCACGCGCGAGGACTTTCACGTGAGCGACTACAGCCCGTGGGAGGGATGGCAGGTCGAAGGATGGCCGGTGACCACAATATTGCGCGGCAAGCCGATCGTCGAAAACGGCAAGCTGTTGGCCAGCCTGGGTTACGGGCAACTCATCGCGCGCAAAGTGGATCCGGTGGTGCTGCGCCGTCCGGCCGCCTGAGACCGAGGACCTTGGAGACGGTCAAGCTGGCGGGGCGCGTCGCGATCGTAACCGGCGGGGGACGCGGAATCGGCCGCGCAATCGCTCTGGGGCTGGCGTCCGCGGGGGCGAATGTCGTCATCACCGCGGCGCGCAATCCGCGGGAGGCAAGCGAAGTCGCGCAATCCGCTCGCGAGGCGCTCGGTCGCGAGTGCCTGCTCGCCGTCGCCGCCGACGTGACGCGGGAGGCCGATTGCGTCCGCGTCGTCGACACCGCGCTCGAGCGCTATGGCGCGGTTCATATTCTGGTCAACAACGCCGCACGCGGCATGCGTTTCGTCGACGAGCGGTTTTTGGATCGCCCGGCCAAATTCTGGCAAGCCGCCTCCGGAGCGTGGCGGATGATCGTCGAGACCAACGTCGATGGACCGTTCCTGATGGCGCGCGCGGTCGTCCCGCATCTCCTTGCCCAGCGCTGGGGGCGCCTCATCAACATCTCGATCAACTATGAGACCATGGGTCGCGCCGGGTTTTCGCCTTATGGACCGTCCAAAGCCGCGCTCGAGGCGGCGACAGCGGGATGGGCCCGCGAGCTGGATGGCACCGGCGTTACGGTCAACGCGCTCCTGCCCGGCGGCATTACCGACACCGCGATGGTGCCGGACACGGCGCCGGAGGAGGTGCGGCGCACGATGCTCGATCCGGCGATCATGGTCGCGCCCGTGCGGTGGTTGTGTTCGGCCGACGCCGACGCCATCAGCGGCCAGCGAATGGTGGCGAACAAATGGGATCCGTCTCTGCCCGCGAACGAGGCGGCACGCCGCGCGCTCGGGCCACTGCCGTGGACGTAAGCCGTTCGCGCTCGATTCAACTGCGCCGATGTGCCACTGATCCAAAGTTGGTTCTGCGTTAGTTCCGCGTCAGTGCCGTGGGTTGAGGGCTGGCGGAGTCGCGGCCGGCGAAGATCGCCTGACCGGCGATGCATCATCCGCCGGTTGACTGACCCTGAGAATACTTAGTCAACGGGTTTGGCCAAAGAAGCGGATTTGGTGAGAGGGGACAACGTGAAAAGTTTTTCACTTCGGCTCTGCGTGCTCTCGTTGGTAGGCGTCACATTCGCGGTTTCCCATTTAGCGTGGAATGGCGCGGCGTATGCGGCGGCGACGCCGGGATACAAGCTGACCTCGACGATGAAACTTGGCGGCGAAGGCCGCTGGGATTTCGCCACGCTCGATAGCGCGGGCAAGTTTCTGTACGTGACGCGCACCACGCATACGATGGTCGTGGACGTCGCGACGGGCAAGGCGGTGCATGATATCGGCGGGCAGAAAGGGTCTCACGGCGTGGCGTTGGTGCCGGCGGTCGGGCGCGGATTTATCAGCGACGGCAAACTCGGCGCGGTGATCGTTTTTGACCTGAACAGCGGAGCGGCGTTGGGCAAACTGGCCGCCGCGGATGACGCGGACCCGATCATCTACGATCCCGCGAGCAATCGGGTGCTGGTGTTTTGCGGCGACGCGCATCGGATGGTGGCGATCGCGCCCGACGTGGACCTCAAGGACGGGAAGGCGTCGGCGACGGTTGACCTCGGCGGCTCGCCGGAGTTCGCGGTGGCGGACGGCCTCGGCAAGGTGTTCGTGAATATTGCGGACAAGGACGAGGTTGCGGTCGTCGATACGAAACAGATGAAAGTGATCGCGCGGTGGCCGACCGGGCCCGGTCAACGGCCAACCGGAATGTCGATGGATCGCGCGTCGCGGCGTTTGTTCGTCGGTTGTCGAAACAAAAAGTTGGTGGTGATGAACGCCGACGACGGAAAGATCGTGGCGGATTTTCCGATCGGCGCCTTTGTCGACGCGACGGCGTTCAAAGATGCGCTGGTCTTCGCGAGTTGCGGCGACGGGACGCTCACGATCGTGCGCGAAGTGTCGGCGGACAAGTTCGAGCTTGCGGAGACGGTCGAGACTGAGCCGGGTGCGCGCACGATGGCCGTCGATGAGCGCAGCGGGACCATCTATCTGCCGACGGCGGACCTGAAGATTTCCTCGGCCGCGGGCGTCGGCGGTGCGCATCCGATCCCGGTGGCGGGGACGTTCAGGATTCTGGTCGTGACGCGGAGCCCGGCGGCGGAGAAATAATAGAAGGCTCTTGCCGTACGCGCCGTCCGCTTATCCGGTGGGTTACGCTTGGTGGAGTCTGGTTGTTCGAATAGCTATGATCGCTCTTGCGAGGCTTGGGCTGCAAAGCCGAACCTGAAGGCGAAGCTGCAGGGAAACTGATGGAATTCGTCGATCTCTCCAATAGCCGTTCGTTCGCGCGCGGCTTTCCTCACGACTTCTTCACCTGGTTGCGCCATAACGAGCCGGTGTGGTGGCACGAACCGACTCGATTCACCCCCAACGGCGTGGGTTTCTGGGTCGTCAGCCGTTACGACGACGTGGTAGCGGTTTTCAAGGACGCGGAAACTTTCTCTTCGGAACTGGGCGGGACACAAATCTACGACGGCAAAGGCATGGGCTATCAGTTGAATCAGACCGATGATCCCAAGCATCGCCGGCTGCGCGCATTGGTGAACAAGGGCTTCACTCCGCGGATGATCGGACTGTTGGAGGACGAGCTCCGGACACGCACCAAACGCATCCTCGATAACGTACCGTTGGCGGAGACTTTCAACTTGGTTCCGGCCGTGGCTCGCGAACTCCCGCTCCAGGCAATCTGTAGTGTTCTCGGAGTGCCCCAGGAAGACCGCACGGAGATAGTCGAGATTGTCGACCTCGCAATCGGCGCGGGCGATGGCACGGTCATGTCGCCGCAATATCTAAAACGCCTCGGCGCCTATGCCGACGCGGTGGTCGAGCGGAAGCGTTCCGATCCGGCCAACGATATACTGTCGGTCATCGTTCACGCTCAATTGGATGACGGCTCGCCGCAGCTCAATAACCTGGAGCTTCGCGCTTTCTTCAACCTGCTCTTTCCGGCGGGAGCTGAGACCACTCGCGGATCGATCGCGGGAGGACTGTTGGCTCTGATCGAGAACCCTGATCAGCTCGAGCGGTTGCGTAACAATCCGGAACTCATGAAGAGCGCGATCGAAGAGATCGTGCGATGGACCTCGCCCTCGGTCTACAAGCGGCGCACCGCGGCCTGCGACACCGAGCTGAGAGGCCACTCCATCCGCAAAGGGCAAAAGGTCACGGTCTGGGAAATGTCGGCCAACCGCGACGAGGACGTGTTCGAGAATGCTTTCCGCTTCGATGTCGGACGCGATCCGAATTACCACGTCGGCTTTGGCCTGGGCACCCATTTCTGCCTGGGCGCGAACCTCGCGCGGCTCGAAATTCGCGTGATGTTCGAGGAGATGCTTGACCGCTTTGAACGTTTTGAGCTGATGGGACCCCTGGCCTGGACGAACAACAATCGGCTTTTAAGTCTGACCGAGCTGCCGGTGCGAGTCTCATTAAAAAAGGGACCAGCACACTCGAACAACCCGCGACCCGCGCAAAGCGCTTCCAACGCGCGCGCGAAGATGTAAGCTGCGTGTAAGGATATCCGCCAGCGTTGAGTAGTCCTGAAATCTCGCTCCGCGAGACGTAGCTTTCTTCGCGTGCGTTGTCATCAGCCGCTGGCCGGCCTGCTCCCAGAGGCAGGTTGCGATCGCTTTGTCGGTGGCTGGCAACGGATGCCGATTTGCGAACGAAGCCCGTCTCGATCTCCCTAAGCATCAGAGGGGGATTCTCTATCTCGCATCTCACATGAGGTCGGGTATGTGCGTGAAATCGCTCGATAAAACGGCCCTCCCCAAGCTTCGAGATTGGAATCCGAAATTGCAACCCTCTGGAGTTCTCTAGGGAACGGGATGCACTAGCGCATCGTGAAGAGAGTTGTAACTGTCACGCTAATGGCGTCAACTCGGGGACAGAGGGTGCGAGGCTTACGGGCACTTGCGAACATCTCCTGGCTCACGACCCGCCAGCTGGAGGCTTTGGCCGGGTCAATGACGGTGACCCGCCACGAAAAGCGGAGCACTATTTTCTCTGACAAATCTTCCTCCGAATCCGCTTACATTTTGTTTTCCGGGGTTGCTCGCGTTACATGCGACAATCGCAAGGGCCGGAGAACGACGGTGATCATATTGTCGCCCGGCTTGGTTCCGGCGTTTCCTAATGCTGTAGCCGGAATTACCTATAACTTTCGCTGCGAAGCGGTTACGAGTTGCGAAGTCGCAACCATAGGACTGAATAGCTTCATGAAGATCTGCCTCGGGATCGGATCGGCGGCCTTTAAGCTGATGAGTGACAGTTTTCTAGGACGCTGGGACCGGGTGCATTTGCGCTGCTCCAACTTGATAGGATGTACACTTGAGGAACGCCTGGTACTTGTGTTGCTCGATTTGATCGAAAATTTCGGCGTCCCAATTCGCGGTGGTGGCGTACGATTGAGTATACCGGTGCGACATCGCGACCTGGCTGATCTGGTAGGAGCGACACGACCGCGGGTAACAGAGCGTTTGCACGAGTTTACGCGGAAAGAGCTGATTTCCCAGCAGGATCAGCGTTTCGTGGTAGACCCCGAAGGATTGAAAAGCTTTCTAATCGAAGCCCAGGGTGAAGGACTCTCAGGAGAACTTTTGTAAATTCGCCTTTCCCTGCATCGAGTCTCCAAATTCGCCCGCAAGCGTGACTGCCGCGATGAGTCGCTGAGCCTGAAAACGCGTCCCCCGGAGGTTCCACAAAGGCCAGAACGCCAGGTCGCATCTAGGCAAGCGGGCCGGCAGTCGTGGATTTAAACTGTGCGCTGAGCGAGCTATGTTCCGGCCGAGTGAGACTGCGAGCGCGTGTGCCGCGTCGTTGGAGTATTGCTCCGCTGACCACGACAGACCATTGCTCAGCGATGCTGCGAAACCATATCGATACGGATATTGCTCTCGGAAGAGGGGCTCCATCGCGCGCTTGATGCTTGGCCTATGCAATCCGAGACGCCTTTGTGTCGCATCTCACTTTTTGCTTTTCCAAATAGAATATAGGCGAGTGTATGCTCGAGCGCGAAGCGGTCAGGAGCAAAACGCCCCGGAGGTGCCGGCCATGCCAATTGAAGTTTTGCGAGAACTCATGCTTGAACTTACCGAACCCGATCGGCTCGAGATCATCCGCGAGGCAGGAATAGGCGACGACAGGCCCTCGCTCTTACGCGGAGACACAGAGGATGGACCCGTGGAAGAGGCCGATTCTTGGATAACTCAAAATGGCGCCAAGCTGCTTCCGCACCTCCTACGAAGAATCGATCCTTCAGACGATGAAATGGCCCAGCTCGTTCAAAGCGGAATGTTGCCTTTTGACCATACACTGTTGAAGCCGCGCGAATTTGTTGTCCGATTTAACCATCCGGCGATGCGCGGCGCTCTCGATGGTGGGCTGCCACTTTCCGAAGTCGCAGCCACCTCACTAGCGCTGACCGAACTCATTACATCGCTTTTGGCGGCGAATCGCTCCTTTGGCGTGGATGCCGAGATGCCGACGGTACGCGTAGCCGCGGGCTCGGTGGACTTTTTCGCGACAGGTTCTGGTTTGATCGTCGGTGGGTTGAGTTTACTGTGTGCATGCGGAATCGGCGTGATTTCCGCTCCGGTCATACCAGGAGCGGATGTCCTCACGGGTGCTATCGATCTGACGTTGAATTGGCAGAAGCGAAGTTCCGAAAGGGGAAGAAGCGACGCCGCGAGAGCAAAAGTCGATGCCGAGAGGGGAAGAGCCGATGCCGAGAGAGGAAAAGCCGATGCCAAAAAGATCGAAGCGGAAACAATAGGCCAAGAACTGGAGAATGAGATCAAGCGCGTTCGCCTGGGCAACCTGCCGGCTCAGGCGGAAGCCCATCGGGGAGAGAAGCCTGAAACGCGACCAGCGTCGTTCTTTGTACCCGTTGCGCTGATTGAGCGAAGCTCCCAGGAAAATGGCTTCGCGGCGGCGCACGGCGTTCATCTGGTCAATCGAGGCTTGCCGTCACTATTCGGAATTCTGCGCGTGATGCCCGGACTGCGGATTACCGTTGAGAATAGGCAATCCAATACTTAGTAGGAATCTCGGTTGTTCCACAAATGCCGCTGTTTCACGGCAAGTGGACCACGCTCAGCGAGCCGCGGTGGCTTCAGGCCGGGCGTGCGCTGGACAATCCTCTTAGTCTCTCGCCCCTTGGGACTTCGCTTTCTTCGAAGCTTTCGAGTTGCCAGAACTGTTGAGGGCGACCGCTTGGCGAACGAGCGCCTTGAAGGCGGACTCGTCAACTTCTTCTCCTTGGTGGATGTCGATCGCGCGGCGTACGTTTCCGTCGAGACTCGAGTTGAAGAGACGGGCCGGATCCTTCAGCGACGCGCCCTTGGCGAAGGTAAGCTTCACGACCTTCTTGTAGGATTCGCCAGTGCAGATGATGCCGTCGTGCGACCAAACCGGAGTGCCCATCCACTTCCACTCCTCGACGACGTCCGGGTCTGCTTCCTTGATGAGCTTGCGCATTCTGCTGAGGGTTTCCGCGCGCCAGTCCCCGAGTTCGGCGATTCTTTTCGAGATGAGTTCCGATGCCGGCTGGCCTAAGCTCGCGCCCGACTTTTTCATGTTCTCATCCTGGAAGTTCGAGATATATTTCATTTGCAGGAGTGATCAGGCGGATTAATGAGCGCCAACATGACGGCCACGAGCTTCCAACCCAGATTGTAGGCGTCCTGCATGCTGGTATTGAACCCCGGCTTCTCAGCGCCTGCCGGTTCCCAGGTCGTCGGAATACCCGGCCTTCAAGCGAGACCACTGTGCGGTGGGACGCCCATCGGTACGGGTATTTTGCTTGCCTTTAAACCGTTGTGACCAGCCGGTCGGCGAGTCCTCCCACGTCTCCTGCCGTCCGTAGACGGTCAAGTCGAGCAACCGATAGCTGTTATCCATCGCCTCGACGCCGCGCCTCGTCGTCCAGTAAGTCTCGAAGACCTTGGATCCTTGTCGCAGGTAGCAAACGATGTGCATCACGCCCACCGGATCATGAGCCTGGTAGAACGTATCGCCTCATCCGATGTGCCTGTTCTGATCACCGGCGAAAGCGGGACCGGAAAAGAGATCACGGCTCAACTAATCCACCACCTTTCCTCACCTAAAGACGGTCCGTACCTGCCTGTCAACTGTGCCGCGATTCCTGAGACGCCGATCGAGAGCCAGTTGTTTGACCACGAAAAGGGCGCGTTCACAGGTGCGGATCGTCGGCACGAGGGACTCTTCGAGAGTGCCGAGCGCCTCGGTCCAACCCCGCGCAATGAATTCAGGGTTCTGAGAATCATCGGAACTCGCGCCTGGCTGTGGAAGGCGAAGTACGGCGGGCTCGAGATCTCCGAGGCGCGGCGGCTTGAGCATCAGCATCCCGGCGCGGCCAGCTCGCTGCGCGAGGGGCTGGAGGAAACGCTGACCGTGATGCGCCTGGGACTGCCCGAGAATCTCGAACGGGTGCTGTCCCCCACCAACCTGGTTGAGAACCTACGCCAATCCTGTTCGCCGCGCTGCGTGCCCGTAATGCTCAGTTCGAGCCCAGCATGGAGGTTGATGTTAAGGAGAAAGGCGCTTAACTGACTATGTCGCCGCTACTCAATTCCAACAGCGCAGCGGACATTGCCAACCTTTGGCGCGTGGGAGCTTAGAAGGGACCTACGAGCAACGGGTCAGGCACTCGCAAGATCATGAGGTGCCCATCGGATCCAACGATCCTGATCGATCGAAAGGTTTCCCGGAACCAGGTAAAGGATTTTGATTCTGCCTTTCATTTCCAGGCGACAGTCTCGTCCGGCCAGCGTGCCCTTTTTGTACAATTGTGAAAGATGAATGGTGAGCTAAGCGTATGGCTTTGAGACTGGTCGCGGATGATGTTAGGCTATCGATCTCACGGCAGATCAAGGGCTTGGCTGGGGTGCGGCAAGCTGAACGGGGGACAGGTTCACACCGCTCATTGGCTTACTGATGTGTAACTTAGTATGTCGCCCAACGAATTCAATCAACATCCGTGCTGATTACGCAATCCATGAACGAATCGTCATCCTATTCCCCGCACTGCAAAGTGCTATCAAAAGAACCAAGGTCTCGTCTCAAAGACTAGCTGTTGTATTGAGAATACGGAGCGTGTTCTCTCAAGTAGTCGACTCGCCGGATCGTCGTCTCTTCGTGGAATGACACACACACGCAACATTCAATCCACTCCGGCTGAGGGCTTTTTGTCATGACTACGGCTTACCTGAACCGCATTGCCACTGCCGTACCGGAGCACGATGTGCATTACTCCTTCGTCGTCTTCGCCGAGCAGATGCTCGACGACCCGCGGCTGCGCACGGTCTTCCGCCGCATGGTGAGCCGGGCCGATATCGCGCATCGCTATTCGTTCCTCGATCCGCAGAAAGGTTCCGGCCAATTCTCATCGCATGACGCGAACGAGTTTTATCGGCTAGGCAACTTTCCCAACACCACGCGGCGTATGGCGCTGTTTGAGCAGAGCGCTCCGCTGCTGATGCGGAAGGCCGTCGACCGGCTTGGGTTGAGCGAGAAAGAACGCGCTGGTATTACGCACGTGCTGGTGACCTGCTGTACGGGACTCTATGCTCCAGGGCTGGATTTTGAGATCGTCGACCACCTCGGGCTTCCGGGGTGCGTGGAGCGGACGATGATTGGCTTCATGGGCTGCCATGCGGCGATCAATGCGCTCAAGCTGGCGCGGCACATTGTGCGCTCAGACCCGCAGGCAGGTGTGCTCATGGTGAACCTGGAGCTGTGCACGCTGCACTTCCAGGAGACGCAGGATCTGGAGCAGATACTCTCGTTTCTGGTGTTTGCCGATGGTGCGGCGACGAGTCTGATTACCGCGCGGGGGCAGGGTTTCGCGCTGGACAGTTTCAAGGCGGTGATGGTGCCGGAGACACGTGAGCTGATGACCTGGAAGATTCGCGGGCCTGGTTTCGACATGCTGCTCTCTGGGCAGGTGCCGGCAGAGCTGTGCCGCGCGCTGCATGAGGGCGAGCTACTGGCCGAGCGTGATGGGGTCGACCTGTGGGCGGTGCATCCCGGCGGGCGGTCGATTCTGGATGCGGTGGAGAAGGGTTTGGAGCTGCCGGTCGATGCGCTGGCAGCGTCACGCGAGGTGCTGTCGTGCTTCGGCAACATGTCCTCGGCGACGGTGATGTTCGTGCTACAGCGGATGATGCAGCAGGCGCGACCCGGGCAACACGGGTGCGCGATGGCGTTTGGACCGGGACTGACGGCGGAGACGATGCGCTTCCATGTGGTCTAGTGCCCAGATCGATCTCAGTCGGCGGGTTTCTCCGCGTGAGTTGCCGGAGCTTATGGATGGTGACTGTAGTTATGAGGATTTCCGTGACTGCCTGCGCAGTCTGGAAAAAGTGAATCGCTGGCTGCTGGGCT
>Ga0307372_10013358_pt1 | contig 10626 bp, 9 predicted proteins | sample OX1MG_FD_202533 | JGI IMG/M metagenome (GOLD analysis project Ga0307372, IMG submission 202533) | Soil microbial communities from Risofladan, Vaasa, Finland - OX-1 | ecosystem: Environmental > Terrestrial > Soil > Coastal area > Acid sulfate soil | place: Finland: Risofladan, Vaasa | collected... | reverse complement strand
TAGCGCATCGCCGCATCCGCGAACTGGAGACCGAGCTGGCAGTGGTCAAGATGGCGTCCGACCTGTTCGCCATCGAGAAGACCCGCCCAAAAGGAAGTTCCCGGTGATCCAATCCTTGGCCGGGCAAGGTTATAGCGCCAAACTGTGCTGTCGAATCCTGGGGGTGGCGCCAGCGGGATATTTCCGGTGGCGGCGGCGGGTGCCGACGGCGGCTGAGTTACGCCGGCATTGGCTGACTGGGCTCATCAGCGATATCCACGTGGCCTCGCGTGGCACCTATGGGCGACGCCGAATCCGAGCTGAGCTCGTGATTGGTCTGCAGCTCATCGTTTCCAGGAAGCTGGTCGCCAGGGTCATGACCGAAGCCGGGCTGCGAGGTCTGCCGTTGCGAAAGAACCGAAAGCGGAACGTGGGTGCTGAAGCAAGGTGCAGCGACCTGGTCCAGCGAGACTTCCACCGGGACGCGCCCAACCGGCTCTGGATGACCGACATCACCGAACATCCCACCCGGGAGGGCAAGCTCTATTGCTGCGTGGTTCTGGACGCGCACTCGAGACGGGTGGTTGGATGGTCGATCGATTCGACCTCGACCGTGGCTCTGGTGGCCAACGCTCTCGGCATGGCCATCACCAACCGCCAGCCCGCGTCAGGCGCCGTGGTGCACTCGGATCACGGAAGCCAAGGTTGAGCCCAGTCAATTCACCTCTTGGGTCTTCACCGAACGCGTCCGCGCGTCAGGTCTGATGCCGTCGATGGGTCGAGTCGGCGACGCCTTCGACAACGCAGTGGTGGAATCATTTTGGGCGCGAATGCAGACCGAGCTGCTGAATCGCAGAAAATGGAGGACGCGAGTCGAACTGGCCGGCGAGATCTTCGAGTACCTCGAGATCTTTCACAATCGGCAGCGGCGGCACAGCTCGCTCGGCATGCTCACCCCGGTGGAGTATGAGAAGGCTCAAACGGAGTTCGTCAGCATTGCCTGACTCTCACATCTCAGGTCCAGGAATGAGGGGCCATATCAAGTGGATCCGCTTTCGGGGTCCGGTCAGGGGGGCCAATGTTAGATCGGTCCACATAGAATCGCGCCGATGTTTGGCAGAGGGGCCAGGTCATTCGTCGGCCAGCCGAGGAATGTAGCGCCCGGCCCACTTCCCGAGCTGGGATGGAGCACAGGTGGCTCAGCAGCTGCCAAGGGAGGGGACAGCCGCGCGCCGGACGGGGTTCAGACGCCGAGACCGGAGAAGGAGTCGAAGCGGTCGCCGGTTCCAGGAGCAGCCCAACCGTAGAGTCCCATCTGTCCGGCGGCAGAGATGGCGGAGCTGGTGGCGGTGTAGTTCCAGCTTGCGGGCTCGGCGGTTCCGTCAGCCCAGGCCCGCAGATAGATGTTGCTGCCCACGATGCGGAACCGGAGCCAGTAGTAGGAGTTGGCGGGTAGAGAGAAAGGAACCTTCCCCACAACGGTCCAGCCGCCTGATCTGTACATGACCTCGAAGCCACCCGCACCGTCGTAACGAGCCAGGTACATGTTGCCATTCGATTGGTGGCGAAGGATGATTCCAGCCGTCTCTCCGGTACTGCCCAGGGCAAATCGGACCAAGCCTTCCGAGTCAGCTGCTGACGCAGCGCCCAGGATCTCAAATTGGCTTGATCCGGAGTAGGAGATCAATCCCTCATTCATGGACACAGAGAGGGCTGAACCAGACGACCAAGTATTCCCATCCGAGGCTGTTCCCCAACCACTCTGGTTTGGGCGCACAAACGTGTCCTGAACTGCCGCCAAAGACGGAGACGGGGACGGAGACGGGGACGGAGACGGAGACGGAGACGGGGACGGAGACGGAGACGGGGACGGAGACGGAGACGGAGACGGAGACGGAGACGGAGACGGATAGGCGCTCAAATTGACCGTTGATGTGGTGCCGCTAGCGACCGAGACGCTTGCCGACACCGGCTGATAACCGGTCGGTGAAGCGGTGACCGTGTAGGTGCCAGAGACGAGGCCGGTGAGGGTGAAGTTCCCAGCCGAGTCAGTGACCGCCTGCGACCCGCTACTTGTCGCAACCGGGGCCCCCGCAATCCCCAGGTTCGAGGTCGCGTCTGTGAGCCGTCCACTGATGCTGGTGATCGCGGTCTCCCGGAAGTTCTGGTAATAAACGTCGGCACCCGTGGTTCGCAGGCCGCCGACCCCCGGCGACATCATTATTGATTGGGTGGCCGAAATCTGCCAGCCCGGCTCAGCGCTCCCGAATGCCCACACTTTGGCGAACAGCCCAGTCCCAACGGCGTCGACCTTGGCGTGGTACCAAACGCCCGCCGCCGAGTTGACGCTGGCCGTGCTGAGCCAGGTCCAAGCGCCATTGGCGTCGTCCCAAATTTGCATGGTGTTGTTGCTCGGATTGATGGAGATCACAATCCAGTCGTCATTGCCGCCGACCCGAGCAAGGAGTCGGGCGCCATGCTGGTAATTAGGGTCCGTACCGTTTACCTGAGCCATGTTGAGGTCAACCGAAATTTCCTCATTCTGGTATGGGATACCCATCCAGCTGTCGTTGTCGGTGGCGGCCTGATAGGTTTGAATTAGGGCTTGGCTGCTCACGATGCTCGATTGGGCAGTTGGGTAGGTGGAGGTATCGTTTTGCCAGCCACGGCCGTCGGATGCCGTTCCGAGGCCCACCTGGTCTGGTCGGCTGAAGAGGTCCATGGCGGTCTCGGGCGGAATCGCCACCATCCCCTCGCTCGCCGACCCGAAACCTCCGCCGGGGACGCTGACTGGGGATTGGAAGCCCGTGTTGTAACCGGAGCCCGAATACGTGACTCCGTAGGTGCCCGACGGAACTGACATCTGGAAGTTGCCGTAGCTGTCAGTGAACGCAGTCCCAGTCGCGGGGGTCGTAGTCACCGCCATACCCTGCAGCGGGAACCCGCCCGGCGAGTCCAAAACGGTTCCCGTGAGCATCCCGCTTGACGGAGAAGGAGACGGAGACGGAGACGGGGACGGAGACGGGGATGGAGACGGAGACGGGGACGGAGACGGAGACGGAGACGGAGACGGAGACGGGGACGGAGACGGAGACGGAGACGGAGACGGAGACGGGGACGGAGACGGGGACGGGGACGGAGACGGAGACGGAGACGGAGACGGAGACGGAGACGGAGACGGACCGAGGTTCAGACCGGAGAAGGAGTCGAAGCGGTCGCCGGTTCCAAGAGCAGCCCAACCGTAGAGTCCCATCTGTCCGGCGGCAGAGATGGCGGAGCTGGTGGCGGTGTAGTTCCAGCTTGCAGGCTCGGCGGTTCCGTCAGCCCAGGCCCGCAGATAGATGTTGCTGCCCACGATGCGGAACCGGAGCCAGTAGTAGGAGTTGGCGGGTAGAGAGAAAGGAACCTTCCCCACAACGGTCCAGCCGCCTGATCTGTACATGACCTCGAAGCCACCCGCACCGTCGTAACGAGCCAGGTACATGTTGCCATTCGATTGGTGGCGAAGGATGATTCCAGCCGTCTCTCCGGTACTGCCCAGGGCAAATCGGACCAAGCCTTCCGAGTCAGCTGCTGACGCAGCGCCCAGGATCTCAAATTGGCTTGATCCGGAGTAGGAGATCAATCCCTCATCCATGGACACAGAGAGGGCTGAACCAGACGACCAAGTATTCCCATCCGAGGCTGTTCCCCAACCACTCTGGTTTGGGCGCACAAACGTGTCCTGAACCAAGGTGCTGGAGGCCTGGACTCGCATGGCGCCGAATGCCATGGCCAAGAGCAACACAGTCCCTGCAAGCACGGCCGAAGTTCCGAAAATTGGTGCGACCGACCGCAGGTTCGAGGTAATGTCCGCGACATCACTCCGAGTTCGCCGCCGCAGATCTTTAAGGATGGTCGCAGGCTACATGTTTGCCAACGCTAGTTGAACGTTACATGCGTCCCGAAATGCCTGCTATCGGATCTGCTCCGATGGGCACTTGTCCCCCCGCCGTCCCAAGCCTCGATGGCCTGCGCGTGGCGCGGCCGGGACAGTGGGATGCTCGAGCAGTCGTCCAGCGCCCGCTCCCTGTTTGTTCGCCTCTCCCAGCGACCTGGGGAGGAGCCCGACTCGTCGCGCCGGCCAATCTGATCTAACGATCGCCGGAGACTGCACGTCCGTCGTTGCGATCACCCCCATCCGCCGGCCCGCTGAGGGCAGATTGCTTGACAATATGATGCGGCGTAGTGCTCCCGGTGCCGGTCGTCGGAGGGTTCCTCCGCCGGGGTCGGCACGGCGCCAATCAGCCCACGACCGCCGCCATGACAGGCCGGAGAGGCCTCCGCCCCCTGGAGACGGCAATGAAATCAGGAGGTCCTTGTGTCGTCAATTTCCGCCGCGGCGGACGAGGAGTCCGCGTCTCAGCTTCGCCTTTACACCGACATGATGCGCATCCGCCTATTTGAAGAGGCCGCCAACGGGCTCTACCTGTCCGCCAAGATGCCCGGTTTGGCACATCTTTACAGCGGTGAAGAAGCGGTGGCCGTCGGCGTGTGCGCTGCCCTCCGAAGCGACGACTACATCACCAGCACCCATCGCGGACACGGTCACTGCCTGGCCAAGGGGGCTGCCGTCGACCTGATGTTTGCCGAACTCCTCGGCCGGGCTCCCGGCTACTGCAGCGGCAAGGGCGGATCCATGCACATTGCCGATCAAGCACGGAACAACCTGGGTGCGAACGCCATCGTCGGCGGATCGGCCGGCATCGCCACCGGAGCCGCCCTCTCGGCCAAAAAGCGGGGCACCGATCAGGTGGTGGCGTGTTTCTTCGGGGAGGGGGCGCTCGGTCAGGGTCTCGTTTATGAGGTGATGAACATGGCCTCGCTGTGGACATTGCCAGTGGTGTATGTGTGCGAGAACAACCTCTACAACGAGTACACCAACTATGCGGAGACCACCGCCGGATCGATCAGGCAGCGTGCTGAGGCCTTCGGAATTCCGGTCGCCGAGGTCGACGGCCAGGATGTTCTGGAGGTCTGGAAAGCCGCCGCCGAGGCCGTGCTACGGGCTCGTTCGGGTGCGGGACCGAGCTTCTTGCACTGTCGCACGTATCGCCAGTACGGGCACCACGTGGGCGACATCAACCGTTCGAGCTACCGATCCAAAGAGGAGGAGATGGCATGGGCAGAGAGGGACCCCATAGCCATCCTCGGAGAGCGACTCGTCAGCCGGGGCGCGGTGACGCCCAGTCAACTGGACGGGATCCGGGAGGAAGTCCAGACGGAGATCACGCAGGGGGTCGACTTCGCACTGGAAGCGCCCTATCCAGACGCGGCTGAGGTTTTCACGGCGGTGTACGCATGAGCTCCGCCGAGATGGGTGAGCGGATTTTGACTATGGGACAGGCCACTCGGGAGGCGCTCATCGAGGAAATGAGGCGTGATCCAACCGTGTTTCTGATTGGAGAGGACGTGGCCGAGGCGGGCACCGCCTTCAAGGTCCTTCCCGGGCTGTACGAGGAGTTTGGTCTCGAGCGGGTCATGGACACCCCGATCTCGGAGCCCGGCTTCACGGGCATCGCCCTTGGTGCAGCCATGACCGGTATGCGGCCGGTGGTGGACATCATGTTTGGCGATTTCTTGACCCTGATCATGGATCAGGTCGTGAATCAGGCGGCCAAGATCCATTACATGTCTGGGGGCAAGCTCAAGGCTCCGATCACCATACGAACCACCTTGGGTGCGACGCGGCGATCCGCCGCCCAGCACTCCCAGTCTCTTCACGCCTGGGTTGCGCATGTGCCGGGTTTGAAGGTGGTGCTGCCGTCAACTCCGATGGACACCAAAGGGCTGATGAAGACCGCCATCCGTGACGACAGCCCCGTCATCTTCTTCGAAGACAAGATGGACTTCCAGGTCAAAGGTCCGGTGCCCGAAGGTGACTACCTCATCCCCTTCGGCGTGGCGGACGTGAAGCGCTCGGGGACCGACGTCACGATCGTGGCGACCAGTTCCATGGTCCGTGTCGCACTGGCGGCGGCGGATGAGTTGGAGGGAGAGGGAATCAGCGCCGAGGTCATCGACCCGCGCACGATCGTGCCGCTCGATCGTGAGGCGCTGATCCAGTCCGCCAAAAAGACCGGTCGTGCGATTGTCATCGATGAGGGCTATCAATCCTTTGGGGTCACCGCCGAAATCGCGGCGATCATGGCCGAAGGTGCCTTCTACGACCTCGACAAGCCTGTCGCCAGGCTCGGGGCCCTTGACGTACCGGTGCCGTTCTCGCCGGGATTGGAAGATCTCACCATTCCCAGCGCGGCCAGGGTGGCTGAAATCGCGCGGCACCTGGTCAGGGACTGATGGCCATACCGATCGTGATGCCCGCCCTGGGCATGGCCCAGAGTACCGGACGACTCATCTCCTGGCTGAAGCAAGAGGGGGAGATGATCAGCAAGGGGGACCTCCTGATGGAGGTGGAGACCGACAAGGCGGTGGTTGAGGTTGAGGCTCAGGCGGCCGGGAGACTAGGCGGGATTCTCATCAAGACTGGAGACGAGGTGCCGGTGGGCGAGGTGATCGCCTACCTGCTGGCCGAGGGGGAGGTTCCCCCTGGCCCCGAGGTGAGCCAACCTGCGGTTGCGGCGGAGCCGGTCGCGGAGGTGGCCGAATCGACGCCGTCGGCGGTGCCTCCAGCGCCGGATGAGGAACCTCCTCACAACCGGCCTGCAGCGTCTCCGAAGGCGCGTCGGCTGGCGGCGCAACTCGGACTCGACCTCAACCACGTGGTGGGGAGCGGGCCCGGCGGCGCGGTATTGGAGTCGGACCTGGCGGCCGCGGCGGGGGCCGCAGCCGGGAGCTCGAGCGCAGCTGCCGACCCGGACACTTCAGGGCCCCTCTGGGCGGCCATGGCCGCCAACATGCAGAACAGTTGGCGAGAGGTGCCTCACTTCTATTTGACTCGCGAGGTAGACGCCTCCGCCCTGGTTCGCGAGCGGGGCGGGCTGGCGGCTGAAATCTCGGTCGGGGACCTCGTGACGCATCGAACCGCGATGGTTTTGGCTCGCCACCGCATGGTCAACTCCGGCTCGGACGCGGTCAATATCGGAATTGCGGTGGCGACTGATCAGGGGCTGATCGTGCCCGTAATTCACCAGGCCGACAAACTATCGCTGGGGGAGTTCGCCGCGCACCGCCGGGAGTTGGTGGAGAGGGCGCGGGCCGGCCGCATGCGGGCCGGCGACATGGACGCAGCCACCTTCACGGTCACCAATCTGGGCATGTTCGGAGTCGACTCCTTCCAGGCCATTGTCACCGCCGGCCAGGCCGGCATCTTGGCCCTGGGCCGGATCGCTGATCGGGTCGTGGCGGGAGAGGGCGGTCCGCAGGTCCGGCCGATGGTGAGCATCACGCTCTCCTTCGATCATCGGCTCGTCGATGGCGCTCGCGGCGCCCGTTTTCTGCAAGAACTGACGGTAGCGTTGGAGGCTTCCCGGGCCGCCCAGGACTGAATCCGTCAAGTGCTGGCGATCGGCAGGGGGCAATGTCTACGGCGACGTCCGTCGGTCGCTGTCGGCCGAGCCGATCGATCCAATGCCGATCAATCCAATTTGTTGACGCGCGCTCGGGCTACCCAATCCACCTGTTCACACTCTCAGTGGCGCAGCAGCGGATGATGGCTGATCATCCCTGGGCTCGGATCCAGAGCAGATCGATGCGCGCCCCCGAGGATGCGATCAGCTGACAGGCCTGGTTGCGACAGCCGGTCACCAGGATCGCCCCTCTGGTACCCAGCCCCGGTTGCCGGACCACCTGCAAACCCGAACTCGGGTGCAACTCGATCGAGCCGGTAAAGCCTATTGCCCTCTGGACATCGATGCATACGGGTTGGGTGGCGGAGTCGGAAATCGCGGACAGGGGGATCAGCTTGAATGTTCGAATGAGGAGATCGACGCGGCCCGCGTCCTCCTCGCTGAAGTACAAATTGTCGGCCTGATCGAGGGCGAGCCCCTGGGGGGCCTTAAGGTGGTCAGCGAGATCATTGGTCCGGCTGCCGAGAAGCTGAACCAGGCGACCCCCGCTGGCGGCCGGCGTGACCACAAATATCGCCCCCACAGAATCCTGCGCGATGTCGTCAACGATGGGCAGGTTCCTCGCCAGATAGGTTCTGGACCCGTCGGCGCCGATTCGGATCGCGGCGTTACCGTATTCGTCGGCTACGAGTAAGGATCCGTCGGCCGCCGCCCAAACGCCGGTCGGTCGCACAAACCCCCCGATTTGCTTGGTGATGTGCCCCGTCTCGGGATCCACCCAGTCGATCAGGCCCCGGGGGCTGTCGGGGACGACCAGTTCGCCGCCTTGCGCGCCGATGCCATCCACACCATCCTGGCCCGGGACCGGGTTCAACTTCAGGACCGATGTCAGCTGCGCCCCGCTGACTCTATCCACGACGTCCTGGATCTGCCCGGCAGCGTAGAGCTGGGTCCCAATCACGGCCATGCCCTCGACGGCTGGAATGTGGACTGAGAGCTGGGCTGGCGCCCGTCCGGCGGCAAACGCCTCAATGTGGCCGCTACCGAGTACCGCCACCAGCAGGGTTCCGCTGGCAAAGAGCAGGTCGTCGGGCTGATCAAGACCGGTTGCGATCGTCCGTAGCGTTCCCGACGCGGTTGGGCCGACCGGTGCTGATTCGCTGCGGGATACCACCTGGCAGGCGGGGAAATGCGCCGGGCTGGCGGTGGCACTTGCCCGCACCGCTGAAGCGGATGGGCGGGCGGAGCTGGAGCACGCGGTGACTGACAGTGCCAGGCCGAAAATGAGCCAGGCACCCAGCCGCGGCCGACTCCATCGGTTGACGCGCCTCACGCCGCGAATTGTCCCTGCATACCCCTTTGATGTTGGACCCCCGGCGGGGGAGATCCGAACTTAAGCGGGTGATCGGTGGTCCTGCGTTCGCGGCCACTTCCGACCCCCACCGGGCGCCGGCGGACGCGAGCTTGTACTCTCCTGCACCGGCCGCATCACCGAATCACGCCAGCGGGCGGCCGGCCGATGAGTTGCTGAAGCCCAGCCAGCGGGTCGAGGATGGGGTCGGACTGGTCTGTGTCACCGACGCGCCCGCAGAAGTAGAAATGCGCAGGCCGACCTGGGTTGCCGATCAAGGGTGGGGATATGTCCGCGCCGCGGCGAGTGGCACGTGGTGACGCGGGGCCACCTCGCGGTCGCGGCCCCGATGCCGACGGTTAGTATGCAGTCCGATGAACCCTAGCAAGGAGGCGTCGGACCGACCTGGGCCGTTGGCGGGGGTGCGGATTCTGGACCTGACTCGCGTTCTGGCCGGACCGTTCTGCACCATGGTGCTGGCTGATCTGGGAGCCGAGGTGATCAAGATTGAAGGGCCGACGGCTCCCGATTACACGCGCAGCATTCCGCCCTTTCAAGGCGACATGAGCCACTACTTTCTCAGCGTCAATCGCAATAAGAAGAGCGTGTGCCTGGACCTCAAATCGAGCGCCGGTCGGCGCGTGGCCCAGCAACTGGCGTGGCAATGCGACGCGGTGGTGGAGAACTTCCGGCCCGGTGTCCTGGAGCGGCTAGGGCTGGGGTTTGCAGAACTGAGCGAGCACAAGCCTGACATCATCGTCTGCTCGCTGAGCGGTTTTGGTCAACGGGGGTCGATGTCGAGGAAGCCCTCTGTCGACACCGTCGTGCAGGGCATGAGCGGAGCCATGAGCCTGACCGGAGAGACCGACGGTCCGCCCCTTAAGTTGGGCCTGCCCATGGGTGACCTGGCCGGTTCGATGTGGGCGGTGGTGGGACTCCTCGCGGCTCTTCGGCGCCGCGACGAGACTGGGGTCGGAGAGCACGTCGACGTCAGCCTGCTGGACAGTCTCACCAGCTACCTCAGCTACGTTGCGCAGCTCTATCTGTCCACCGGCGAGGTTCCAACTCGGGTTGGTAGCAATCATCACACCGTCCCCGCCTACGGGCGCTACGCGGCCAAGGACGGTTACCTGGTTCTTGCCGCCCAGATGGATTCGTTTTGGGTCAAGTTCTGCGGGGCGGCCGGACGCCCGGAGGTGGCGCAGGATCCACGCTATGACTCGGTCGCCCACCGGCGCAGCCACTTCGCGGAAGTGGAGGCTCTGGTGGCCGAAATAATGGCCACAAAGACGGTGGCCGAATGGGAGGCCCTGCTCGATGCCGCGGACGTTCCCCACGGGCCGCTGCGTGATGTCGCCGGCGCCCTGGAAAATCCACACGCCGTTGAGCGCGGTCTGCTTCGCGACATCGACCAGCCGGGGGTCGGTCCAGTCCGAGTCCTAGGGCCAGTGTTGAGGTTTCTAAATTCAGAATGGATACCTGAGTTGACCCCGGCGCCGGCACTCGGCGAGCACACCCGCGAAGTTCTCGAGCAACTTTTGGACCTGCCCCACGAGGAGGTCGAACGTCTCCTGGCTGATGGATCAGCCCTCGCGACGGGGCCGTAAACGGCCGCCCGGCATTCCTCCTCGCCTGAAAGGTAGGGGTCGGCGGCCGGCCGCATCCAATCGTCCGCGGACACCGCGACCCCCAACCTGCAGGGCCGGGGACCCCTGCGTACCACCGGGCCGGTCGTGATCGGCAAGCCTTACGCTCATCCTTGTGATGCAATTGCTTGGGCCGTCGGCA
>Ga0307372_10013357_pt1 | contig 10626 bp, 8 predicted proteins | sample OX1MG_FD_202533 | JGI IMG/M metagenome (GOLD analysis project Ga0307372, IMG submission 202533) | Soil microbial communities from Risofladan, Vaasa, Finland - OX-1 | ecosystem: Environmental > Terrestrial > Soil > Coastal area > Acid sulfate soil | place: Finland: Risofladan, Vaasa | collected... | reverse complement strand
CCGTGACGGCTTTGAGATCATCAAGCATTTCACTTATGGCATCGTCAGCGATGGCGATCTGATGGAGGGCATCGCCTCGGAAGCGGCTTCGCTCGCCGGCCATTTGCAACTGGGCAAACTGATTTATCTCTACGATGACAATTACGTCACGCTATCTGCCGGTACCGACATCACCTTCACCGAGGATCGGGCGCAGCGCTTTGCGGCCTACGGCTGGCACACCCAATTCATCGAGGATGGTAACGATTTCACCGCCGTTGACACAGCCTTGCGCGCGGCGCGCGCTGAGAGCAAACGTCCATCGCTGATCCTGGTGCGCACACATCTCGGTTACGGATCGCCGAACAAGCAGGATAGCTTCGAGGCACACGGCTCGCCGCTGGGCGTGGAAGAAGTGAAGCTCAGCAAGCAGAATCTGGGCTGGCCGGTAGAGCCGGCGTTTTACATCCCGGAAGCGGCGCTGAAGCATTTCCGCGAAGCGCTCACAAGGGGCAAACAAGCTGAAGCGCTGTGGCATAGCCAGTTCAACGCATATGCAAAAGCGTTTCCGGATCTCGCCGAGGAACTGCAACAACGCATTGATGGTGAATTGCCCAAAGGCTGGGATGCGGATATCCCGGTATTTCCGGCGGATGCCAAGGGCATGGCCACGCGGGTTGCATCCGGGAAGGTGATGAATGCGGTTGCACCGCGACTGCCGGCCCTGATCGGCGGTTCCGCGGACCTGGATCCTTCGACGCACACCGCCCTGAAGGGACTCGGCGATTTTGAACCGGGCGGTGCAAATGCCAGCGACCGGGAAGGTTCACTGGGCGGGGGTTGGAGCTTTGCCGGCCGCAATCTGCATTTTGGTGTGCGCGAGCACGCCATGGGTTCTGTCCTGAACGGTCTGGCGGCACACGGTGGCACGCTGCCGTTCGGCGCCACCTTCCTGATCTTCTCCGATTACATGCGTCCGCCCATGCGCCTCGCCGCGCTCATGGGATTGCAGGTGATCTATGTTTTCACGCATGACAGCATTGCACTGGGTGAGGATGGACCCACACATCAGCCGGTGGAGCAGTTGGCAGGTTTGCGGGCGGTGCCGAACCTCATGGTCATCCGGCCCGGCGATGCCAACGAAACTGCCGTGGCTTGGCGTGTGGCGCTAGAAGCCACGGGCCATCCGGTGGCGCTGGTATTAACGCGCCAGAACCTGCCGACGTTGGATCGCGGTCGCTACGCCGCGGCCGATAACCTACGGCGCGGCGCGTATATTTTGGCGGAAGCGCCCGGCGGCAAACCGGATGTGATCTTGATTGCGAGCGGTTCCGAGGTGAATCTGATCGTCGCGGCGCAACAGCAATTGCAGGCGCAGAACGTCATGGCGCGCATCGTCTCGATGCCGAGTTGGGAGTTGTTCGATGTCCAGCCGCAAAAGTATCGTGACGAAGTGTTGCCACCTGCAGTACTTGTGCGGCTCGCAGTGGAGGCGGGCGTGGCCCAGGGTTGGCAGCGCTACGTGGGCGATCATGGTGAGGTGCTCGGCGTGGGACGCTTTGGCGCCTCAGCGCCCGGTGAGGTAGTGATGCGTGAATACGGCTTTAGCGTGGAGAACGTCTGTCAGCACGCGCTGGCGTTGCTGCGCCGCGGATAGTCAGAGTTCCGACACAAGCAATTTTAGCAGGATGTTGAAAAACGCCGTTCATGGCCTTTTTCAACATCCCGTTAAGCCCTATCTTGTGGTTCCCGGCCGCTGCCGGTGATGAGACGCGCACCGTATTCGGAGGTCAGATAGGACCAGAGCCAGGAGAGGGCCACCATCACGCGGTTGCGAAATCCAATGAGAAAGAAGATATGCGCGGCGCCCCAGGTAAGCCACGCCGGCCGGCCGCTCAGCTGCAACCAGCCGAAATCGACGATCGCGGATTTGCGTCCGATGGTGGCGAGATTGCCGTAGTCTCGGTAGCGAAAGTTGAGCAGCGCTGGTTTGCGGGTGAGCCGCCGTAGCAGCAGCTTGCCCACATACGCGCCCTCCTGTTTGGCGGGCGGGGCGATACCGGGGACGGGTTTGCCATTGGGATTGGTCACCTGTGCGGTGTCGCCGATGACAAACACCGCGGGATCATCGCTCAGGGACAGATCGGGCCCGACACGCACGCGTCCCGCGTGATCGGCTGCAACGCCCAACCACTTCGCGGCGGGAGACGCCGCGACACCGGCAGCCCAGATCAGCATACTCGCCTCGATACGCCGGCCCGCGGCTACTATGCCGTCCGCATCACAGCGCTCGACGGCGGTGTTTGTTAGCACCTCGACGCCCAATTTCACAAGTGATTGCTGCGCCTTCTCCACGAGCGATGCCGGAAATGCGGATAACAGCCGTGGACCAGCTTCCACCAGGATGACCCGGACAGCTTGCGCATACAAGCTGCGATACTTCATTGCGAGCTCGGTCTTGGCCAGTTCCGCGATCGCACCTGCCATTTCCACGCCGGTGGGACCGCCGCCGATGACGACGAAGCTCAGCAGACGGCGGCGTGCATCTGCATTTCTGGTTACTTCGGCCTTCTCGAATGCATCCAGAACACGGTGACGGATAATGATGGCATCCTCGATGGTTTTCAGGCCGGGCGCGAACGGTTCCCAGTCATCGTGGCCGAAATAGGCATGCCGCGCACCGGTCGCGATCACCAGGTAATCATAGCGGATGAGGTTTGTGTCATTATTTAGGCGCACGCTGTGCGTATGACGATCTATTGCTTCGACACGACCGAGTACCACCCGGGTATTACGCTGACGGTGGAGGATCCAGCGGATCGGCATGGCGATGTCAGCCGGTGACAGGGCCGCTGTCGCCACTTGATACAGCAGCGGCTGGAACAGATGGAAGTTGCGCTGATCTATGACCGTGATGCGGGCAGGCGCCCGGCGCAATGCCTTGGTGCAGCTCAGGCCGCCGAACCCGGCACCGAGGATGACGATGTGTGGTAATGCCTGAGCAATGCCCGGTTGTGGACTATCAGGCTGTTCGATGGGGAGGCTCACTTGGGTTCCATGTTACAAGATAGCAGTTTACGCACTGTGAAGTTCCATGAGCATTAGTATGTGACCAGTGGGATCACGCACCAACACGGCCCGATCGCCATTACATATTGTTGCTATCTGTGGCGAGATGAACTTTACGTTTTCGGCATCAAGTGTTTTCATCAACTGCGGCAGGGCGTGGACCTGCAGTATCGTTCGGTCGGCAACAATATCATTTGATTTTGGCTCAGCCGGAAGAAAGTCTCTGACTGGTTGTGCATAGCCGAGCAGCTCCAGGTGAGGCGGTCCCGGCATCGCCGGTTGCAGCGCAACCACTTCCACAAGGACACCCGGTGCATGATCCAGTCGCACCTGCTCCGGACCCGTATTTGCTGAGCGGGATTCGACACTCAGACCGAGCAAGCGCGTATAGAAATCAATGGACGCCTCCAGGTTGTCCACATCAATTGCCGTGTGGTCAATTCCGAGGAAGGCTTCATGCCGGGATTGCCAGGCTGCATCGCCGGTCCCGGCAGGAAAGTGAAGCAATTCGACTGGATGGCCGTCCGGATCGCGGAATTTGAAGGCCGTCACGGAACCTGTATTGCGCGGCAGACGCTGCGGGCCGTGCTCGGTAATCGCCACAAACGGATACTGGCATAAGCGCGCATATGCTTTATCCATGTCGCTGACCACGACCGCAATATGCTGGAAGCGGAAGTCAGTTGTCTTGCTTGCAGGTGGGTAAGGTCGCCCCGGCGGGTTGAAGGTGAGCAGTTCCAGTTCCTGTTCACCCAGTCGCAGGAGAGCCGAATACCCATGCGCGCCCGGGATAGCCATCAGCGTACCCCAGGCAGGTTCATCAACCCTTACCTCACGGGAGATGGAGAAACCCAGCGCGCCTGTGTAGAACGCGAGTGTTTTATCAAGGTCGGAGACGGTGCGGCTGATGCGCAGCAGTCGCAGGACGCGGCCGCGCGGATTCATGGACGTTGCGCACCGCGTTGATTGACGTAGATGGCAAATAGCGTGTGTGATGCGCAGATGTACAAGCGGCTCCGGTTTTTGCCACCGAAGGTCAGGTTTGCGACGGTGTACGGAACTTTTATCTTGCCGAGCAACACGCCGGAAGGATGGATGCAGTGCACGCCGTCCGCGGCACTGCTCCAGATATTGCCGTCCTCATCGCAGCGCATGCCATCGGCGAACCCGGGCTGGATCTTGTGGAATGTCCGACCATTTGCTAGACACGCTCCGCCGCCGGGCACGTCGAACACCCGAATTACCTGGATCGGATGTTGCACGAATTGCAGGCCACTCTCGGCGATGTACAGGTGCTTCTCGTCAGGGGAAAAGCACAAGCCGTTTGGTCCGTCGAAATCATCGGCGACCACGTTCAGGACACCGCTGGTCGGGTCCAGACGATAAACGTTGGCCGGTAACTTAGCGGTCTGTTTGCCACCCTCATAATCGGTCTGGATCCCATAGGGCGGGTCTGTAAACCAAATCGTACCATCCGACTTCACGACCACATCGTTGGGCGAATTCAGGCGCCGACCCTCGAAGTGATCAGCCAGGACCGTAACCTCGCCATCGAACTCAGTACGTGTGATGCAGCGCGCACGATGACAGCAGGAGACAAGCCGTCCTTCCCGATCACGCGTGTGGCCATTCTCGAAATTGGACGGTTGCCGGAACAGTGAAATGCCACCTGATTCCGTCCAGCGCAGCACGCGGTCGTTCGGCAGGTCGCTGAACAGCAGGCAGTCGCGATCCGCAAACCAGACCGGCCCCTCCAACCATCGAAACCCATCGGCCAGCTTTTCGAGCGGTGCGTTTGGCAGTACGAATTCATTGAAGCGAGGGTCGGCGATCTCAAATATATCCATGAGCCTATCTCTCGCGCAGCAGTTATGTGAAGCGGCAGGGTCGGTTTTGGGCCGGTGCCACATCGAGCTGAACAATCATCAATACGGCCGGCTGATCGCCGAGCGTACCCGAGCGATGACCTTTGCGGCCTTGCAGATCCATGACGCAGTCCTGATCACCGCCGAATGAAAGATCGCCCGCTCCCATCTCACAGAGAGTGCCGTCCATGCTTTCTACGAACCAGCGGCCTGACAGGGGCAGTATCCATTGCGGCTTCGGGTTTTCGTGCCACTCGCCAACCCAACCCACCGGAAGCACTGTAAACAGTAACCCCGCCGTGGAGACCGCCTGTCGGTCGTTCCACTGGGCTGCGGCGCCGCCCATACTCTGACGTTCGAACGAAGTCAGCGCACAGTGTGTCTGATGGCTGGTGCCCCGCTCGTCAGTCCAGATATGCCAGTAATGCAGAATGGGGCTGTCATTTCGTGCAGTGGCGGATGAGTCCGAATTGTTTTTCAAGGCCGGCACGTGTGGCCTGCGGATCCGCAATGAATCGGATGCCTATCAACAGTCGGCGCGGCATACACCGGGGTCGAAGACAAGGGATGTGACACAACATAGCTGAGTGGCGCGAGGTTCGTGCCGAAGGTAATGAGTAACAAACCGCCTGCAAGACCGAAATTCTTCAGGAAATCCCAGAAATGCCCGCGCGCCTTGCTTTCGCCTCTGATCCAGAAGTCCGGGTAGCTCCAGAAATTGTGATAAAGAAGTGCCGTCACGCCACAGAATACAGCCAGCACGAATGCAGCCAGGCGATCATGCCAGCCGAGTACGATACAGACCGGTGCGATGAACTCGACCAGGATTCCCAGTACCAGCAGGATTGGTCCGCCGGGCAAAAAACTCGAATTCGCCTGTTGCAGCGCATCCTTCCAATCGAAAATCTTGTCGAGCGCGCTAAATGGGAAAAGCACAACCAGGAAAACCCGGATTATGATGGGTATCGCATAGAGGTCGAGCCACAACATTTTGCGTTCCTTGATATCAGCCGCTACGCTTTCAGGCGTTGCTTGAGGTGATCGGCGACGCGCAGGGCATTGGCAATGATGGTCAAGGTGGGATTGACAGCCCCGATCGAAGGAAAGAAGCTGGCATCGGCGATGTACAGATTGTCCAGCTCGTGCGCCTTGCAATTGAGGTCCAGTACCGAACGCGTCGGATCATTGCCGAAACGCGCGGTGCCCGCCTGATGCGCGGTGCCACCGACCGGGATGTCTTTGCCCAAATACAGTTTGCGCTCGACCAGATGCGGATGCGTTTCGGTGGCATCTAGCAGCGCTTCAAGCTTCTTTTTGAGGCGCTGGTGCGCCTCCATGCTGCTGTCTGTCTGATCCAGTACCACGCGCTGACCGTCATAGCGGATGCGGTTTTCCGGCCGCGGCAGATCCTCGCTGGATAGCCAGAAATCGATCGAGTGACGCGCCATTTCCTCGAACGGCATCTTTGGCAGCCATTCCAGCCAGCCCGGCAGCGCCTCGGCGCGGATCTGGTCGGCGTGCGATTTCCCCATCATCTGGATCAGGCCCAGCGGATACTCCCAATCATCGGCACCGAAATAATAATCGCTGACCGCAAGGGTCTTCTGGAACACGGTGTCGTTGGGCTCACGCCCCAGCGCCATCAACACCGACTGGTTGTGGCGCATGTAGTTGCGGCCGACTTGACCAGAACCGTTGGCAAGTCCGTGCGGATGCTTGTCGTTGGCCGAGCGCAACAGCAGCAATGCGGAGGAAAGGGCGCCGCAGGCGACCACAACGATGTCGGCCGAATAGCGTTCAGTTTCACCGTCGCGCTGTACGTTTACTGTCCGAACGGTGCGGCCGGAGGCGTCGGTATCAAGCTTCGACACGTACGCGTTGGTCAATAATGTAACGTTGTCGTGTACCGCCAACATCGGATCAACACAAATCACCTGCGCATCAGCTTTGCCGTTCAACGGGCAGGGATAGCCATCGAAGAAGGGTGTGCGGATGCAGATGCTGGTAGGCGTTGCTTTGCCAGCCTTCTCGTCCATCAGGATCCCAATCGGCATATGGAAGGGATGCAGGCCTTCGTGCGCAAAGCTGTCGCTCAGTCGCTGTATCCGCGGTTCGTGCGCCAATGCAGGATATGGGTAGGGGCCGCTCGCATGCGGCTCGGTGGGGTCCTCACCGCGCGCGCCATGCACGTGAAACAGCTCTTCGGCCTGCGCGTAGTAGGGCTCGAACACGTCATACTTGAGTGGCCATTCGGGAGACATACCGTTCGCATGGCAGATTTCTTCGAAGTCGCGCTCGCGCAAGCGGAACAGCGCCGCGCCATAGACCTTCGAATTGCCACCGACGTAATAATGCAGGCCAGGATGGAACGTCTTGCCACGCTCGTCGTACCAGGTCTCCGGCGTCTGGTAGATGCCCTCGACGAATACTTTGTGCGAATTCCAGTTATCCACTGAGCGTGGCAGGTAATCACCACGTTCGATCAAAAGGATACGCTTGCCGGTCGGCGCGAGGCGCTGAGCGAGTGTCGCCCCTCCCGGTCCGGTACCGATAACGATGAGGTCATATTGGCGATCAGACATCACTCATGCTCTTTCAATCCCCGCTGAATTCCTGACACGCAACCGAAAAAGACCATTATCCTTTTCCCAGTCATGGTTCCGTGTGGTTGCGCATATAGTTTGCGGTAGCAAGGACGCGGCAACTGCGATGCATAGTGTGGAAACGGTTCGATACTGCGTGATCGTGTTAAACTATACGCCGCTTACGCGGATCAGACAAAGTCTATAAAGCCTCCTTGCACATCGGCCGAGAATTTGCGCGGGCTTCGCGCATATTCAAGTGCGAAGTTTTCTTCACTATGAGCTCAAGGAATACTGTCATGCAGAAGCGGTCGCTTGAAGGTCAGAAGGCACTGGTAACGGGCGCGGGGCGTGGAATTGGCGCGGCTTGCGCACGAGCGCTGGGGCAGGCAGGTGCGGCGGTGTTGGTCAATTTCTTCGGCGACGCAGGCGAGGCCAACAAGCTCGTTGATGATATCAAGGCCGCAGGCGGCCAGGCGTCCGCATTCGAGGCGGACGTGTCGTCTGAAACCGAGGTCGCCAAGCTGTTTGAGGAAATGCAAGCGCGCTTCGGCGGGATAGATATTCTGGTCAATAATGCCGGTGTCCAGGCAGATTCCAAGCTCGTTGATATGTCGATGGCGCAGTGGATGAAGGCGCTGAGCGTGGATCTGACCGGCGGTTTTCTATGCGCGCGCGCCGCCACCCGCATGTTTCTTGGCCGTCCTGTCAATCCGGCGGTGTCCTGCGCCGCCGGCAAGATCGTCTTTATCAGTTCGGTGCACCAGTGGATTCCGTGGGCTGGACATGCCAATTACACGGCGGCCAAGGGTGGTGTGCGCATGTTCATGGAGAGCATCGCGCAGGAACTGGCGTCGCAGCACATCCGTGTGAATGCCATCGCGCCCGGTGCCATCGCGACCGACATAAACCGTCCCGCGTGGGACACACCCGCCGCAAAACAACAGCTTCTGAAGCTGATCCCCTACGGCCGCGTCGGCGAGGTCGAGGATATCGCTAAGGCGGTACTGTGGCTGGCGTCGGATGAGTCCGATTACGTGACCGGCACCACGATCGCGGTGGACGGCGGCATGCTGCTGTATCCTGCATTCCAACACGGCGGTTAGCAGGCTTTAATCGCTGGCTTGACCCCGTCACACACCAAACTCGAGTGTAATCGCGGCCACCGCGTGAGCCGGTAATTCGAACTCCAATACAGTTATCTTGCCGCGTTGCTGCCAGGCGAGCGCTTTTCGCTGCAAGGCGGAAGCCTCATCTAGCTGGCGCACCTGTGCTAGGCTCAATGATGAAGGTGAACCCTGGGATTCCCACAGCCGGCGCGGATTGCAGTGGTCATCGTCAACCCGTTCTAGCCATACCGCCTTGGGCGGCTGTGCAGCGCTGAGCTCCACGCTGACCTGTTCGGTCTGGATCGGGTGTTTCGGAAAAGCGTGGTTGGTCATCAATACCGTAATTTTGTGATCGCCGCGAACCACGGTGCAATCAACCGTGGTATGCGCACCCTCTACTTCAAGCCGCTCCGTGCCTAGGCGGTGCAGCAACTGAAATGCGCGATAGCTGGGTTTGGCGATGCCGTCTATGGTCAGCAGTCCGAAGCCGCCGTGGAAGGGGACCGACGAGAAATAATTCTCCTCAAATATGTCCGAGAAAGTCCACCAACTATAAGCCTTTACCAATTTTGCCACGTCAATGAAGTTCTTGACCATGAAAGCCGCCGCATAGGGTTCGTCGTGACGGTGGAAAAAGGGATTTGATGAATCGCACCACTCAGTGTAATACACCGGGGTGCCTGCAGCTTCCGCACAGGCTTTCTGGACGCGTTGTGGCAAGACATCGCGTGTCGCCAGCGACAGTTGTGTTTCGGTGTCATCGCCAGGTTTGCCCAAAGCATCGGTGGGGTAATGATGGGTCGAGATGAAATCAAACGGCAGTGTCTCGTGACGGCAGAATGAGACGAAGTCTGCAATCCACTCGTCGTTGGCAGTCGCCGGCCCTCCCACCTGAAGTGCCGGGTCAACTGCTTTGATGGTTGTGGCCGTATGACGGTACAGCTCAAAATAACCTTGCTGGCCGCCGGTCCAGAAGGCATCCAGATTCGGCTCGTTCCAGACCTCGAAGAACCATTTGCGCACCTCGGCAATGCCATAACGCGAAACCCAGTGCCGCACCAGCTTGTCAATCAGCGCGGACCACTTGGCATAGTCTTTCGGTGGGGTGATGTTGCCTCTGTAGCTGAAAACTGTCTGACTGCCGGAAGACAGCGCAGAAGGCATGAAACTAAGTTCGACGAACGGGCGCATGCCGATTCTGGTCAGGAAATCAAATATCAGGTCGGCATTGTGGAATCCGTACTGCATGATGTCCATTTCATCCAACGCTACGGCCATATCATCGTCGAGAATCGCGTGGAAACGCACATATTCACATCCAAGTTCATCGCGTACGCGCCGCATCTGCGCCTGCCAGTCGGCACGTAGTGCCAATTCCGCATGGCCGCTGCCTATGGTGTGTGACCACACATGATTCAGTAGCTTGCCCTTGATATCAAGATTGCAGCTGAATTGTGGAATGAGATATCTCCTTAATATGCAGTGACAGTCATGGCCTCTGCCGGCAGACATGAGTGCCGTGACGCCTGCACGACTGTGGATATATCTATTCTAACAGGATGTTGGAAAAGGCCATACATGGCCTTTTCCAACTCTAGAACCGGAAAATACGATTTCCAGTTTTCTCCATTATTCAATCAGTTGGATTGACTGAAAAAATGCGGATACTCCCTGTATCCGGCTAGCAGGTTATTTTTCAACAACCGGCTAACAGGGATTGGAAATAATCAGAGGAATCTTCACTCGAGATGAAATTTTAGCAGGCAGCCTCAAATGTGGTTCATTCCAAACGTTGCTGGCGCGTGTGTCGTGATGCGATTTTACTGGTGCACCACTTTTCCCACGTCAACCTAGCCGCCCATGCTGACTTCGTCCGTATGAGATCACGCTAGGTCCAATGTCACTGACTTAAGGCGCAGTGGTATGCGCACATGGGGCTAAGGGGTTGAAAGAGTAAGAGAACGGCTGGTCTGGGATTGGTAGGATGTTGTTACCAGACATCCATCCGACCCACCCCGAGGC
>Ga0307372_10013356_pt1 | contig 10627 bp, 8 predicted proteins | sample OX1MG_FD_202533 | JGI IMG/M metagenome (GOLD analysis project Ga0307372, IMG submission 202533) | Soil microbial communities from Risofladan, Vaasa, Finland - OX-1 | ecosystem: Environmental > Terrestrial > Soil > Coastal area > Acid sulfate soil | place: Finland: Risofladan, Vaasa | collected... | reverse complement strand
GTTGGTGCGCATACGCCCCGCGGCGCGCTGATATTTTTCCGCCAGCGCCACGCGCGTGGTGGTCGGCGGAGCGACGTTGGGCATGTCCATCACGCTGGTGACGCCGCCCGCCACGGCCGCCGTGGACTCGGTCGCCATGTCGCCCTTGTGGGTCAAGCCAGGCTCGCGAAAGTGCACGTGGTCATCGATCATGCCCGGCAGCAGCAGGCGCCCTGCCGCGTCCAGCACTTCGACGCCGGCCGGCGCGGCAATACTGGATGCGATTTTTTCGATCCGATCGCCACGGATCAGCAGATCGGCTTCGGTGATGCGCCCTTCGTTGACCAGTCTGGCATTGGTAATCAGCACGACAGTCCGTTCATTTAATTTCGATTATTGAACCGGCAGGTAAACAGTTAGTAAGCGCGATCACTTTGAGTGTGGCGTTGAGCCTACAAATGGATAGGGGCGTGCCCGTTCAATAACCCAACAATGCTCTGTCCTATTGATGCGGCCACTGTGAACCTGTTCACCGCCTTGTACGCTCGAATGTGGAATCATCGGTTACTCCTATTTGAGGGCCGCATCAATAGTGTAACGGCTGAGTCGTAACGTAGGATCTCAGGCGAGATCACCCCACAGCGCCTGCAACGCCGCCAGCGCGGCGACGCCCGCCGTTTCAGTGCGCAGCACGCGCGGCCCGAGCCCGACCGCCGTGCAGCCGTTTTGCAGGGCGAGGGCAAGCTCATCTTCGGACAAGCCGCCTTCAGGGCCAACCAGCAGGCTGGCTGCTGTGGCCGACGGCAGCTTGCGCAGTGTCCGCGCGCCACCCGGCGCCAGCACCAGGCGCAGCGCTTCGCCGTCGGCCAGCCACGACGACAGCGCCTGCACCGGTAGTAATTCGGGCAGTCGATTACGGCCGCACTGTTCGCAGGCGGCGATTACCACGCCCTGCCAGTGCTCCTGCCTCTTTTCCCAGCGCTGCGCATCCAGCTTGACCACGCTGCGGGATGACAGCAGCGGTTGAATGCACGATACGCCCAGCTCCACGGCCTTTTGTATCGTGTAGTCCATGCGCTCCCCCTTGGACACGCATTGCGCCAGCGTCAGCGCCAACGCCGATTCACGCTCGACCGCGCGATGGGCACCGACGAGCACCGTCGCGGTGCGCTTGTCGACGGAATCCAGCACCGCCTCGAATTCACCACCCGCGCCGTTGAACAGCGTCAGCGCCGCTCCCGGCTCCAGGCGCAGCACCTGCACGGCGTGACGCGCAGCCGCTTCCGGCAGCGCGATGGTGTCACCTTCAGCCAGCGCTATCGACAGATACAGCCGCGTCATGCGGAACCACTGGCGCTGGTGCCGGCTGAAGACGCTGTTTTAGTCAGTTTGCGCAGGGTCGCGTCGCGCACCGCTTTGTCCTCACTCGCGAGTTTTTTTACTGCGGCGAAGAAGCGCGGCCAATCGTCACCGGCCTGAGCGTACAGCGCGGCGAAGCCAGGCAACCACTGATCGTAGAGTCCGAACGGCAGCAGGCTGGCGTTATTCAGCGAACGCTTGAAAAACTCGTCGTAGCCCGCGTAACCGTGCCACTGGTCGTCGCGCAACTTGAGATAGCGCTGATGCAACTGTACAAAAACATCGGCCTTGCGCGCACGCAGCATGGCGGCAGGCAACTTGAGCTGATACAGCCGCTTGAGGTCTGCGCGTGTATCCAGCATCAGCTGCGCGAACTGGTCGGCACGGGTCTGTGCATTGTCTTTGCGCGGCGGCAGGTGCTGTGCCGCACGCCACTGGCGCAGCCCGGTGCGTTCGACGAAATTGGCGTAGGACTCGTTGAAGCGGGTGTCGCCCGCCACGTAGATTTTCTGGTGCGCCAGCTCGTGAAAGATCTCGCCGGCCAGTTCGTCGTTGTCCCAGCGCATCATCGTGCTGAGTACCGGGTCGTTGAACCAACCCAAGGTGGAAAAAGTGGGCACGCCGACGACTGCGACATCGTCGCCCCGACGTTTCAGGCGCTGCGCCTCGGTTTCGGCGTCGGCCTTGTTGAAATAACCGCGATAGGCAACACAACCAGCGATGGGAAAACAATTCTCGATCGCCTTGACCGAGAACTCCGGCGTGGCAAAGACATTCCACACGACGTAACGACGGTGCAGATCGGTGTATTCGGTATAGCTGCCGTTGCGCGGCTCATCGAGATGGTTGGAGGCGAAGGCACGCGCGCTTTGCGCGAATTTCAGGCTCTGCTTCAACAGCGCCGGGGTCGCAGGATCGGCAATCAGTTGCGCGATGGGTCGACGCGCGTCGAGTAGGGCATATTCTCCGTGCGCGAGCTGCGCATAGTAGCCGACCGTTGAGCAGCCGCCGAGCAGGACACCGATCAGCGGCGCGCAGAATGACAGGAACAGTCGTCGGCCGTTGGAGTGCATGTGCATTCAGTCCAGTTTAACGCGACGCCGCAGCCTGAAATCGGTATGCCGGACACAACCGCACGGCAAGGTCGGCGCCGACGGCCTCAGGCATCGTGCCGGCGACGACCGACCCGCACCTGCCGAGCGGTCAGCCGCAGATGGTTGAGCGTGGTCGACCACCAGCCGTGCTCACGATACCGGCGCGCGCTGGTGACGATGGCCGCGGGCAGGCGCCGCAACGGCAGTCCGGCGGCGCGCGCGCGCCAGACCAACAGGTGATCTTCGCCGCGGCCGGCGGATTCGTCGTAACCGCCCAGCCGGCGAAACGTCTCCGTGCGCAGCACGAAACCCTGATCACCGAACGGCAACCCCAGCCAGCGCGCCCGCAAATTGGCGCCGGCAGCATTGAACCGAGTCAGCCACGGACCATCGCGCTCGAAGCGCAGATCGAAATAGCCGAGTGCGTCGTCATCAGCGACGATGAAGCGTTGTAGCTCAAGCAGCACACCTGCGGTCAGACGGCTATCGGCGTGCAAGAACCACAGCCAGCGGCGGCGGGCCATCCGGGCCCCGGTATTGAGCTGGCGCGCACGGCCCGGCACGCTGGCAATCAGCCGCAGATTTGGAGTCGCATCGTGGTCGCCGAGATCAACGTGATCGGACTCGGCATGCACCAGGAGGATTTCACTGCCCTCGCCGCAATCGAGAAGCTGCAGCAACAGACCGCGCCAGGCCTGTTCCTTCGGCGCCAGTGGAATGACCACTGAAAGCGGAATGACCTGATCGCGCGGCATGCCCTCAGCAGCAACCCGATCCACAATCCGCGGCATCGGCATCGACCGTCTCTGGTTGGCAATCGAACAAACCAAAGTGACGTGAACGGTCGCCGTCGACACGGAAGTGCGGTGCGTAACGGCTATGCAACAGCATGTCGGCAGTGTTGCTGCAGACGCGCAACGGCCAACCGGTCTCGAACTGATGATGATCGTCCAGCGCGAAGCGATGTGGCTGGCCGTCGATGCCGCCGAGATAGGTGGCGACTTCGCCGTAATCCTCGCAGCGGTCTTCCAGATCGAGCTTGAACAGGCGCCAGGTGATGGACTCGAAACGGGCGAAGCCGATGCGCGATTCGATTCGCGGATCCTTCAATTCGATCGGACTGCGCGCCACCACGCGCGCATCCGCCACCCCCAGCCGCTGCAGCAGGCGACGGAAATCCTCAACGTATAACGCGCCGGCCAGACACTCCCCGACCAGTTGCGGATCGCTCAACAGGTCTGCCGGTAGACGGCGATCACAGAACACGTCGGAGAAGTACATTTCGCCGCCCGGTTTCAGCGCCGCCAGCGCCGCAGCAAAAGCCCGTGGCTTGTCCCTCACCAGATTGAGTACGCAGTTGGAGACGATCACATCGACGCTGGCCAGCGCCACGCCCAGCGCGGCGAGATCGCCCAGATCGCCCTGCAGAAACTCGACATTGCTGTGCGCGTACCCGAACGCACGGGCATGGAATTCGCGATGACGCTGCGCGACCTCCAGTTGCTGCGATGTCATGTCCACGCCGATCACGAAACCCGATTCACCCACCAGTTTCGACAATAGGTAGACATCACGGCCGGCACCGCAGCCGAGATCAAGGACGGTGGCGTCTTCAAGCAACGGCGGAATCGGCGAGCCGCAACCGTAGAAACGATCCTTCACCTCCGTGTGCAACAACGGCAGGATTTCGCGCAGCGATTTGGGCATGGCGGACGCCGTGCAACAGGCCGAGGTGCGCAGATCGGCACTCGACTGCAGCGTCTCGCCGTAGTACTGGCGCACACCGGCGGCCAGATCCCTGGGATCTTCTTTCTCGTTTATGTCAGTCGCGCGGGGGAACACAGTGGGCGGCTCCGGCAGTTGATGCCGTTGCAGGGGTTCAATACAGCCCGGCAAGGCTGGAGCAGGTCTGTCCTGAGCTTCGCTGTTCATGTGGAGGCGCCAGTCTTCTGTTGCCGGACCAACCACACTTCCAAGCCCTGGGCATTGAGCTCAGTATCGAAGGCCAGCAATTGACGCGCGCGAATCTCCGGTATCGGGTGATCGAGATGACTCAGCTCGTCGAGGTGATAACGCATCAATGCTGCCGTCAGACGAGTGTGGCGATCCGGCGTATCGGCCTGTTCACGCGCGATACACGGGTAGGCGTCGAGACTGTCGCGCAAGGCCTGGGCTATCGGTTCGATGTTACCGATACGGCCATAGTGGGTCAGATACATGTACTTCGGCGACTCCGTCAGCAGCCGTTTCAAGGTCTGCAGCCAGGCCTGTGGATCAAACTGCACCGGCGTGGTGGTGGGAATCAGGTAGTGGCGGCCGTCCCAGTCGAACTCGCGATACGACACGCCGAAACTGTCGCCGGTAAACCAACCGCGGCTCAGCGCATCCCAGATCGCGTAGTGATGGCGCGCGTGGCCGGGCGCGTCTATCAGCAGTAGCGGGCGCCCACCGAGATCAAATGCCATCTCGCGCCCCTCGCCGACCTCGGCGACGACCACCCGCGCCTCCGGAACCGGCACGATCTCACCGTACATGCGGCGCACGCCCTCACTGCCATAGACGGCCGTGGCACCAGCGATCAATTGGGTCGGATTGATCATGTGGCGCGCCCCGCGCGGGTGGATCACCAACCGTGCGTTGGGCAGTGCCTGCATCAGTGCGCCAGCACCGCCGGCGTGGTCGAGATGAACATGCGTGGGCATGACGTAATCGACTTGCCCGCGGCCGATATCCTGGTCGTCCAGCACCCGCAGCAGCGACGGCGCCGAGCGGCTGGTACCGGTGTCGATGAAGGCATAACGACCGGCATGGCCGATCAGGTAGCTCGCCGCCAGTCCCGGCCGCTGCTGTTCGGTATCGATGCAGGTGATGTCGTTGTCAAGCTGCTGGTACTGCGCCACACGGCCTCCACACAGATGGGCTGTAACCAAAGCATGACGCGCATCGCCGTGAATCGCCAGCGCGCCACCGGTCAGCACGGCAGCGCGACGCTCACTGCCGCGCGGGTCGGTCGAGACCTTCGTCGGCATACGAGACTGGATCGTCGGAGGGTTCGAGATGGGTGAACGCAGTGACCTGCGGCAGTTCCTGCGACAGCCGATCCTCCAACTGCTCGACCAGATCGTGGCCGCGTTTGACCGACCAGCCGCCCGGCACCAGTACGTGAAAACTGACAAAGCGGCGCGACGCCGAGCTGCGCGTGCGGATGGCGTGGAAATCAATTTCACCAGTGGCACCCACAGCCCGAAATTCGTCGAGCACGCGCTGCAGAATCGCCTGTTCATTCTCCGGCCAGGCCGCGTCCATCAGACCCGCCGCGGATTCGCGGATCAGCCGAAAGCCGGTCCACAGCACCTGCACGGCCACCGCCATCGCCATCGCCGCGTCCAGCCACAGCCAACCGGTTAGAGCCACCAGCGCCACACCGACGATGACGCCGACCGTGGTCCAGACGTCGGCCAGCAGATGCTTGGCGTCAGCACGCAGCGTGATCGAGTCGTGACGGCGACCAACTCGCGCCAGCAGCAGTGCGGTCGCCAGATTGAGTCCGCCGGCGACGGCGGCAATGACCAGACCCAACGCCGGCACGTTGAGCGGCTGCGGCTCCCACAGCCGCGGTGCGGCCTCGAACACGATCAGGCCGGCGGCGATGAAGATCAGCATGCCTTCGAAGCCGCTGGAGAAATATTCGGCCTTGTCGTGGCCGTAGTGATGTTCATCGTCGGGCGGCTGCGCGGCCAGACGCAGCATCAGCAGCGCCATTAACGCACCGCCGACGTTGGTCAGCGTCTCCAGCGCATCGGACAGCAGGGCAACCGAGCCGGTCAGCCTCCAAGCCAGCAGTTTCAGCGCCAGAACCAGCAGCGCCGTCAGCAGCGACAGCACCGCGTAGCGCGTCAGCGGCAATGCATTGCGGTCATGAGGATGCGGGGTGGCGGCGGACGGTACCGGCGGCGATGTCATCCGCTGCAATCAGGTTTCACTGGCGAGCGTGGCGGCCAACTTGACCTCAATGCGCTCCAGATCCGGAATCAACGCTTCGCGGGTGGCGATACGCACCCGGCTCAGCACGTATCCGGGCCGATCACTGCTGCGCAGCGGCGCCGGCCGCAGCGCGGCCACATTCAGCGGCATCAATTGCGGATGACCTTCGCCCAGGAATGCGTATGCGCGGCTGGGCAGGCATCCGCTGAGCGTAGCAACACCACCAGACGCGCACGGCGGTGATCGAGGGGCGGAAGGTTGCCGCCGTTGGGCGCTTCGAAGCTGATCACTGGCAGCGTCTGACCCTGCCACTGCAGGCTGCCGATACGCGCCGCACCGGCATCGCCGCGTATGCGCGTTGGACTTGATCAGCGCGCAAGCCTGATACCCATCCAGACGCGGCATCATGATATCGATCAGGATCAGGTCAGGATGACTGTCGGCGACCTTGGCCAGGGCCTCGAAACCGTCGGCAGCGGTAATCACTTCATAGCCTTCCTTGGCCAGCAGGGTCTCCGCCGTGCGACGGATGGTCTGGCTGTCGTCAATCGCCATGATTCTGGCCATGGTTTTGACCTCGGTTCCGTTATGGCCGCCGGTTTCGGTGGCGGTTTGATCGACGGCTGTAGACACCCTGCCCCCTTCATTCGAAAGCGCGATATGTCCGACGACTGGGCCGGCCAGCCTCGCACTCGTTTACCCCCTGCTTTGTAGCACAACCACCGGAAGCTGCCCGTCCACATGTCCGTCGGCGTCATCAGTGATTCGACCTGCAAATACCTTGAAACAACGCGCGACTATTGAACCGACACTCAATGGACGCCGGCACCGGCACTCACACCGCATTGCACACCCGTTAGCGCTAGCGTCAAAATCTGTCTTTGTTGCGCTCCATGCTTTCCGACCGATGCCTGAAATCCAGCTGTCTCCCGGCGGCCAACTGCAGTGGACGCAAGGCTCAAGCGATAATCTGACGGTCGACGCCAACATCGGTCGTGGCTTTCAGATTAATTGGCGTGAAGGATTGTTTCTGCTCGCCGCGCGTCGACCACAGATCGCGGCATTGCCCGATTTGCGCTACTGGTAGTTGATCGCGGATCGCTATCTGACCGCGCTGTGCCAGATCCCGGCGCAGTCGACGGAGGTCGCCGTGCAAGCGCCGACGCTGGCCGAACTCGAGCACTGGACGTTGACTGCACCGCCGATGCGCGGTGGTGAATACCTATCGCCTGCGTTGCTGGGAGACGTCTAGAACGTACTCGACGACCGGGTGCAGCAGGCACTGCGCGCCGAAATGGCGGCAGGTCGGCCGCGTCTGCCTGCATCTGGCCGAGAACAAGGCCGATGCCGCGCGACCGTTCGCGTTCATGGCCACCTACACCAGCGGGCTGGCGGACGGCGGACGGCTACGGCACCTGCCGCTGGGCAAGGCGCTGGAGCAATACGCCGGAGCCAACAACCGCAACGCGCTGCTGCGCCTGCTGACCCCCGTGCAACAGGCGGCACAGCAGGTGCCGTGGTTGCGCCAGCTGGTGGACAGCGGCGAAATCTACCAGCCGCGCGCTTGGCTGCCGGCACGCGCCCACGCGTTGCTGCAGAGCATTCCCGAGCTGGAGGACTGCGGACTGGCGGTGCGCGTCCCCGACTGGTGGCAAGCGCGGCCACGGCCGCAGGTGAGTGTCGGTATCGAACGCCGCGAGGCGCGGCTGGGGCTGGATGCGATGCTTGATTTCGACGTCGGCGTCGCGCTCGGCGACGACACGCTCAGCCCTGGCGAGATCGAAACCCTGCTGCAGGCCGGTGACGGTCTCGTGCTGGAGCACTGGCGGCGGGTCGAACGGCAAGCACGCGACGGCCAGATCGGCTTCATCGAGGGCATGCGTCTGCTGGCCGGCGCGTCGGCCGATCTGCGTGAGGACGTTGCTGACGAGGACCAACGCAACTGGCTCCGCGTCGAAGCCGGCGAGAAATTGCAGCAGACGCTGGCCGAACTGCGCGATCCCGCGCGTCTGGCCGCGCTGGACACCGGTACGGCCTTGTGCGCAACGCTGCGCCCTTACCAACGTCAGGGCGTGAGCTGGCTGGATAGCCTCGGCCGGCTGAATCTGGGCGCCTGTCTGGCCGACGACATGGGGCTGGGCAAGACTCTGCAGGTGCTGGCGCTACTGCTGGCACAAACAAACGATCCCGGCGAACGAGCGCCGTCGCTGCTGGTGGTGCCGGCCTCACTGCTGGGCAACTGGCGCAGCGAAGCACAGCGCTTCGCACCGACGCTGAAGCTCACATTCCTGCATCCGGCTGAGATCGACAAGACCGAGCTGGAACATATCGCCGCCGCGCCCGCCGCAGCGCTGGCCGATACCGATCTGGCGGTCACCAGCTACTCGATGCTGCACCGCCAACCGTGGCTGCGCGAGCTGCATTGGCGACGGCTGATCCTGGACGAGGCGCAGGCGATCAAGAACGCGCAGACGCGGCAGAGCAAGGCGGTCAAGGCGCTGCCGGCGCAGGCGCGTATCGTGCTGACCGGCACGCCGGTGGAAAACCATCTGGGCGACCTGTGGTCGCTGTTCGACTTTCTCAATCCCGGCCTGCTCGGCTCGGCGTCAGTGTTCAAACGCTTCGTCAAGCGCCTGCAAAGCGCCGAGCCAGCGTCCTACGCGCCGCTGCGCCAACTGGTCGCGCCCTACATCCTGCGGCGCATGAAAACCGACCGCTCGATCATCGCGGATCTGCCGCCGAAAACCGAGACGCAGGCCTACTGCACCCTGTCGCGGGCGCAGGTCCGACTCTATCAGCAGACCGTCGAATCCACCGCGCGTGCACTGCAGAACGCCGATGGCATGGCGCGCCGTGGGCTGGTGCTACAAACCCTGATGCGCCTCAAGCAGATCTGCAAGCATCCCAGCCAACTGACCGGCGAACCCGACTACGCGGCCGCCGACAGCGGCAAATTTCTGCGTCTGGCGGAACTCTGCGAGGAACTCGCCGAGCGCCAGCAGCGCGTGCTGGTGTTCACCCAGTTTCGCGAGATCATCGAGCCGCTGATGCAACATCTGGCCAGCGTCTTCGGGCGCGCCGGCGCCCACGTCATGGGCAGCGACGACTATCGCGTCCGCGTCAACATCGCGGCACTCAAACCCGCCGCCTGGAAAGCGCTCAAACAGCGTTGCGCCGGCGGCATCGGCTCACTGCTGGAATTGCTCCAGGGGCGGCTCTCCGAGCAGGTCATGGGTATCGTCAACGACCGTGATAGTGGCCTGTTCCCGAAATCCGGCGAAATGAAATTTTCCTGCAACTGTCCGGACTGGGCCACCATGTGCAAGCACGTCGCCGCCACCCTCTACGGCGTGGGTAACCGGCTCGATGCGCAGCCGGAATTGTTGTTCCGGCTGCGCGGCATCGACCCCGCCAAACTGATCGAGGCGGGCACCGTCGCGCCGCTCACACGCGGCCCGGCCAGCCGCGACGACCTCGCCGAACACCAGCTCGGCGCCATCTTCGGCATCGAGCTCGACGCCGACGTCGAGGCAGCGCCGACCGTATCCAACGCACCTAAATCACCCCGCAAGGCGGCGTCCAAACGGAAGACGAACCCGCCAAGTGCCACCGTCGGACCGGTTCGTCCCGCTTCCGCGCCAGCGGGGAATCGGTCGGCAACCTGCGCAAAAAACTCGGCCTGTCGGTCTCACCCGCCAGTGTGCAGCGCTGGGAGTCCGCCGGCGCCGCGCAGCTGAACCTCCACGCCCGTTGCCTCGCTGCGCAGAGCCGGCTTCATCGCAAGGCCGGCGCCAAGGCAGGCAGACGGCGAGTTACGGTGCGCTAATTCGCTCGGCGTGCGGGTCTACGTTTCAGGTCGAGGAGATGCAGCAAAAATTGGGGTCAGACACTGATCTATCCCCACATAATCCTCTTCACAATCAGGTCACTAAGGCATAGCCTGTGATAGAAACAGCGTGTGCATAGACATTTTCTCTTCCGAGGACACCACATCTTCGGGAGATGCCCATGCACACCTTGCCAGTATTACAGAGATTCTTTCGCGATTCATTCCCTGGAATTCAGGGGTAATTGGGGTCTGACCCTGACCTATCCCCACAAATCATCACCCAGTCTCCAGTAAGTTGAAGTAACCGGTCGCGAGCGGCGCGGCCTGATCGAGGCAGCTCCTTGGCAATCGCCCGGCTCGATGTTGGATGATTAAGCGCGCC
>Ga0307372_10013355_pt1 | contig 10628 bp, 7 predicted proteins | sample OX1MG_FD_202533 | JGI IMG/M metagenome (GOLD analysis project Ga0307372, IMG submission 202533) | Soil microbial communities from Risofladan, Vaasa, Finland - OX-1 | ecosystem: Environmental > Terrestrial > Soil > Coastal area > Acid sulfate soil | place: Finland: Risofladan, Vaasa | collected... | reverse complement strand
TCCACACGACCTCTGGGACACTTACCTGCCGGCCTTCCGCGCCGCCATCACCCAGGGCAAAGCCGATTCCATCATGTGCTCCTACAATGCCGTGGACAAGGTCCCGGCCTGCGCCAGCAAGATGCTCATTGGCGACATCCTGCGTGGCGACTGGCGTTTCCCCGGCTATGTTGTTTCCGATTGCGACGCCATTAACGACTTCTCCCAGCCGCACGGCCATCACTACTCGCCCGATCAGGCGCACGGCTCCGCCGCCGGCGTCATCGCCGGGACCGACCTCGATTGCGGCATGTCCTATCGCGCGCTGGTCAATGCCGTTCACCAGGGCCTCATCTCGGAAGCCCAGATAGATGAAGCCGTCAAGCGTCTCTTCACCGCCCGCATGAAGCTGGGCATGTTCGATCCGCCCGCGAAGGTGCCTTATTCCTTGCTGCCAATGAGCGTGGTCAACTCGCCTGCCAACTCGGAGCTCGCTCTCCGCGCCGCGCGCGAGTCCATGGTGCTCGTGAAGAACGACGGCCATTTTCTCCCGCTCGATCCGGCGCGCAAGCAAACCATTGCGGTGGTCGGTCCGCTGGCCGCCTCGCGCATTGCGCTGGAAGGGAACTACAACGGAACCCCGCTTCATCCCATCCTGCCCATCGACGGCATCGATAAGGAATTCAGCTACCTGAATGTTCTCTATGCGCAAGGCTCGCCCTACGTCGAGGGCGGCGACGTTCCCGTTCCTCGCACCATGCTCCGCGCCGCCGGCGACTCGACCGTGCACGGGCTTCAGGCCGAGTACTTCGCCCACCCCAGCTTCGAGGGCGCGCCCGAAATGGTTCGCATCGACCGCGAGATCGACTTCGACTGGGCCAACGCCAATCCCGTGCCGAGCCTGGCGCGCGATCCGCAGGCGCAGAGCTTTGCGGTGCGCTGGACCGGCGCCATCGTCCCGCCGGCCGCGGAGACGCTCAACTTCCAGGTCCGCCTGCCTTTCTGCTATCCCTGCGGCGGAAACGTCAAGTTCTCGATCGAGGTAGACGGCAAGCCCATTGAGCCGGTTGCTCCGGCCAACCAGGGCGCAACCCGCCTGCCGCCCAGCGGCCGCAACTTCGGCGGACTCCAGCATTTCTCCATTCCGTTCACTAACACGCGCCCGCACGCGCTCCAGATGGAGTACGTCCAAAACGCGCGCATCATGGGCAGCGGCATCTCGCTCGAATGGACGCCCGACGCCGGCCAGCTCCGCGAGCAAGCCGTTGCCGCCGCGCAGAAGGCCGACGTGGTACTGGCCTTCGTGGGGCTTACGGCGCGGCTGGAAGGCGAGGAGATGCGCGTGAATGCGCCCGGCTTCTCCGGCGGCGACCGCACCTCCATCGACTTGCCCGCCGTGCAGCAGCAGTTGCTGGATGCCGTGGCGAAGACGGGCAAGCCTGTGGTCGTGGTTCTGCTCAACGGTTCCGCGCTTGCTGTGAACTGGGCCAAGGAGAACGCCCGCGCCATTCTGGAAGCGTGGTATCCGGGCCAATCCGGCGGGCAGGCGATTGCGGAGACGCTGGCGGGCAAGTACAATCCCGCGGGACGGCTGCCGATTACTTTCTACACCGGAACCGACCAGTTGCCGCCGTTCGATAACTACTCGATGGCGAACCGCACTTACCGGTACTTCAGCGGAACACCGCTGTTCCGCTTCGGCGATGGACTCAGCTACACCACGTTCGCCTATTCTCACTTGCGGCTGTCGACCTCGACCTTGCACGCAGGCGCGCCGCTCACTGTGGAGGCCGACGTAACCAATTCCGGCAAGCGCGCCGGCGACGAAGTGGCGGAACTTTACCTCACTCCGCCGCACACGGATGTCTCGCCACGCCTGAATCTCGCCGGATTTGAGCGCGTACACCTCGCGCCCGGGGCAACGCGCCATTTGGTCTTCCATCTCGATGCGCGCGATCTCTCCGAGGTGGATGACAAGGGTGACCGCGCGGTGAGCGCGGGCCAATACCGCATCAGCTTGGGCGGCAGCCAGCCCGATGGCGTTGCGGGATCCAGCGTGCTCTCCAAACAATTCGCGATCGAGGGATCACAAGCACTACCAAAATAGCGGGCTTTCAGAACCGGAACCCCATCTGCGGAAGAAGCAAGCGCGTCCCCGCGGTGTCGAATCCCGGAAACAGGCCGCTGGGAGTGAACATGTCTACCAGCCGCAATTCGGCGTAGAGCTGCCCCGGTATGCCTGGGCGTAAGAGCCAGGTCACGCCCGCCGACGCGTCCATCATGGGTTGCCAGGACGACTCCTGTGCGGTCGGCGGAAAGCAGCCGTCGTAAGTGTCGCAGCCGCTGCTCCCGTGCCAGAACCGGACCTCCTTCACTGAAATGCCGCCGCCGGCGCTCGCGTAAGCGCCCCATCGTCCACGTCCCAGAAAGGTGAACATCGGATCGGCGGCAAATCCCAGCAGGGTCAACATACCTGAGTCATCGTTGGCCTGCGCAAGGATGGGCGCGGGGGGATAGCTGACAACGAGATACACATTGAGTGGAAGCGACCACCGCCCTCTCCCGCCGAACGACGGCCCGAAAACCATTGCGGCGCCAGTGTTCATCGTCACCGGCGTCTTCCCCAGGGCCAGAGCCGCTCCGCCCGACATGCTGAAGTGAATTCCACTGCGGTGCGGCTGAGGTTCTTCGGGCAGATCCTGAATGATTTGAGCATTCAGGCTGCGAAAGCAAAACAGCGCAGCCAGAACAGCCGCGCATCCGAGGAGACCACTTCCCGTGGTTGTGGCCATACGTCCCCCTTCGCGTCATCCGTTCCTCGATCCCCTCAGGGGGGAAACGGTGCGCACGCAATGACAGACGGTGTTTGCGCGATCGCGGTTAGGGAGAATGACTGCCTGGGGGCCGCGGGTTTGGAAATACATCCTGACCCACGTTTCAAAAAGAATGCATCGGCCCCGAACCATCCGAATGTCTCGGAAGATATGGGGCCGTGTGCAGCGATTGGATTCGGTGTTCCTCGCTATTGCAGCTTCACCGTCGCCTTCAGCGGCAGCTTGTCGCTGGAGCCGCCGACCATGAACGTGTACTCGCCGGGGACGAGGGTCCAATCATGCTTGTCCACGTCCCATATGGAGAGGTACTTGCGTTCGATCTCGACGGTGACGGGCTGGCGCTCGCCCGGCTTCAGTTCCAGCTTGCTCCAGCCCACCAGCCGCTTGGGCGGTTCCTCGGCCGAGGCCGGCAGGGCCGCGTACACTTCGGCAATCTCCTTGCCGGCGCGCGCGCCGGTGTTGGCCAGCGTGAAGGTCACCTTCACGGTGTCGCCCGAATCCACCTTCAACCCGGAGTAGCCGAAGGTGGTGTACGACAGCCCGTAGCCGAACGGGAACAGCACCGGCTTGTGCTCGGCGTCGTACCACTTGTAGCCCACCTTGACGCCCTCATCGTAATCGCGATTCATGGGCGGCTTCACGATCGTGGGATGGGGCAGGTCCGCATCGCTCAGCGGGAAGGTGTTGGGCAGCTTCGCGCTCGGGTTCACCGAGCCAAACAAAATATTGCCCAGCGCGTCGGCGCCGTCGGAACCTCCGTACCACGCCTCCAGGATGGCCGCCGGTTCCTTGACCCACGGCATCAACACCGGACTGCCTGATTCCAGCACCACCACGGTGTGCGGATTGGCCCTGGCCACCGCTTCCACAATCGCGTTCTGGTCCACGTCCTTGTTGTCCAGCTTGTAATGGGGAAGGGCGAGCGTCGGCAGATCCATGCCTTCGCTCTCCCACTGGTAGGCGAACACGATGGCGACGTCCGCGCCCTTCGCCGCATCGGCTGCGGCCTGCGGATCGGCGCCCGGATCGTAGGTCACCCTGGCATGCGGGGCGCGCGCCTCAATCGCTTTCAGCGGCGAGGTGGGGAACCAGACCTGCTCCAGCCAGCGCGTCTGCCCTTTGCCCGGCGGCAGAATCGCGTTGCCGCCGATGGGATCCACCTGCGCCGAGCCGCTGCCGGAGATCATGCCCACGTCGGAGTGCGCCCCGATCACCGCAATCGACTTGACCGTGGCCGCGTGCAGCGGCAGAACCCCGGCCTTGTTCTTGAGCAGGACGATCGAGGCCTCCTCGATCTTCCGCGCCGTCTCAAATCCCGCGAAGGGATCCACCACAAACCGGCTGCGCGGATAATCGATGACGCCCGCCGCAAACATCGACCGCAGGATCCGGTGCACGTGATCGTCGAGCTCCGCCTGGGAGATCTTCCCCGCTTCCACCGCGGCCTTGTATTTGTCGCCGTAGAAATTCCAGCCCGGCTCTTCGTTGTCCAGCCCCGCAGCCGATGCCTTCTCCGTGGAGTGCGTTCCGCCCCAGTCCGAAAGCACAAACCCGGGGAACTTCCACTCGTTCTTCAGCACGTCCGTCAGCAGCCACTTGTTCTCGCAGGAAAAGTCTCCCTTTACCTTGTTGTAACTGCACATTACGGCGGCAGGATGGCCCTTCTCCACTCCGATCTCAAATGCCAGCAGGTCGCTCTCATGCGCGGCCCTGTTGTCGATGAGCACATTAATGCTGTTGCGCGCGGTCTCCTGATCGTTGAAGGCGTAATGCTTGATGTCGCCGATGACGTGCTGCGACTGGGTTCCTTCAATCAGCCGCGCCACCAGCGTTCCCGCCAGGACGGGGTCCTCGCCGAGGTACTCGAAGGTACGGCCGTTGCGCGGCTCGCGCGTAATGTCCACGCCGCCGCCCAGGGTCATGTTGTAGCCCTGCGCCCGCAGTTCCGTTCCGATCAGCTTTCCATATTCGTATGCCGCGTCCGGGTCCCAGCTCGCCGCCGCGGCCACGTCGGAAGGCAGGGCGGTGGCGTAGCGCCCGTTCACGCCGCTCGACCGTACACCGTAGGCGGCGTCGCTCATGTCGATTCCCGGAATCCCCAGCCGCGGCACGCCTACCACGTAGCCCACGCCGCGATTCGAAGCCGCATTCTGCGGTGTCACCGGCTCGTCGGTGGGCATGCCCAGGCCGTGCAGCAGCGCGATCTTCTCGTCCAGCGTCATCTCCTTCATCACCAGGTCGGCGCGCTCGTCCGGCGATAACGCCGTGTTCGTCCACGGGCCGGTGGGCGCCTTGCGCCACTGTGCCATGCCTGGCAATGCCGCCGCCAGGATTGCACAAAACGCCGCCACAGGCAGCCAGATCCGCAGTTCTCCTGCTCTTAACTTCATCGTCGATCCTTTCAAGGTAAATCGTTTAATTTGGCCCCTTCCATTCAACTATGCCCCATTGGGCCGGGGCAAGGGCGAATTGCAGGCCTTTACGAAAATTATGGTTTCCCGCGCTCCGTTTACCATGGGTTCAGAGATCAGGGATCACGGGGAGAACGATGGCAGCTCTTATCGATGCGATCGACATCAAGCGCAAGATGTACTTCGAATACGAGAACACGCCTTATTGCTGTCTGGACGTGGAAGTGTCCACGCCGACGGCGCGCGGGGGCCAGACGCTGGTGCGGCTGAAGATGCGCAACCTGCTTACGAGGGCCGTGTTCGACAAGACCTTCAAGGCCGGCGAGAAGTTCAAGGAACCGGATCTGGAAACGGTGGAGGCCTCGTACCTTTATAGCGACGCGGATGGTTCGTACTTCCTGGATCAATCGACCTTCGAGACCATCGCACTGGGCAAAGACAAGCTGGGCGATGCGCTGGATTTTCTGGTGGACGGCCTTGTGATCCGGCTGGACAAATTCAACGGCAACCCGATCGGGATCGACCTGCCGCAACTGGTGGAGCTCAAGGTGGAGTACACGGAGCCCGCGATCAAGGGCTCGACGGCGTCGGGCGGGGCCACCAAGGCAGCGAAGCTCGAAACCGGGATTGAGATCCGGGTGCCGTTCTTCATCGAGGCGGGCGAGCGGGTGAAGGTGTACACCGAGACGCGGGAGTTTGGGGGGAGAGCGTAGGAGTCACTTCAGCCAGGAGACCGCTTCATCCGACCAGCTGTGATCTGAAGTGGACCAAGCATCCGAGGCCGAGGGCTTGAAAATGGGAAAGTTGGTTCGGCAGTAACCTCGCCTCAGCCCGAAGTCGAACGCCGCGTGCGGATATCCATTGATTAGCAGTGCGCATTTGAGACCGTCATCCGACCACAAGATAGCCAAGCTCGAATCGCGCTCACGATCAATCACTGAAGCGGCGTTATAGATATGTACTGCGTCGACGATCTGGTCTTCTGCACGCCTGAGGTCCAAGGCATAGAAGTATCCAGTTTCACCTTCATCTTCGAAGAAGGAGCTGAACGGCTGACCGGGAGCATCGCTTTCCACGAGGAATTCGACCCCAGGTTTGAATCTCCGCTCAATCATCGTGTTCGACTAAAGCTCCCACGGATTAAGCACCCGCACGCCAGTTGGCGCAAAATCACCCACGTTGCGCGTAACCACTGTCATCCCGTGCACCAAAGCGGTTGCGGCAATCAGCGCGTCCCTGTACGAGCGTCGATGCGGAACGTGAAGTCCAGCGCATCGCAGGGCAGTTTGCAGGTCGATTGGCAGTATGCGGCCCTCGAAACTGGGCAGAACACGAGTGTCAAGCCATCTGCGCAATTCCGTTCCCTGTCGAGCGTCCCGGCGCTCCATCGACTGCGTTCCCATTTCCAGTTCAAGAACGGTGATCACCGACAAGAAAACCGATGACGAGTCAACGCTTGATTCCCACTCGATGACCTTGGCGTTCGCCTTTGCGCGGTTCCGCAATTCGGAGACCACGTTCGTGTCCGCAAGATAGTTCATCCGAGGTCTGCCGAAACCGGAAACTCATCTCCGATCCTTGGCGGCTCGAATTCGACGGAATCGGCGTTGTCCATGGCTATCATTTCGCCGATGCTCGGCCGCTTCGACGTCAGCTTCCTGAATTCGTGAATCGACAGCAGCACATGAGATGGCCGGCCGCGATCCGTGATGATCACAGGTCCCTTTTCTGCAGCCTTCTTAGCCCGGCTTGTGTCCTGGTTGAATTCCCGGCTGGAAAAGGTAGTGGTCGCCATCTGCCGCCTCCATGTAGAAACGTGCCTACATTATAGGGGTAATCGCGCCGCTCCGACAAACCAAGCTCCGCCAACCCCGCTAACCCCGCCAACTCCGCTGCCTTTCGTCAGTCCACCTTCTCGTAGGGCAGATACACCGGCTCCCACACGTAGGCCTGCAACTCCTCCATCAGGCTCGCCGGGTCGGCCAGATCGGACAGTCCCTCCGCAATGGCGGCCGTGCCCACCGCCTCGGCTATGGCCATAGCCACCTTGCGCGAATCTCCGACCGGCGGCAGCAGCGCGCCATCGGCATTTGCCAGCGCCGGCGACAGCCGCGCCAGCGCCTTGGCCGCGGCCATAATCATCCCGTCGCTTACCCTCCGTGCCCGGGATACCAGGGTACCCAGCGCGATCCCCGGAAACACGAAGGAGTTGTTGCACTGCGAAATCTGCACCGCCCGCCCGTTTACTTCCACCGGCGCAAACGGGCTGCCGGTGGCCACCAGGGCGCGGCCATCCGTCCAGCGCAGAATGTCCTCGGGCCTGGCTTCGCTCTTCGATGTGGGATTCGACAACGGAAAAATCACGGGCCGCTCCGCGTTCCTGCCCACCGCGCGCACAATTTCCTCGGTAAATGCTCCGGTCAGCGTCGACGTGCCCACAAGCACAGTGATCTTGGCATTGCGCACCGTATCGAGCAGCGAAATCGGTCCCGTGCCCGGCGCTGTCACCTTCCAGCCGGCCACTTCCTCACGCTTTCGCGCCAGTGGCGCCTGGCTGGCGCGGATCGCCGGATCGCCCTCCACCAGCAGGCCGTGCCGGTTGAATGCGTAAATCCGTCCACGCGCCTCGGCCTCGGTCAGGCCCTGCTCTCGCAGCGCCGTCACCAGCAGGTCGGTAATGCCCACTCCCGCCGACCCCGAGCCGAACATCGCAATCCGCTGGTCTTTCAACGGCACGCCGGTCGCCGTCACCGCCGCCATCAGCGTCCCCGTGGTCACCGCCGCGGTGCCCTGAATGTCGTCGTTGAAGGTGCAGAGCTGGTCGCGGTAGGTCTTCAGGATTTTGATCGCATTCTCGCCGGCAAAATCCTCCCACTGCAGCAGGATGTGCGGCCACCGCCGCTCGACCGCCCGCACAAACGTTTCGATGAACTCGTCGTACTCCGGCCCGCGCACCCGGCGGTGCTGCCAGCCAATGTAAATCGGGCTGCTGAGCAAGGCTTCGTTGTCCGTGCCCACGTCCAGCAGGATGGGCAGGCAGTGCTCCGGAGGAATTCCGCCGAGCGCGGTGTAGAGCGCCATCTTGCCAATGGGGATGCCCATACCGCCTGCGCCCTGGTCGCCCAGCCCGAGGATCCGCTCTCCATCGCTGACTACAATGCAGCGGATGGGATCGTAGCGCCGGTCGGAAAGCATCTGCTCGATGAGGTGGCGATTCGGATAGCTGATGAACAGTCCGCGCGGCTTGCGCCAGATCTCGGAAAAGCGCTGGCAACCTTCGCCCACCGCCGGGGTGTAGACGACCGGCAGCAACTCCTCCACGTTATTCGTGATCAGCGAATAGAACAGGGTCTCGTCGCTGTCCTGGAGATCGCGCATCAGCGCGTATTTCCCGAATGCTGTCGGGGTGTTGTCCAATGCCTGCTTGCGCCGCTTCCGCTGGTCCTCCAGGGTTCCGATATGCGGAGGCAGCAGCCCGTGCAGACCGAACTCGTCCCGCTCCTTTTCGGTAAATGCGGTGCCTTTGTTCAGGAGCGGATTCAACAAAAGCGTGAATCCCTTGCGGTGGGTCCGAAGCACACTGGGACGGGGTGATTTGGGCGCGGAAACTGTAGTCGACACGGCGTATTCTCCTTGATAGCGGGCCATACCCGAAGCTGAATCCTATCCCTTTACCCCGTCCCGCTCATGCGACGCACGTCACACCAGTTCGCAGTTCATAGTTCACAGTTCCTGGTTTGCAGTTCAGCGCCGAGCTTGAAGGAACGGAACGGGGAAGCTGAAACCTGAGAACTGGCCACTGGAAAGGGGTGAACCACGGACTGTGAACCGTGAACTATGAACTGCGAACTACGAACTCGCAAACGTAATCAGCACCACCTCCGGCTGCGAGCCCACCCGCATCGGCGGTCCCCAGGTGCCTGCCCCGCTCGAAGTGAGCACCTGCAGCCGTCCGAAACGTTGCAAGCCATAGGTGAACTTGCCGAACGCCCGGCGCGTGAACCACGTAAACGGGGTAATCTGGCCCCCGTGGGTATGCCCGGAGAGCTGCAGGTTCACTCCCGCCTGCTCCACGATCGGCAGCCGGCTGGGCACGTGGTTCAGCAGAACGCTGGGGGTGCCATTCAGCGCCAGCCCGTCCAGAAATGTTCTCAAATGCACGGGATAGGACGCATCGCGATAGCTCACGCCAATCACGTCCAGCCCGTCCACATTCACCCGCTCATCGTTGAGTACCCGGACGCCGCCGGCCCGCAGTGTCCGCTCGAATTCGGCCGCGTTGCCGAAATCCTCGTGGTTTCCCCCGCAGAAATATGTCCCGAGCGGCGGCGCCAGCTCGAACAGAGGCGCCGCAAGCCTGTGGGGGTCCACCTTCGACCCGTCGTAAAGATCCCCGGCAATGAACAGGATCTCCGGGTTCAGCCGCCGGGCGATGCGCGCAATCCGCGCCGCGAACCGCGTCCCATTCACGTGGCCCAGGTGCAGATCGCTCACCAGCAGCGCGGTCCGCCCGATCCAGCTTTGGGGCAGGCCCGGCAGGTTCACTGTGACCCTCCGCTCACGGATCCGCCTTGCGTTCACCAGGCCATACAAGCCCGCAACGGTGGCGAGGGCGAAAAGCACCGAGCCCACCACCGCACGTGCCGCAGCCGTGTCCCTTCCTGCCATCCACAATCCCGCTCCCGCCAACCGGCACAGGCAGGCCGCCCAGAAAAAGAAGTTCAGGAAGCCAAGCCACACGGCCGCAAACTTATACAGCGCTCTCACCAGGGTGCTGGCATGGTGGAAGCTCAGGAACGCCGCCACCACAAAACTCAATCCCAGCGCCAGCAGCACTGCTGCCAGCCCCTTCTCCGCTCCTCCCCGAATGGGGAAAAAACGAACCAAGGTCAAAAAAAGGAACCAGTGCGCCAGCAGCAGAAAAACCTGGAGCAGCGCAATCGCCAAGCCCGGCCAGACTCTCAAGTTCGGTCTCCTCTTTGCCACGTCGACCAGAACTGCCTCACCCATTGTGAAATCGCCCAAACTTCCCCTCTCTCCCTGGCTCCTGACTTGAGAAACCTTAACCTGTCGCCTGAGTCCTTAGACCTTGACGCGCGCATGACCGTTGCTGCCGGAGATGAAACAATACCCTTGATGTCATGGATGCGGAACAACTCACTTGGATTGTACTTTTCCGTCCCTTTTTGCCGCTCCAAGTGCACCTACTGCAACTTCGCCTCCGGCGTTTACCCCGCCTCAGAGCACGCGCGCTACGTGGATCGTCTCCTCGAGGATATCGCCCGGGCCCCCGAATGGGCTGTTCGCACCGGCGCTGAACTTCCTCGCCTGGCCGACACCGTCTATCTGGGCGGAGGCACGCCCTCGCTTCTTGCCCCCGAGCTGATACGAAAGCTCTTCGCCG